>Ga0209515_10001702_pt1 | contig 35946 bp, 41 predicted proteins | sample Subgroupgradi54m_FD_187454 | JGI IMG/M metagenome (GOLD analysis project Ga0209515, IMG submission 187454) | Subsurface groundwater microbial communities from S. Glens Falls, New York, USA - GMW60B uncontaminated upgradient, 5.4 m (SPAdes)... ... | reverse complement strand
ATCGGTGTGTGTGTGTGTGTGACCAGGCTTAGATGATGAGTACTTATTCATACAAGGATCTTATAGGAATTGATAATATTTTTCAAGCATGGGATGAGTTTAAAAAAGGAAAGCTTAAAAAGAAAGATGTTATGGAGTTTTATAGAAACTTAGAGGATAATCTTTTTGAACTTCATAGAAAACTTAAAAACAAAACATATCGACACGGTTCTTATGAAGATTTCTATGTAAATGACCCAAAAAGAAGACATATTCATAAAGCAAAAGCCTCAGATAGAATAGTTCACCACCTTTTATATAAGTATCTCTACAGAATTTTTGATAAAACATTTATTCATGATTCTTACTCTTGCCGTTTAGACAAAGGAACACACAAGGCAGTTAAAAGACTTGCGAAGTTTGCAAGAAAAGTAAGCAAGAATTACACAATAGACTGCTGGGTTTTAAAATGTGATATCAAGAAATTCTTTGCAAGCGTAGATCATAAGATACTTTTAAGTTTACTTTCAGAGAAAATTAATGACAAAGATATTCTTGAGTTGTTAGAACATGTTATTACAAGTTATAACGAAGAGGAAGGAAAAGGAATACCTTTAGGAAATTTAACAAGTCAGATATTTGCAAACATTTATTTAAATGAACTGGATCAATTTATAAAACATAAACTTAAAATGAAGTATTACATAAGATATGCAGATGATTTTATAATTCTAGATACTCGAAAATATATTTACTGCAGATATACCAGTATACTTGCAGTATTTTTAAAGGATAATCTTAAGCTAGAGCTTCATCAAAAGAAGATTATATTAAAAAGATTCTCATGGGGAATAGATTTTCTGGGGTATATAGTTTTACCTCATTATTTCTTGGTCCGTACTAAAACAAAGAAAAGAGTAATTAGGAAAATCAAAAGTAAAATTAATTCCGAAAACTTTCGTCAGTCTTTTAATTCTTACTTGGGACACCTAAGTCATGCTGACAGTTATAAATTTACCAATGATTTAAAAAATCAAATCTGGTTACTGTTTTCTAAATAAGACTAAAAGTAAACAAGATTTGCCAAATCTTTAAAAATGTGCTTTACTATGGACAGGAGGTGAAGTTAATTTTAGTGGAGGAAGAACAAAAAACAGAATCGGAAAAACAACCCTTAATGAATACCTTCGAGCCTAAGGAAGGTTCTTTTTTAACGAAGAAATTATTAGTCGCTTTATTATTAATTGCGATTTTAGGTGCTGGAAGCGGATATCTTTTGTCTAAAAAGGGAAATGTTATAGGGATTAATCTTAAAGGAAATGGAAGTCCCTTAAGTATTTCAAAAGGAAAAATTGTAGGATCAAATGACACCAAAACGTTCAAAGACATAGCAGAAGGGCTTTTAAAAACAGGAGGAATCGACGGAGAAGGACAGTTTCATCTTCAAAGGACTGGGGGAGAGAGTCAAAATGTATATCTTACATCTTCTATCGTGGACTTATCCTACTACGTGGGGCAAAAAGTAAAAGTTTGGGGAGAAACACATAAGGCACAACATGCGGGTTGGCTTATGGATGTTGGTAGATTAGAAATCTTATAACTTACCAAAATAGCTTCGGATTTATGATCAAATTAGATAAAGTTTCTAAAAAATTCGGTACTGGAGTTTTTGGACTCGTAGATATAAACTTGTCAATTGACAAAAAAGAATTCGTTTTTTTAGTTGGGCCAACGGGCAGCGGAAAAACAACGATCTTCAGACTCTTAATAAGAGAAATTCTTCCAACAGAGGGAACAGTTATAGTTAATGATTGGGATCTAACGCGACTTCCCAAGCATCAAGTACCACATTTGCGAAAAAAAATAGGCGTGGTCTTTCAGGATTTAAAACTTTTGTTTGATAGAACCATCTTTGAGAATGTAGTGATGCCGCTTGAAGTTACCGGCGTTGGGATGGGGGAGGCAAAACAAAGAGTTGAAGAAGTCTTAACACAAGTCGGAATAATAGAGCATAAAAATAAATTTCCAATTCAGCTCTCAGGCGGTGAGCTTCAAAAAACAGCTATCGCCAGGGCTCTGGTTCTTTCTCCCCAGATTCTCTTGGCAGATGAGCCAACAGGAAATTTAGATTCTGCTACTTCATGGGAGATTGTTAAGCTTTTGTCCGACATAAACGAAAAGGGCACCACCGTAATAATGGCGACTCACAATGTCGATATTGTTAAAAATCTTTCAAAAAGGGTAATTACTCTTGAAAAAGGTAAGTTAATAAGAGATGACCTGCCTGCCGGCGAGGCAGGTAAAATGAAAGAAAACCCTTCTTCGCACAAGACTTCCATCGTCGCTAAAGCTATGGCGGACAAGTCGGAAGGACAAACAAAGAAAGAGGATAAAGTATGAAGTTTATAAAATCAAGTCTTCGAAATATTAGGCGCTCCCCATACCAGGCGCTTGCTGCAGTTCTTATAATGATGCTCACTTTTTTGACTATATCTTTTTTTACATTTCTTCTTTCCGGATCATCGCGGGTCATTAATTTTTTTGAATCAAAGCCCCAGGTCACGGCTTTTTTCAAAAATGAAGCTAAACAAAGTGATATAAATACACTGGAAAGTCAGATTAAAAACACAGGAAAAGTTTCTTCTGCTAGATTTGTTTCAAAACAAGAGGCACTTAAGATATATAGGGAGCAAAATAAAGACGATCCTCTTCTTTTAGATTTAGTCACTGCAGATATACTGCCCGCTTCTCTGGAGATTTCCACTTTTAAAATAAGTGATCTTTCGGGAATATCGGAAATGCTTAAAGGATCGCCAGTTGTTTCGGAAGTAATTTTTCAAAAAGACATTGTGTCTACTCTTGTTTCCTGGACCGCTGCTGTGCGAAAAATAGGAATTGGTTTGATAATTGTTCTTTCTTTAGTTTCGACATTTATAATGATAACAATAATAGGAATAAGAATTTCTCAAAGAAAAGAAGACATAGAGATAATGCGTCTCATAGGCGCCTCTAATGGGTATATAAGATGGCCGTTCCTTTTTGAAGGAATGTTTTATGCGGTTGTCGGAGCTCTAGTTGGGTGGATGATAGCCTCTCTTGTGCTTTGGTACTCAACTCCGTTTTTGTCATCTTTCCTTAAGGGAATCCCAATTCTGCCTGTTTCTCCCATCTTTCTTCTTGAAGTATTATTGGCAGAGCTAATTTTTGCCATAATATTAGGTTTTCTTTCAAGCTTTTTGGCAGTTCTTAGATATCTTAGATAATATGGCTTATGGTAATTGGAAGAAAAAAATTCTCAATTTTCGTATTTTTATTTTCAGTTCTTTTTTTTAGCCTTCAGTTTTTAAATATTTCGGTTGCTCAAACGGTTACTCCTACCCCTACGCCTACACCAACGCCTGCACAGGATAATTCTCAGGCAGTTCGGGATTTGCAAAATCAAATCAACGATTTACAGAATAAAGTCACCGATTTGCAAAAACAGGAAAAAACTCTCTCTTCGCAAATTGTCGTAATGGATAGCCAAATTAAATTAACTCAGCTTAGAATTGATTCGACTAAACAACAGATAACAGATATCACTCTTGATATAGATACTACAAATAAGAAAATTTCAACTCTTCAAAATTCCTTGGTAAAACTAACAGGAATTCTCATAAATAGAATTGTTGCAACCTACGAAGTTGGGACCGTTCAGCCATTTCATATACTTTTGTCGTCAAATAATGTTTCTAATTTTTTCTCAAGACTTAACTACCTTAAAATAGCGCAAGAACACGATAAGAGACTTATTTACGATACTACTCAGGCAAAGAATGATTACGCCAACCAAAAAACGATCTTTGAGGATAAAAAAAAGAAGGTGGAGGCATTAAAAGAGAAGCTTGAAGCTTATACCACAGAGCTTGATCAGGAAAAGAAAAACAAACAGGCATTGCTCACCGTTACCCAAAATAGCGAATCTGTCTATCAGCAAAAACTTCAGGCAGCATTGGCAGAACAACGAGCAATTGCGCAAATTGGTGCTGGCGGAGGAAATGTTGTCGATGTTGGTGGGGTTAAGGAGGGAAACGTAATAGGCAGTATGATTAGCGGTAGATCTTCATGTTCTTCTGGAACACATTTGCACTTTGAAGTTCATAAAAATAATTTATTGCAAGATCCAAGTGGATATTTAAGCAGTAAAAGTGTAGAATTTGATAATTCTCCAGATGGTCAATTTTCTTTTGGAGGATCATGGAATTGGCCATTATCTGATCCGATTAAAATTGAACAGGGTTATGGAATGACTTGTTATGCTCGTCCAGGGTGTTTCTTCGCACAGGGCGCATATGGAGGAGGTCCTCATACGGGTATTGACATGTTTTCAAGCTCATCACCGGCCGTTCATGCGGTAAAAGACGGAGAATTGTTCCGAGGAAGTATTGGTTGCGGAGGAGAGACACTTTTATTTGCAAGAGTTGATCAAAGCGATGGAATACAGACATACTATCTTCACATAGTGCCTTAGATGAAAATTTCAATTGTCTTTTTTTACTTTTTTTTACTTTTTTTTATTTTGTTGCCTCAAAGTTTTGCAGTAGCGCCCAGTATCATAACTTCTCCGTCGTCGATTATTGTTGACACGCCATTTACCGTTTCTGCTACTATGAGCGGATTATCGGCAAACGCGATATATCATCTACGTTTGGCATTCGCCTTACCTGGATCATCAAATTACTTCGGATCGACGTTTAACGGTACAAATTTCTATAACGGTACTCCTTCACCGATAAATTATGCAAACTTTTATTCGATAACAACCGATTCAGCCGGAGGCTGGTTTGGGAATATACAGGGTCAAGTTGAATCTTCCGACCCAAATTTTACAAAAGGAAACGGATCATACGACCTTAAAATTGGCAGATATACGCAAAACGGTACAACAGCAACTTGGTCAAAGCCACCAGTTGCTATTACAGTCGTTGGTGCATCTTCAATTCCTTCTCCATCCCCAAGTCCTACTAAAACCCCAACTAAAAAATCTCCTGCAAAATCTCCGACAAAAGCACCGGCAACACCCGCACCCACGCAAAAGATTTCTTCTTCGATTCCTTCTTCGGAGCAAGTTTTAAGTACAGCAATAAGCCCCAAAATCAACATTCCAACTTCGGTTCTTGGGCAAAGTACAAAAAGTGCAGCCGCAACCTCTTCTTCAAAGGTAAATAATACAAAAAAAGAAGTGAAAGTATTAGGCAACAATCAAAATAATATTTTCAAGATTCTCATAGGGGTGGGAGGCCTTTTTGTTATTACATGTGCTATACTTCTCTTTCGGTATTTTAAGAATAAAGAAAGCAACGGTGAATAAAACTTATATTACGGATAGTAAAGAAGAGACTCAAGAAATTGCAAAAAACTTTATTAAAAAAATAATGGAAGGAGATATAGTTGCTCTGTATGGAGATTTGGGAAGCGGAAAAACAACTTTTGTTCAGGGTTTGGCAAGAGGATTTGGCATCAAAAAAAGAATAATATCACCAACTTTTATTATTGTCAGAAGCTATAAAATAGGTAGTAAGTATCAGGTATTAAGTATTAAGTATTTTTATCATATAGACTTATATCGAATAGAAAGTCTAAATGATGTTAAGAATCTTGGGATTGAAGACATTATTAATAATTCTCAAAATATTGTTGCGATTGAGTGGGCGGAAAAGATGCAAAATCTACTGCCAAAGAAAAGATGGGATGTAAAATTCGAAGATCTGGGAGGCAGTAGAAGAAAAATAACAATCAATCAAAAATTATGAAGAGCGATATAGATAAAGCAATAAGAGTTTTAAATAAAGGAGGAATAGTAATTTTCCCGACAGACACTGCCTTTGGAATAGGGTGCAGAATGGATAACAAGAAAGCTATTCGAAGACTTTTTAGAATAAGAAGGAGACCCAAAGATAAAGCTGTTCCTGTGCTTGTGTCATCGTTTAAGATGGCAAAGGAATACTTAGAGCCAACAGACTCGGATGTTCGAAGTATCATGAAAAAACATTGGCCTGGAGGACTTACACTAATACTGCGCTGTATTAGGGAAAGAGTGCCAAGTTTAGTTCGGGGAGGTAAAGAAACAATTGGAGTGCGAATTCCAAATCATAAAAAGACTCTAAAATTAATAAGAGCTGTTGGCGTTCCAATTCTTGGACCCTCTGCAAATTTCCAGGGAGAAAAAACGCCTTTTAGATTTGAGGATTTAAATCCTGATTTAATTTCGCAGGTGGATCTTCTTTTATCGGGGAATACAGGAAGTTATAAAAAACCCTCTACGATTATTGATTGTTCAGTCAAGCCTTGGAAAATCTTAAGGAAAGGGGCGGTTGAAATATGAATACACTTATTATCGATACGAGAGATTCTGCAAAAATAAAAGTAGGGCTTAAATTTAACAAAAAGACTAAATATGAGACTTCTAAAGCTAGGGTTTTAAAAGCACAAGCGGTACTGCCTCTTATAGATAAAGTTCTAAAAGCTAATAATATTAACTTATCAGATATAAACAAAATAAAAGTAAATACCGGGCCTGGGTCTTTTACCGGACTTCGAGTAGGAATTTCAATTGCCAATGCCCTGGGGTTTTTTCTAAAAATTCCTATCAATGGAAAAAAAGTTGGAAAATTGGCTGGGGCAAAATACAAATGATATACTAATATAGATGAAAGAATTTTTACATCATTTTTTTATCCCGCGAGAATCCAACAATTACAAAGCAAAACTACTGCATCAAACAACATTACTGCTGTTTATAGCATTTTTTATTATAGGGGGTTTATTGCTGAATTTAACAAAAACAAAATACCCCTCTGTACTTGGTATTTCAACGGATGTAACTTCAGAGCAGTTACTGACACTGGTGAACCAAAAAAGACGGGAAAATGGATTGCCCATCTTATCGTTTAGTCCCGAACTTGCAACAGCAGCCAGAAGTAAAGCCAATGACATGTTTTCAAAAAACTATTGGGCTCATAACTCGCCCGACGGTAAAACTCCTTGGGAATTTCTAAGAGAGGCAGGTTATAACTATATTTATGCCGGAGAAAACATGGCAAGAGGATTTAATACCAGCGTGGATGTTACTAATGCTTGGATGGTGAGTCCAACCCATCGAGCAAATCTTCTATCCCCGAATTACTCAGACGTTGGATTTGCAGTTGTAACAGGTAATCTAAGCGGAGAAGAAACAGTTCTTGTGGTCGAGGAGTTTGGAAACCGTGCTCTGGCTGCACTTCCGCCGACAAGCGAAAGGTCGGTATCAACAAGCTCAAATAATCCTAACGAGATTTCTACAAAACAAAAGGTTGCGGCAAGTCCCAATAAATCCGTAAAATCTTCTTCCAAAAGCAATCCTTTATCGGAAGTTAAAAACTCACCGCTTATTGATAGTATCCATCTAACAACTAATATAGGAACATTTATTATTATAATGTTTATATTAGCTTTGATATCCGAAACAATAATTTTGGAAAGGCGAAAAATTGTAGGTTTTGCAGAGCATAATCCGGATCATATATTCTTTTTGATATCCGTACTTTTGATTATTGTTATTTTAGGCAGAGGAGTAATATTGTAGTGAATATTAAAAGCAGAAATATCGATTTAGAATATTATATCTCTCTTATATTTATACTTTCTCTTGGTTTATTTTTTATTATTTTAGCAGCTCCAAATAAAAATCTTCAGTTAATTCTAGTTCTTCTTACTACTCTTTTTTACATACTTTTTGGAATAGTCCATCACTTGATAAACCACGACTTAAGCATAAGGGTTATGATACAATACATAATTATTGGTGCCTTGGGCGTCACAGTTATCTTTTTCTTTTTAAAAGGAGGACTTGGATTTTGATCCTTGCGCAAACTCAGGATCATATTGAGTAATTCGAAATATGAAGGGTGTAATTTTAGCAGGAGGTCTTGCTACAAGACTTAGGCCGTTAACACAGGTTACAAATAAACACTTGCTCCCCGTATTTAACAAACCAATGATTTTTTATCCTCTTGAGGCCATGCAAAAATCAGGAATAAAAGAAGTTCTCCTAATCAGTTCTCCCGATCATTCTGGGGATTTTGCAAATCTTTTAAAATCGGGAGAAGAGTTTGAGTTAAAAATCTATTACGGAGTGCAACAAAATGCCAAAGGAGGAATTGCAAATGGTATTTCTTATGCCAGAGAATTTGCTAAAAATGAAAAAATATTAGTAATTTTAGGAGATAATATTTTTAGAACAGATCTTAAATCTGCCATTGGGAAATTCGAGCAAAAGGATAAGGGAGCGGTTGTTTACGGTGTTAGAATGCCGACCCACTCACAGCAGTACGGAGTAATAGAAGTGGACGATAGCGGAATGGTACTCTCAGTTGAGGAGAAGCCGGAGCATCCAAAATCGGATATTGCTCAAACTGGAATTTACTTATATGACGAGAGAGTGTTTAATTTTATATCGACACTTAAGCCATCCGCAAGAGGCGAGCTTGAAGTAACGGACCTTAATAACATTTATTTAGAAGAAGGAAGTTTACAATGTGAGCTATTGGATTGGTGGATTGATGCAGGGACATCCTATGACGAGCTATTGCGAGCAAATAATATGGTTGCAGAAAAAGTAAGAAATAACGAGCTTTAATGAATAGATGGAAAATAAAATCTCAAAATATTGTCTTTTCCCAGCGATTGTTCAAAGTTAAAAAGCAAAAGATCTTATTACCGAGCGGAAAAGAACGGGAATATAGCATTGTTGAGAGGCAGCCCATATCTGTAATTTTTCCTATTTCCGATAAACTTGAGCTCTATCTAATTAATCAATTTAGATACCTTTTTGATAAAAAAATTCTTGAAGCAGTAGCTGGACACATAGATGACAAAGAAACACCGCTTGAGGCGGCAAAAAGAGAGTTAAAAGAAGAAACAGGGATAACAGCTTCGGATTGGAAGGAGATTCTAGAGCTTGAAACGTCCGCTAGCGTAATAAGATCCAATATTCACATTTTTTTGGCAAAAGAAATTAAACTTGGTAAACCAAATCCGGAAGAAGGAGAAGAAATTGAATTAGTTAAAATGTCTATTGAAAATGCAATAAAAAAAATTATGGATGGCGAAATTAAGACAGCCTCAACCATTATTGGAGTTTTTTTACTTGATAAACTAAATAAGGAAGGAAAATTATGAAAGTACTCGTTACAGGAGGAGCGGGATTTATTGGCTCAAATTTTATACGCTATTGGATTGTAAATCATCCAGATGATGAAATATTAAATTTTGACAAGCTAACTTATGCCGGGAATTTAGAAAATCTAAAAGATATAGATAGAAATCAAAAATATAGTTTTATTCAAGGAGACATAAGTAACGTAGAGCAGGTAACAAAAGCAATGGTTGGAGTCGATATTGTAGTAAACTTTGCAGCAGAGACTCACGTAGACCGATCAATATTAAAACCAGCACCATTTGTAATCACAAATATTGTAGGAACCCAGGTTCTTCTGGATGCAGCGTTAAAATTTAAAGTAAAAAGATTTATGCATATTTCAACAGATGAAGTGTTTGGAAGCCTTAAGTTAGAAGATAAGAGTAAATTTAATGAACGAACAAATTATAACCCCACAAGTCCATATTCAGCCAGTAAGGCTGGATCAGACCACTTAGTCAGAAGTTATTATCATACCTATGGCTTACCAATAAATATTTCAAATTGCTCCAACAACTTTGGACCCTATCAATTTCCAGAAAAATTGATTCCTCTTGCCATAACAAATATTTTAGGAGAAAAAAAAGTTCCGGTTTACGGAGACGGATTGTATGTTAGAGATTGGTTATATATAGAAGATCACTGCAGAGCAATCGATTTTATTCTTCAAAAAGGAAAAATTGGAGAAACCTATTGCATAGGAGGATTAACAGAGGATATAAATAACCTATCAGTTATTAAGAAAATTTTAAATATACTAGGCAAAGATAAAAGTTTTATTGAACACGTTGGGGATAGGCCGGGACACGATAGGAAATATTCTATCGACTGGTCAAAGATCAAAAATGAATTAGGGTGGAGTCCTCTTCATAGTTTTGACGAATGGCTAGGTTATACCATAGATTGGTATAAAGAAAATCAGGATTGGTGGAAGAGTGTAAAAAGCAAGGATTATCTTAAATATTACAAAGAACAATATGGAAGTATATGAAAATTATAGCAACAGGGTTATCTGGTCTCGTTGGCTCACGAATTCAAGAGCTTTTAAAAGATAAATATCAATTCGAAGATTTAAGCCTTACTACGGGTGTTGATATTACTGATAGACAAAAAGTTTTTTCTTTAATATCTTCCTCAAATGCGTCTTTAGTTTTACATTTGGCTGCAAAGACGGATGTTGACGGCTGTGAGAAAGATATGAGCCAGGGTACAAACGGACAGGCGTGGAAAATTAATGTTGAGGGAACTAAAAATGTAATTAATGCGTGTGCTAGATCAGGGAAAAAACTTATTTATGTTTCCACAGACTTTGTATTTGATGGAAAAAAAGAAGAGCCGTATGTCGAAGAGGACGCCCCTAGCCCTATTAACTGGTATGGCCAAACAAAATATGAAGGAGAAAAATTGGTTGCTAGCTCGTCTTTATCTTGGGTGATTTTAAGACTTGCCTATCCATATAGAGAAAATTTTCAAAAAAGAGATTTTACACGAGTTTTAATAGACAGATTAAAAAATGGAGAGAAAGTGAGTTTAATAACCGATCATATAATGACCCCCACCTTTATAGATGATTTATCTAATGTACTAGAGACGATTATTAATAAGGAATCATTAGGGATTTTTCATGCCGTGGGTAGCCAATTTGTAAGTCCTTTTGAGGCGGGTGTTATTATATCCAATATTTTTGGTTTCGATAAAAATCTACTCCAAAAAACAACCCGTGAAGAGTTTTTTAAAAACCGTGCTCCAAGACCCTTCAATCTTGCTCTTAAAAATGATAAAATACAAAAATTAGGAATTAAAATGAAAACATTGGAAGAAGGAATTTTTGAAATTAGAAAACAACTGGCATGAAGATAACTTTTGTTGGCCATGGATATGTAGGTTTAGTAACGGCTGCAGTTTTTGCAAAGCTTGGAAACACCGTGTATGTCATTGGCCATACTCCGGAAAAGATCAACAAACTTAAAAAAGGAATAGTGCCTTTCTACGAACCTGGCCTTGAGCAAATGGTAAAAGAAAACCTCAAGGCAAAAAGATTAATCTTTACATTGGATTATTCCCCCTCAGTTAAAAATTCCGATGTTGTTTTTATTGCTGTTGGAACACCTCCTCAAAAGACTGGCGATGCGGAGCTATATGGGGTTTTTGAAGTAGCCGAAAAAATTGCTAAAAACTTAAACGGGTATACGGTTGTAGCTACTAAGAGCACGGTTCCTGTTGGGACAAACAAGAGACTTTTTCAAATTATTGAAGAAAATAAATCCGAAAAAGCAAGATTTGACATCGCCTCGGTTCCGGAATTTTTAAAAGAAGGAACGGCAATTGAAGACACGCTCCACCCGGATAGAATTGTAATTGGTACGGAAAACGAGAAGTCCAGGAAAATCTTATCGGAGCTTCATGCCCCTTTTAAGAGTCCGTTAGTTCAAACAAACTTAGAAACCGCAGAACTTATAAAATATGCTTCAAACTCTTTTCTTGCGACTAAAATATCTTTTGCCAACGCTATTGCTAAACTTTCGGAGCTTTCCGGAGCTGATGCTTCAAAAGTATTGGAAGGAATAGGGCATGACACAAGAATTGGCAGACAGTTTCTATATCCAGGACCCGGATATGGAGGAAGTTGTCTTCCTAAAGACGTTAGAGCTCTTCATTCAATGGCAGGAGATTTAGGATATGATTTTTCTCTTTTGTCTGAAGTTGAAGATATTAATAGATTTGCAAAAAGAGATTTAGTAAGAAAAGCAAAAAAAATCTTAAGCGGAGATCTTCGCGGAAAAACAATAGGTGTTTTGGGACTTTCTTTTAAAGCAAACACAGATGATATGAGAGAATCTCCAGCCATTGATATTATTGAGTTGTTGCGCCGGGAGGGCGCTTTGATAAAAGCCTACGACCCGCAAGCGATGGAAAATGCAAAGAAAGTGCTTGATGGAATCGAGTTTTCAAAAACTTGGGAAGACGCGGTAAAAAGTGCGGATGCCCTAGTTATTTTAACGGACTGGGACGAGTTTAAAGAAATCGATCTTTTAAAAATTTATAAACTTATGAAGTCTCCCAATATAGTAGACGGCAGAAACCTCTACGATCCCAAGAAAGTGAAAGATATGGGCTTTGCCTATATCGGTGTTGGAAGATGAAGAATATTCTAATAACAGGGATTTCCGGTTTTGCAGGAAGCTTCCTTGCTGAATACTTAGTCTCACAAAATAAAGGAAAAATTTTTGGAACTTATCTTGAAGAAACAAGCCTAAGCAATATAGAAAATGTAAAAACAAAAGTTAATTTGTTCAAACTGAATCTAACAGAAGAAAAAAAAGTTTTTGATATCGTTTCGGAAACTAAGCCAGACTTCATCTTCCACCTAGCCGCATTGACTTCTCCTAAGGCAAGTTTTGATAATCCATTCGAAACTATTCAAAATAATGTTAAGGGGGAGTTGAATCTTTTAGAAGCGGTCAGGAAACTTAAGCTGTTAAATACGCGCATACTGGTTATCTCCTCGGCCGAAGTTTACGGAATTGTCGAAAAAAAGGATCTGCCAATTGATGAGGATACAAAATTAATGCCTGCCAGTCCTTATGCGGTTTCAAAGATAACTCAAGATTTTCTAGCGCTTCAATATTTTTTATCATACAACATTAAGACCATAAGAGTTCGACCATTCAACCATATCGGTCCAAGGCAGACGCCTTATTTTGTTGTTTCCGCTTTTGCAAGAAAAATAGTAGAAATAGAAAAAGGTAAAACAGACAACGTTCTTTTTGCGGGAAATTTAGACAGTAAAAGAGATTTTACGGATGTTAGGGATATGGTTAGGGCGTACAGCATTGTAATCGAAAAAGGCAAAGAAGGGGAAGTTTATAATATTGGCTCCGGTAGATCTTATACGATTTCTGAGATTCTTGATAAAATGCTATCCTTATCGAAAACGAAAATAAAAGTAAGAGTGGATGAATCGTTGCTTAGGCCAAGCGATAATCCGGATCTTGTCTGTAATAGAAGTAAATTTACAAATCTTACCGGTTGGGAGCCGGAAATACCCATAGATAAAACTTTAAAAGATGCTCTAGACTATTGGAGGAATATAATTTAAAATCTAAGTTATGGCAAAAAAGGCGCTAATAACCGGAATAACAGGACAGGATGGATCCTATCTTGCGGAGTTCCTGCTTAAAAAAGGGTACAAAGTATACGGATTAACCAGAAGAACCAGTACTATAAATTTTGAAAGGATAAAAGAAATCGAAGATAAAATTGAGCTTATTCAAGGAGATCTTTTGGATCAGAGCTCTCTTGCCTCGGCTCTTTTGGAGGCACAACCCGATGAAGTTTATAACTTGGCAGCACAATCTTATGTTAAAACCTCTTGGAATCAGCCTGTTTTAACAGGAGAGTTCACCGCCTTAGGAGTTACCAGAATTTTAGAAGCAATAAGGACAGTAAATCCAAAAATTAAATTTTATCAGGCATCATCATCTGAAATGTTTGGTAAAGTTACAGAAACGCCGCAAAAAGAAACAACTAGGTTTCATCCAAGAAGCCCTTACGGAGTTGCCAAAGTTTATGGGCACTATATCACCGTAAACTATAGAGAAAGTTACGGAATTTTTGCATGCTCCGGCATTCTTTTTAATCATGAGTCCCCAAGAAGAGGGCTAGAGTTTGTGACGCGTAAAATAAGTTATGCGGTTGCCAGAATTAGTCTTGGGAAACAGAAAAAATTAGAACTTGGTTCTCTTGAACCCAAGAGAGATTGGGGATACGCAGGAGATTATGTTGAGGCAATTTGGCTTATGCTTGCGCAAAAAAATCCGGATGATTACGTTATAGCAACAGGAGAAAACCACAGCGTTGGGGAATTTGTAGAATCTGCATTTAAATACGTTGGAATTAAAGATTGGGAAAAATACGTTGTGTCAAACATGGATGCCCATATGCGACCGGCAGAGGTTGATTATCTAATTGGAGATGCGAGTAAAGCTAAAAAAATATTAGGCTGGAAACCTAAGACAAGTTTTAAGCAGTTGGTAGAAATGATGGTTAAAGCAGATCTTGAAAGAGAAAAGAAAACTAAATAGTTTATGCAGACAATACTCGTTGCCGGAGGAGCAGGATTTATTGGGTCAAATCTTTGCGAAAGACTGCTTGATAAGAATTATAGAGTAATCTGCCTAGACAATTTAATTACCGGAAATAAAGAAAACATAGAGGATTTTACTAAAAATAAAAACTTTACTTTTCTAAATTCAGATCTTAAAAATCCTTCATTTCAAAGTACACTGCCTCAAATAGATTACATCTTTCACCTTGCTTCTCCTGCCTCCCCAAATAAAAAGAGTCCGATAAGCTACATAAATTTTCCAATAGAAACCCTTCTTGTTAACTCAATCGGTACTTATAATCTTTTGGAAATTACTAAAAAATTTAATTCTAAATTTCTTTACGCCTCGTCTTCAGAAATCTATGGAGACCCTAAAGTTTCACCCCAGAGAGAAGATTATTTTGGGAATGTAAATCCTGTTGGAATACGATCAGTTTATGATGAGGCAAAACGCTTTGGAGAATCAATTACAATGGCCTATTTTAGAAAATTTAATACTAATACTCGCATAATTAGGATATTTAATACCTATGGACCCAAAATGAGAGCAGATGATGGAAGAGTGGTGTCAAACTTTATAAATCAGGCACTTTCAAACAAGCCTTTAACAGTTTATGGAGACGGGAGTCAAACAAGAAGTATATGTTATATTGATGATTTGCTAGACGGACTAATCAAGGCAATTACTTCAGGCTTAACTTCGGGCGAGGTACTAAACATGGGAAATCCAAACGAAAAAACAGTTTTAGAGCTTGCAAATATTATAAAAAAAATGACTAACTCAACATCTGAGATAATTTTCGAACCCTTACCCGAAGATGACCCAAAGATAAGAAGACCCGATATAGCTAAGGCAAAACATCTTATCAACTGGGAGCCAAAAATAACTATTGACCATGGTCTTGCAAAAACCATACAATACTTCAAGAGCTTATAAATTTATAATGAAGGTTGTTATTATTACTCCTACTTACAATGAAAAGGGAAATATAGATAAACTAATTCCCATTTTAGAAAACGAAATTTTCCCCAAGATTAAAAATCACGATATGAATATTCTGGTTGCAGATGATAACTCTCCGGACGGGACGGGAGATGAAGTAAAAAAACTTATGCAGAAATGGAAGAACATCGATATCAGCTCGGGCGAAAAATATGGATTGGGAGCTGCCTATATAAGAGCTATGACCTATGCGGTTGATAAGATGAATGCTGCCGTAATGTTTGAGATGGATGCCGATTTGCAGCATGATCCTGAGAAAATTCCACAGTTTCTTCAAGAAATAGACGAAGGGTGCGATATGGTAATAGGAAATAGATATAGCGATGGGGGGTCAATTCCTAAAAACTGGCCTTTACTTAGAAAAGTAGAATCAATTGTTGCAAATCTTTTTGTAAGAACTGTATTTATGAAATTCGGAGTCCACGATTGGACCGGAGGATTTAGAGCGCTTAAGAAAGAAGTGTTTTTAAAAGAGAAAGAAGAGCTGACAAATTATAAAGGATACATTTTCCAAATATCCTTTTTGCACAAAGCGATCAGGGATGGATTTAAGATTGGAGAAGTTCCGTTCCATTTTTCAGACAGGACTTTAGGTAAGTCAAAGATTGCGCCTCTAGGATATATTATGGAAGTAGTAAAATTTGTTCTTATCACAAGGCTTAAGGAAATTATCACCGGTAAATTTGGTAAATTTTTGGTGGTGGGAGGAACAGGATTTATTATAAATTGGACTGTATTTAACTTAGCCCTTGCTCATTTTGATGTCATTAAACAGCTCATTCCTATCGAATTATTAAGATCTCATCCTCCGGAAACATCAAATCTAATCGGTGCAACTCTTGCAATATTTTCAAATTATAATTTTAACAATCTGTGGACTTTTGGTGAAAGAAAAGCAAATAGCATTACAAGGTATTTTTTAAAAATGCTTCAGTTTTACGCAACATCATCCTTCGGGGTTATTTTTATTCAAACAGGAACAATATTTGTGTTAGGATCACTATTCGGCCGCGAGAACAGACTTTTGATCAATCTCTATTTTATCATAGGAACGGGGATACTTCTTATTTGGAACTTTACTGTTTATAATAAAATCATCTGGCGCAAAAAACCCCAAGAATGAAATTCCAAATCACAAATCTCAAATCCCAAACGAAGAATGGGAAATTTTGGATTATCTTAATCCTAGTTCTGTCGGCTTTTTTAAGACTCTATCGAATACAGGACTATATGACATTTCTAGGAGACGAGGGAAGAGATGTCTTAATAGTCAATAATATCTTACACGGAAAATTAACTCTTCTTGGTCCTACAGCATCTGTTGGCGGATTCTTTTTAGGCCCTATTTACTATTATTTCATGGCGCCATTTCTATTGATATTCAAATATAATCCTGTTGGTCCCGCAGTCATGGTTGCTCTCTTTGGTATTGCTACGGTTTGGCTCGTCTATAAATTCGCATCGGAAATATTTAATTCTCGCGTCGGTTTAATATCTGCCCTTTTATATTCAATATCGCCCGTTGTAATTGCATATTCAAGGTCCTCATGGAACCCAAATATTTTCCCCTTTTTCTCCCTTTTAACTCTTTATATTATTTATAAAGCTTTAGTAAAAAACAACGTGAAACTGTTTATTTTAGGCGGAGTATTTTTAGGTATATCGATGCAGCTTCATTACTTGGCATTATTTTTAGGTTTTGTAATTGCAGTTTATGTTTTATCGACTTTTTTAATTAGGTATTTTCTTGAACCTTCAAAAAATATTTTAATATTAATAAAAAGCTATCTCTCCATTCTTTTCGGTTTTATTATCGGGCTGTCTCCTTTTTTAGCCTTTGAGGCAAGACATGGATTCCCAAATTTAAAGAGCATAGTACATTTTATTTTTCAATCGGGGGATACCGGTTTAGTAAATAATTTTATTGGAAATATCTCTAATGTGTTTTTTAGACTATTTGCAAGACTCGTAACTCACTTTCCGCCACCTGAACAAGTCGCAATTAATCAAAATTTAAATACTTATATTTGGTATTACTTCTCCCTTATTCTTGGAATTATTAGTTTTTTAGTTCTAATTTTTCAATATAAACAGATAATTCCAAAGACAAAAGAATTTTTTGAAAGTAAATATTCCGCTTTTTTAAAACTTAATCTTTTGGTAATGTGGCTTGTTTTTGGGATTTTACTTTTCGGTTTTTATAAAAAATCAATTTATGATTACTATTTTGGTTTTATGTTTCCTCTGCCATTTATCTTGGTTGGAAATACTTTAGATTTTTTTATGAGAAAAAATAACTTTCTAAAAATTGTATCAGTTGCTGTCTTTTTATCATTAGTTTTAATTAACTTAAGCGGTATTCCATTTAAATATGAACCAAACAGACAGCTTGCTCAAGTTAAAGCAATTTCAGAGTTTGTTTTAGATAAGGCAGATGAGAAGCCGTTTAATTTTGCTCTTATAACAGGAGGAAATTCCGATCATGCATATAGATATTTTTTTATCCTAGAAAACCATCCTCCCGTTACTATTCTAAATACTGCAACCGATCCAAATAGAAAAAGCGTTACCAATCAATTGCTGGTAGTATGCGAACAAAATCCATGCCATCCCTTGGGTAATTCTCTCTGGGAAGTTGCAGGTTTTGGCAGAGCAGAAATTGTTGGCGAATGGGATGTCTCCGTCGTCAAGGTCTACAAACTCGTTCATTACAGAGAATAAAAAAATATCGTTAGGTATATAATTCAAATATGAATAAAGCCCTGGTAGTTATTGATGTACAAAAATATTTTCTTAATGAAGAAACAAAGCCTATTGTTAAAAAAATACAAGAGTTTCTTAAAGAAAAAGCAGATCAGTACGCAGTCATATACTTTACTGTATTCAAGAATGATCCCACTTCTCCGCTTTGGCAAATTTCCGAATGGAAAGACTGCACAGATTCTCCAGCAACAGATATATGTGATGAAATAAAAGAATTTATAAATGATAAAAATCTATTTTATAAAAACATTCTTTCTGCTTATAAAGTGCCCGAAATTAGAAGGGGCTTAAAAGAACATAGAGTTTCAGAGGTTGATCTATGCGGTTTTGACACTGATTGTTGTGTACTTGCCACAGCCTATGATTTGTTTGATGTGGGCATAAAACCAGTAGTGATAGAGAATCTTACATGGTCAACATCTCAAGAAAAGCTTCACAAACCAGCTCTTCAAATGCTTGAGCGAAACATCGGTTTTGTAAAAAAGATTTAAATTTCATTTAAGAATAGAAAAACCCCTAGAAAAATCAAGGGGTTTTCTATTGTTTCTTAAAGGTTAAAATTATTCCTATCGATAGGACCTTCAAGAAAGATTAACCGCCGATCCTGTACATTCCTGTACCACAAGTTGGGCATTTGCCTTTGAGAGCCGGCTTTCCATTTTTCATGGTAACTTTTTGAGCATTTGGATCATCTCTTTTTGCTCTGCATTTTACGCAATACATTGATGCCATTAATAATTCACCCCCTTTCAATAACTTATTCCCGGGATTGTTAACAAATGATTTTTAAGTAAAAAGGAAAAAATCAATTGGGCAATAATTATTGCACCAGTAACAACTCCGGTTTTGGAAATATCGGCAGTTAAATAATTATATTTTTGAGGTTCTGCTAAAAGAGCTTCAGCCGTTTTTTCTATTTTATTTTCTATTTTTACGGTAGACTTTTCTCCAAAAGAGGGAACTTTCTGACTCCGTAGGGAGTAGAGTTGGCGATGAAGATCTGCGGTTATTTTTTGTCTTCTCGTTTTCCTCATTGAGATAGAGCCTAGATTACACTATTGACACGCAGGCTGTCAAGAGGCTAATATAGATGGATATATATGGTACCCAATCTTTATCTTGTTTTAGGCGGTATACTTTTTGTTTGGCTTTTAATCCTCACAATTTTTTTTTGGCAGATGTTTTCTCACTATTCAAGACTAGCGAAGGGCGCAAATAACAAAAATTTAAAGTCGATTCTCGAAGATATTCTCTCCAAAATTGATCTTCACAATAAAGATATCGAATCCATTAAGAAATATTGCGATAATCTAGAGAGAGATGGACTTTTGCATGTTCAAAAAATTGGACTTCATAGATTTAATCCTTTTAAAGATACCGGTGGAGACCAAAGCTTTAGCCTTTCTTTAGTTGACGGAAGTGATACCGGTATAATTATCTCAGCACTCTATTCCCGCTCCGGGACAAGGTGGTATGCAAAAAGGGTAGTAAACGGTAAAGGAGTAGAATACGAACTAACGGATGAAGAAAAAAAGGTTTTAAAAGAAACTAAGAAAGAGAGTTAAATGGAAAAAAGAAAATTACTAACGATTGCCCTAATAATTTTGGTGTATATCGTATCTTCGGGAATTTCGTATGCTCTTTTTTCAAAATCAGCTCTTTTAGAATCGGTAACATCTCCCGTAGGTCTTCCAGTCAAAGGGGGAGGGGGTAAATTAGTCTTTGATCCCAATCTTCCAAAAACGGAAAGTTGTCCGTTAAACGGCGTTTTATATTCAAAACAGCAGCGGGATTGGTGGGAAAAACACAGGCCTTTGGGAGTTATGGTAGAAAACCATAAAGAGGCAAGGCCGCAATCCGGATTATCCGGAGCCGATGTTATTTACGAAGCCGTTGCCGAAGGGGGGATTACAAGATTTCTTTCTATCTTTTATTGTCAGGACGGGGCGCAGGTAGGGCCGGTACGATCGGCAAGAACTTACTTTATAGATTTTCTCTCGGAATATGGAAACTATCCTTTGTATGTACATGTGGGGGGAGCAAATCAGCCAGGGCCGGCAGATGCACTTTCTCAACTTTATGATTATGGATGGACTGCCTATAACGACATGAATCAATTCTCGATAGGTTTCCCGGTTTTTTGGAGAGACTACGATAGACTTGGTCATCCGGTTGCAACAGAACATACTATGTATTCAACAACCGAAAAGTTGTTGGATTATGCAAAAACTGCCCGAGGCTTAACCGAAGTAGATAAAAAAGGAACTCTTTGGAGTAAAGGGTTTCTTCCATATTCCTTCAAAGATGATGAGAGTTCCTCCAAAAGGGGAACTGCCCAGTCTATTCATCTTGAATTTTGGAATTCTATGCCGGACTATTTTGCAGACTGGGTTTACGACCCTTTAACAAATCTATATAAAAGGAGCACTGGGAAAGAGCCTCAGTTTGACAAAGATACAAATAAACAGTTGACTTGCAAAAATATTGTAGTATTATTTATGCAGGAAGTAAGCGCTAACGATGGGTACGAAAATAACATTCATCTTTTGTACAGAACAAAAGGAACAGGGAGGGCAGAGATTTTTATGGACGGAAAACAAATAAAAGGTACGTGGAGAAAAGACAGCAGGACCGCCAGGACATTACTTTTTGATTCAACAGGAACTCCGGTTGAATTTAACAGAGGACTTATTTGGTTTGAAATTCTGCCCACGGATGGAGTAGTAACGGTAAAATAATATCATCCAGGGCTTATGCTTTCTGATTTAATTACATCAAAATCTCGAGTAAAACTGCTTGGTATATTTCTTGGGAATTCCTCCGAAATGTTCCATGTTAGAGAGCTGGTGCGAAGGACGGGCGATGAAATAAATGCGGTAAGAAGAGAACTTTTATTTCTTGAAAAAAAAGGCATTTTATCAAAAGAACCAAGAGCAAACAGAGTTTACTACTCACTTTCTAAAAATTATCCCTTTTACTTTGATCTTTTAAGAACCGGCGTAAAAACTGTAGGCCTTGGAGCAGATATTTTAGTAAACAGGGCAAAGCTTGGTAAAATAAAATATGCTATGTTTTCCGGTAAATTCGCAAGAAGACTAAAAGTTGAACCGGATGAGATAAATCTGCTTTTGGTCGGCACAGTTGTTCTTCCGGAGCTAACACTTCTTATAAGAGGAGAAGAGAAGAGATTAAATACCGAAATAAATTACACGGTTATGTCGGAGGAGGAGTTCGATTTTAGAAAAAAAAGACGAGATCCTTTTATACTTTCTATCCTTTCAGGTTCCAGGATAATGCTAATTGGTGATGAGGAGAGCATGTTAGAATGAAAGGAAGCCCCCGTTTTTTATTTTTTTCCATAATTCTACTGACTCTGGCTTCTGTGTTTATAAATTTGCCAAATCTTCAGAAAATTTCCTTAGGTCCAATCAAGAATTTAGATATTGATCTATCTTCATTTTTAAGAACGTTTAGAATTGGGAAAAATTTAGAATTTAGGAAAGGCCTGGATTTGGAAGGGGGAACATCTATAACTTTTAAAGCAGATATGTCCGATGTTTCAAGCGCTCAAAAATCCGATGCTCTAAATTCCGCAAAAATAGTAATTGAGAAAAGAATAAATCTTTTCGGAGTGTCCGAGCCTGTTATTCAAACTGCAACTGTTAATGGAGATTCAAGAATTATTGTAGAACTTCCGGGTGTCACAGATGTGAATCAGGCAATAAATTTAATTGGCACAACTGCGCAACTTTCTTTTTGGGAACAAGGGGGAACAGAATCTGCAAAAACCGCAACGCCATCGGCTTTTCCTTTGGGAATTATTGAGGTATTAGGCCCCAGCGCTGTTAAGACGAGTCTTACTGGAAATGACTTGGATCGCTCAAGCGTTACGTTTGACCAAAATACCGGAAACCCTCAAGTCCAGTTAGTTTTTTCCGGTAAAGGTGCTGAAAAATTTTCAGATATAACAAAAAGAAATGTTAATAAAATTGTTGCTATGGTTTTAGATAACCAAGTTATAGAGGCTCCCAGAGTTAATCAGGCAATTCTAACGGGAAATGCAGTTATTACAGGAGGCTTTACGCTTGCGCAGGCAAAGCTTTTGAGTACCGAACTTAATGCAGGAGCTCTGCCTGTTCCTCTTTCGGTTTTAGAGCAGCGGGTAATTGGTCCAACGCTTGGAATAGAGTCGCTTAAAAAAAGCTTTTTGGCAGGAGTTATTGGATTTTTAATAATAGTAATTTTCATGAGCATTCTTTATGGAAGGCTTGGGGTTGTAGCATGTTTTGCCCTTGTAGTTTATTCCCTTTTAGTATTATCTATATTTAAAATCAGCAACCTTACTCCTTATGGAATAACTTTGACACTCTCGGGAATAGCCGGTTTTATTCTCTCAATCGGAATGGCGGTTGATGCAAATATTTTAATTTTTGAGCGGATAAAAGAAGAGAAAAGGCTTGGTAAAAAACAGGAAGAGTCAATTGAAATTGGGTTTTCAAGAGCATGGCCTTCTATAAGAGACTCAAATATCTCAACTCTTATTACAAGTGCAATTCTTTATGAATTTGGAACAGGAATCGTTAAGGGATTTGCGTTGGTTTTGGCAATTGGAGTCTTAGTTTCGATGTTTTCGGCAATTGTTGTGACCCGAACATTTTTACGATTTTTCTATGAAAAATAAAACACTGGATGTCATTGGTAAAAAGAATTTGTATTTTGCTCTGTCTTTGATAGTTGTTATTCCGGGGCTGATTGCACTTTTACTTTTTGGACTTAATTTATCAATAGATTTTACAGGAGGATCAAGGTTAACTGTTAGTTTTAATAAATCAGAAAAACAGGGGGTTGAAAAAGTTAAACAGATTTTAATATCGGAAAACATAAAAGTTTACACGGTAGAGCAGTCAAAAAATAAGGTTTTTCTCAGAACAAGCCCCATTAGTCAAAAACAAAATATTAAGTTTATAAATACACTTACTAAAAATTTTAAAGATGCTAAAGAAACGGAATTTGAAACAATAGGGCCGACAATTGGTAAAGAAACAACAATAAACGCAATTAAAGCAGTCTTCCTTGCCTCAATGCTTATTATTCTTTACATAACCTGGTCTTTTAGAAAAGTTCCCAAACCTGCAAGCAGTTTAAGATTTGGAGTAAGTGCAATAGTTGCCTTAGTTCATGATGTTCTGGTTGTTGTAGGAATTTTTGCGATCTTGGGCCACTTTTTTGGAGTTGAAGTTGATTCCCTTTTTGTAACCGCTCTTCTGACGGTTATTGGATTTTCCGTACATGATACAATTGTAGTTTTTGATAGAATTAGGGAAAATCTTAGAAGATCTTCGGGTTCTTTTTCTCAAATTGTTAACGACTCAATACTGCAAACTCTTGATAGATCGTTAAATACCTCTTTGACCGTACTTCTTGTTCTTTTTGCGCTTCTTCTTTTTGGAGGAGAAACAATAAGGTGGTTTGTGGTGGCCCTTCTTATTGGAGTAACATCTGGAACTTATTCTTCAATCTTTAACGCCTCACCAATTCTAGTCGTCTGGCAGGAGTGGAGCGAAAAGAGAAAGTTGAAAAGCAAAACTTAAAAATAATTTACGTCTTTGGATTTGCCACCTTCTTGGGTAAGATTTGAATAGTAATTTTCCCCACTTCATGCTAAAATAAACCCAAGAAATGAATAAAACTAGAAAAATATTTTTCGTTGTTGCAAGTGGCGGACACGAAACCGAAAGACATTATATAGATACTATTGAAAGAAAAAGAACTGTCGATGAAGCTTCTAAATTTTTAGCTCCTCAGGAAATTGAAATTTTAAATAAAGATTACCATGGTGGACCTTTTGCTGTTTGGGGAGCAGTTCCGGGATCTGGTAATCTTAGAACCTGGGAATCAATGGAGCCAGGCGATTATGTTTTAATTTATAAATCCGGAAAGGTAATATTTGCGGCAGAGGTTGCCCTAAAGACAAGGAACTCACAAATGGCAAAATATCTTTGGGGAGAAGATAGCGAGGGCAAAACTTGGGAATATATGTATTTTCTGATAAATCCTCAAGAGACAGATGTCAGCATGATTAAACTAAATCCCTATCTAGGATATAGCGAGAATTATTTTCCGCGAGGATTTATGGCAATTGAACAAGTAAAAGTCAATGATCTCCTAAGCCGATACGGAGATATTTTATCAGCGTTACAAAGAATAGGGCAAGGTAAAGATCTTGAAAAAATCAATGAAAAAGCTAAACGAGAATTGGTAGAAATTGAAGAAAAAATTGAAAGAGCTCCGACAGAACATGATGAGATGCAATGGCGGTTAATAAGACTTGGAAAAAAAGCTAGAGTTGATGTCTGGGTTCCACAAAACGATCAAGGAAAATCATACGAAGGAAATCTTTTTAAAGGTTATGTTTTAGATAATTTCCAAGAAACTCTGGACGTCCCTGTTTATATTAAAAATATAGATGTTGTTTGGAAATTTGGTTATTCTATAAAATCTGCTTTTGAAATTGAACATTCAACATCTGTTTACTCTGGGATTTTAAGACTTTCAGATTTAAAAGCTTTAACCCCTAACTCTACATATCCGTTGTTTATAGTTGCGGACAGAGACAGGCGAAGCAAAGTTTTTTCGGAATTGAAAAGACCAACCTTTGACAATCCATATTTAAATCTCAAGGAAACAATTGGATTTTTATCTTATGATAAAGTTAGGGATTTAGACGAAAGTACTAAAGATCAAAACGCAAATGTCTCTTTAGAGTTTGTAATGACTCAAACAGAAAAAATCTCTTAACTCAGAGGTTTACAAGCTCTACGGCCTAACCCCAGAAGAAATAAAAATTGTAGAAAATTCTTAATGAGTTTTAAGAACTTCAATTATTTCTTGTAATCGTTCAGCAGCAATTGCTCTTAATTTTGCATCTTTATAATTTTGTATATGAGAATCTAGACATAAAAAGCAAATATGATTATCTGTTTTATAAAAATAAGCTTTCGGTAGTTGAGTTCTAGATAGATTACTATTTGGTATAACCATATGAATCCAAAAAACAGTAAAACCACTAAATCCCTGTGCTTGCCCCAAGTGTTTTGGGGTGAACATCGGGCTTTTTTTATAAAAATGGGTAAAGAGTAGATTTTGAATATTATCAACAGTTTCTGAGCTAGATGCATCTTGATTCCCATGTTTACCCACAAATTCTTCTAATTCCTTAATAAAACTGGGGTGATGTAAAAAACAACAAGGTGAAGAAGGGTCATGCATATTAAAGTAGTTATATTAAGTTAGGAGTGTCTCTATATATGCTGTATTCATAGGGAATTATTTGATATGGTTTAACCGCATTGTATGGTGCTTCAGAGTGAGATAACTTTTCTAAATTGGCTCCAGTTTGATTGCCATACAAATTTATGATTCTATCTAGCATTTTCTTTTCTTCGCTAGAGAATTTGTAATTTGTATTTGTTAATGGTTTATAAACAACTGTGTCGTTTTCATGAGTAGGCAATTTTCTAACCTTAGCAATTTTTATTTTGCCTTCTTTTATTAATTCATCAATTATACCTGTAAAATAAATCGGCGCAGGTCCCATTTCGAGTGCTTTATAAGTATCTCCAGTAAATGGCTTTCCATAAGCTTCATAAAAATCAAAATCTAAAAAATAAAATAATTTATATGCTTTTTTCTTTCCTTCTATTTCTTTTAGAGAATTTGCAATGTAGATTATCGCTGCCTTATATTTTTCCTTATTGAGGATATTACTAATCATGAATAATCCTTTCTAATTTATAGTAACCTATTTTAGTATTTTATTCAACCTGTCAAATTTCTCCACGTTTTCTAATTTGACTTTTTAGCCACAGAAGAGTAACAGTTGCTACCTATCGATTAAGTTAGCGAGTCCTTAACAATTTTACTAACCAAACTTCCGTTTGCTTTGCCTTTTAGTTTTGACATTAGGGCTCCGATCACTTTTCCCATATCTTGTATTGATTTTGCTCCGGTTTGAGAAATAGTTTCTTCTACCAGTTTTTTTATTTCTTCTTCATTCATTTGTGTAGGCATATATTGTTTCAAGATTTCAAGTTCCTTAGATTCCTTATCAACCAAATCTTTTCGTCCCGCATTTTTAAATTGCTCGATAGAATCGTTATGCTGTTTTGCCTCTTTCTGAATAATCACCATAACATCTTTTTCATTTGCCTCATATCCTGCTCCGCCTTTTTGGATTTCGTAATAATTAATCGCCGACAAAACCATACGAAGAACCGAAGTTTTAAGCTCATCCCTTGCCAGCATTGAAGCTTTTAGTTCATCCTGTAAATCTTTTTTTGTCATAGTCATGATTTTAGTTCCTTTATTCTCTTTGTCAAATAGTCTTTAGTATTTTTACTTAAGTCTTCATCTACTTCCTCAAAAAGTTTTTGGAGGATTTCTCCGATTTTTGGCCCCGGTTTAATATTTAGTATTTTCATTATGTCATTTCCATCAACTGCCAAGTCATTTATAGAAAATGGAGCCGGCTGTAATTGTTCTTCCACCCTCTTTTTAAAAAGCTTAAGTCTCCAGCTTTCTGCAGTTTGTGTTCCTCCTCCGAGTCTGTCTCCGATTCGAAGATCCATCATGTCTTTGACATTCTCAACTCCAACACGTCTTATAAATCTTCTAACGGCGGCGTCTGTTATCTTCTCATCAACTGTAAACATATGCCATCTTATTAAATTAACTATCTTCTCTCTTTCTTTTTTTGAGAATTTTAACCTCTCGCAAATCTGATGAGCAATTTTTGCTCCGGCAATTTCATGATTATGGAATATTACCAGACCCTTTTCATCCTCTGATATAACTTTTGGTTTGCCGACATCATGAAGAAGAGTTGCGAATCGCACAATCGGGTCAGTTGATGGACAGAATTTAAGAGATAGAATATTGTGAGTGAAGACATCAGACTTATGATGTCTTCCGGGACGGACTTGAGAGATTCCAATGCCCCAAAGAAGTTCAGGCAAAATGTATTCCATAAGACTGCTGTTTTTCAAAAGCATCAGGCCTTCATATGGATAATCGCTTTCAAGTATTCTTAATGTCTCTTCTCTTACTCGCTCACTAGAGATTTCTTTTATAAGTGCGGCATCATTTGTTAGCTCAGACCACGTTTTTTCTTCAATCGTAAACGACAGTTGAGCGGCAAATCTAATTGCTCTCATAAGTCTTAGCGCGTCTTCCTTAAATCGTTTTTTTGGATCACCGACAGCACGAATTATTTTTTGCTCAAGATCTTCCTGCCCTTTGAATGGATCAACTATTTCAAAATTTGACGGTTTACCCCCAGCGAACGAAGTGAGTCGAAGGGCAATTGCATTTATTGTGAAGTCGCGTCTTGATAAATCTTCCTCTATAGATTTTCCCCAAGAAACTTTCTTAGGATGTCTTCTGTCTATGTATCCATGCTCGGTTCTATACGTTGTTATTTCCATTACCTGCCTCGCCTGACGGCGGTCAAGGCGGGCCTGCTTACCCTTAAGAGGTATACCGACGGTTCCAAATTGGTTATCATAAAAACCTTGAGGAAAAACTTTAAGTATCTCCAACGGCGCGGCGTTGGTTGTTAAATCCCAGTCCTTAGCGCCTTTTTTAAGAAGAAGATCTCTTACACAGCCTCCAACCAAATAAACTTCGAATCCAGACTTCTCAAGCTTTTTATAGGCAGTTAAGGCGCCATCCGCAATTGTGAAGTTCATACCTTGCCCCGCCAAGGCGGGGTTTGATATAGTATAGCAGAAAGAATTTTTCCCATGAAGAAATGGAAGCTCTTACATAATCACGAATCACCCTCCTACGGCAAGCCTGCCTCCTTCGCCGAAGTGGCTACGAAGGCCGAGTCGGCGGGCAGGCAAATCGATGAGATAGTTAAAATTCTTTTAAACAACCGGGGGCTAAAAACAAAAAAAGAAATTGATGAATTTTTAAAACCGGATCTTAAAAAAATAACCGCAGCATCTGTTGGTATCGATAAAAAACACCTGGAAAAAACAATAAAAAGAATTAAAAGGGCAATCGCAAAAAAAGAAGAAGTTATTGTTTTTGGAGATTATGACGTTGACGGAATTTGCGGATCGGCAATTTTATGGGAAACTTTGGTTTCTCTTGGCGCAAAAGCTCTGCCATATATTCCTCACAGATTAGATGAAGGCTATGGTCTTTCAAAAATCGGAATAGATAATCTTCTTTTAAAAAACCCAAAAATTAAGTTAATAATTACCGTAGATAATGGAATCGTTGCAAGTGAGGCAGTGGGGTATGCAAATAAAAAAGGAATTGACATTATTATTACCGATCATCATGTTCCTTCAAAAAATCTTCCTAAGGCTCATGCTATTTTGCATACAACAAAACTTTGCGGAGCAGGAGTAGCGTACTTGCTCGCGCAAGAAATTTCAGATTTCAAATTTCAAATTTCAAATAAATCCCAAAGTCCAAAAAACAAAATCCAAAATAATCATTTAGAACTCGTTGCCCTTGCAACTATTGCAGATCTGGTTCCATTAACAGGTGCAAATAGAATACTTGTAAAATTTGGAATCGAAGCTCTTCGAAAAACAAAAAGACTAGGACTGTTAGCTCTTATAAAAGAGGCAGGAATAGATAAAGATTTAATCGATATTTTTGAGATAGGTCATGTTATAGCTCCAAGACTTAATGCAATGGGAAGACTTGAATATGCAATGGATAGCTTAAGGCTTTTATGCACGAAAGATTTAAAAAGAGCAGAGGTTCTTGCAACAAAATTGGGAAGTACAAACCGAAAAAGACAGGAGTTAACTATATCGGCTTTTGAACATGCCAGAGAGAAAGTCAAAGGTTCATCTCGCCTTGGCGGGACAAAAGTCAAAAGTTTAATTTTCCTAGGACACGAGTCTTACCAACAAGGAGTTATCGGTCTTATAGCAGGAAGATTGGTTGAGGAATTTTATCGCCCGTCCATAGTTCTTTCTATAGGTGAAAAATATAGCAAGGCATCGGCAAGATCAATTAGCGGTTTTAATATTATTGAGTTTATTAGGGGAGCGTCCGATCTTTTGGTTGATGCAGGAGGACATCCCATGGCTGCAGGTTTTACTGTTGAGACAGCAAAGCTTTCTCTTTTGCAAAGAAAATTGGAAGAATTAGCAGAAGGACTTTTGGACGAAGATAAACTAAAGAGGATTCTAAATATTGACCTTGAAGTTCTGTTGTCTGATATAAATTTTGAATTTTATAAAAAACTCCAAAAACTTGCTCCTTTTGGGATTGGAAATCCTCAGCCTACATTTATAAGCAAAAATATTACTATTGAGGACATGAGATTGGTAGGTGCAGATGGTAAGCATTTAAAGCTGCGGGTTTCTCAGCCAAGCTTACCAGAGCAACTCGATGCTATCGGATTTAACATGAGTGAGATGTCGGAAAAGATCCGCATTGGAGATACAATTGACATTGTTTATACAATTGAACAAAACGAATGGAATGGCAATAATAGACTCCAGCTTAAGATAAAAGATCTAAGAAAAACTAATTAAAAGCGTTTACATTATGGATTAGATTGATTCGTTCGCGGTTCGTTTCGAACAGCGTGATCTAATAATTCATACGCTCTTCCTAGCATTGCACGGCTAGCACTACCCTTCACTCCTCTAGCTCCTAATTCAAGTTCTGCTGCTGCGGAAAACGCATCGGTTGAAGACATCCCGTCGTTATTTTCTGGACCTGGGATAAATGCAACTTGATGTCCGCTTAAATCAACTCCCCATGATGCTGTACCTTCTACGCCTCTCCACATATAATTTCACCTCCTTAAATAAAAAACTCCCATTTCAATTAAAATTGGGAGGGTTTCTTTCCAACAAGCCCCCGCCTCAATCAATGAGGAAGAAAGCTAGCCTAAAAAGCCGGAAAGAATTCATATAGTATAAATCTATATAAGTATATAACATCTTGTCAAGGGGGAAAAAACTAAGTATTATGTATCAAGTATTATGTATCAAGTATTAAAGAGAATCTTGGCAGTTGAGACGGTTCGATTTATAGGTAAAAAAGTTATTCTTAAGGGATGGGTTAAAACCCGCCGAGATCACGGAAAATTAATCTTTCTTGATTTAAGAGATAGATCCGGAATAGTTCAGTTGGTTGTAAATCCAAAAGTTTCGCAAGAGGCTTATAAAAAAGCGCAAGATTTAAAACCCGAATATGTTATCAAAGTTGACGGAACAGCTAGGGAAAGACCGGTTCCAACAATAAATAAAGAATTAGAAACGGGGAGTGTTGAAATAGAAGTTGAGAGTATCGAAATTATCTCAAAAGCCCAAAACTTGCCATTTGACATGGGCGCAGATGTGCTAAATTTGGAATTGCCAACGCTTTTAGATAACAGATCATTAAGCTTGCGCCACCCAAAAATTTCTGCAATTTTTAAAATTCAGCAAACTTTGGTGCAGTCTTTTAGAAAAACACTTAAAGAGGAAGACTTTACAGAAATTTTTGTTCCGACTCTTGTGCCGAGCGCAACTGAAGGAGGAGCCGAGGTTTTTTCTGTTGATTACTATAATCATAAAGCTTATCTTGCACAATCTCCTCAGATGTACAAACAGATAATGACCTCAATTTTTGAAAGAGTCTTTACGATTGCACATGCTTATAGGGCAGAACCATCGGTTACAACCAGACATCTGTCAGAATATTTAAGCCTTGATGCGGAATTTGGGTTCATAAATTCCTGGGAAGAGATTATGGAATGGGCGGAAAAAGTTGTTCTGTCTATGATTGAAGATGTTAAGGAAAAAAACCAAAAAGAACTGAAGCTTTTCGGAGTAACTCTTCCCGCGTTTAAAAAAACAATCCCGAGAATAAAAATGAGAGAAGTACTTGAAATTATTTTTAAAAGAACCAAAAGAGATCACCGGAGCGAACCGGATCTTGATCCAGCAGATGAAAAAGAGATCTGCAAATGGGCAAAAGAAGAAACAGGAGCTCCGTTTGTTTTTATTACTCATTACCCGGTTAAAAAAAGACCGTTTTATACTATGCCGGACCCAAACGACCCAAATTATACTTTAAGTTTTGACCTTTTAGGAGTAAGCGAAGAGTGGGTTACGGGAGGACAGCGAATAAATGATTATGACATGCTTTTGAAAAATATTGTTAAATGGGGAAATAAACCGGAAAATTTTGAAATATATCTTCAGGCATTTGCTTATGGCATGCCGCCTGAAGGCGGATTTGCAATGGGACTTGAGCGAATAACAAAAGATATGCTGGGACTTTCAAATATAAGAGAAGCAAGTCTTTTTCCAAGAGACATGGAGCGAGTAGATGAAAGATTTTCTAAAGTCGGTTAAGCTTTTAATAAAACGAATTTTAAAACCCGACCCATTTTTATTGCCCATCATTCTCGTTGCGGTTCTTTTCTTTCTAGCTGTTTTTGATGTCTATCAAAAAGGAGAAATCATTCTAAAATCAACATTAAACACTCCGGTCACAAATTATAAAAGTTCAAATTACCCTTTTTTAAAAAATAAGTTTAACCCCAGTATTCTTGCCCAAGCAGCGATTGTGGTAGACAAGGACTCAAGCGTTGTTATTTATGCAAAAAATGAAAATCTTCGGTTCTCTCCCGCTTCCACTACAAAAATTATGACAGCACTAACAGCACTTGATTATTTTAAATTAACAGATGTTCTGGAAGTTAAAAGAGCAACGGGTGAGGGATCCATTCTTGGACTTGTCAGAGGCGAGAAAATGACATTTTTAGATTTACTTTACGCAATGCTTTTACCATCTGCAAACGATGCGGCTTTTGTAATTGCACAAAATTATCCGGGAGAAGAGGCCGGTTTTATAGAGAAAATGAATCAGAAAGCAAAACTTCTTGGTCTTAATAATACCCACTTTCAGGATCCTGCAGGACTTTTGGATCAAGATGACTACACAACACCTCTTGAGTTGGCAAGACTGGCATCTATATCTTTGGAAAATAAACTTTTTTCTCAAGTCGTTTCTACAAAATATAGATTTATCTCCGATATAAACGGCGTAAATACTTATTCTCTTTTGAATAGAAATAAACTTTTAGGAATAGATGGAATTTCGGGAATAAAGACCGGTTTTACAGATGAAGCGGGGGGAGTTTTAGTATCCTCAAAAGCAGAAAACGGCCACACTTTAATAATAGTTGTAATGAGAAGCGAAGACAGATTTAGGGATACTCTTGCGCTTGCGTCCTACGTTTCGGACAATCTTACTTATTTATCCATTCATCCTTGAGCGCAGAAACATAAGCGATAAAACCGTTATCTCCTTCAAAAACAACAGCAGGCATTAGAAAGTTTTGTTCTTTGTCTCCCATATAGTATCCAAGATAAACATTCTTTATAGATACATCTTTATTGTTTGATGGAGATAAAATATAGGCGTTGCCATTCTTAAGCTCTAGGAAACCATCGGAAGCCGTCTTAATGGGATAGGTAGCGGATTCACTTGAGACATTTTGATGAAAAAAATCTGTCTTTACAACTTGAGGTTTATTTTCTCCTCCCCCTACAAAAATATTCATAGTAGAGTTGTTGGCTTTTGAATAAACTACAGGAAGTTTATCTATGTCTTTTTGAAAAAAATCAATCTCTATAACTTGTGTTTTGGAAATACTTGTAGCAGGCACTAAAACAGAGTTCTTGATGGAAAATAAATTTGTTTTTGTTTTTTCCAAATCCAAATCATCATATAAGAAAGATAAACCTAAAAGGAGATCTTGGGCAACTGTTTTTGCCTTATTTGGATCTGGAAGATTTACTCCCAAAATAACCGCTTGATTTCCTAAAAAGGCAGAGGAAACACTAAATTGCGAGGTAAATATATCAACATTTATTTTTCGCAAAGTAGAGCTTTGGGGATCGGTCCATTGATATGTGTTTCCCAAAACCCGAATGGCAGAAGAGGAAAATCCCGCCCGAGCTGCTTTTTCTCCTGTTTTTTTAAGAGCCAGAAGATCTGGGCTTGGTTCCTCTATCTTAAAAACCTTGGCCCTGTCTGGAAATTTTGGTAAAGCCCCTGTAACGGTATCTATAAAGTAGTTTAATTGCTGTGCCGATGAACTTTTGGGAAATTCAATAGGTGGCAGTTTGCCAAAAGATACTGTTGGAGGAGGCAGGGGCGTTGGGGCTATTATTTCTTTAAGTATTTTTCCTACTCTTATTAAAATTAAAAGAAGAATTATCGATCCAACAATTATTGCTGACCATTTGGCAACATTTTTTGTTAAAGAAGTCGCCTGATTTAAGGTGAGCATGTCTTGAGTATAGGAGAAACTTAGGGTACAATGCAAGTATGATCAAGGTCAGATTTGCCCCAAGTCCAACCGGAATTCCTCACATTGGAAATACGAGAACGGCTCTATTTAATTTTTTGTTTGCCCGCCACAATAAAGGGAAATTTATCTTGCGTATTGAAGATACCGATCGGACAAGATACGAAGAAAATGCCGAAAAAGCAATTCTTGAAATTTTTGAGTGGCTCGGTCTGAAATGGGACGAAAGATATATTCAATCAGACAGACTGCAAATCTATAAAGAGCATGCGCAACTTCTAAAAAAGAATGGGTTTGTTTACGAAGATGACGGGGCATTAAGATTTAAGATGCCCAAAGATGGAGAAACTTCTTGGGAAGATATGGTAGGGAATAAAGAAATATCCTTCAGAAATGAGACACAGGAAGATTTTGTGATTTTAAAATCCGACGGATACCCGACATATAATTTTGCAAATGTAGTTGATGATTATCTTATGGGGATAACCCATGTGATAAGAGGTGAGGAATTTATTTCCTCAACGCCAAAACATGTTCAATTATACAAAGCCTTTGCCTGGAATCAACCTATCTTTGCACACCTGCCGATTATTTTAGGAAAAGACAAAAGTAAACTCTCTAAAAGAGAAGGAGCAAAATCAGTTTTAGAATATAGGCAGGATGGATACCTAAAAGAAGCTATTTTAAATTACATGGCGCTTGTTGGTTGGACTCCTTTGGGTGGACAAGAGCAAATGAGTATTGGCGATATGATAAAGCTTTTTGATCTTGGGGATGTAAACACTGCTAATCCTATTTTTGATACTCAAAAACTTGAATGGTTTAATGGAATCTGGATAAGAAACATAAAAGATATTAAAGAAAGACTTATCGAATTTTACAAACAAGATTCTGAAGTGATAAAAGTTTTAAAGTCTGATAAATCAAAGATATGGATTAATGCCGCGAAATCCAGAATGAAAACTCTAAAAGATTTTAAGAAATTGATAAATGTCAAAAAGCAAAAAAAGTATACCAAAGAAGAAAAAGAGAAAGCGGAAAAGTTATTGAAATTTTTAAATAAAAAATTAAGAGAAAATTGGGAAGGAGAAAAATTGCTTACGGCAATCAAAGATTTTGGAGCCGATAAAAAAATTTCTTTTAAGCAGATTTATTTTTTAATGACGGGGAGACAGCAGGGAATTGGAATTTTAGAACTTAACGAAATTTACGGTAAAGATTTTTTTGTAAAAAATTTAAAAGATGCTTAAAAATTTAGCAAGGCTTATCTCTTTTTTATCAAGTCCATTCGTTCTTCTTCTGCCAACTCCTTTTATTCTTGTTTTTAAAGAGACGGGCAATATTTTCTATTCGTTAAAATGGACATTTTTTTCTTATATTTTTTTATTTTCTGTTGTTGTTTTTGTTCTCTTAGGAATGCTTGTTGGTTTCTTTTCAGACTATGACGTTTCTAAAAAAGAAGAAAGACCAAAACTTTTTGCTTTTGGAGGAATAATTGCCTTTTTGTATTTGGGATCTTTGATAATCTTAAGTGGTCCGAAAATTTTATATTTGGTAGTTTTTGGAATTATTTTGGGAGTATTAGTAATTAGTATTGTGAACAATTGGATTAAAGCCAGCATTCATACAGCAACTGTTTGCGCGTTTACTCTTTCTCTTGTTATTCTCTTTGGTTATATGTTTGCCCCTGCACTTTTATTAATTCCGGCAATGGCATGGGCAAGAGTTAAGATTAAAAAACATACGCCACAAGAAGCGATTGTAGGTGGATTTTTGGGAATAGTATTAACTATAATTGTTTATATAATAGGGAGGTTTATTCTTTAATGGGTTCACATCGATCTTTAGTAAAATCATTTAAATACGCCTTTATGGGAATTGGTTTTATGTTAAAAACAAGTGTCAATATCCCGCTCTATTTTGCTTTTACGCTACTTGTTATCGTTTTTGGAATTTATTTTAGGATTTCTAGTTACGAAACTGGATGGATTTTAATAATGGCACTCCTTGTTATCTGTATGGAGATGATAAATACCGCGATAGAAGAGATGGTAAATCTTATTAAAAAAGAGCATAGCGCAGAGGGGAAAATTGTAAAAGACGTTGCAGCCGGTATGGTACTTTTAACAACGATAAGTTATATAATTGTTATCCTTTTCATTCTTATTCCATATATTTTAAAATACTTCAAATAAATTGTCCCAAAGCTTCATATCTGCTAAAATTACAATACATTGCGGGGTCGTCTAATGGTAGGACAACGGACTCTGAATCCGTTTATCTTGGTCCGAATCCAAGCCCCGCAGCAAGGAGCCTATAGTTGATTTTTCTGCATTGTTGTGCTAGTATAGCTTCATGAAACTAGAGCTAGAAGGATTCTTATCAAAAATCGGAAAAAATTTGCCGGGAGAACATTATGGTAAGCAAATCCCGACTTACCCCTGTTAGTATGACATTTATGGTTTTGTTAATGTTTTCCACAATTGCTCAATTTCATCAGATAATTCTTCCCGGAAGACGACAATTTCTCCTGT
>Ga0209515_10001701_pt1 | contig 35964 bp, 32 predicted proteins | sample Subgroupgradi54m_FD_187454 | JGI IMG/M metagenome (GOLD analysis project Ga0209515, IMG submission 187454) | Subsurface groundwater microbial communities from S. Glens Falls, New York, USA - GMW60B uncontaminated upgradient, 5.4 m (SPAdes)... ... | reverse complement strand
CAAAATAATAGACATCTCCAACCCCGCCTCTCCAACCTCAACTGGTTCTCTTGGCACAACCCAAGCCTATGGTGTCTATGTCTCCGGTAAATATGCCTATGTAGCAGACAATACAGCAGGTTTCAAAATAATAGACATCTCCAACCCCGCCTCTCCAACCTCAACTGGTTCTCTTGGCACAACCCAAGCCTATGGTGTCTATGTCTCCGGTAAATATGCCTATGTAGCAGATGGAGCAGCAGGTTTAAAAATAATAGACATCTCCAATCCAATCTCTCCAACCTTGACCGGTTCTCTTGGTACCACTCTTGCTAATGGTGTTTATGTCTCTGGTAAGTATGCCTATGTAGCAGATGCTAGTGCTGGTTTGCGTATAATAGACATCTCCAACCCAGCCTCTCCAATCTTAATCGGTTCTCTTGCTACTACTAACGCTTTTGATGTTTATGTATCCGGTAAATATGCCTATGTAGCCGATAGAGCTGGAGGTTTAAAAATAATAGACATCTCCAACCCAGCCTCTCCAATCTTAATCGGTTCTCTTGGTACCACCGATGCTCTTGATGTCTATGTCTCTGGTAAGTATGCCTATGTAGCTGATAATGGCGCCGGTTTGCGTATAATAGACATCTCCAACCCAGCCTCTCCAACCTCAACTGGTTCTCTTGGCACAACCCAAGCTTTTGGTGTCTATGTTTCTGGTAAATATGCCTATGTAGCAGATGGAACAGCAGGTTTAAAAATAATTGACATCAATGGCATAGACACTCCAACTATGAGTGCCGGCAACATCGCCACCAACGATCTCACCGTCTCTGAAAATATCGATGTTGGAAACAACCTCTATGTTCGCAATGGTTTAAATATCGGAGAAGGTGGTTTGCTAACTAATGGTTCTTTGACCATTACTGTTTCAACTACAGTCGCTACCACCACATTATTTAGTGTTGGTACTACTACACAAATATTCAAAGTCAATGGCGATGGCACAGTTTTTGTCGCTAATAGTATGAAAATATCCACTAGTACCGGTTTTGGGTTGGGTTTTTCTTACAAATTATTAATTGATGCCGGCGCTACCAGTAGTGGGGCTATAGGAACAAACGGTTTCATTCGAGCCACTTCTTATATTACCGGAACAACCACGCTTGATATTGCGGAAACATATCCGTTCAATATGTCATGTTCAGCCAATGGAACTTGTCCAATTGAAGGTGACGTAGTTTGTTCCGATTCAACCGTAGTAGCCGGTGTAAAAAAATGTTCAATCAACGACGGTGAACGTATTATCGGTATAGTTTCCACCAATCCAGGTTTCTTACTTGGTGGTGGTGATTTTTCCAACCCAACTCAAAATGCCGGCACGGTCAAAGTAGCTCTCGCTGGTCGTGTACCGGTAAAGGTTTCTTCAGTGAATGGGGTTATAAATCCTGGTGACAAACTTACTTTATCTGGTGTTGATGGTGTGGCGGCAAAAGCAGTTGGTGAAGTTCCGGTCGTTGGGATTGCAATGGAAAGTTTTGCTGGCAATGGCGAAGGGAGTGTCTTGGCGTTTATTAATCTTGGTTGGCAGAATCAGATATACAAAGCATTGACGATAGATACGAACAGTTCTACTTTAACGGTTGGATCTAGCATTACCCCATACAATTTGGCTTTGAGCGGTGAACTGACTATGTTTAATGAGGTATTAAATAAATTGGTATTTAATGCCACCGCTTTGTTTGAATCAAAATCAAATGGATCTCACGCTTTTATATTTAATGCGGTTAATTTTGGAACTTCAACGGACAAATACTTGCTGTCATTACGATCCAACAACGAACCGAGATTCTCAGTAATGACCAATGGTGATGTGCGCGCATCGGGAAATATTTATGCGGCTAGCGCAATTTTTGGAACTTCATCCAATCCTGGTGATTTGGCCGAGCGAGTAGATATCGCCTCTGACGATATTGTTGAACCCGGAGATGTATTGGTGGTTGATATGAACAATCCGGACACTTATCGACGTAGCAGTGGTGCCAATCAACAGGCAGTGGCTGGCGTAGTGTCGACTAATCCGACTATTGTGGTGGGTAATGGAAAAACAGAATATACCTCAGTGTTGGCAATGGTTGGTCGTGTGCCGCTAAAAGTATCTGACGAAAATGGTGCTATTAATCGCGGTGATCTGTTGGTAACTGCTTCGAGTACCGGTTATGCAATGAAATACGATTCCAAAAAAGACAACGGTGATAAAATCGTTGGTGTAGTCGGTGTGGCTTTGGATTCATTGGTCGGAGGAAAAGGTAAGATAATGGCATTGGTGCGTACTGGTTGGGTAAATAGTCGTTATGAAACAATTTCTAGTATCAAAGATAACATTCAACAATTGGCAACTGCGCAAGGAATTGTATTTGGAGCCACTAGTACTACTAATTTAAATGTGGAAAATAAAAATGGTCAATTAGCTTATGCCGGTGGTGATCTCAATTTGCAAGGCAATATGTTAATAAATGTTGCTTCGGTGAGTGGTAAAAATAATCGCTGGTCAATCGACGAATCTGGACATTTTATAACTAGATTAAACACTTCTCAAGGTGAAAAAGAAATGTATGCTATTCAATCACCAACTTCTGAGTTTGTATTTTCCAGTTCGTCGCAGTTAATTGCTGGTGAAGTAAAAGTGATTTTTGATCAGACAATGCAAGATATTATTGATTTTAATCAACCTTTAAAAATTAATATTACTTTAACTTCTGGTGAAGCTAAAGGTATTTATGTGGCGGAAAAAAACGCTCAAGGGTTTACCGTAAAAGAATTAGATAGTGGAACAAGTGGTGCGACGTTTGATTGGATGGTGGTAGCGAAAAGGAAAGATGAAACAAGTAGTTTGAATATAGTAGAAACAGCAACTTCAACCGGTAATAATGAAACGATAAATAACCAAGTTTCGACTTCAATCAATGATGTGGTGGTTAGTAGTACTGTTTCAAATACGACTTCTTCTGTAAGTTTTAGTGATAATTCTTTGACGATTCAGCCAGCAATTGTTCCTATTGAAACTACCTCATCTTCACCAGAATCAATTCCTGTGTCACAATAACTAAAATAAATAAAAACATCTTGTTAAAACAAGATGTTTTTTGTGGACCTTGTGGGAGTTGAACCCACGACCTCTTCCATGCCATGGAAGCGCTCTAGCCAGCTGAGCTAAAGGCCCAAAACAGAACAATTATATATTTTAAGCATGGTATTGTCAAGATGAAATTATTTAGGTAGAATTAGTTTGGTTAAATATTTTTTTAAATTTATGTCATTTTCAATTGGAATTGTTGGTTTGCCGAATGTTGGAAAATCTACTTTGTTTAACGCTTTGACACGCAGTAAACAAGCAGAAGCACAGAATTATCCTTTTTGTACCATTGATCCCAATGTTGGGGTTGTTGAGGTACCGGATGAGCGTCTTGCAAAACTAAGCGTAGTTTCGAAGTCTAAAAAAATTATTCCGACAGTTATTGAATTTGTAGATATTGCTGGTTTAGTAAAAGGTGCTTCAGAAGGTCAGGGTTTGGGAAACAAATTTCTATCACATATTCGTGAAGTAGATGCAATTGCTCAAGTAGTGCGCGCTTTTTCTGATAGCAATGTTATTCACGTTAATAATCAAGTGAATCCTACTGATGATGCTGAAGTGATAAATTTGGAATTGGCTTTGGCTGATTTGCAAACTGTTAGCAAACGTTTGGAAAATGTTAAAAAAGGCGCGAAAGGTACGGCCGCCAAAGAAGTAGCCAAACAAATAGAGCTTTTAGAAAAAATAAACAAACAATTGCAGGAAGGTAAACCAGCCAGAGAATTGGAATATGACGAAGAAGAAATTGTCATGACGAAAGAATTACATTTGTTGACGATGAAGCCGATGTTGTATGTAGTGAATGTAGACGAAGATATGAGCGGCGGTAAAAAATTTGTGGCTCCAGTAGGTAGTGAACAAGTCGAGATAAGTGCAAAACTGGAAGCAGAATTGGCTGAATTAACCGAAGAAGAATCGGCTGAATATTTAAAGTCACTCGGATTAACTCAAACCGGTTTGGATAAATTGGTATTGTCTAGCTATAAACTTTTAAATTTAATAACTTTTCTTACTTCGGGAGAACCGGAAACTCGTGCTTGGACAGTAAAAAACGGATCAAAGGCTCCAGAAGCAGCTGGTGTCATCCATACTGATTTTATAAAAGGTTTTATCAAAGCTGACGTTGTGAACTGGAAAGATTTTGAAGAATTTGATGGTTGGAGTGGAATTAAAACAAGTGGAAAACTTCGTTTAGAGGGAAAAGATTATGTTGTTAAAGACGGTGATGTAGTATATTTCCATATTGCCTAAACTTTTTTGAACCGCCAAATTTCTCGTCCGACATGTTGTCCTGGACGCCAATATAATAGATGTTTTTGTTCTGGCAGGACAGAATCATTTTTAAATCCAAGTTTTAATATTTCATTTTCACAGTCTATTTTGATCCAGCTATCATGGTGATTAAAACGTGGAATTATAAAAACAACTATTCCGTCCGGTTTTAAAATTTTTTGAAATTTAGTAAAAGTATTTATATATAACATTTTCAATTCTGAAGCCTGTGATTCAATCATTGATCTTGTTTCACTACCTTTTAATGGTTTTCCTAAATAAGATTCAGCTACGATGGCGTCAATAGTACCGGCGTTTATTTTTTTTGTAATATCAAAAATGTCTGATTGAAAGATGTTTAGTTTTAAGTCAGAATTTTTGATTATGAAATTATTTTTTAACCATTCAATATTTTTATTGGTATCGTCAACCGCCTTTTTTGAAATATCGGAACCAATAAGATTTTTATAACCCATTAGTATCGCTTCAGTAATAATGGTGCCGGATCCACAAAATGGATCCAAGATGGCGCTGTCATTTTTTTGAGTTGCTAAATTGAGCATCATCATCGCCAATTTTGGTGGTAGCATGCCACTTTCATCATCTCGTCCCGGTCGGCCAAAGTCACGTTTAGAAAAATCATCGATTGATTGAATGGCTTTGGTAACAAAAACTTGATTATTACAAATTTCGATATCGGCTCCGCCTTTTACTAAATTATTATAGATAATGGTCGCTGTATTTTTTGATTCGACATAGCGAGCTGATCGCCCCATTCGTTTTAATATTTTTTTAGTTTCTATTCCTAAAGCATTAAAATCGTTTATTGAAAATTCAATTTTTCCAGTTGGAATATATTTATTTAAAAAATTAGCCAGTTCTTCTGTTTTAGTTTGTGTTTGTTTGGCTATTTCACAAATTTTGATAGTCCCGCCCAGTAGTTTCATCATTTCTAGTGTATCTAAATTTTGTTGTACTGATAGTATAAGTTTGTTTTCTTTATAGTAAACCACATCAAAATTGATGTTATTTGATAAAAAAAATGCCTTAATTTCAGCCAATGATAATTGTATTTCTCTTCCCAAAACAAAAAGATAATTATTTTTTTCTAGTATTTTTTTCATTTTTTTGTGGTAGTTGGTTTAATCTTAGTGTCTGGCAGTTTTAATCTGCTTGTGCTAGTTGGAAATAAAATTTTTATAGTATCAATCGGATTGGTCGTTGTGTTATTAATGATTATTATTGGAGCTGGTTCGGTAGTCGCAACATAATAAAAAATATTTCTTATTTTTTCAGGAACTTCGGGTAGATCATTTTTTAATTTTATCATTTCCTCGGAAGATTTAAATGTCTTATTATCGATCATGTCTACCGCCAAGTTGGAATTTAGAATGATTATAGTATTAGAATTGGATAAAGTCAAATAGGAATATAAATATATAAAATAAAACACCAATATACTTCCGGCAAACAATGATCCAACTATAAAAAGACCAATCACCTTCCAAACAGTATATTGATTGGCTGGTCTAAGACAAGTGTCTTTTTTAATACAAAATATCTTATTTAGTGTTAGCATAAAGTATTAGATCCAAGTTCATTATTGTGGCTTTTTGGTTGCTGTTTTGGATGGTGTAGGCTGATGCTATTCTTAGCATACTGATATTAATAAAATAATCTTTTTTCTCTAAAGCTGCTAAATAATTAATAATATTTTCATAGTCACCATTAAGAGATAGTGAGATGTTTACCGAATCGCCTTTAATTGCATCTAGATTGGAACTGTCTATTTTTTGGGTAATATTATTTTCGGTTGCTAAATTTTCTAACATGGTTATAAGTTTCAGTTCGTCGCCTTTAAAGAAAAGATGTTTTTGATATTCAGTCATAATCGAGTTCGCCTCAACAATCATTTTTTTTGAAGAACGAACCGCTTGAGTATTTTCATATTTTTTTTCCAAATATTCTCTAAGTTGGATTGTTTCTTTGTTTACCTTGCTAATATAACGAATAGTTGGCCACATAATTCCAAATAATACCAATAATGTACTGATAAGAAAAAATATTAAAATTAAGATTGTTTTTCTCTCTATATTAAATTTCATAATTCAGGATTCAGGTTTGGTAAATTTTTTGTGATGGCTTTGATTTCAAAATTAACATTTTCTTTTTGAAATAATTGAGAAGTGGGAGTTTGAATGGATTCCAACCAAGAATAATCCTTTAGTAATGTTTGGTAGACTATCAGAGCTTCACGAGTTTTGGCATTTCCAGCAATGGTAAGAGTGTTGGTTTGACGATTGATAGACAAAGAATTAATTTTTATATTATCGGGCAATTTTTTTAACAACTCTAAAATTTTTGGTGTTAATGGCACGTAATTTTTATTAGCTGAATTGAGTTGTTTGATTGTGGTATTTATTTTTTTAATTTCTTGATTGTAATTGGAATATTTACTGTTTATGAGCAGGGCACTCTGAGTCAAATCGTTGTACTGATTTTGGATAAAAAACCAACTCCACAGCAACACAATAGATAGAAAAGAAGTCACCAACAAAGTGATCTCCAACATTTCTTTAAAAAAAATAAATTTAACTAATTTTTTTAAAAGCTCTTTTTTATCAGGTGGTAGGAGATTGATTTTTGATGACAGCATATTAATCGTTGTAGGGGTTGTTTAGAGCTCGCAAAGCCAGGCCGGTAGCTGAAACCATAGTTAATTCATATTTTTTTTGAATATCGCTAAGCGGTTCAGTTTTTATTTTTTTCCATGAATTGCCTAATTTGATTTTTATTTTTAATCTACGATCTAAAGTCGCTAATAAATTTGGCATTTGAGCTATACTACCACAAAGTTCAATAGACTCAGTTGGTGTGGTGCGAGGATAATGGTCTTGATAATAGGTGATAGTCTTTTTTACCTCGTTTACCAGACCGTCAATTGATTCATTGATAATTTTTAAGTAATCAGGTTTTTCTTTTACATAACTGATACCATTTTTAATTCTCAAATCTTTGGCTTCATCATAAGTCATTTTTAGTTGTTGAGTGAGTGTCATGTTAACAATTTCACCGGAAAAATTTATGGTAGTACTAAAACGTACGCCACCAGCATCATAGATAATTATAGAAGAACGAGTGGCTCCGAGATCTAAGATTGCTCCGGCTGGATTTTCTTTACTCATCAATGATCTGGCGATGGCTAGAGACTCTACTTCTAGAGCAATTGGTTGGAGACCGACACTTTCCAGTAGATAGGTGTAGGCGTCAGTAGTAATTTTTGGAGCGGCTCCTATTAAGATTCTGGTAAAGCGTGTTTTTTCATTTGGCGGTATTATTTGCCAATCCAAATAAGTTTCGGCGAGATCAAATGGGAGATGTTTTTGGCATTGATAGTCTATGTCTTCCTGGGTAATTTGTTCTGGTGGCATATCCACTTCGATTGAAGTAAGAAAAGTTTTTGGTTCTGGGAGATCGGCCACTACCCAGGGTGAATTTATTTTGCTACCGTGGCCGTCTTTTCCAAGTAGTTGTAATAGTTTGCGTCTAACCATTTCCGGTTGTTGAATTTCACCATTAACAATATATCCAGGTGGCAAAACAATAGTGCCCATGCGTTCGATTGTATAGCGTTGGTCGTTGCTATAGGCTGGTGCTGGAGAAAGTTGTACTAATTTCAAAGCCAAATCTCCTATATCTAGCCCAAACGCTCCTCTAAATGGATTGGTAGTAAACATATTTAGAAATTTTGAGCCAAAGTATACATTGGCATAATTACCGCTACAGAGATACCGGCTACCATTAGGCCGAGCACTACTATAATTAATGGTTCAATGATTGTCGAAAAATTCTTCATGGTTGAATCAACTTCATTGCCGTAATATTCGGCTAATTCTTTTAGCATGTCATCCATCTTTCCGGATTCTTCACCAACCATTATCATTTCAGTAACCATCGGTGGAAAAATTTCCGGATATTTTGTTAAAATTTTGGAAAGATTTTCGCCACGTTTTAAAGACTCGCTAACTTCCATCAGACTATCATGATACAACAAATTGGTTTGCACTGTCGCTGTAATTTTTGTCGCTTCCACTATCGGGATGGTGCTTTCAAGCAATGAAGATAAGGTCAAGGTAAAACGAGCCAAATTTATTTTTTTAATTACTCCGCCAAAAATTGGTAATTTGAGTGTGAAGTGATGAAGTAATTTTTTAAATTTAATATTTTTAAGCGCCCAAAAAAATAAAATAATTAATAATATAAAACCTGCTAGCATGTATAGGCCATAGTTTTGAGTAAATTTTACAGTATTAATCAAAATCTTCGTAGCCAACGGTAAATCAGATTTGAAATCTTCAAACATTACCATAATTTTTGGTAAAACAAATATAATCATTTCAGTGGCGATACCAAAGATGGCTGTCAATACAACGGCCGGATAAACCATTGCACCGTGAATGTGTGAAGTTAGTTCATGACTTTTTTTCATTTGAGTTGAAACCTGTTTTAGGGCCTCTTCCATTTTTCCAGCGGCTTCGCCGGCAGCAATCATCGTAACATAAATTGAAGGAAAAACTTTTGGATATTCTGCCAAAACTTCACTAAGTTGACGTCCTTTTTCGACTTCTGTTTTTATTTTTCCGATGATTATTTTGAATTTTTTATTTTCAATTTCTTCACTTAATATTTTTAAAGCGGCCACTATCGACAGGCCAGCTTTGGTCATTATTTGTAAGTGAAATACAAATAACATTTTTTGGACAAAAGAAATGTGGTTAAAAAAGTAACCAAAAAAATCTGTAAATTTTTGTTTTAATGGAGATGAAATTTTATTTTTATTTTCTTCCATAAAATTATTCTTTGGTAACGCGCAATATTTCATTGATAGAAGTTGTGCCAAGTTTTACTTTTATCAATCCGTCTTCCAACATAGTCATCATACCGTGTTCTCTGGCATATTTTTTTATTTCATCAACTGGTGCGCGTTCGTTGATTTTTTTGGACATGCCTTCGTCTATTTCCATAACTTCATAGATGCCTACCCGTCCTTTGTATCCGGTTTGACCACAACGCATACAGCCGGCTCCTTGATAAAATGATAAAGAATTAGCATTGACGTCAAAATCGTTTATATTATCTTTGAAAAGTCCGGATAATTTTTTGATATCAAACATTTTAGCCAATTCTTCCAGAGCCGCTCCCTCTAAAACAAATTCTTTTTTGCAATGAGCACAAATTTTACGTACCAAACGTTGAGCAATAATTATATTTACTGTGTAGGCTACTAAAAATGGTGGCACCCCCATGTCGATAAGACGCGGAAGAGTGGTCGGGGCATCGTTGGTATGTAGTGTAGAAAGTACCAAATGACCGGTCATAGCGGCGTTGATAGAAATATCGGCAGTTTCTTCGTCACGGATTTCTCCGACCATGATTATATTTGGATCTTGGCGTAAAAGGGCGCGCAAACCAGTGGCAAAAGTAAAACCAACTTTTGGGTTTATTTGGCTTTGGTTGACACCATTTACTCGATATTCTATCGGGTCTTCAACAGTTGAAATGTTTACTCCCGGTTGATTCAAAATTCCTAATATTGAATATAAAGTGGTAGTCTTTCCTGATCCGGTCGGTCCAGTCACCAATACCATGCCATGTGGTTTTTTAATGGCTAATTCTAGTTTATTTTTGGCACTTTCTATGAACCCCAGTTCATCTAAGGTTAGCGATTTTGCTCCTTCATGTAACAAACGCATAACAATTTTTTCACCATCATAAACCGGTAAAATTGATACACGAAAAGCCAGCCTTTCTTCTTGTATTTGGATTTTAAAACGACCATCTTGAGGAATCATATGTTCATCCAATTTGAGATTGGATAATATTTTGATTCTGGCGACGATGCCATTTTGAACATTTTTTGGCAGAGTCATGATAGATTTTAAGATACCGTCAATACGATATCTAATTATCACTTCTTTTTCCTCTGGTTCGATATGTATATCTGAAGCATTTTCATAAACAGCATGTTCCAACACACTATTTACAATATTGATAATCGGCAACTCTTCAGCGGCTTTTTTTAGATCACTTTGAATGTCTTCTCCATCAGCATCTTGTTTAACCACCAAGAATTCGTCTTTTAGCTCAGCATGATAACGTCGAATAGCGTCTTTAAGATCGCTGGGGGTAGTGATATATACTACTGGTTCAAGGCCTGTTTTGCGTCGCAAAAACTCAATTGTCTGAATATCGGTAGGGTCAGTCATGGCTAACTTTAGCTGACCGTTGTCTTTTTCAAAGGCGACAACATGGTGTGTGCCAGCTACTGGCCCAGGAATAAGGTTTAGAATGTCTTTTTTGATTTCTTTACCCTTTAAGCTAATTAACGGTACATCTAAAAAGGTGGAGGCTTTTTGGTACAACTCACTTTCTTCTACTAAAGCTTCTGAAATTAGCACCTCCTCTAGCGTTTTATGGGTGTTTAAAGCCTTTTCTTGGGCTTGAGCCAAAAGAAGGTCGCTAATTTTTTTGTCCAGTTTGCCTAATACCGCTTTGAGTGTTTTTGCAGAAAGCATAAACCAAAGATTTTAATCTTTTTACCACTTAATTATATCATAAATTATTATAAGTTTCCAATTTGACTGCCGATATTGACTTTTATTATATTTATGGTATTATAATTTTGCCTATCTACAAAGTATCTAAAGAAAATTTATCGTAAACAAGCCAATTTTGGCTTAGAATTTTTAAATACACTATGAAGAAATACGAACTATTGTTAGTTTTGCCAGGCACTTTGGACGAAAAAGAAGCGGAAAATCGCTCCAATGAAATTCTTTCTACAATAAAAGAATATAGTAGTGAAGCGGAGATTGCTTCCATGGGTAAAATGCGTTTGGCTTATCCCGTCAAGCAAATTCGTTATGGATATTTTTACACCATTATTTTTGGTATTGAACCAAAAGAATTAAAGGTTGTTCAAACAAAATTGGGATTAATGCGTGATTTGTTGAGGGCGATCATTTCTGTTTACAATCCAAATTATACGGCTGCTTCCAAAATGTCATTTACTACTACCGTAATTGGCGCAAACACGAATAATGAAGAAGTAGTTCAAGTAGAAAAGAACGAAAAACCAGCTGAAAAACCTTTTGATAAAAAAGTATCCATCCAAGATATTGATAAAAAATTGGAAGAAATTTTATCAGGAGAAATTATTAGTGGCGTTTAATAATTAAACGAAAATATATGGACTTAAATCGTGTTTCTCTAATTGGTCGTTTGACTCGCGATCCGGAAGTGCGTAGTACTCCTGCTGGACGTTCGGTAGCTTCTGTTACCGTTGCTACTGGAAGGGCTTGGACTGATCAAGCTGGTCAAAAACAAAAGGAGTCAGAGTTCCATAATGTGGTAATGTGGTCAAAATTAGCTGACATTGCTGGACAGTATCTACGCAAAGGTGCGCGTTTGTACGTTGAGGGTCGTTTGAAGACTCGCGATTGGACAGGACAAGATGGTGTCAAACGATATCGCACTGAGATTGTGGCAGAAAGTATGATAATGTTGGATGGGCCAGCTCGTAATGGCACAGCGTCAGAGCCTATTCAAAATAATCAGCATTCCGACTCACATGATGAGCCACAACCAGTCATCGAAGAAGAAATTAAAGTTGAAGATATTCCTTTTTAAAAAATAAATTATGTCAGTGAATAGTAATAACAATCGTAAAACTGAAATTAAAAGTTGTTTCTATTGTGTCAACAACAAAGTTGCGATAGATTACAAAGATGTTATGAATTTACGTCGTTTTGTATCTTCTTATATGAAGATTGCTCCACAACGTCGTAGTGGCCTTTGTGCCAAACATCAGCGTCATGTGGCCAACGCTATCAAACGCGCTCGCCAAGCTAGCTTGATGCCTTTCATTCCAAAATAAAAAAATTCATCCCGATTATGTCGGGATGTTTTTTGTTATGTCTACTTTTAGTGATCTAAAAAATAATTTTCGTTTGAAAAAAAATTACGAACAGCGTTTGCAAATTTTGCGGCTGACGCGTGATTTTTTTTGGTCACAAAATTTTGTAGAAGCGGAAACACCTATCGCCTTGCGTTTACCGGGACAGGAGCCATATCTCAATCCGATAGCTGTGAATTTTATTGATCCATACAACGTGTCATATAAATTTTTTCTGCGCACTTCGCCTGAATATGCCTTAAAAAAATTGTTGGCGGCTGGTTGGCAGAGAGTATTTGAAATAAGTAAATGTTTTCGTAATATCGAAAGTTTTGGTGGTACCCACAATCCAGAATTTACCATGATTGAATGGTATCGTGCCCCCGGATCGTATTTGGATATTATGGATGATACCGAAAATTTATTTAAATATATTGGTCAGAAATTAAAGATAGAAAAATTAAAATATAAAAATAAAGAAATTGAATATCAGAGTAGTTGGGATAGGATTAGTGTAAAAGATTTGTGGAAAAAATATTTGCAATTAAATCTAGATGATTATTTAACTGTTGAAAACTTAAAAAAATTAACCGAAAAACGAGGTTGGGTGGTAGAAGAAAAAGATGAGTATGAAGATTTGTTTTATAAAATATTTTTGAATGAAATCGAACCATTTTTGGGAATAGAACAGCCAATATTTATTTATGATTATCCGGCTCAGATGTGTTCGTTGTCAAAACGATGTGAAAATGATTCACGTTATGCGCAGAGGTTCGAATTGTATGTTGGTGGATTAGAATTAGCTAATGCTTTTGGTGAATTAACTGATGCTAAAGTTCAAAAAATTAATTTGGAAAAAGATAAAGATTTGCGTACTCAGTTAGGCAAAGAAGTTTGGCCTATTGATGAAGATTTTATTGCGGCACTGGATTCGGGAATCCCACCGGCTGGGGGTATTGCTTTAGGGATAGATCGTATGGTAGTATTATTTACTGGAGCGCGAGATATCAACGAGGTTATTTTTCAAAGCGTCGCTGATCAAATAAATAATAAATAAGTTTTTGTATGGCATCAACATCTGACGTTCGTAAAGGAGTGGTGATAAAGCATCAAAATGATTTGTATGTAGTGGTAGAATTTCAACATATTAACCCAGGAAAAGGGTCGGCTTTTGTGCGTACTCGTATGAAAAGTTTGGCTAGTGGTAAAGTGATTGAAATCACCTACAAAACTAGTGAAACCATTGAAATAGTTAGTGTTTTGTTCCAGAATATGCAATATTTATACAAAAATGGCGATCGCTATGTTTTTATGGATATGAGTAGTTATGAGCAAATTGAAATGGAGTCTGAACTGGTTGGGGATGATGGAAAATATTTGAAGGAAGGTTTGGCGGTGGTAGTTGGTCTATATGAGGAGCGACCGGTAAATATCCAGTTGCCAAAAAAGATTCAATATAAAGTAGTAGAAGCGCCACCAGCAGTCAGAGGTGATAGTGCTTCCGGCAATGTAACCAAAGAAATAAAGTTGGACAACGGTTTGTTGGTACATGCACCGATATTTATAAAAGAAGGCGAAGAAATATTGGTCAATACTGAAACAGGAGAGTATAGTGCTAGGGCGTAACTCCCTTTCACTCACTGCGGGTGTCATATAACGGCTATTATTCCAGTTTTCCAAACTGGTAACACGGGTTCGACTCCCGTCACCCGCTCGAAAATAAATTAAAAAATATGGGATATATTTATAATTCCAGCTCGATAAAAATTGCCAAAATAAATGACGATGGTGAGGTTTATGATCTCAGTCAAAAACACATAGGCAAGGTGCATAATGATGGTGCAGTTTTTGATGTTAGTGGCCACAAAGCTGGACATGTGGATGGTACTGGGAAAGTTTTTGATTTACAAAAACACGTCGGTAGTGTCCATAGTGATGGGCATGTTTTTGACACTTCCGGACATGGTATTGGCAGGACAGAATCTCCCCATATTGAATTTGGCGGGGCTGCTCTGTTGTTGTTGATAAGGTAGTCGGAATATTGACTTCATTAATTATTTGTGGTTTAACAAGTGGGCTTTTAAAGATACCACTTTTTTAGTGGTATTATTTGGGAGAATAATTTTCTAATTTAAAATTTTATTGGAATATTGTTCTTCTGCATAATAAGTGTGTAGGAAGGATCATCGACCGCCAAACTGCCTTATATCTAATTTGTTTGGATGTAAAGCAGAGTGGTCGATGTATTTTTTTTATTTAAAAATATAATAATAACCAATTTTATGTTATAATATCTTTGATAATAATATAAAATATGTATTTTCAAAAATATACAGTACTTTCATCAGCGAATATTCTTGTGGATTTAAAAACCTCTGAAAACGGATTGTCTAAAAATGAGGCGACAGATAGACTGAAATTTTATGGAGAAAATAAAGTTGTTGGAAAGGAGTCACATTGGTGGAATATATTTTTTAAGCAATTTAAATCGCCATTTATTTATCTGCTATTTTTTGCAGCTGGCTTGGCTTTTTATCTTGGTGAAAAAATTGATGCCATAATGATTTTGATTTTTATTACGATTAATACAATTTTGGGTTTTGGTCAGGAATATCATTCAGAAAAATCTTTACAATTATTAAAAAAATTTGTTATTGCTCGAGCGCGTATAAAGCGAGATGGTAAAGATGAATTGGTGAATGCCAAAGAGCTTGTTCCAGGAGATATCGTGGTGATTGAAACAGGCGATGTCGTCCCAGCCGATCTGCGAATAATTGAGATTGAAAATTTAGTGGTAGATGAATCTGTGTTGACGGGGGAATCAGCGCCCGTAAATAAAAAAAGTGGTCAATTAAAAAAAGAAGCTAGTGAAATTCATTTGGCAGAAAACTTAGCTTTTTCTGGTACTTTGGTGGTAAGTGGTAAGGCTACAGGTATTGTGATTGGCACTGGTAAAAAATCAGTCATTGGAGAGGTCGCCAAGATGACCATAGAAACAATACGTGAAAGTGCTTTTGAAAAAGGGATTGCCAAGTTTAGCTCGTTTATTTTAAAAATGATAGTGGTGATATTGGTATTATTATTTGCTACAAATATTTTAATTAAAGGCGATGGCACAAATATTCCTGAATTAATTTTATTTTCAATTGCTTTGGCTGTAAGTGTTATCCCAGAAGCTTTGCCTTTAGTGACGACCCTTTCACTTTCTCGCGGTGCCTTACGCTTGGCCAGAGACAATGTAGTTGTAAAACGACTTTCGGCTGTTGAAGATCTGGGTAGTATTGAGGTTTTATGTACAGATAAAACTGGAACTATCACAGAAAATAAAATGAAAATAGCTGGTGTAAAATCACAAGATAGGGAGCAGTGCTTGTTTTATGGGGCACTTGCCGCTTCTTTTTTAGGAGAAAAAAAGTCTGAACCAAATAATGCTTTTGATTTGGCTATATGGAATGAATTGAGTGAAAAAGACAAGAAGAAGGTTAAAGTAGAAGTTCGAATTAAAGAAATTCCCTTTGATCCATGCCGAAGGAGAAATGATGTTTTAATTAAGCGAGATAATGCGTGTGAACTTATAGTGCGTGGTGCATTGGAAGATGTTTTACCCTTGTGCACGAGTATGGATGTTCAAGAAAAAAATGATTATAAAAAGTGGGCGCAGGCTGCTGGTAAAAATGGACAAAGAATTTTGGCAGTTGCGATCAAGATCGTAAAAGAAAATTCTGATATTAAAAAAGAAGAAAAAGGATTAAAATTAATTGGGGCGCTTGCTTTTGTCGATCCAATCAAATCAACGACAAAAGCAGCTATTAGTCGCGCGGAAGAATTGGGAGTTAAAGTAAAAATTTTAACAGGTGATGCCAAAGAAGTCGCTGGTGCGGTGGCTTATCAAGTGGGTTTAGCAAAAAATATGGAGGATATAATTACTGGAGAAGAGTTGGAGGAAATGTCTGACGAATTTCGTCTTGAAGCCGTAGAAAAATATAATGTATTTGCTCGTGTTTCACCTCAACAAAAATATTTAATAATTCAGCTATTACAGAAAAAATATGAAGTTGGGTTTTTGGGTGAAGGTATTAACGATGCACCTGCTTTAAAACTAGCCAATGTCGCAATGGTGGTTGAAGGGGCTTCTGATATTGCACGTGAAGCAGCAGACATAGTGCTTTTGAACAGTAGTCTTTCCGTCATCGTAGATGGTATTAAAAATGGTCGGGAAATTTTTGCAAACACAATAAAATATTTAAAGATTACATTAATTTCAAATTTTGGTAATTTCTATGCTATCGCTGTGGCATCGCTTATAATCACTTTCTTACCGATGTTGCCTGTTCAGATTTTATTGTTGAATTTACTATCAGATTTTCCAATGATTGCAATAGCAATGGATACAGTAGATACTGCAGAGTTACGCCGCCCTCGAAGCTATAACGTGCGAGAGGTGGTATTGATGGCAATCTTTTTAGGAATAGTAAGTACTATTTTTGATTTTATTTTCTTTGCATTGTTTTATCGTCAAGGATCGCAAATTTTACAGACAAATTGGTTTGTAGGTTCAGTGCTAACAGAGTTAGCTTTGATATATTCTGTGCGAACTCATTTTTTCTTTTTACGAACAAAAGCCCCATCTATCATTCTTGCATTACTTTCCTCACTTGCTGTTATCGTGGCAATTGCCGTTCCTTTTACTGGCATAGGTTTGTCATGGTTCCGTTTTGTGGAACCTACTTTAAGAGATGTGTATATAATACTTAGTGTAGTAGTCGCATATTTTGTTGTCACTGAACTTGTAAAATTATTATATTATAAAATTACAGCCTCACATGGTGAGCCTGTATAGGTTTGACGGTAAACCAATCTAACGTCTTTCAAATTGACTTTTTTATTTATTTTTATTTTGACAATTTTTACAAAGTCCAAAAAATTCTAAAAAATGTTTTAATACTTTAAATTTATTTTTGTCCCAAACCATTTTTTCTTGATGATGTAAATCTTCTGGCAAAATAACGTCTTCTACTTTTTTACATTTTATACAAACGAGGTGATGATGATGGGCATCTTTTTTGTTTAATTCATAACGAATATTACGATCGTTAAAATGAACTTCATTTACTAAATTATTTTCCCTCAATGACTCCAATTGCCGGTAGATAGTGGTTTTGTTTGCTTTTAATCCTTTTATTTTTAAGGCCGCTAACAATTCTTGAATAGTGAGAGGTTTTTTTATTTTTGATAATATTTTTAATAGAGTGGTGCGGATTGGGGTGATCCTTAGTTTATTTTTTTCCATATATAAATAATACCAAACCAAAAATTGCCAACATAATTAGTACAATGGTTCCGCCAGAAGAAATATTTAGATAATAAGAAGTAAATATACCGCTAATAACAGAGAATACAGAAATTATTTCAGCCCAGAGCAGTGTCATTTTAAAACTCTGTTTAAGTTGGAGAGCAGTGATAGTTGGTAATACCAATAATGCTGAAATTAATAAAATTCCAATTATTGGTATTGAAATAGCAATCACTATGGCGGCTAACAAAACAAAAAAAGTGTTAAATATTTTTACTGGTAGACCACTAACTGTGGCAGCTTCTTCATCAAAGGCAATATAAACAAGTTCTTTGTAAAAAAGGAGTATCGATAAGGCGATCAATATACTTAATCCTAAAATAATATAAATATCAGTTTGTTTTACTGTGACGATACTACCAAACAAGTAACTGAATAAGTCGACACTAAAACCATGCGCCAAACCAATAAGTACGACCGCTATAGCTAGACTTCCAGATAGAAATATTGAAAGGGCAGTCTCGCCGTAGATTTTTTTGCTAGTGCGTAGGTGCTCGATGGCCACTGACGATAAGGCTGAAGCCCCCAAAGCTGTCCATAGGGGGTTTATTTTTAACAATAAGCCAACTGCGACACCGGCTAAAGAAACATGGGCAAGGGTGTCAGCAATGAGCGAATAGCGACGTAGTACCAAAAATATACCAATCAATGGGGCAATTAAACCAATTAAAATTCCCGCTTCTAATCCGCGTACAATGAAACCATATTGAAAAAGTTCTATCATATATTTTAATGTTGATGATCTACAAGGCGGGCGTTCTTACCGTAAAGGTTTTCTAAATAGTTGCCCTTCATAAATTTTTTTGGTTCCCCGTGATAGATCATAGTCTGATTCAGACAAGCAAGTTCGGTGACTTTGTGCGATATTACATCTACATCATGTGAAACTAAAATTAGAGTAATGTTAAGTTTGTTGTTTAAATTAGTAAGTAGTGAATAAAATTCTTCCTGCGTTTTTATATCTACTCCAACTGTGGGTTCGTCTAAAAAGATAACTTCTGGCTCGCCAGCTAAAGCACGGGCTATAAACACACGTTGTTGTTGTCCGCTAGATAAATTGCCGATCAATCGATCAGAATGCTGGTCCATTTCTACTTGTTGTAAAGCAGTGTTGATAATTTTTTGATCTATTTTTCTTAACCAACTCAATAATCCTTTTTTTCCATATCGTCCCATGGATACCACTTCTCTTACTGTAACTGGGAAGAGTGGGTCAAAATTTATTGCTTTTTGTGGTACATATCCTAATTTTGACCAGTCTTTAAAGTCCAGAATTTTTTTACCAAATAATTTTATTTGACCAGACTGTGGTTTGATGAGGCCAAGCATGATTTTTAGTAGTGTTGTTTTTCCACCACCATTTGGTCCTATTAGGCTAATATAATCACCTTGATGGATAGCTAAAGTAATATTTTTTAATACCTCAACTTCACCATAAGAAAATGATACGTTATCTACCTCTATAATATTTTTTTGATGGTCTACTGACATTGTAAAGCAATTTTAAGATTAATTAAATTATTTTGCATTTCTGTAAAATAAGTTTTTCCGTTTTTTATGTCCTCTTCAGTGATACCTTCGATTGGATTTAGCAACAAGGTTTTGGCGCCAATTTCTTTGGCAATAGTATCTGCTAATTTTGGGCTAATCAAACTTTCAAAAAAGATATATCTTATTTGTTTGTTTTTGGCAAAATTAGCTATTTCCGCTATTTTTTTTGGTGATGGTTCTTCATCTGGTGATAATCCGGATATTGCGGTTTGATTTAAACCATAATCACTAGCCAAATAGCCAAAAGCTGCATGTGAAGTAACAATTTCTTTTTTCTGACAGTTGCTTAATCCAATTTTAAATTGATTATTTAAACTGCTTAATTTATCTAGGAGTAGTTTTGAATTGTCGTTGTAATATTGGAAATTAACCGGATCAATGGTGATTAAATTTTGTAGAATTATTTCTATTTCGTGTTTGGCCAGCTTTGGACTTAGCCAAAAATGAGGATCACGCGTCTGAATATTTTTTTCGATTAGATTTTGTTTAGCTAGACTTTCCCCCATATTTATAATAGTCAAAGTCTTTCCATCTATAATATTTATAATATTTTCTGCCCAGGCTTCAAATTTATTACCATTAATAATAAGTAACTGACTGTTTTCAATGTTTGTTATGTCTTTGATTGTAGGTTCATAATCATGCGGTTCAGCCCCAGCGGGAGTAACATTGTGTACGTCGGCTTTGTCCTGGACGATTTGAGTGGTAAAAAAATACAAAGGGTAAAATGAAGTAACTATCTGTAAGCGTGGATTTTTAGTAACAACTTTAGGTGGTTGGTTGTTGGTTGTTTGTAATAAATAAATTAAAAAACTCGCCGTCAGTATGGTTAAAATAATGGCTGATATTTTATGAGTAACGACTTTTAACATTGGTTGGTATTTAAAACTTAATGCAACTTAGTTGCTTTTTAATATTATCATTGTTTAAGTTGATAGTCAAGGATTTTTATGTGGACAATTTAATTATAATAATTTTAACTAAATAGTCACTCATATCAAAATACGGACAAAAAAGTCCGTAGGGATTGACAAAACATCCAAAAATTTATATAATTGTTATCGTTATGCGGTAGTAGTTCAGTTGGTAGAACGTCTCCTTGCCAAGGAGAAGGTCGCCGGTTCGAATCCGGTCTACCGCTCAAAAAAATAACCTTTTTAGGTTATTTTTTAGTTTACACTTTATTGTCTACAATATTTGTCACAGAAAGCGGCATCGCCAAGTTGACAAAACCCCTATTTTTTGCTATACTTTGCTGTTAATCTAAATACTAGATTAATTAGTTCTTTACACAATCAATGAGGAAAGCAGACAAAATCACGAGAATGGCTTTAGTTTCATTTATATATAAGTGGCACCAAAGCTTTTCTCGTGTGAGTTTGGCCCTGGACCTCGGGTAGAGGTAAATTGCTTTTTAAGCTTTTAGCTTAAAGGAAGATTGTCATGAACGGAAAATATCTGGATTGGACACGTGGCGAGGAAGAAGCCTTGCTCAACGTCGTCGGTGGTACGGAAGTGGCGCGTGCCGTGTTTCGCGGTGAGAAAAAAATCACCGTGCAAGACATCGTGCGTCAACAACCGCCACCCAAACCGCCGCTCGTCGGTACTGTGGTCAAGACCATCACCCTCAAGCCGTACAACGTGAAGTCGGTTGCCGAAGCGATCAAGCTCGGCAAGTACGACGGCGTCGACGGTGACATCGCTGCGCTCTTCGCTGACGATGAGGTGGGACTTACCAAGCCACAGAAGGTGGTTTTTGTGGAATTCGATCGGAATTGGACCGACGCAGAAGTGCTCGCTTGGGCCAAGGAAAACGGCGACAAAAAGCCGCTCCTGCCCAAGCACATTTATGGCATCGGCATCCAATACCCCGAGGAACAGCGCAAGGCGCCAATCGTCGGCCTCGGCTCCGTGCGGGACGGCCGCGTCCTGTGCCTCATCGGCCGTTCCGACTGGCGTATCCTGGACCGCTATTCGGTCTCGTTCGATTGGCTTCGGCTCTTTCTGGTCGGTTTCCTCAGCGAGTAGCGCTTGGATTCTGGGCACCTTGGTTCTATCAAGGTCGCTTGGATCCTTCGGCTCGTTTCGTAGCAACAGCCCACATCAGTACGACTCGATTAATTTCGGGTACGACTGGTGTGGGCGCTTCGTTTTTGTGGTATAATTATCTTGGATAGTAAACGAAACAGTCCAATGCTAAGGCTATGGGCGGTTGAACTCTGGATACATCAATCGGTCAGAATAATTCGTGATACGTCACCAATTAGCGTACTACTGATATACCCTAAAAATGAAGATACTCGGTACAAAATGGTAGGGAAATAAAGTTTCCAAATTCGATTCAGCCCGAAGAGTATTCAACGGGTGGTGTCTCAGAAACTATTTTGTATATTTGTAGGTGCGGCTCCGTGCGGGACGGCAACGTCCTGTACCTCAACGGCAATTCCGACTGGCGTAACCTGAACCGCAATTCGGTCTCGAACGATTGGAATCGGAACTATCTGGTCGGTTTCCTCAGCGAGTCTCTCATTCTCTCTCGACTAATAACTCGGGAGAGTTTCTTTTTTAAGCGAAGTTAACCACCCGCCAATCATTTTTCCAATCTCTGTTAATTGAACTGAAAATGTTGTATATTTCTGGTTATCCAACCCTTTTAATTCCCACAATACTTTTAAAAAGAATTTAAGCAAATCTAATCTGATACTTAATTTTTGTATAGCAAGATATTTTTCCGCTCTGGCAGTATAACCGGCAATGAGCGATAATTCCAGACAATCACTAAATAGATTGTCTACCTTAACACCCAAAGTATACCGAGTAAGACGGGGAAGTTTTATCAAAAACCCATGCCACAGTTTGTAACTTGTATTTAATTTAGCTACAATGGGTAAATCGTTTGAAAGTGCTAAATCCAAACGGGGGGGGGGGCGTAAAAGAATTATTTTTGGAATTATGAAAAGGCAATTGGCTCATACGTATAATGATATTATTTCTTTAGAAAACCTCTGTCTGGCGTGGCAGGAATTTATTGTTGGTAAAAAAAGCAAAATAGATGTGCTTAAATTTGAGCGTAATCTAATGGATAATATTGTAGGTCTTCATTATGATTTAGTCAACAAAATTTATTGTCATGGTGGTTACGAAAGTTTTTTTATCACTGATCCCAAAAAACGACATATTCATAAAGCGTGTGTTCGAGATCGTTTGCTTCACCATGCCATTTATCGTATTCTGTATCCGTTTTTTGATCATACCTACATTCCTGAATCGTATTCTTGTCGGGATGACAAAGGTACACATAGGGCAATTAATTGTTTTAAAAAGTTCTCGCTTCAAGTTAGTAAAAATAACAGTCGTACTTGTTGGGTTTTAAAATGTGATATTAAAAAGTTTTTTGCCAATATTAACCATGAAATTTTGGTTGATATTTTACAAGAATATATATTGGATAAAGATATTGTTTGGTTATTAAAAAATACAATCACAAGTTTTAATACAGATTTGCAGATAGGAGTTGGTTTGCCGCTTGGCAACCTCACTTCTCAACTTTTTTCAAATATCTACATGAACCGTTTTGATCAATGGGTTAAACATGTTTTAAAGGCTAAATACTATATACGTTACGCCGATGATTTTGTATTTTTTTCAGAAAATAAGGATTACTTAGAAAGTCTTATACCACAAGTACAATTATTTTTACAAACAAATCTTCAACTATCCCTACATCCGGATAAGTTGTTTTTAAAAACGGTTGCGTCTGGTGTAGATTTTCTTGGTTGGGTGAATTTTTCAGATCACAAGGTATTACGCACTAAAACAAAACAAAGAATGTTTAGGAAAATACAAAAATCTATTAGCGAGGAAAGTTTGCAGTCATATTTTGGGTTGATTCGTCATGGTAATTCGCAAAAATTACACGAACAAGTAGTGATTCATCGATGGCTGTGGCGGTAACCTTAATCATGTTTTTTTATTTAAATTTTATTAAGAATAGCCAAAAAATTGACAAAATCAATTTTTTACTATAAACTTACGCTATTCTCATTCAATATATCGCGGGGTAGAGCAACCAGGCAGCTCGTCGGGCCCATAACCCGAAGGTTCTCGGTTCAAATCCGAGCCCCGCAACAAATAAAAAAGATCGTTTTATAAGCGATTTTTTTGATTTTTGAACGTTAATGTATTTTCTAATAAAGAAAAAATGTGTTATAGTATTATAAATTACTATGAAAAAATCCTCCGGTTTTACCCTTCTAGAAATCCTCCTCGTAGTCGCTGCTATCGCCATTCTCGCTGGCATTGTTATTGTTGCTATTAATCCTGCTAAACAATTGGGTGCTACCAGAAATGCTACCAGACGATCCGATGTCAACACTATTCTCAATGCAGTGTATCAATATACCATAGACAATAACGGTTTATTTCCACCTAATATAGACACAAACCAAAAAATGTTAGGTACAGCCAACTCCGGTTGTAATGTCTCATGTGGTAACATCGGCAGTAGTAGTACACCAGTATTAATCACCGACAACAGCCAATCCACTTTTTCCGGAACGTATACCAACACTACCTATAATACCAACAATAATCTATTAAATCTTTCTGCCAACCAAACTAGCGGTACCTACACTTCAGACATTAAAGATGCTACCGCTAGCGCCACATGGTCTACTCTTGCTTGGACACCAAACAGACCAATAGGTAAAGCTCTGCCAAATAATGCCGCCACTGAAACCGGCTATCCTACTGGTAATGCGAATATGACTGGTAATGTTTTGCTCATGCATTTGGATGAAAGTGTCGGTGCTACTTCTTTCACCGATAGTTCAAGCAATAACAATACTGGCACTTGTAGTGGGGCGATCTGTCCTACTATGGGAGTAGGTGGGAAGTTTGGAAATGGTGGAAGTTTTGATGGAATGGGGAATTATATAAGTCTACCTTTTAATAATGTCAGCTTTAGTAACCTGTCTCTTTCCATGTGGTTTAAATCTACCGGAGCATACGCAGGTTATGGTGGTCTATTTGGAAATCAGGGGTGGATTGGTGGATATTTACATTGTCAAATTTTAAGCACTAATGTACTTCAGTGTGCATTAAATAGTGGGCCGTTTATTTATAGTGTTAGCAAAATAAATCAAAATCAGTGGTACCATGTGGCCTACACCTTGGATAGTTCTAGTCAAAAAGTCACTTTGTATATTAATGGTGTGAAAGAAGCAGAGATTGCCTCTGGAAATTATAATATAATTTTACAAAATATCAGAGTTGGTTTAACTTATGACAACACTCGTTTTTTTAAAGGCACTATCGACGAAGTTTCCGTCTTCAACCGCGCCCTTTCGGCCGTTGAAGTCTCTGATCACTATAAACGTGGCGCTCTCAGCCTCAAATATCAAGCAAAATCTTGTTCTGTCAACAACTGCTCCGACAATAATACCTTTATTGGTCCAGATGGCACCGCCAACACCTACTATTCTGAAGTCAATAACACCTCCAAGACTACTCCGTCTTTCTCTCTGTCTAACATCACCAATAACCGATACTTTCAATACAAATCTTTCTTTGATACCTCGGACAACACTTTAACCCCAGAACTGAAAAGTATTACAATTGGTGGTAATACTATAGGTAGCAATGCCTCATCCAGCGCCAGTGCTTGTCTAGATTTATCCTCATCTCTTACTCCCAACTACATTACCTCCGTTCCATTTGATCCAAAAATCGGTAGTAATAATCAAACTTTCTATGCCATCACCAAAACCAGCGGCGGTAGAATCAATGTTCAATCATGTTCGGCGGAGAATGGTGAAAGTATTAGTGTGACGAAATAAATATAATATTGATTACCTAGATAAAACAAAAATCCTCGTGTAATTCACACGAGGATTTTTGTTATTCGTTTGAGTTATGAATTGCGATCTAGATCTTTTTTATAATATTCATCATACATTTCCCAGAATGATAGTAATAGCGAGGCGATTACTGGTCCAATAATAAAGCCGGATATGCCAAAGGTTATGATACCGCCTAGTGTTGAAAATAAAACCAACAAAGGATGTAATCCTGAATCTTTGCCTACTAAAATTGGGCGAATAAAATTGTCAATTGTGCCAATAATCAAGGTGCCAAACAAAATCATGGCAATTCCAGTGACGATGTGACTAGTTAATAACATGACAATTGCGACTGGTAACCAGATAAAATAACTCCCGACACCAGGAATGGAAGCAAACAGCACCATTAGCAATCCCCAAATTAGCGATCCCTGCACTCCAGCAAGAGCAAACATTCCCCAACCCAAAGTGCCTTGAATTAAACCAATTATCATACTTCCCTTGATAGTAGCGCGGACAGTGGAGGTAAATTTGTTATATAAAATTCGTTCATAGCGATCACCTAGTGGACATAAGTGCATCAATTCTTTTAAAAATTTTTCACCATCGCGAACAAAGAAAAATAAAGCATAAAACATGATAAAAAATTTCACTGTGAAAACTATCGAATTTTGAGTGATGGTTTTAACATTATCTAATAAGAAAATAGTAGTTGATTGATATATTTCAACTACTTTTTGGGTTAAAAATGATTGATTAATATTAAATTGAGAAGTGTAAGGGTTTTGTTTTACCCACTGGATGGCTTGTTGGAGGTTATTGTTGATTCCACTACTGTTGTTAGTGGCGGTGTCATAAAGTCCCAGAGATTCCTTTACTACCAACGTGCCAATGCCAACCATTGGTAATACGATGATAATAAAAATTGATATCAATACTATGGTCGAGCTAAGACTAGGTGCTTTTAATTTTTTATCAATCCACTTGTATAGTGGATAAAAAATGCTAGCCAAAATTGCGGCCCAAAAAAGTGGGTAAAAAAATGGCTTCATTATAGTAAAAAAAGCCACAGTTACTGTTGCCAGTAAAATCAAAAAGATAAAATGACGCATTTTGCTAAATTCCATATAATTTTATTTATAGTTACTAAAGTCGAATTAGCCTATATTGATTCATTCTATTTTACCAAAAAAAATGATTTAGTTCAATTTTTCGCTCGGATTATTTCTTTAATGGTATCTTTGGAAATTACTCTAAATAATAAAATAAAAATAGTATAAATTATTCCGCCAAGTAAAATCGACAGGATAACGTGTTGTAACGGAATGTATTTGATGGATAGATACATAATAAAACCAGCTAATAAAATTTTTGTTAATGATTTCAGGTGTGGAAAAAAATTAGTATGATAAAAAACTAACAGCATCAACATTGTACCGGCATAAATTTCTGAAAAAATTGTTACTCCAGCGGCTCCATAGATACCAAAACGTGGAATAAAAATAAAATAACCAACAATACTTAAAATAGCATCGGATAAATAAATCCAGACTGCTTGTTTTTGTTTGTTGATAGATAGGGCAGTGTAACCAAACACAATTCCCATACATATTCCCAAAATTGTCCAACTTAGCCAAGCCAAAATTTTACCAGAGCCAATAAATTCATTACCGCCAACAAGACGCATGATCGGTTCCGCCAAAGTTGCGGCTCCAATCATCATTGGTATGAGCAGTAGTGCCATAAGATCAAAAGACATTTGGAGATGTTTTTTAAATTCAAGATGTTGAGCGCGAGAATAAAAATATGCCAACAATGGCGCTATAATTCCCATAGTAAGCGCCGCTATTTGCACAATAACATCTAGCACTCGATAAGCGGCACCATAAAACCCAACTTGAGTTTGAGCGCTGTAGAGCGGTAAAATAACTCTATCACCTTGCAGATAAAAGGAATTAAAAATAATGCACAAAGCGGTCGGATATATTTTTTGGAAAATAGCCTGAAAAATTTCACGATCGAAGGCCAGTTGTATTTTTGGCATTTTATAGAACAAATATAAAACATGAACAATCGAAGCGCTAGTCAAAATTATCATGAATGGTAAAAAAGCAGCATTTATTTTTATTAATACAATTACTCCTAGTAATAAAACAACTCTACCGATCAGTTCACCTGCAGTGACAATCGGAGTTTTTAAATGTTTCTGAAAATAGCCTGTAAATACATGGTTGGTACTAATAGCAAAAAAGGATAGTGAAGTTATCGCAACGGCAATTTTTACTTCGATTGGATATGGGAAAAACAAAAATATCAATGGTGCTAAACCTTGAAAAAAAGCGGCGGTGATAATTCGGATAGTAAATAAATTATTTAATAATTTTTCTTTATCAAATTTTGGTTCAGCCAGCATATTGGCGGTGGTAATAGTAAAACCAAAATCACTAAAGATTCCGACAAATTGCAAAAAGCCAATCGCGGTGGTATACCAACCAAATTTTTCCGCACCCAAACTACGAATAATCAATAATATAGTAAAAAGACCTAATACAGTACTGATGGCTTTGCCGGCTAGCTGTATTATAGTATTGTGGGCGATTTGTCTTTTGAGAGTCATAAAATTCTTTTTTAGTATAACACGCGTTGCCCCTGTTTACAATTGGTGATATAATTAAATTTATCTCTTATTTTATCCTTTAAAAATGAAAAAATATTTATTAGCTGTATTTTTTAGTTTATTTTTAATTTTGCCGGTGCGGGCAGAAGAAGTTTTTGTTACGAGTAGCCTAGAGTCGGATGCAGCAGTGGTGTCTAGTACTTTTGACACTACTAGCACTATAGAAATGGTTTCTTCTACAGAAGAAATAGTTTATGAAGTAAAAACCTCTAGAGAACTTATTGAAGAGCCGTCTATTCGAGTCGGATTGTTAAAAACAAACGATACAATAAAATTCAAATCAGAAATAGATTATGAAATATATAGTGGCGATGAAATAATCGGTTTGCTCTCGGCTGGTGAAGAAGCAAAGATTAATTATAAAAAAGGTAAATATTTTTTGACTAGCGCAAGTCTGGATTTAGAAAGTGAAAATTTTTGGCGATTAATACCAACTGAAGAACATGGTGTATTTGAATTCCCCAGTTGTAAGCGAACTGTTTTTGGTCGCAAAATAAATTACTGTGCTTATCGTGGCACATTTGAATATCATTATAGTCCAAAAAGTAAAATGCCGTATTTAATAAACGAATTACCACTCGAGGATTATATGAAAGGTATTGCTGAGACTGACAATAATTCAGCAGAAGGCTATATAAAATCTGTATTGGTAGCCGCACGTAGTTATGCCTATAAAAATATTTCTTTTGATTCACCTACTGAAAAGCGTCTTTTTGATGTTTATGCGACTACACAGGATCAGTTATATCTAGGCTATACATCTGAACAAAAAATGCTTCGCATAGCGCAATTTGCTCAAGAGACAGTTGGTGAAATGGTAACCTATAAAAATAACGTAGTAACCACGCCATATTTTACTCACACCAATGGCCAAACCAAAGATTGGAAAAATAGTGCTGATAAAAATGATCGGCCGTGGCTAATGAGCGTAGAATGTATTTATGATAAATATAAAAAATATTCCGGTCATGGTATCGGTATGAGTACTCACGATGCCTTGATGCGAGCGACCAAAGATAATTGGGGGTATGTAAAGTTGTTGGAATATTATTATTCCAATACGCAAGTAGAAAAAAATTATTAAAATATTTTATAACAAAAAATCCAGTTTAATCTGGATTTTTTGTTTGATGGTTTATTTTAAATTCCAGCATGAAATTTTTTATCTTCCGACGACAGTTCAATTATCGCTTGGCGAAGTTTGTCCGGACGATGCACGTTGCTAATAATAAATTTTGGAATTGGCCCAGCGGTTTGGAGGTAAACATTACCGTAGTTAAAAATTGTTGGAAAGAACCCCTTTATTTCTGATGACACATCTTGTATTTGATAAAGATCAACTTCAGCTACCGTGCGCGCAAACAGAGATATTTGGCGGACATCCACCAAACGATCGTTGGTAATAATCCAAGAATCCAAATAAAATTCTGCAAAAAAAGAATAAAAAAACAAAAGTACCGATAAATAATAAGCGCTGGCGAACATCACTATAATAGGAAAGGTGACTGGGTTTTGTATGGTACCGACAAAAGCGGAAGCAAACAACCAATATACGGCTATTGGAGCCAGCAACATAGCTGCAAATGTTAGTATATATGGAAGAAAAGTAATTCCGTGTCGTCTTAGTGTATATACCACTTTTTCATAACTTTTAATTTTTATTACAGAATCTAAAATCATATTCTAAAAATTAGAAGAATTTAAAGTGCTGGAGATCCAGTCATTATCCCAAAGAGTTAACGGTTGTCGCCAGTCAACTTCATTAAGAAAAATAAATGTGAAAAATAAAGTAACGCCGGCTAGTGCGGTCACTAGAAAAGTAACCAAAAAACTAGTAACAGTTAAGGATCCGCTATGAAACAAATGTGAAAAATTTATAAAAGTAAAAACCCCAATTACAATTAAATAAGCTGAATATATAAAGAGTATGACGTATAGTGGAATGGTTATCATAAAATTATAATAAGGTTTGAATTTTTGGTTGTTCAAAACCAAGATGAGTATAAGCGGCTGGAGTGGCTTTGCGTCCACGAGGGGTGCGTTCCAAAAATCCGATTTGTAGCAAAAATGGTTCGTAAATTTCTTCGACAGTATCCATTTCTTCGGCAACTGCAGCGGCCAGAGTGTTGAGTCCGACTGGTCCACCATTGAATTTTTCAATCATTGTAGTAAGCAACAACCGATCGATTTCATCTAGACCAAATTCGTCGATGGCGAGCATAGTCATAGTGTCTTCAACAGTTTTCTTATTGATAGTTTCGTGATTGTTTACTTGAGCCACATCACGAGCACGTTTTAGTAGACGATTGGCAATACGAGGAGTGCGACGAGCGCGCTGTGAAATTAGTTTTGAACCTTCCGATTCGAGTTTTGTTTTCAATAAAATAGCATTGCGATTTACAATTGTTTCGATGTCACTATGTTCGTAAAAATTAAGATGGAAAATATGTCCGAAACGATCGCGCAGTGGTCCAGGCAACAAACTCATTTTGGTAGTAGCACCAATCAACGTAAATTTTTCCAGTGGCATACGAATCGTGCGGGCGGCTGGACCTTGGCCAATAATAATATCTAGCGCGTAATCTTCTAGTGCTGGATACAAAACTTCGGCAATGGTTTTGTTGATACGGTGTATTTCATCAATAAATAAGACGTCGCCTTTTTGTAAATTGGAAAGTATTGCCGCTAAGTCGCCGACTTTTTCTAAAACCGGACCGGAAGTTACTTTGATGTTTCCTCCCATTTCACGAGCAATAATATGAGCGAGAGTAGTTTTTCCTAAACCCGGATTGCCATACAATAAAACATGTTCCAAAACATCAGCACGAGATTTTGCGGCTGAAATAGAAACATTAAGATTTTTTTTAATTTGGGTTTGACCAACAAAATCAGCCAAAAGTTCTGGACGCAAGCTGATTTCTAAAACGGTTTCTTCAACGGTGCTTTCCGGAGCGATCAATCTATTTTCTGTTTGATTTTCTTCAATCATAGTGCTATTATTATACTTAATACCTAACTTAAAGTCCAATATGTCTGAGTTTGAATCACAAAATAATGAGTGGAGAAGACGTAATGCCTCTGAAGGTCGCGAAGCACAAGTAGAAAATAAGGAGAAACAACCAGATGAACAAGAAAAAAAGGCCGCTGCTCGTGAACGGGCAGAAGTTGTGAGCAAAGAAGTGAAAAGTACCAAACAACAGATGCAAAACATCATGGCCAATATGCAACAGGTAGTGAAAACTGTTCAAGCCATTCGTGTTCAGTTGCAAATATCGAGTAACGGGGCGATTCCTTCGGTCCAAAGAGATGAAAAAAATATTGAAATGTTAAAAAAGAGACTGGCTAATTTACGTGGTGAATTGGGTGATTTGCGTGCTGCTCTAATTATTGAATTAAAAAAGGAAAATGCTCAAAATAACAAAAATATGTCTGAACAAGAGCTGAGTGTAAAAGCAGAAAAACAAGCTGATAAGATACTTTCGGAGTTGGATTTGAATTAAAAAAATATAAGAGGTGGACGGTCGGTTAATAGTATGTGGATAACTCGCAAAAGAGCGAGTTTTTTGTTTAGATCTGCCACATTTGGCAGGCATTTTACAATGTGGTATAATAAGTCCACTCAAGAGGGTAATACTATATCTAGTGTTTAAAAAAAGATTTCAACACTATCAGTAGTATTAGACGCGATATTAAATCATAATCATTTTAATATGCAAACTGCTGTTGCTACCAAAACCTTTAAGTTAGACAAAGACTTCCAATATCCGGAAAACGCGATGCGTTTTGTTCGTCATTATACCAAAGAAGGTGTCAGTCCATTTGATATGTTTGATTATGTTTTACGTCCTTCAGTGATTCGCGAACCAAGTGGCAAACTAATTTTCGAAATGAATGATGTGGAAGTCCCAAAACAGTGGTCACAGGTAGCTACCGACATTCTAGCCCAAAAATATTTTCGTAAAGCGGGCGTGCCACAGTATGACGGCAACGGTCTGCCAAAATTAAATATGGATGGTACCCCAATTTTGGGTTCAGAAAAAAGTGTCAAACAAGTAGCTCATCGTTTGGCTGGCACTTGGAGATATTGGGGAGAAAAATATGGTTATTTTGCCAGTGCTAAAGATGCTCAAGTATTTTATGAAGAGCTAATTTACATGATAATTAATCAAATGGTGGCCCCAAATTCTCCTCAATGGTTTAACACTGGTCTATATTGGGCTTATGGTATCAACGGTCCGGCTCAAGGACATCACTATGTTGATCCAGACACTGGTGTTTTGACCCGAGCTACTGATTCTTATTCTCATCCCCAACCACATGCTTGTTTCATCCAATCTGTAAAAGACGATTTAGTAAATGAAGGCGGTATTATGGATTTGTGGGTGCGCGAAGCTCGTTTATTTAAATATGGCAGTGGTACTGGTACCAATTTTTCTAGTTTGCGTGGTTTTGGCGAAAAACTTTCCGGTGGCGGACAATCTTCTGGGTTGATGAGTTGGTTAAAAATTGGCGATCGTGCCGCTGGAGCGATAAAATCCGGTGGCACTACTCGTCGCGCCGCCAAAATGTGTGTTTTGAATATTGATCATCCAGATATTGAAGAATTTGTTGGTTGGAAAGTAAAAGAAGAAGATAAAGTGGCGGCCTTGATTGCGGCTGGCTATGAAGGTGGCTATGAAGGAGAAGCTTATCTGACTATTTCTGGTCAAAATTCCAACAATTCTATTCGCATTACTCACGATTTCATGGAAGCAATGGTGAAAGATAATGGTTGGGATTTGCGTTGGCGTACCGATGGTCGTTCTTGTAAAAAAATGAAAGCACGTGATCTTTGGGATCAAATTGCTTACGCCGCTTGGCGTTGTGCTGATCCTGGATTGCAATTTGATACCACTATCAACGATTGGCATACTTGTATAAAATCCGGTCGTATCAATGCTTCTAACCCATGTAGCGAATATATGTTTTTGGATGATACTGCTTGCAATTTGGCTTCGATAAATTTGGCACATTATTATGATCCAGAAACCTCTACTTTTGATGTTGCTGGTTTTAAATATACTACCCGTGTTTGGACAATGGTTCTCGAAATCAGTATTTTGATGGCTCAGTTTCCTAGTGTTGAGATTGCTCAAAACAGTTATGATTTTCGTACATTGGGTTTGGGTTATGCCAATATTGGTAGTTTGTTGATGACCGCTGGTGTCGCTTATGATTCTCCAGAAGCCTTGGCTTTTGCTGGTACGGTAACCGCTCTTATGACCGCGGAATCTTATTCTACTTCGGCCGAAATGGCGAGCTATCTAGGTGCATTTAATAAATATAGTGAAAATAGCGATAATATGTTGCGTGTTATGCGCAATCACCGTCGAGCTGTTTTTAATGCTCACGAAGATGAGTATGAAGATTTGGCGGTAAAACCAGTTGGCATCGACCCACAATTTGCTCCAGCCTATTTGTTGGTGGCTGCTCGTGAAAGTTGGAATCGTACTTTGGAAATGGGTGAAAAATATGGTTTTAGAAATGCTCAGACTACATTACTAGCGCCTACTGGCACGATTGGATTGCTCATGGATTGTGCGACTACTGGTGTAGAACCGGATTTTGCGTTGGTAAAATTCAAAAAATTATCCGGTGGTGGATATTTCAAAATTGTGAATGAATCTGTACCAGTTGCTTTGAAAACTTTGGGTTACAAAGAAAATGAAGTCATTGAGATTGTTGATTATCTAAAAGGCCGGGCCACATTGATCGGTTCGCCTGCTATTAATCAAGAAAGTTTGACGCTCAAAGGTTTGACACAGGATGAGTTGGATAAAATTGAAAAATCATTGGCAGGAGCATTTGAATTACAGTTTGCGCTCAATGCTTGGACTTTGGGTGAAGACACTCTCAAACGTCTCGGTTTTTCTAGCGAACAATTTTTGGATGCCAATTTTAATTTCCTCAAAGCGCTTGGGTTTAGTGACGATGAAATTGAAAAAGCCAATGAATATGTTTGTGGGGCAATGGCGATCGAAGGTGCTCCATATTTGAAAGTTGAACATTATAAAGTATTTGATACTGCTAATAAAAATGGCAAAAAAGGCAAGCGCTTTATTCATTATTTGGGTCACATTCGAATGATGGCCGCAGTGCAACCGTTTTTGTCTGGAGCGATTTCCAAAACTATTAATATGCCAAGTGAAGCGACACTCGAAGATGTAAAAATTGCTTATATGGCTTCATGGAAGTTGGGATTAAAAGCCAATGCGATTTATCGTGACGGCTGTAAGATGTCTCAACCGTTGGCTAGTAAATCGGATAGTAAAAAAGAAACAAAAAAGGATGAAGAAATTGTTGAAATAAAATTGGAAGAAAAAGTAGCAGTAAAAGCTGAAATAAAAACCGCGGAAAAAATAAGTGAAAAATCGGTCAAAACTTTTTCACTTTCCAATGAAGAACAAACAATAATAAATCAATTGGTAGGAGTAGACAAAGCGCAAATGACCTATGCGCATGATGGTAGTAATCAAGGCACCAAGATTTATATCCATGGAGAGCAACGCAGGATGCCATACAAACGTAGTGGTATAACAATCAAAGCAAAAGTGGCCGGACAAAAATTATTCTTGCGTACCGGTGAATATCCTGATGGTCGTTTGGGTGAAGTATTTATCGATATGTATCGTGAAGGGGCGGCATTTCGAAGTATGTTAAATTTGTTTGCTATTTCTATTTCTACCGGTTTACAGTACGGCATTCCGCTGGAAGAATATGTGGATAAATTTACTTTTACCAGATTCGAACCAGCAGGTATGACTGACCATCCTAATATTCGTTCCTGTACTTCAATAGTAGATTTTGTTTTCCGAGTGTTGGGGATGGAATATCTTGGTCGCACCGATTTTGTTCAAGTAAAACCAGAGGGGATACAAAAAAATCGTGTACAACAGTTAGAAAAATTATTAGCGGAAGCGCGCGGACAAAAAACGATGAGTTTTGATGATACTGCCGATGAAGTAGAAAAAGAAAAATTGGTTTTGGATGAAGAGGATTTGGGAGAAGAAGAAAATGATTTACCAACTTTAACAAAATTAGAAAAAAAAGCCGAGATAATCGCTACGACTGCCGCTGACCAGATGTTGTCTGGGATGATGGGAGATGCGCCACCTTGTCCTACTTGTGGACATATCACCATTCGCAGTGGTAGTTGCTACAAGTGTCTCAATTGCGGAAGTACAACCGGTTGCAGTTAAAAATAGCTTGTAGTGGATCCCTCGACTCAGTCGGGGGATTTTTTGTTTGCTTTTATTTTTTTATTTTGTTAGTATTAAAATGAAAAAACTATATGATTAAAATATATACAAAAACTGGTGATAGCGGAGAGTCTTCATTGCTTGGTGGGCAGCGGGTCACTAAAGATTGTATTTCTCTGCAGGTGATTGGAGAGATAGATGAACTCAATTCCAAATTGGGTGAAGTAGTAGCACATTTATGGGAGGAAGAACCAGTTGAGTTTTTAAAAAAAATTCAGCGTGATCTTTTTAAAACTGGTGCTGAAATTGCCTCGTTGCAAACTAAATTTAGTTCTAAAATAGTAAAAATTGGAGAAGAAGAAATTGAAGAGTTAGAAAATAATATTGATGCCTATGCCGAGCAATTGCCGGAATTAACCAGATTTATTTTACCGGGTGGAAATTTATCGGGCGCGCATTTGCATCATGCGCGTACTATTTGTCGCCGAGTTGAGCGTGTGTTGGTATCTCTAGGAAAAGAAAAAGAAGTTCGTCCAGAATTGTATAAATATTTCAACCGTTTAAGTGATTATTTTTTTACAGCCGCCAGATGGATAAATTGGCACGAAGGTGTAGAGGAATTAAAAGTTTAGTAGTGTATTAAAAGAAAAATTTTATTCACATCTGTAAAAACTTGACATAGTAGTATTTTAAAACTACAATGAACATTGCTTTTCTCTAAAGAGTTGCGACAGATTTGATGTTTCAATCGGATCGGATTCTGAAAACATTCTCTCTCCATTTTCTCTATACTTCGGTATCTTGAAATGGCGTTTTCTAGATTTGATTCGCAAATTAATACATGCAGATCTGCTCGCAGCTCTGTGGAGAAAAGAAATTGCCCAGGTGGTGTAATGGTAGCCACGTAAGATAGTGTATTGTAAAGCGACTGCTATTATGATATGATATCTTTATTATGAGA
>Ga0209515_10001698_pt1 | contig 36021 bp, 19 predicted proteins | sample Subgroupgradi54m_FD_187454 | JGI IMG/M metagenome (GOLD analysis project Ga0209515, IMG submission 187454) | Subsurface groundwater microbial communities from S. Glens Falls, New York, USA - GMW60B uncontaminated upgradient, 5.4 m (SPAdes)... ... | reverse complement strand
GACATTGGTCAGAACCATAATTTTCTGAACTCCCATGGCCGCCGCAATTTTTGCCGCTGCGGCGTCGGCATTCACATTATAAGTTTCGCCTTTTTGGCCAATACCAACCGGATAAATGACCGGAATGACATTTGAATTCGTTAATTTTCTAATGGGACGTGCATTAACGGAAATAACTTCTCCAACAAAACCAACGTCTCCGTGCTGAAGATGTTTTTTAACTTTCAAAATTTTTGCGGCATGACCGGACAGTCCCACTGCCGGAGCACCGAATTGTTTCAGATCCTCAACCATCCGACGATTAATTTCACCCAAGGTTTGAGCCACCACTTTCATCGTTGCTTCATCAGTGACGCGTAAGCCATTAATAAAATGAGACTGAACGCCGGCTTTCTTTAAGTTCTCCGTAATTTCAGGTCCGCCGCCGTGAATCAAAATCGGTCTGATGCCCACGTAGTTCATGAACACCAAATCATGAAGCACATTTTGCCGGACCTCGGGATCCAGCATGGCAGCTCCGCCGTACTTAATTAAAATTTCTTTGCCTCGAAAGCGTTTAATGTACGGAAGTGCCTCGATTAAAATGTCTGCTTTTTCGACTAATTGCTCAATCAACGTGTTGATCATGTGGAATAAGTGGAATTAATCCAAACGTAAAATTTGGTCAAATCCGTCGTCCAGTACTGTTCTTGGAATCTGCCGCTCTTTAAATTAATTTCCATCCGGTATTCTTTTTTCTTCAAAATTTGCCGCAGCCGACTTCTATTTTTTAATCGTTCTTTTCCGTTCACCAAAATAGGAACTCCTTCAAAAGAAATATCCAGCTTGGGCGAAAAAGCAACGCCGCTGGCTCCCACCGAACCCATGACTCTTCCCCAATTCGGGTCTCCGCCGGCAAGCATCGTCTTAAATAACATGGAACAAGAAATTCGGTCGCACAGCCGTCTGGCTTCTTCGGCTGTTTTGGCACTTTTGACGACCACTTGGCAAATATGCGTGACGCCTTCACCGTCGAGAGCCAATTCTTTAGCAATATGCGCACAAACAAAATTAAGCGCTTCTTGAAAAATTCCAAACCGCTTGTCCGGTTTCGTCATCATTCGGTTGCCGGCTTTGCCGTTGGCCAAAATCAAAACCATGTCATTGGTGCTTTGGTCATTATCAATTACAATTTTGTTAAATGATTGGTCAACTGCTTCAGACAATGCTTTCTGCAGCATCGGTTTTGAAATTTTTAAATCCGTCGTGAAATAACACAGCATCGTTCCGTGATGAGCCTGTTTGACACCGCTGGCATTCATATCCGGATAAACCATTCCAGCTCCTTTGGCCATTCCAGCCAAAGCAACCGCTTTGCCGTCGATTAAAAAACGCGCCGCAATTTCTTTGGGCTGCGTATCGGTAGTCAGAATTCCCCGAGCTGCATTGTGACCGCCGTCTTTTGACAAATGCTCAATGAGTTTTGGAATCGCACTTTTAATTCGGTCAATTGGAAAAGCTCTGCCGATAATTCCGGTGGACGCCAAAAAAATTTGCTTTTTTGGAATTTTTAATTTTTTGGAAATCAAATCAAGTGAAACCGAAACCGCCCGAGCACCGCTAGCACCATTAAAACAATTGGCATTTCCGCTGTTTGAAAAAATCACTCGGTGAGATTTGTTTCGAATGACTTTCAAATCATGGACAAGCGGCCAGGCCTTGACCCGGTTGGTTGTAAACGTTCCAGCGCTAACAGCTGGAAATTCGGAATAAATAAAAGAAACGTCAAATTTCCGGAAACTTTTTTTGATGCCCGCGTTCATACCGGAAGCCATAAAGCCCTCGGGTATTGTGACACTGCCCTCTGGAACTACTTTAAAACTCATAACATCAACCCGGCTTCTTCGGCAAAACCCATTCGGATGTTCATATTTTGGACCGCTTGACCGCTGGCGCCTTTGATTAAATTATCAATCGCGCTGATAATAATGACTTGATCAGACCGGTCATCAATAGCAATTCCGATTTCACAAAAATTGGTGAGTTGAACATTTTTGAGAGTCGGAAACCGGCCAACGCCTAAAAACCGGACAAACGGTTCTGAGTCAGCAAAACTCTGAAAAGCTTTTGCCAGCTTGTCTCTTTTGACTCCCGGTTTTCGTTTCACATAAATCGTCGATAAAATTCCCCGGTTAACCGGCAAAAGATGCGGAACAAACGTCACTTCAATTTTGCTTTGTGCCACTTCCGAAAGTAATTGTTCAATTTCAGGCATATGTTGATGGCGACCTACTTTGTAAGCGCCGAAGTTTTCATCCACTTCAGAAAATTGTGTGGCCATCGACAATTTTCTTCCGGCACCACTCACGCCTGACTTAGCATCAATGACAATGGAATCACGTTTAATCAGATCTTCTCTGATTAACGGATAAAGAGCCAGGAGCGAACCGGTCGGGTAACAGCCTGGATTCGCAATTAAGTCGGCGGTCTTGATCAAATGCCGGTTCACTTCGGGTAAGCCGTACACTGCCTGTTTGAGTAAATCTTTGCGCAGATGTTTTTCCTGATACCACTCTTGGTAAAGATCTGCCCGCTTTAAGCGGTAATCCGCAGACAAATCGATCACAATTTTATCTTGATCATAAAACTCTCCGGCTACTTTCATGGCCAGTGTATGCGGAAGTGCGATGAACACAACGTCTGAAGTTCGGATGATTTTTTGGAAATTGTATTTTTCAATCAGCAGATCATTTGTTTTCCCCAGAGACGGAACTATATCTCGAGCAAAAATTTTCTCATCGGATCGAGTGGTTAGGGAACCAATTTTGACGTGGGGGTGGCGCGACAGAATCCGGATCAATTCATTTCCGGTAAAACTGGTTGCTCCAACAATAGAACAGGCAATCATTTAGCCTAAGCTCCTTAAAAAGAAAAACTTTCTAGACAATAATTTGCCTAGAAAGAATAGGGGGAAGAAAAATGAGTTTGTATTATAAATCCTCACTTATCCATTGTCAAATGAATAGGTTAGGTGTAATCTGATGCCCTTGAAAAAACCATCGTTCATGACCGCTATTGAAAAAGCAATCGGCCAAACCTTCAAGAAGCAGAAACTCCTTATTTCTGCCCTGACCCATCCCTCCTCTCCGGATACCGAAAGCGCCGGTGGCCTTCAGTTTCAGCGACTGGAATTCCTGGGAGACTCGATTATCAATTCATTTATCGCCTTAGAAATGTACCGGATCTTTCCCGGCGCCAATGAAGGAACACTCAGCCGGTTACGTTCTATTTTGGTGTCCCGAAAAATCCTGGCTGAAATTGCCACAAAGCTCCGCTTAAAAAAATACTTACGCCTCGGCTATCACGAACAGAAACACCTTGATCTGCTTCAGGAAAAAATCATTGCGGATGCGTACGAAGCTTTGGTGGCAGCCATTTATCTGGACCTGGGACGAAAAAAAGTGGAGCAATTTTTGACCAAGTGTTTTAAGCCATATCTGAATCAAAAAAAATTAATTCAGTTCGGCTCCCACCCCAAAAATATTCTGCAGGAATACTCACAAAAAAAATCAGGCGGCCTTCCTAAATATGAGTCGCAATTTGACGCCGCAAAAAAATTGTTTCAGGCTTCTGCCAGTCTCAACAAAAGAGTGAAAGCAAAAGGAATGGGAAGAACCAAGCAAGAAGCAGAATCGGCCGCAGCAACGGCTTTGATTCGGAAATTAAAAATTAAATGATGTTTTATTGCGTAGAATCGGATTTCTTTTGCAGAAAATGCTCAAGCAAGTCAAAACCGCTTTGCACCAGTTGTTGATCCAAATTCTGCGATTCTTGACTTTGTGGCTGGTTCTGATTTAACGATTGGCTCTCACCAGAAGGAGTTGGGGCGGGGTTAGTAGAATTTCGTCGATCCTTGGAAAAAAATCCGGCCGTGATTTTTGAAAATTGCCCCTGCACCAAACTCTGCACGAACGAAGTAATGAGCAAGGGATCTTGTCTGATTTGCGGCTGACTCACTGGCCCTACAATTAAAATTGGAATCGGACCTAACCGGGCATTTTCTCCAAGGCGGGACGAAATCTGTTGGCTTAACGCCGGTGACAAATAAACAGCAAGCCGGAAATTAAGAATGCCTTCAAAACTCATATCTCCCTGGGCCTCGACTTGAAAATCCTCAGAGACAAGCATCGCATTTTGAGTCGTTATTTTTTGATTCGAAATATCAAAATCGCCTCGAATATCATCAAAATGAGTGACACCGGATTTCAAACTTTCAAGCGGAGCGAGTTGGGCAATTTGGCCAAGACCTCCCAATAAATCCACAGTGTGAAGTTCGCCGTTGGTCACTGAAAGAGAACCTTTGCCTTGAAGGCGGCTGAGCCACTGACTATCAAAAGGCCCCTGGCCGGTTAAATGCATATAGGAAAATAAATTTCCAAGCATGACCGGTTGCGTACTGGAATTTTGCATTCTCGACAGACTTAAACGCTGAACGTCTAATTCGGCAAAACTGGTTGGAACTTCTTTGGATTGATCAAAGGCAGCACGCCCGGACACCGAGCCTCCAAACACCAGGAATTTGAATTGAGGAATTAAGAAATGTTTGCTGTCAAACGCCAGCTGAGTTTCAAATTGTTCGACCGATTCACTGGACGAAAAGAATTGTCTGATAGAATTTTCAATCGAATTCCAATCCGTCTTGGTTTGGGTGGGCTCAATGGCTTCAGCTGCTTTTCGAACTTGGGAAGTTAGGTCCACAACGTCTACTTTGGGCGAACGAATATCAATTAACCATTTGGCTTCCGGCCGTTGAAACATTTTTCCATTTGCAGAAAACGCGGTGTTTCCAATTTCGAATCTCAAATCTTTCAGTTCTGAATCCAAAGGACCGGAATCCAGCGAGCCACTTAAATTTTTAATCTCAGCACCGTTGGCGGAACGAGCCTGTAAAGAATCAAGACTAATGTTGTTCATAATTCGGGCTTCGTTTAAGCGGTTGAAATTACCTTTGATGCTGGTCAGCACTTTAATATCCCCTGAAAGTTCGAATTGACGAAGCAAAGGAAAATATTTTTCCCAGCCACCGATCGAAAACTTATTGGTCAAAATAGTCATTTCCCCTTCACCGCTAGCCAAATCCAGTCCAACCAAAGATCCCTTGAACGCAGCTTGCTCAAAATCCAGGGAAAAATCGCCGCGCAGCGCACGGGCGAGCGCCAATTTCATATCACTCTTAAATGTCAGCGGAATTCCAGATGGCTTTGAAAAGTATTTTGAATAAGCCAAATTGGTGTTGGTTAAATCAACGTTCAAATTAACAAGTAATAATTCGGGTTCCCCTTTGATGTAAAAGTCCACTTGGGTTTCCCCGGAAAAACCCAAATTCACAGGTAGCACTTTTTCTAAAGACAGGACATATTGAGGCAGCGTTTCCAGACGCAAAGATTGGGTTTTGATTAAAATTTCATGGAGTGAGCCGGAGAAAATATTCAGACTTCCATCCAGTTCAAACGGGCCACCAAAAGGAGCATTCAAAGATCCGTTTTTAATATCCAAAATGCCGGTATTCAAATCAATGGTCGTATCAAATTGAAGTTGATAATCGGCAGACGTACTCGCAATGGGTTTCGGCGGAAGTTGATACACCAATTTGTTCAGGTCCGTAGTTCCTTTAATTTCCAGATTCGAAGTTCCTTCCGATTTGATCAGCTGTGCGGAAAATCCAAATGTTCCCTGTTCCACATGAATGGGAAGCGGAGCGCCCCACCATTCCGTTAAGTGGGCCAATTCGAGAGGACCCACTTGGGCTTGAATTTTGGAATTTAAATCTTTAATTTTAAAATGCTCAAAGTTAGATTGAACGGTGCCCGAAACATTGATGTTTTCGGAATCACTCAAAAATTTTCCTTTAATCTTAAAACGGACTGGGCGATTTGACGCGACATTCCAAAAATCAACAGACGAATCTTTGAGGGAAATTGTTTTTACAAAATTTTCGCCTCGCCAAGTGTAATGAATGTCAGCCCCTTTAATCGCTCCGTGCGCCAGCGCTGGCTTACCAATCAAAATTGAAAAAAGAGACGGTCTAAAGCTAGCCCGCTCCGCTCGAACGAGGGGCAAGTCTACGCCTTCTTGAGGAGTCAGCTCCATATTTTCAATGTGAACCACAGGAGTTGGAAAGAAAGAAATCCGGATCTTTTTGAAATGGGTTAAATAAGCGGTTTGTTTCTGGATCACCTGGTTGATGGAACCTTCCAAAGCCTCGGAACGAATTAAAAATGGAAGAGAGGAAACAGCGGCAGTAATCAAAACAATGAGTATGAGCAGAGCCCAGAAAAGAAAACGTCTCACGTTATGACCATCCTTAACATGGTTAGCATGAAGCGGTGAAAACCGACAAGATATTATAACGAAAAACGAGCGGAAAGGTTAATGCTGATTACTGTTGAGTGTAGATCCAACAGGGGCATAACTATAATCTTCAAAAAAAGCAGCACAACCCGAACTTAAAACTAAAAAAAGGAGTGCAATCATCCAGCCCAACAAACTCAAATATTTCTTTTTCATACTGCGGAAAGGTTAACGTTTGGTGTATTGGAAACTTCTTCGTGCGCCTTTGTGTCCATACTTTTTGCGCTCTTTTTTGCGGGGGTCACGAGTCAGAAATCCACTTTTACGCAACAGCGAACGGCTGGCAGCGTCAAATTCAAGCAGCGCGCGGGAAATACCTAACCGGACGGCTCCTGCTTGTCCGCTTAAACCGCCACCTTTGACTTCTGCTTTAATTCCGAAACGCTCGGTCAATTTCGCAGCTTCCAAAGGTTGTTGAATAATCATGCGAAGGGTTTCGCGAGGAAAATAAGTTTCGATGGTTTTGCCGTTAATGACGATTTCTTTTCCGCCGTCTTGGATCCAAACGCGTGCAATCGATCGTTTTCTGCGGCCGGTTGCGTAAAAAATATTACTTTTGATTTCTGATTGAACCATAAAGGTTAGATCTCTGTGGGAATGGGTTGTTGAGCGGCTTGACGATGTTCGGCGCCCGGGTAAACTCGGAGGTGCTTCAACATCTTGTCGCCTAGTCTGTTTTTGGGGAGCATTCGTCTGACGGCTTCCATAATAATATATTCGGGTTTTCTTTCTCTTAAATTTTCAAACGTATACGTTCTTCTTCCGCCCGGATAACCGGTATAGTGTTGATAAATCTTCTCTTTTTCTTTGCGTCCGGTCACTCGAATTTCTTTGGCATTAATAACGATGACCTGATCGCCACAGTCCATATGAGGGGTGTAATAAACTTCGTCTTTGCCCATCAACATCGTAGCGACACGGGTAGCTAGACGGCCTAAAATTTTACCTTGCGCATCAATTAAAACCGTTTTGCGCTTCAGCTCTCCCTGCTTCGGAAGATATGTTTTCATGCTGGGTTTCATTCAATTCTCCAATGAAGTGAAAAAGAGAAGGGAGTATAGCAGAAAGCCGCCTCGAAAGTCAATAACTCACCTGTTTTAAGGTAAGGCCGTGGGCGGGGGCGGTGGGTCCAATTAAATTGCGGTCTTTGGTGATGAGAATTTTTTTTAAAGCGGCTAGCTTCTTTTTTCCAGAGCCGATTTCAAGAAGCGTGCCGATCATACTTCTGACCATTTTATAAAGAAATCCGTTGGCTTCGATCTGAAACGAAATGATTTTTCCTTTCTTTTGAACCTCAAATCTTCGAATCGTTCTAACCGCGCTTTTGCGTCTTCCGCCGCTGGATTCAAAAGCCCGGAAATCATGACGGCCGACCAGAAGCCGCGCGCCTTTTTTCATTTTTGGAAGACTCAACGGATGCGGAAATTGCGCTGCTCTCATCTCAAGCGGTGAACGATGCTGCGAAGAAAGCACGCGGTATTCATAGAGTTTCCACTTGGCTGAATACTGAGCATGAAAAGAATGAGCGGCTTTGGCAATTTGAACCACCGAAATATCGCGAGGCAGATAATGATTAAGGCCGTGCTGAATTTTGGCGAGCGGAAATTTGGCAGAGGTTTCAAAATGAACGATTTGGCCTTCGGCATGAACTCCAGAATCAGTGCGACCGGAGCCGTAAGAAATAATTTTCTTTTGAAACAGGCGGCGGAGCGCTTTTTCTAATTCACCTTGGACGGTGCGCTTATTTTTCTGAGTTTGGTACCCAAAAAAATGAGTCCCATCGTATTCCAGCGTGAGTTTTATTTTACGAACATGCTTCGTCATTGCGAAGAGGCGTCAGAGATCCCTCGCTCGTCATTGCGAACCCCGAAGGGGTGAAGCAATCTCCGAACTTGGGACAGGCTCCGCAATCTAAAACTAAGATTGCTTCGCTTCGCTCGCAATAACATAGCTTAAGAAATCAGTGCTTCGGCAATTTGAACGGCATTAAGCGCTGCCCCTTTTCGGAGCTGGTCGCCGGCCACAAACAGAGCCAGGCCATTTCGTAGAGAAAGGTCTTCGCGAATTCGGCCCACCAACACGTTGTCACTACCGCTGGCTTTGATCGGCATCGGAAAATAATTTTTTTCGGCAAAATCAACGATCTCAATGCCCGGTGATTTTTTCAAAATATCAGCTGCTTTTTCAGGGGACATTCTTTTTTCAAATTCCAGATAAAGGACTTCTGAATGCGCCCTTAAAATTGGAACGCGAATGCAAGTTGTGGCAATTCGGATTTTGTCGTCGTGAAGAATTTTCCGGGACTCGGCAATCATTTTCAGTTCTTCGCCGTTGTAACCGCTTTCTTCAATGTCACTGTTATGAGAAAACAAATTGAAGGCAATTTGATGCGGAAATACCTGTTTCGCGAGCGGCTTTTTATCGGACTGCACCTGTTCGATTTCATTTCGAATGGCGGAAAGCAAATCTTTAGAATAATCAGGATTGTTTTGAACGCGCTCGACAAATTCTTCGGACTGTTTGTAAAGCTCAATCATTCCCGTCGCTCCGGCCCCGCTGACGGCTTGATAAGTCGCGCACAAAACGCGTTTGATTGGATTTTTCCGGTGAAGAGGCGCAATCGCCATCAGCATGATAATGGCGGAACAATTCGGATTGGCGATAATTCCGGCATGTTTGCGAATATCCTGAGGATTGACTTCCGGAATCACGAGTGGCACTTTCGGATGCATTCTGAACGCACTGGTGTTATCAATGACAATCGCGTCTGATTCGATCGCATACGGGACAAATTTTTTGCTGACCGAAGCGCCCGGGCTTGAAAGCACAATATCAATGCCGTCAAAGACACCCGATTCGAATTTGAGTTCGCGGTTGGGATAATCTTTTCCTTGGAAACGAACGGGCTGATTCTTGGTCCGCGAAGAACCAAACGGATGAAATTCGGCGACCGGAAAATTCCGTTCTTCCAGAATCCGAATCATTTCGTGGCCGACGGCTCCTTTGGCGCCCACCACAGCTATATTGTATTTGGATTTCTTTTTCAATGCTGAATCCTTTCCAAAATTAAATCACCCATTTGACTGGTGGAGACAGCTTTTTGACCGCTCACCGTCAAATCAAGTGTCCGGTAACCCTCTTTTAAAACTTTTTTAACCGCATTTTCTACGGCGATTGTCAAATCATAAAGATTAAATGTATATCTGAGCATCATCGCAAAAGAAAGAATCGTTGCAATCGGATTGGCTTTGTCGGCCCCAGCAATGTCCGGAGCGCTGCCGTGAACCGGCTCATAAAGTGCATATTGATCTCCGAGACTGGCTGAAGGCAGCATTCCGATCGAACCTGTCAACATCGCCGCTTCATCGCTGAGAATATCACCAAATAAATTGGTGGTCACAATCACGTCAAACTGTTTCGGATTGCGAATGAGCTGCATCGCACAATTGTCCACATACAGATGAGACAGCTGAACGTCAGGATAATGTTTGCCGACGCCGGTCACAACTCTTCTCCACAATTCACTGGACTCCAAAATGTTGGCTTTGTCCACGGAGGTAAGTTTTCGTTTTCGTTTGCGTGCCAGTTCAAATGCCTTCAGCGCAATCCGTTCAATTTCGGGAGTCGTGTAGACTTCCGTATTGAAACCACGCTCACTGCCGTCTGAATTTTTTTCAATGCCTTTTGGCATGCCGAAATAAATTCCACCCGTTAATTCCCTAACCACCAAAATATCCACGCCTTCAACAATTTCGCGTTTGAGCGGAGAAGAATCAATCAAACTGGCATCAATCACAACCGGACGCAAATTAGCGTAAAGCTCCAATTCTTTCCGGAGCGCTAAGAGCGCTTGTTCGGGACGACGTTTATATTCAAGCCCATCCCATTTCGGACCGCCGACTGCACCCAAAAGAACCGCATCCGAATCTTTGCCCATTTGAATAACGTCTTCGGTAATCGGCTGACCGCATGCATCAATAGACGACCCGCCTACCAACGCTTCTTTAGTTTCAAAAACAAGATGTGCCAGAGACGCAATTTTTTTGACCACTTTGAGCGTTTCGCGCACGACTTCGCGCCCAACGCCATCGCCTGGGAGAACTAAGATTTTATACATTATTTAATGGCCAATCCTTCTTGAGGACTTGATGCAGATGCATATTCCTTAATGGAAATACGCCCTGCCTTAAATGCTTTTCGCCCGGCCGAAACAGCTTCTTTCATGGCTTCTGCCATTTGGACCGGATCTTTTGCACCGGCAATCGCCGTGTTCATTAATACACCGTCCACGCCCAGTTCCATACAAATCGCAGCGTCTGAGGCCGTTCCGACTCCGGCATCCACAATCACCGGAACGGATACTACCTCTTGAATGAATTTAATATTGAGCCGGTTTTGAATTCCGCGCCCAGAACCAATCGGAGCTGCCAGCGGCATCACACACGCTGCTCCGAGGTCTTGTAATTTTTTTGCGATAATTGGATCATCGTTCGTATAAGGCATCACGATAAAACCTTCTTTAACTAAAACTTTGGTTGCTTCCAGAAGCGCCACAACATCAGGGAGCAATGTTTTCGGATCTCCCAAAACTTCAAGCTTCACCAAATCACCAATGCCGGCTGCGCGGCCAAGCCGTGCAATTCGGATCGCATCTTCGGCCGTATAAGCACCTGCTGTGTTGGGAAGAATCGTAAATTGTTTTCGATTAATGTAATCGAGTAAATTTTTTTCATTTTTATTTTCCAAATTCACACGTCCAATTGCAACCGTTATCAAATCTGCGCCGGAGGCTTGATGCGCTTTAACCATGATTTCGGGAGAACTGTATTTTCCAGTGCCGACAATCAGTCGCGATTTAAACGTGTAAGAACCAATTTTTAATGTGTCACTCATTGTTATACCTGAAGCGGTTTCCGCTCAGCCTTTTCGTACAATTGGACGTATCGCTTCGCTGAAGTTTCCCATGAAAAATCACAGGCCATCCCATTTTTAATGAGTTTGGTCATGGATTTTGAATCGCGAAACACATCCACGGCACGTTTCATCGCTACGATTAAATCTTCCATTTTGTAGCCCGGGAAAATAAAACCGTTGCCCTCTCCGGTTTTTGGATTGAATTCATGAATTGAATCCGCAAGACCTCCTGTTTCGCGCACCACCGGAATTGTTCCGAACCTCAGCGCAAACATGGGTCCGAGTCCGCACGGCTCAAAACGCGACGGTGTTAAAAAAAAGTCGCAGCCGCTGTAAATGCGCTTTGCCATTTTAAAATCAAAAGTGATGTTCAAGCCCACATGTTCGGGATGGCGTTTGTGAAGAACGCGGAGCGTCTTGTGAAATTCTTCATCACCGGTTCCGAGTACCACCAATTGCCAATTCTGCTTGGCCATTTCTTCCACCGCCGGCACCAGAATATCCAAGCCCTTCTGATCCACTAATCTTCCAATGAATCCAAACACCGGAATTTCAGAATCAACTTTGAGATGGTTTTCTTTTTGGAGTGTGTCTTTGCATGTTTTTTTCCCGTTCAAATTTTTGGCGCTAAAATGAGCCTCGATCATCGAATCTTTTTCCGGATTCCATTCTTCCGGGTTAATTCCGTTCATAATTCCGACTAAACTGCCCTTTCTTCGAGCTAAGACGGTTTCCAAGCCGCAGCCAAAACCGGGCGACTGAATTTCTTGAGCATAGCGTTCGCTAACGGTGGTCAACACATCCGAATACACCAAGCCGCCTTTTAAAAAACTGATTTTGCCGTAAAACTCAAGCCGGTCAAATTTGAATTCATCCCAGGAAAGCCCCGTCACAGGAACAGAGTCCGGCGGAAAATTTCCCTGATAAGCCAAATTGTGAATCGTAAAAACCGTTTTGGTTTTCTTAAAAAAAGGATCTGCTTGATAAAGTGTTTTCAGATAAACGGGAATCAACCCGGTTTGCCAATCATGGCAATGAATGACATCAGGTTTTATTTTTAATTTTTTTAACCCTTCAATAACGGCACGGTCAAAAAAAGTAAACCGCCGGTCGTTGTCCGGATAATCTCCCATCGGAGTTCCGTATAATTCATCCCGGTCAAAATACTCGGAATGTTCGATTAAGTAAACGTTCAGCTCGTTGTTTCGGTATGAAAAAATATTGGCAGATTCAATTTCTGAACCCAGCGGAATTTGAACGTCTTTAGCAACGAGATCTAAGGTTAATTTTTTTTGAGAAATTTTTTTATACTTGGGCAAAAACACCGAAACGTGGTGGCCCAATTTGGCAATTTCCCGGGGAAGTGAGCCGAGGACATCTCCCAATCCGCCGGTGGTGGCAAACGGGACCATTTCGGAGGCAACGAAGATGACTTCCATGGAATTCCTTACCGGACCTCAACCACACAATTCCATGTCCCAAACGCATTGGGAACACAGGCGACGTTTGGGCGCTGGTCATTTTCCCAATTTCCGTCGACAAAAAAACGATACTCGTAACGGCCCGACTCAAGAAACATGCTGAAACTCCAGTTTCCGGCGTTGTTCTTTTTCAAAGGATTCTTAGAGGCATCCCAGCCATTAAACGTTCCTGCAAGGCCAACTTGATTGGCCGAAGGGGCGTAGAATTCAAAAAGAGTCGCTTTTGTGGATTTATTTTTCATAAAAAATTAACGGTTTTAAGCTGGAGAAAATGAGTATATAATGTCGCCTTCTTTATTTCAAGGAATTATAACGCAAAACCTTTAAGGAGCACGACATGAAACTGTGTTACATATGTGGAAAACGACCGATGACCGGCAATTCAATTGCGCGGCGCGGTTTGGCCAAAAAAGCAGGCGGAGTCGGTAAGAAAATTACCGGGATTACACGCCGAAGATTTCTCCCCAACCTTCAAAAACTTCGAATTGTGATTAAAACCGGCTTGGTTCGGCGCGTCAATGTGTGCACGGGCTGCATTAAAGCGGGAAAAATCCTGAAGGCCGGAAAAGCCCAAAAGATAGCTGTTTAACCTTTCACATCCCTAACTTCCAAAATCAAACTTTCAATTCCATCCCAGCTCTTCATTTTGGGCGAATAGACCATCGTGTAGGGTTCCGTTTCAGGCAGCGCAATGGCTGCTCCTCGTGAACGCCACACCGCTTCAAACGTCATGACTCCATCCGTCGCCCACCAGCGAAATGAATTTGCACTCACGCGTTCCGGTTCCCGTTTCGTGCGAATATTGCGCGTTAAGAAAACGGGTTTTGGATTGCCGGCCCCAAACGGTTCCAAAAGCGACAATTCTTTCATAAAACGCGGCGATAAATCGGGAAACGAAACTTCAAGGTCGACTCGAATGGATTTAATGAGCGCTTCGGCCGGCAATGTTTTGGCGTATTCATTGATTCTTTCGCGGAAGGCTTGCAACTGGTTTCTATGAATCGAAAGTCCCGCGGCTAATTCATGCCCGCCAAATTGTTCCAAAAGTTCTTCACAGTGCTGAAACGCATTAAACAAATGAAATCCTTTAACAGATCGGCCTGAGCCCTTTCCTTTTTCTCCGTCCACCGCAATCACAATCGCAGGGCGCGAAAAATGTTCCACGAGCCGCTGCGCCACAATTCCGATCACCCCTTCATGCCAGCCGTCATCAAACACCACAATCACACGATCGCGATTAAAATTAATTTCGCGTTCTACTTTTTGAAGGGCCTGTTTGGTGAGCGCCCGTTCTTCTTTTTGGCGAGCTTTATTTTCCAACTCCAACAGTTTTGCAATCTCCGCCGCTTCTTGGGGATCGCCGGTCGTCAACAGTTTCAGCGCTTTATCCGGTGAACTCATTCTCCCAGAGGCATTAATTCTTGGGCCCAAAATAAAACCAATGTCCGAAGTAGACAGTTTTTGGCGTTTAAGACCAGCCGACTCGCACAAACTTTTAAATCCGAGTTGGCTCCTTTTTCCCAGCCGCTCCAGTCCAAAGTAAATTAAAATCCGGTTCTCATCAATTAAAGGCGCGACGTCGCACACACAGGACAGCGCCACCAAATCAAGCAGTTCATAAGCCCCTTTTCCCAAAAGGGCTTGGGCCAATTTGAACGCTAAGCCGCACGCAGATAATTCTTTGAACGGATAAGCGCAGGATTCTTGGAGCGGATTAATAATTTCAAACGCTTCGGGCACTTCCCCGTTGTGAATCCGGTGGTGATCGATGATGATCACATCAATTCCATAATCACGGGCTGCTTTGGCTTCTTCAAACGCCGTAATTCCACAATCCACGGTAATAAATAAGGAAACTTTTTTTTCTTTTGCCAAATGAACAGCGTCGAGGCTGACACCGTAGCCATTTTTTTTACGGTTTGGAAGAAACGTGATGAACTTCGCATTTAATTTCTGAAGCAGCCGGCTCAAAACCGCCGCACCGGTAATTCCGTCCACGTCATAATCTCCGTGAATCAGAATCGTTTCACCGCGCGCAATGGCTGACAGAATTCGTTTGGAAGAATGCCCGATTCCCTTCATTAAAAAGGGATCGTAAAGCGCATCTAAAGATGGAAACAGGAGTTTTTGGATTTCCGCTTCGCTCTGATAACCGCGAAGCTGAAGAAATTTTTGCATTAATTGGGAATACGGAAGATCTGTGCTTTCGACAAAATCGGAGGGCGAGTCTTTAATTTCCCAAACAGTTGACATGAATTCCTACAGAATTTCTATTTCTTCTTTAAAAAAGCGACCAAAAGAGGCGTAGCGATAAACATGGTTGAATAAACACCGGACAAAAATCCAACGATTAAAATAAAAGAAAAATCTTTAATTGCCGGCCCGCCAAAAATAAATAATGCAAGGACGCCCAAGACCGTAGTGGTCGTGGTTAGAACCGTTCTGCCAAAGGTTTGATTGATACCCATCGTGGCAATGTTGGCAAAATCTTCTTTTCGAAATATTTTCACATCTTCCCGAATCCGGTCGAAAGTAATAATCGTATCGTTGACTGAATAACCGATGATCGTTAAGATAGCGGCAACGATGGGAAGTGAAAATTCCCGTCCGGTCAGAAAGAAAATACCCGTGGCAACAATAACATCATGAATCAAAGCGATCATTGCTGCAATTGCATATTGAAATTTAAATCTCCACGTTAAATAGATTGTCATTACCAAAAGCGAAATCAAAACTGCTTTAATCGCTTTTTCAAAGAGCTCTTTTCCAGCAGCCGGACCCAACGATTCAGAACGCCTGAGCTCAAATTGATCGGCTCCGAGTGAATTTGTTAACGCCTCTCGAATGAGTTTTGTACTTTCTGCTTTTGTACGAATTAAAATATTATTTTCTTCGGGTTTTCCATAATATTGAAGTTGCGCTTCTGAAAGTCCTACTTTGACTAAAGCGCTTCTTACTTTTCCTAAATCTGAATTCTGTTTTAAATGCACTTCTTCCGCGGTTCCTCCCGTAAAATCCAACCCTAATCGATGAGGACCGCTAAACACGATGGCAATCGCACCAATACCGGTCAAAATCAATGAAAAGGTGTAACCAAACCAGCGTTTTTTAATCCAATTGATCTTAGGTTGAGGAATTAAATGCAACATTCGCAGACTGATCTCGCGGCGATCTCGAGTAAAATAATCAAAAATCATTCGAGTCACAAAAATAGCGGTAAACATACTGGCCACCAAACCGATGGTGAGGGTAATCGCAAATCCGCGAAGCGGGCCTGTTCCAAACCAAAGCAGCATCAACGCTGAAATGATGGTTGTCATGTTTGAATCCAAAATGGCGCTAAAGGCTTTATGATAGCCGGCGGAAATAACCGACCGTATTGCCTTCCCTAATTTCATTTCTTCGCGCATACGTTCATTAATGAGAACGTTCGCGTCTACAGCCATACCCATCGTCAAAATAACCCCGGCAATACCCGGAAGTGAAAGTGACGCTCCGGTTCTGGCCAGAACGCCAAGCAAAATGACTAAATTTAAAATGACGGCGAAGCTTGCGACCACACCGGGAAATAAATAATAAACAGCCATAAAAATAACGATTAACACTGCACCGCCTGCCGATGCGTAAAGACCGCTTCGGATGGAATCCTGCCCCAACGTGGGTCCGACGGTTCGCTGTTCCACAATATTAACCGGCGCAGGAAGAGCGCCCGCATTCAAAACCAAAGCCAAATCACTTGCTTGTTGAACGGTAAAATTCCCGGAAATTTGGCCTTTTCCATTTGGAATTCTATCTCGTATCACCGGCGCGGAATGGACTTTGTTATCCAGAACAATGGCGAGGCGCTTGCCGATATTTTGAAAGGTCGCAGCATCAAAAAGTTTGGCGCCTGCTTGATCAAATTGAATTTGCACGATTGACTGGCCATAACTATCAAATCCGACGGAAGCGCTGGTTAGTTTGTCACCGGTAAGAACCGGCTCGGTTTGAAGCACAACGGTTTCGCCTAAACGGCCTTCTTCTGAAAGTTGCATCACTTCATAGCCGGGCGGCGGGGTTCCGGCCAAAGCCTCTTTAATTACTTTCTCATCATCACTGACCAATTTAAATTCCAAATGGGCTGTCTTTGACACAATTTCGCGGGCGCGATCTTGATCCGTCAACCCAGGCAATTGGATCACGATCCGGTTATTCCCCTGCTTGGTAATGTATGGCTCACGAACGCCAAATTGATCAATACGATTTTTAATAACTTGGATGGCCCGGTCTACTGCGCCTGCTTTTTGATTTTCAGGAATTTTTTGAGTGTCAACTTCCAGAAGAATTTGCATTCCTCCTTTTAAATCAAGACCCAAATGGATTTTTTCCTGAGGCGGGTAAGCAAAATAAATGGATAAACCGATGATCGCAACGGTTAAGAGGACCTTCCATTTAAAGTATTTGTCCATGATTACTTCCTTAATTCAGTAATGGCGCTCCGCAAGACTTCGAGTTTGGTATCTTGATCGCCTACTTTTAAAACCACATAATCATCATGAATGGCCATAATGGTTCCAATGAGCCCGCCGTTTGTAACCACCCGGTCGCCTTTTTTCAAATTTTTAATCATTTCAGCAACTTCTTTTTGCTTCTTTTGCTGAGGACGGATGAGCAGGAAATAAAAAACGACGAACATGAGAATTAAGGGCAGGAATGAAAGAATCGGATTTGCTTGTTGTGATGGCATTAAAATCTCCTAATTTTGTTCGATACAGACTACAGAAAACAGCAAAAAATACAACAGAAAAATCAGAAAAACTCTTCTCCGGCTTCGAACAGTCCTCGTCGCATAAAATCGGGCGACTCGGAAACTTGCCGGCGAAGATTTTTCTGATTATCGTAATTCATCGTCATAACCAGCTAAGAATTCTTTCTTGAATTCGCTGAATCGGCCGGCGGCGATTGATTCTCTGATTTCACGTGCGAGGGCCAGAAAAAAATGAACGTTGTGATAACTGACCAACCGGTGGCCTAGAATTTCTTCGCAATTAAATAAGTGTCTCAGATAACTTCTCGAAAAATTCCGGCAGGTGTAACAATTGCATGTTTCATCGATCGGAGCTTGATCTTGCGTATATTGCGCGTTTCGAACGGTGATTCTTCCGGACCTCGTGTAGGCTGCGCCGTTTCGCGCATATCGAGTGGGATTGACGCAATCGAGAAGATCAATTCCCGCTTCAAAAGACCAAAACAAATCAATCGGAGTGCCGACGCCCATTAAATATCTGGGCTTTTCAATCGGCATGAGTGGCGTCAATTCTCTAACCACTCGCTCCATCGCTTCTCGGGTTTCCCCGACGCTGACGCCTCCGATGGCATAGCCGTCAAAATTAAGTTCTAACGTTTGAGCGAGCGACTTTTTTCTTAAATCGAGAAATTGGCCGCCTTGGATAATTCCAAAAAGGAGTTGTTTGTCGCATCGGTGCACGTCCTTGGCACGCTTGGCCCAATGAATGGTACGGCGAACCGCTTCGTCAACTTGAGCATAACTTGCATCATGTGGCGGACATTCATCAAAAATCATGGCGATATCCGAGCCCAGCGCTTCCTGCGCCTTAATGACTTCCTCAGGCGTGAGAAAAATTTCCTGGCCATCGAAATGAGAATTAAATAAAGCACCGTCATCGGTAATTTTCCGGAGCCGTGCGAGTGAAAAAACTTGATAGCCACCGGAATCGGTCAAAATGGGTTTATTCCAGCCCATGAATTTATGAAGCCCGCCTGCGGAACGAATGAGATCAATGCCTGGCCTTACATATAGATGGTAGGTGTTGGAGAGAATAATCTCCGCTCCGGTCTCGTCCAAATCTTTAGGAGAAAGTGTTTTCACCGTAGCCTGAGTCCCAACCGGCATAAACATCGGTGTGTGAATAATTCCGTGTTCGGTTTTCAAAATTCCCAGCCGGGCTGATGTTTTGGTGTCTTTTTGAATGATTTGAAATGTCTGCTGCTCGGTTTTCATACAATCAACATTGCATCTCCATAGGAGAAAAATCGGTATTTATGTTTAATTGCTTTCTGATACGCGCGCATTAAAAATTCCTGCCCCGCAAAGGCGCTTGCTAGCATGAGCAAAGTGGTTTTCGGAAGATGAAAATTGGTAATCATCACGTCCACAATTTTGAATTCGTAAGGCGGGTAAATAAAAAGGTTGGTCATTCCCTCAATGGCTTTCACTTCAGCGGGCATTGAACTCGTCGCCGAAGATTCCAGCGCACGCAGCGCCGTCGTGCCGCACGCAATCACGCGCCGGCCATCCGATTTTGCAAAATTAATTCGCTCCGCCACTTCATCTGAAATATAAAAATATTCCTCATGCATTTTGTGCCGCGTTAAATCGTCAACGGCAACCGGTTGGAATGTTCCATAGCCAACGTGGAGCGTGACGAATAAAATTTCAACGCCTTTGGCTTCTATTTTTTCGAGCAGTGCTTCATCAAAATGAAGCCCGGCGGTTGGCGAAGCAACCGCACCTAATTTTTTGGCGAAGACGGTTTGATAAAGCTCGCGGTCAATTTGGGAATCTTCGCGGTCAATGTACGGCGGAAGCGGAATGCGTCCAAACTTTTCTAAAACAGTTGTGGGATTTTTGGCGCCTAAAAATTCAATATACCTGATTCCAGTTTGATGATCGGGTGCATTCAGAACTCGAATCGTGATTTGATCGGAATCAATTAATAGAAGTTCCTCGCCGGCTTTGACTCGTCCGGAGGGTTTGATGAGGGCTAGACATTCCTTCCCCCCTTGTGGGGGAAGGCTAGGATGGGGGGAAATTTTACCCCCACCTTTGTCCTCCCCCATAAAGGGGGAGGAAGAACCAAGCACCAAAATTTCAACTTTTCCGCCCATTTTTTTCTTGGCAAACAGCCGCGCCGGAACCACTTTTGTGTCGTTGAGGACGAGCACATCCCCTTTTTCCAAATAAGATTCAATATCACGAAATTCGCGGTGCTCAATACTTTGGCTGGACCGGTTCAAAACCATCAGTTTCGCATTGGCCCTTTCTATTAATGCCGACTGCGCAATCAATTCTTTGGGCAGCTGATAATCAAAATCGCTGAGTTTAAGCGATGCTGTAAACTTCAAAAGATCACCTTAAAATTATCTAATTTACATATTTTTATTGACTTATAATTATTACTACTATATAAGCTTTGTGATATTTTATGTTTCAATTCACACAAAAACAACGTGAAAACACCGTAAAAGTTCTATTGAGCGTAATAACGGTAGATGTTGCCAGTCTACTAGCTGGAAACCTCTTTAATCCAAAAGGATCCATTTTGTCTTTCTTTATCCTTGGATGTATAATTCTTTTTATCTTGTACGCAGTGGTTTTGTGGATCGACCGGTAAAGGAGGAGAAGCTAATGATTGCTTTATTACTTTTCACACTCGTAATTCTAGGGCTTGTTTTTCTGGACTGGTGGGGCCGGCGGCATAATAAACATTCTCACCGTTAATAATTTCCCCGTTAAAAAATCTTGAAGAAATTGCTTAGGCGGCTTCCTTGACTGCTTCGGCTTGTTTAAATTGTTCGAGGAATTCTTGTACAAGCTTGGCGGAGATGCTGAAACCAGTACTCGAAGATTGAAATAAATCATTTTGGGAGATTTGTAACCGTTTCAATAATTCATTTTTAAATGCCACTTTATCCCGCCTTAACAAATCAGGATCATCTCTTAAAATCGCAGCGGCGTGAATAAGCGCGACGATTTGTAAAACTAGGATTGCGTCTCGAGCCAATGCATTTGTAACCTGATCTAAACCGTCAATTCCCAAAACAACAAATACATCATTAACCGTTCCAGAAACTTGACCCAATGTGCCAACAGGCAGATTCTTTTGTTTTTCCATTAATGTAACTCCCTTGGACAAATTTGGTAAGGTGCGGAGTTTGATTAAAAGATCACTTAATTTCTCTTGGAGTTCTCGATCTATTTTCCCAACGGTTACGACAGTTCCAACTTCTTGAGATTGTTTCGAGAGAACGTCGTTGAGAACGCGCGTCACGGAATCTCGATCATTTGCTGGCAACACAAATCCAAAGGCAAATTTTTCTTCGGATTTATCGGATTGATAGCGATCAAGCGTGCTCATGAACGCATTAACAGCAGTGTAATACCAAGTGGATTCCGGCATTTGCGTTTTTCCTTCTAAATATGCTTTTACCAAAGCACCTTGAAGTTCTGAAAATCCTTGTATTTCCACAAAATTAATCGCATTTCGAATTTCAGCTCGCGGAATAGCCCCTCCTTGAACAATCGCTTGAACAAGAACAGGCGCATTAATTTCCTTTGCTTCGATGCGAGCAGCGGCTGGTTGCATGGTGAGAAAACCGCTTAAGTGAAGTTTTGCATCTTTAAAAGCCGTCTTCATAACAACGCCAGAGGAATCTTCGCCAACCCATTGCTCCGGTTTAGTCTTGTCCCAATTTTCCCGAGCTTCATCAAATTTACCTTGAAGGATTGGCTCGCGAATCAATGCATTAAAATCTTGATTGATAAAAAGAGCCGCAGCGCTTTGCGCTTTGGGAGATTGTTGTATTCGCCCGGCTTTGACTAAAAAATCAATTCTTTCGGGTGTAATGTGTGTAATTCGATTTCCCCTCATTTGACGAACGGAATTGACCAAACGCGCCCAAGGAACAATAAAACCAGGAATCAGGGTTAAAATTCGAAACTCCAGATCTTGCATCTGCGGATTGGCATTGAGTTCACGGTAAATTGGATCGAAAGCTTTCAATACCGCTTCTAGCTTTTCTTGAGAAGGCATCTGAGACAATTCCTCAAAAAATGTTTTCACAGGTGATAAATCGTGTTTGCCGTCCTGCAATTCATCAATACGCTTAAGACTATCTTGAATAAAAAATTCGGGATCCAACGCTGCGATCAACCGCCTCAGCTCAAGAAGTTCTGTACCATATTGATAAAATAGGGGGTTGGATTTTTGCAAAAGAAAAATATCGTTTAATTTTTGAAAAGCTTTTTTTGAATCTACTTCCCCTGGCCCTGCCAGAGCTTGATTGAGAGCATTCAAACTGTCATCAACCACGGCTCGCACAGCTGAATATTCTGGCTTCGGAAGTTCCTTGTTAATAATCTGAAACGTAAACGCTCTGGCTGCACTCCCCACGTCATCAACCGAAACAAGTTGTACATTCCGCACCTCAGCGCGGGCGGCGGCCGGTGGCGTTGTTGCGGCAAGCGTCGCGAGTCTATTGCCTACCGTGACCGCCTTTTCAAAATGAGTGACTCGTGCAATCGGCTGGCCATCGCCTTCCGAGAGGTAAACGAATCCTGCTTCATCGACGTTTACTTCTTGGCCGATTTGGAATTGGCTTGTTCCAATCGCCGTAATTTTATACGTGTCTTTCTCCAGATTTTTTATTAAGCCGACACCCTTCATCTCTTTTTTGGATTTCAAATCAACAAGCGTGAGATTGCCCACAATTTCCCGAGCATAAAAGCGGTCCTTAATATTTTCCCAATTGCCCTGAAGGTCTCCGACCCGGACTTCTTTTCCGAAATATTTTAGCTGAAGATTGACCAAAGCCGCGGTTCTTGTTGCAGTGTTTCTAATGGGGATGCCGCTGCGAGCAGCGCCAAAAGCCAACCAAGCGATGAGCAACTGAGGAATTTTTCGATTGCCGAATTCCGTGATTCCATTGCCGTCAAGTTCAGCGTACGGGTAGAAATCAAGCGTCGCCAGTTCATGCCCCGGAACAATATGAAAATGAAAAAAGCCCAACGGGGTCGACTTCCCGTCGTTGTCCTTCACTTGAATTTCGACTTCATAACTTCTTGTGCTTTCCTCAGGCTCACCTAATTTCCAATGGGTCCGTCGAATATTCAAATGCACTTTATAATCCTTGCCGTATTTTTCGTCGAAATGGTTCTTAAGGATTATGTTATTGGAAGGATTTTGGTTCTTAGGGTCGAAAAACGACATTTCTTCATCGGTAAATGACGGTTGCCCTTCCCGCACCTCAGCGCGGACAGAATCAATGGCATTTCGGAGCGTGCGATAAGCTTCTTTGATATTGGCTTTGATTTCAGGATTTGTTGACCGAATCGAAAGATAATTTCGATTTTCCGAAATCATGAGAGAAGTTCGTCGTCGGTATAGTTCTAACTTTGATAATTGCTTTTCCTTTATATAGAAAGGCCATTTCCCCCGGCCTGCAACTGTAATGGGCATAAAACCAAGCACTTGAATGCCATTTGGGGAATTGCCCTTAAAATTAAAATCGGTGCTGAAACGTCCGTCTATCAGCGTTCCAACAGGTAGTTGACTTAAAAAACGAACAATTGCTTCTTCTGAATCTGCTACGCGCTTAAAAATACCCACACCCTTATAACTTAGATAAAGCGGCTGATTAAATTCTTGTTCGAAATTCATTTCGAGAAAATTGCGGCCAAATTGGTATACAATTTTTTTCCCGACATTTCGAACTACAACTTCAATTTCAAACGATTGATTGGTTGCTAATGCAGGTATGCTGAAATAAGGAATGGCTGATGCGGTGAGAAACTTAGGTAACTTTGCTCCAGAAATTGGGGGCGCCCGAACACCGCTGATTTTTATATCTTTTCGAGCTTTAAGCTGATTCAAAATCTCTTGAAGCATACTTTCCCATTTTCCATTAGTGCCTTCCCGATCTAAAAGATGAATCTCTTTAACATCTTCATCAATCACCCAATCAATATCAGTGCCAGCACCGGGATAAACAAGAATTCTCTTTGACATATCTTCCGGACCAATTGTTTTCTGAGGAGGAAAAGCTTTTCCAATGTCATCAAATAAACTACCGGTGAAAAAAGCAATAAAAGCATCTTTATACTCTTGATCGCTTTCAAGATTTTCCTGCCATGCGTTTAGAGAATTGATAAAACTTTCAATTTCATTGCGCGAAAGATCAAATGTCGGCATTTGCGCCATCAAACCGCTGATAAAATTAAACGAACGAGGATACCATATTCTGTAAGAGGATTCTTCGTTCGATTTCGATTGTTCATGTAATAACGTGGCGATTTTGTCTGAAATTTCCAAAATTTGATAAACATCAGCAGGTAAAAATCCTTTCGTTCTATTAAAATAATTTGCTACAAAATCTCCTTTAATGTAATTTTTCAAGTGAGGGTGTGTATCAAAACCATATTTTTTATTTAATTCATTTATTTTGTTGTCTACATCCTGCTGTGTTTTCTCTCGCACCTCAGCGCGAACACGCGAACCGTCTTCCGTTGAAAATGCCGTGGTAAAATTTGGAGATTCTTGCAAAATGACACTAAAGAATGTTTGCGCATCCAATGAGGTTGGTATTCGCCAAAACCGATAATTTAAATTGATGGCACCCTGAACTCTAATCTGGTCCACCCGCTCACCGTTTTCATTTTCTAAGGGAATCTTTTTGGCGGTCCCCTGGCTTATGTTCTGTACATCAAATAAAGACAAATCAGCTATCGGGGATGCGGCATCTTCTTCTTTCTTTTTTCCGACAACAATGAGACGCAAATTTCCATTTTCGGATTTCAAAAATCCGGTAAACTCGACATTGTCAAATCCGTGATCGACCATAATTGACTGAACTGTCCCATCATCCCTGATGCGCGTGACATTTAAAACTTTGGTTCCGTTTTGAGTCGAAATAATTGCCGCCATCTGTGGAAATATGCCTGTTTGAGTAATGACCGCATGCTGAAATTCATCAGGAACCATTTGGTCTGCTGTCTCATCGGAAACGCCGCTGTTTTTCAAGATGGCTTTCACACGCGCTATTCGAAATTGGCGATCTTCAATTGAGTTGGACACATGAACTGCCGTGGAGGCAAACCATCTGGATATTGGTATATTTTTGATAGCTTTTTGAGACTCGCTTAAAATAGCTGCACCCAAGGGCCGGTAAGCAGGGTGGTTCTGATCGATTTGAGCGACGGTAATGATATCCGAATCGGAGCGTTGATCTTCATTTTGAGGAACTTTTTGGATTGTAATTCCGATTTTAGATGGGCGGTCTGGAAAGCTGCCCCATAGTAACCGCCACACAGAGTCATCAGCCATTTTAACAACAATTACGCTGGACGCTGTCCAGAACCGAGAATATTGCACGTTTTTAGCTTGGTTAAGCGCATCAATAAAATTAAGACCGTCAATTGTGGGGAGATCTTTCAAAGCTTCATTATCAATGGCCATAGAAGCTTGATTGATGTTCAAATACATGCGCAAGCGAAATGATGGTTTGCCATTAATTTCCGTCTCAAAAAGCGTCACAGACAGTTGATCCGGTGTCGGCTGGATTCCTAACTGCCCAAACCGCGTATTCTGCCCAAAAAATTCATCTGCTACCGAACCTTGTAAAACAGTTCTAAAATTTTCGGTTGCCGATTTTGATGAATTCCCAGACAGCAAATTGTGAAGACCATAAAGTTTTTTCTCATTGCCAAAAGGGTCGTTTATTTCAATGGTGGACGCTGGAAAAATCATCATCCCTCTTTGCCTATCTTCTTCATTGATTAAATCTTGAATAACATCGCCAACAGGTACCTTGCTTCGAATGTGGTCAACAATTTTTCTCAATCCGTCACCGGATAAGGGAATATCCCTGTAAACAGCCGTATCATTCCGCAGCTCAGCGCGCGTCTCGGCGCGAGAGGTAGTTTTAATTTCTTTGATCTTCTGCTCGATAATTTTCACGGCCTCTTTGCGTCTGTTCCATTCAAGCCCGCGCCACCAAAAGCTAAGCTGGTATATTCCTAGACTCGCACCTAAGAAAACAAAGGAAGCTAGAATTCCCAAAATAACGGCTTTGCCGATCGGATTTAATAGCCAGGGGAAACGGACCGCTAGAGGAGCGCCGCCCAGAATGAACTCAACTGCGGCGATAACAAAAACCAGTCCAATTGCACGTGCCATATTAGTCATCAATTTTTTGAGCGGATCATCCAACTGATTTGTTAACCGTTCCTGATATTCATGCGAATAGCCATCCATTAGCTGATCATTAAGGGCATCTAAAAAGTGACGGCCACTAAGAAAATCCGTGGCCACTCTTTCTCCATTAAAGTTGATGATTATTTCTCCGGAACTTGGTTCGTTCAGATTATGATTTGTCATCACCACTGGATCGGGTTCGTTTTCATTGAGTCGAAGTAAATCCCGCAAAGCTTGAGCAGCAACTCCTCCAGCTGTCCAATCCATGGGATAGTAAAAGGATAAATCTGCTTTCGTCCGCACTTCAGCGCGGACTGCTTCACGGCCTGCTCGAGGCCGGCCTCCCACCTCTTGCTCTTTGGATGGAATTGGCATTGCTGAAGGACCTCCGGTTTGGGGAAAAGGTTTAGGCTGTCCTCGCAAAACATCTCCTCCGCCAGAAGGTGGTTCCTCGTCATTCTTACCCTTCCCAAATAAATTTTGTTTTTCCGTGGCTGTTAAGAACCGTCCGAACCACAACTCTGCTTCTTCGCGAGTGATGAGCCCTTGTTCCTGCCAAAGTTCTTCGACAAGTTCTCGAACAGGAAGAATTTCACGATTTTGGCGTTTAACAAAAAATTGTATCAGTCTTGCGGCTCGCTCCCTGACGTCATTTCCCTCAATCATGAGACGGAGATCAAGCTCTCCATTTTCTTTAAGTTCATTAAAAACCTGATTAATCACCGCCCTGCGCCTCGGTGGTTGCATCCCTTCAAGGTTCGGCGTATTTTTCAAACGGTTTGCAACCGCCTCAAATGCTTCCATGGGTATGCCAAGTTCTTGATTCAGGAATCCAATAAAGACATCGTCAAGACCTCCGATGCCTCCTCCAAATGGAGCCAGCTTCATCTTTCCCTGCTGCATCGCTCTTTTGTTGGTAACCAGAAGATGTTTTTCAATTCCATCGGCATCGACAACAACGACATCGGCAAGCCCACCCATGGACATACGTAGTCGTCCAAATGGAACATCCGGAATTGCAATATCTCCCAGGGGAATTAGGGAATCTTTTTTCAACGCAAAAACATTATCTCCAAGCGGAACTGATTCAACTTTGGTCAGAATATTTCCCGCAACATCATGGGCCGGTATAAGCTCCCCGTCCGGGCCTTGTTCAAAAATAGGAATTCTGACTTCCGCTCGCGCCTGACTTAGCTGTTCCTCGGTCAACGCGAAAACACCCAGTTCTGGATGCTCTTCTATTCGCTGCAGAAGAACGCGAGCTGCCTCACCTTCAACACGAAGATCGGAAACTTCGAACAGCCTTTGAACCGTACGCTTCTGCTCAGCCTCCTGGACGGGCTTCTGAACGGCAAATCCCCGAAATTCAGGAGCTGGTAATTTTTCGAACAATGGCAAATTAGCATCATTTTTAACGGCTTCAAATTCGCGCTGGGCAAAATTATTCAAATCAAATCCCTGAACTCCTTTTTCTTTTACGCGTTCTCGCGCGCGGGTAATGACTGCCTTCCAATCAATTTCTAGCAGCTGTTCATCAGCTTTACCGTACCCCATTTCGATGACTTCATTATGTTGTTGCACTTGATGGATCAGCTCTAAAATTTTTCCATCAGCACGAGCGTGATTAGGAAAACGCGCGGCATTGTTTTTTTCCTCTTTTTCAATCTGCCGTATCCTATCCTTTGTCAGACGTCCATGGGCCTGCCAAAAAGCGGGTTCTTCCATTCGAGCCAAAACCTCATGCACCGTTTCAAGATCTGGCAAATTGGGATCGCCTAAATTTCCTGGCTTAGCCACTGCAGTGAAAAGGCGATGTCCCCATTCATGAGAAAAGGATACAAGCACGTCTTCGGTAGGAAACGTAAATAACATCCACCTTGGAACCTGAAACTGATGATTCAGGGGTATTGGCGCGCCCATCATACTATTTCGAATTTCGTCCTGCGCCACCGGTAATTCGACAGCGTTCATAGCTTCCAGCATGAATTCCATGGGATTAATTTGTTGGAAAAGACCGGGATCGTCGGCAAGTCGAATGGTTAAAAGATCCACAAATGCCTGCGCGATTTGAAGTCTTACTTTTAAACCACCCTGCTTCGCATTCGGGTCCTCAAAAAATGCCTCTAGCAAAGATTTCTTATCCTCCTTGATTAACTTTTTAACTCTCGCCCGCGCTTGATTCACGATTTCTGCAGGCAGCGGTTTTGAATTTCCGAACTTTTTAAGATGATCCAGCAAGGCCTTGTTGTTTTCTTTCATGGGATTAAACAATCCGCGGCGGAATTCCGGTGACATTCGCAGTAGAAGAGCCAGAATTTCAGGCGCAGCTTTCTGCTGAAACCAATCGTCCGGATTTTGAATAAATCCCTCGTTCCTTAAATCTTCTTTAAGCGCTTCGATCCGGTCTTTAATTTCACCTACATCCAATTTCTGAATCAATAACAGAAGCGGCATGTTTTCCACATCGATACCAATGATCCGTCCCAGCAAATCTTCTACCGCCGCCAATTTATTTTCAAAGTCTTTATTTCCTTTCAAGTTTTGAAGAAACTTTGCCATGTTCTTTTCCAAGCTTGCTCTACCATCGCCATCCGCGGCGATGACCGGATCTAAATTGTTAGGAAGTCCACTCGCGGGATTGTCTAAGTCAAACCAATCCATATTCAAATGATCGATCGTTGTTTGGAAAGTAGTTCCTCCTATCGTGAAAGTTTTTTGAACCCCTGCCGGAGGACTTTTTAAATTGCCTGCAATTAGTTTCCTAAGCATTGCCACCCCTCGCTCGTGCGAAAAATCCACGCGCTCTTCTAATCCAAGAACTACGCCAAAAGCAAATGTCAAAATAAAAGTTTCTTGCTCAGAGTCCGATTGATCCCAGCTTTCCCTTCCTAAAAACTCCCAAACATTGTCGGCCCCTTGGAAATTTTCTTCGACCAGTTCATTCACCATTTCAGCCCCAAACTCATTCCTCAGAGAATCGAGAAAATTATTTAAATCAGCGGGGGACGGCCCTTCCCTTACCGGTATGTGAGCGGACACGAACTTATCTTCAGCCAAGATATAAGATAAAACTTCATGCATCATCAAAACTTTTTGCCCTCGATTTTGAAAATCTTTGACGATCTGCCCAGCGCTCGGTAAATGCTTAAACTCAGCTTCAAAATTTTTCCATTCTTTACCTTTCCGAACAGCTTCTTCAAATCCTGCCATCTTTTTTTCATTTTTCACTTTATTAAAAATGCGCCGCGCAACTTCCAAATTGCCTGCGTTAAATTGATCTGCGACCAAGGCCAATAAAGGCGCCACTTTCCCGGGAATTGCTAACTGTCTTCCTCTTTCGAGATTCTCCAGGATTTTCTGGCGTTTAAAATCAGCCTCTAGCTGTTTTCCATTAACCAACCACTCTTTAAAACGAGCCGGACGGAAATGAATATCCGCTACTTCTTCTATTCTGTTTTTAAAATCATTGATAGCTTTTGCATCGTTTTCTTTTTTCCACGCATTAATTTGTTCTACACCTATCTTGCCCAAGCCTTGGGCTTCGGCCTTCTTTTGAGCTCGCACACCTTCGTCATGAAATTGATCTTTAAGATCTTTCAGCCAGGCTTCGGGAATATCTAATTTAAGCGCTTTGGCCATGATTCCGGGAATTCCTCCGTCCTTGAGAGCATCGATTTCTTTATCACTCATTCCTAACACTTCCGTAGCCAATGCGCGCCAGAGACGAATTTCTACCACTTCATGAACGGCAATGGCACCATTCGACGCAAAAACATTGAGGCTTCTCACGCCGGCATGACCGCCTCCGGGGACACCTTCGAAAAAGAAAAATTTTTCACCATCGCTATTCACAAAATCAGGATCAGCGAGTTCTCCTTCTTTTTTCCCCTGCCTTTGGGCTTTTTGCCTTAATGCTTCCTCAATAGCTAGATTCACCTTTGCATGTTCCGCAGCACGGCCATCAGCCGCAATCGGCCGATTAAATTCATTTCGCACCTCAGCGCGGGCGGTTGTCCCCTCAGCACCTATATTTGAAAATCCCCACGAATCTGATTCAAAATCTTCTCTTAAATTAGCGAGAGCAAGAGGGCCTTCGGATTTAAGTTGATTAAACTTTTGAATGAATTGATCATGATGTTGAGCAATATTACGGAGCGCATCAGAAAATATCCGGGGACTTAATTTAAAATCTTCTCTTAAAACAGCAAGACCAAGAGAGTCTTTAAGTTCGCTAAATATCTGAGTGAATGGCTCGTGATAACGAGCAATTCTGATAAGGGCGTTGGAAAATTCTTCCGGATTTGATTCAAAAGCCTTTCTTAAAGTAGCAAGCCCGAGGAAGTTTTCGGATTTAAGTTCGCTAAACATTTGAATGAATTGATCTTGATGTTGAGCAATGGTGTCCAGAAGATCAGGAAATCCCCCGGGGCTTGATTCAAAAACCTTTCTTAAAGCAGCGATTCCAAGAAAGTCGTCAGATTTAAGTTTGGTAAATAGTTCATGATGTTGAGCAATATTAGGAATAAGACGATAAAAATTGAGCGGTCCCAATTCAAAAACTTCTCTTAAAGCGGCAATGCCAAGGGAATCTTGCGCTGACAGTTCATCGACAAGATTTTTCCATTGTGGATATCGGTTGAGATAATCTTCAATTGAAGCTCGCACCTCAGCGCGGGCAGCCGAAATGTCAATTGCCATGCTCCGCGCCATCTCGGCCAAAACTTCTTCCGCTTCCTGGGCGTTTCTTACCATCAAAACTGGAGAAATCGTGGTGCGTGAAGTCGCTCCTGGCTCCATCGTGACAGCGACACGCGAAAGCTCATTCACTAATGTTCTGCTCACATCAAAATTACCGGCATTTACATTTATAGGTACTCCTCTCTCTACTAAAACAGCGTCTACCACACTCCCTCGTTGAATCAATTTCAGATCATAAGTCTTGTCATCCAAAATAAAAGAATAGTTCTGTTGTCCTTGAGCGGATCTATCCCGGCCCACTTTGAGAGAGGCCCCTTCCTGAATTAAAAGGCCGACCTGATCGCCCCGGATAATCGTCCCGTCCTGATTGACTAATGCGATAATATTTTGTCCCGCGACTTTTAAATCCCATACCCTTACTGCACCTGGAATTGTCGTTGATTCTCTGGCCTTGAACTTAAATAAGCCGTCGCCCCATCCCACCTGAATAGCTTGCTTGAACCGCCTCATAATGTCTTTGTCGATTGAAACTTCTTCTGAGCTTTTGGCGGCAATCCGTTCACGGATTATAGGTTCGTCGCGCTTAACAAGTGCTTGGTGAGTTTGCAGCTGAGCCTGCTCTTGAAGCACTTCTTCGCCAAGAGTCTCTTTAATCCTGATAATTTCCTCGTCAATACCAGCGAGAACGGCCGTTTTTGAGGCAACTAAATCCTTGGTGCTTCGTGTCATTGCATCAAACAAGATACCGTTACCATTAAAAAATAAATGACCTGGATCATTTTCATCAACGTCAACTATGAAAATCCTATTATCAAGATTCAACAATTTATCCAAATGAATATGACCAGCGACAACACCATGAACCCCAAGCTGAGCTAGGAAATTATCGAGTTTGCCTTTATCAACTTGCGGCTCTCCATTCAATACTTCAAATTGAATCCCTGCTTGTCTGAAAATTTCTGGTTTTTGCATCAATGCTTGAACCCAAACTTGTTCGACTTGTTTGCGTATCAATGGTTCCGGCACTGTTTGGCCAACCTGGGCTTTGAATAGCTTCGTTAAAATTTCAAATAATTTTTCCTTGTTTTGCTGGTCAATGCGAACTCGATCACCCATGAGTTTATCCAGCCAAGCATCTTGCCTGGCCCAGAATACCTCGTGCGCATCTTCAAAAAACTTTTCAAGACGTGCACGATTCGCTGGCGACGCTAAGAATTGGGGATTCGCATCCACATCATGTTGAATAGCTGTTAATTCATTTTGCAAACCATCTAACCGTTCTCGATTGATTAAAGGATTGCCACTTTCATCCATTGGGATACCCGCATGGACGTGGAGAAAACCTCGTTCATCAATCGTAAAAAGTTTAAAATTCTGTAACATCCAAACCGCTAATTCTTTAACTTTGCCCATTCCCAATTCATCAATCACTTCTTGCCCGCCTTGCGCCCGCCATCCCCTCATTGCATTCTGATCATTTAAAAGGATTGCCTGAATCAACCAGACATCGTGATTCCCAAAAAGTAAATCGACAGTAACATTCGGGTTCTCTTTGGCAATCTGTATCAATTCCTGAAATATTTTCCAATTCCTACCATTCTGCATTCCGCGATCAAAACCATCGCCGTGACCAACGATATCAAGCCTTTTGCCATCTTTTGCAGCCTGCCTTGCGACCTTCAAAACTCTTTCCAAATCTTCAGGCTTACCGTGTTTATCTCCGAACATTAAGACATCCGGCATTTGTTCATTTTCGATTTTCTGTCTCATCGCTTCTAAATTTTTTACTCTTTGGCGCAAGACCTCTTTCATACCTTCCAAAGGTTTATTTTGAGCCTGCGTTTTAGGGACCGTTCGTTCACGCGGAGTTTCCTGATTAGGACGTTCAGCCGTTGACTCTGCTGACAATACCGTTTGAAGACCAGTGACGATCGGATCATAATCCTTGCTTCTTTTTGATTCTGAAATGACGCTTCCCATTCGATCTACGTTCGTCAAAAAATTTGTGATTACTTCGGGTTTCAAACTTCCGTCGGGATTGAATGCTCTGTCATTCATATCATCCGTGAAACCTGACGTTGTAAGAACTTTGGAATCATTGTCCGCCGTCGCTAGGATTAATTTCAAAGTTCGCGCGAGTTTGGTCTGATCTTCCCGTATTGCGCTTAAGTGAGATACTAAGCGCTTTGCTTGATCTTGGGTCGACGCACGAGGGGTCTCCGGAGCTGTGGTGGGTTGTTCTGCTGGGACAGCTGCTTGTGGAATCGTCTTTCGTAAATCATCCGCAATAGGTGAATAATCTTTTGAACGTCCAGCTGCTTGAATAGCCAAATCCATTCCGTCTCGATTTGCCAAGAAACCAGTCAGAATATCTTCTCTTAACCCACCTCGTTCATCAAAAATTCTGTTTTGCATCTCATCTGGAAATCCTGAAGTTGCCAAAACATTAGAATCATTCTTTGCGGTTGCGAGCATAAGCTTGAGAGTTCTGGCTAGACGGGTCTGATCATTTTGTAATTCTCTAAGATGTGCGAGAAGTTTTTTGGCATCCGCACCCCGAGCTTCGGAGCGGGTGGCTAAATCCAAAATAGTTTCAAGCGCTTTTTTATAAAGAAGCCTGTAACCAAGATTGATTTTCACGCTTTCTTGAGATATTCCGATGTTAGGTTCCGCAAGGCCTAATGACTTTCTTTCAATGTCCTCCAACTCATCCTGAGCAATTGTAATTTCATGAATTGCTTCGGTAGGCACTTCATTTGGGTTTACCACTCCTTCCCGATAAAAATAACGAAATTGCTGGATCCTTTTTTGCCTGGGATCCAGCATACCTAATTTTCCTTTCGGATCTTTGTTATTAGTTCCAATCACACGAAATTTATCATGGTTGATAAGAAGATGAATCTTTGGCATGAGACCTTTGGACCAATCAAACTCGCTATAGTTTGCTGTCGAGATGATGGTCCCTTGGAGCCGTTCCAAAAATTCTTCAGCCTTCATCTCAGCATCTTTGTTATTCCAATTACGGTCCTTGAACACAAAATAAAAATAAGTATTATTTGGCCGATTAGCCTTGCCGTGAAATCCCAAAGTGGGTAAATTTGGAACGCCCACAGATTTAACGCCTTCTTCAAGTTTACTAATATCTTCTTCCAAAGAATCAATAACATCCCGCGCTTCGGAGCGGACGGCGGGTTCGGGCTTAGTTATTTCGGCGACGGCGGCAGCGGCTAAATCAGCCGGTAAACGTAATTCAGACCTGGAAGCTATGGCAAGCCCAACCTCAGATGGAATCGCGGAAGGCTGTAATAATTTCATGACATTTTCTTCGGTCAAGCGATTTTGACTTTTTAGGCCGCGGAGACCATCGATAAACCGATTGATTTTCTGAAGACCTAGTTCGAATTCTTTATTCGGGCGCCAAGTCGGATCGGCTTTGACGGTTTCATCGATAAAACGCGTGTATTGTCCGGCCGTTTCAATTTCCTTTTTGTCGGCAAGGTCGCGGACGATTTTGTCGCGCCATTCTTTTAAAAGACGTGAAGAGTGAAGCGTATCTCGTGAAGCGTCAAACGTTTCACCTTTCACGAACTCCGCTTCACGTAGCAATCGGTCGCGGGTCGCGCGGACAAACGCTTGATAGATATTGATTTTTCCGTTTTCGACTTCGAAATATTTTTTCCAGGAGACATTGCCCTTCATTTGCTCCTGATAAGGCGTCTCGGCAGGGATCTTATTAATAGAAGGAATCACAAGCGCGTAGGAAATGTTTTTGGCTTTCAAGCTTTGAGTCAGGCCGTGCGCATGGAAACCGCCGGCGACGAGAAGTGCGTGATTCGTGGGTCGTGTATCGTGAGTCGCGGCTTGGAACGTTTTTTCATTCATCAACTTAATGAGCTTACTCAACAGAGCGTCGTCTCTTTGTTCAGCATTCTCATAGAATGCGAAGTGAAATTTTAAATCCTGATTCATGTCACGATCCCCGATCCCCGATTCACGATTCACAGCTTTTAATTCCAGCCAGCCTTCCCGACTCAGTTCGAGCTTAGCTAAACGTTGAACCAAATCCAATAAGTCAGCCTCTTGATCAATTTTTCTTTGTTCGTCATTTTGGATGAGAGAATCTTTGACGGACTTGGCATATTCTTCGAAATCATCAAAAAATTTGGTCCCTTCAATATTCTGAATCATTTGCTGGTTTTTCATTCCGCCTAAAAGTTCAGGTGAGACTTGAATCGAAAGGCCATTTTTTTCAATCAATTCATTTAGAAAAAGTGCGAACTCTTGAGGTGAAATACGGGAAAGATGAAACTGCTGCTGTTTTTGATTAAATGCTTCAAGGTCATTGCGAGGCCCTGAAGGGGCCGTGGCAATCTCGGGTTGCAGATTGCTTCGTCGCCCCGTTGGGGCTCCTCGCAATGACGCGGCCATTTGTTTTGCAATTCGTTTTACTTCTACTTCGAGTTTTTCGGCGGCGGCAAAATTGTCTCTTTTGTCCCGGCTCTCTTCCAAAACCACGGCCAATTCCGTTCCCTGGCGCGGCGGCTTAATGGAAGCCAGGAATTGGAGAATGCTGAGCAAATCTGAATTATGTTCCTGAAAGGCAGACAGTTTTTCGTCAACTTCTAAAAGTTTTTTGGAATAAACTTGTTTTTTTCTGGCCTCTAAATCTTGTTTCCAATTTTTGAGTTTTTCGCCCAGCGTTCCTTCTTCCTGCATCGCTGCGAGATAAAGCCCGAGGCCGCGTTCGTAAAGATTCCAATCTTCAACGCCGTGAAATGTCGCCGGCAAATTCGAAAAAATGGCAGCTGCCGTGCCGCCGGTCAGTTCGCCTTGATCCATGTAGTCGGCAAAGACTTTCTTCAAAAGTTCTTGATCTGGAAAACTTTTGAAGATTTGAGGATCGAGTATGGAATTAGCGCCTTCTAATCCGATTAAACCAACGCCGTAATTTTTTTGGAAATGTTCGATTATTTTCTCAATGCTTCGCTGGGCGTCCGGAATGGCGTGCGCATCTTGGATAATGATGACGGATTGATTTGAGCTGCCTTGAAAGGCGTCTTCAATTTTTCCGATGGACTTAGGCACTTCGAGCAATTTAATTTCTTTGGGAAATGCTTGAGCGGTTGAAACAGCCGGTGTAGCGGTGGCTGCATAAAGAGGAAAACTGAAGTGATTGGAGACAAAAAAAGTGATTACAACTATTGAAGCCGTAATCCTATTAAACGCTTGTTTGGAAGTCATATTTTGTTTGGGTTATATTTCTCCAAATGATATCGCTTAAACGACTTCTGTTAAAAAGTACCCGATTCTCCAATGAAAATCCACCCTAAAAGCCTCCCGGAACTTAATAAATCCTTCAAGTAAGCTAGAACACCTAATCGTTTAAGAATTATAAGGGGTTTTTCAGGGGAAGGAATTTGTGCCCGTCCCACAGGGACTGGCGCAAAATCTTGATGGATAGATTTTTTGGCTCTTCCTCAAAGAAAGGGGCAGTAAGACTAAATCCGTATAATGAGGGTTAGTTTTGGCAAATTAACCTCGTGAAAGGAGAAAGTCCTATGCCCCAG
>Ga0209515_10001697_pt1 | contig 36021 bp, 29 predicted proteins | sample Subgroupgradi54m_FD_187454 | JGI IMG/M metagenome (GOLD analysis project Ga0209515, IMG submission 187454) | Subsurface groundwater microbial communities from S. Glens Falls, New York, USA - GMW60B uncontaminated upgradient, 5.4 m (SPAdes)... ... | reverse complement strand
AGGCAATTTCTGATTTTTGAAAATGGTGCTCTGGTAGTTTTCTTAAAAGAGCGAGACATTGTTTTTGAAATTCAATATCGTGGACGGCATGTTGCACAATAAGCCATGCCGCATGTGATGCCTCTTTCCCGACTTTTGGTATGGTCGGCCAACCGATTTCTAAAATTATTTCTTTCAACCGTCCTGTGTTTGCGTGATCAAGACGAGCATTGAGTTTTTTGGTGGGATCAAGCCTCACTATTTCACGCATACGCTGGTCTTCTGCGGCCATCTGTAAAATTTCTTTTGCATAGATTAGATACTCCATATTTCAGACACGTGTTCTTACTCGGGACGTTTCATATAAAGTATTTCAGTCACCGATCGTTTGCGTTTCTTTTTATCTATTCCTGTCGTGTGGTTCTTAAAAAGAATGCTCAAGTTTCTACCTATTTTCAGATATTCTTTTTCCGTGAAAAAAGGACCGTGGGCGTCGGCTTCGTTAAAAGAAGTGAGAAAAAAATAACCGCCTGGCTTAAGTATTTTTTGTATGTTTTTAACGGTCTCCCACAGATGTATTCGTGGTATTTGTTGAAGACTGAATTCCGACAGTATGAGGTTGTATTTTTTTTTATTTTTTTTGAGCCATGGCACGAAATTGGCTTTTTTGACATAGGAATCTTCAAAGAGTAAATCTATCCCTTGATAGATATATTTTTTTCTCCGCATCCATTTATTTTTCGATCCGTCGTAACAGCCCAAATCAAGAATGGCCGATCCTTGAGGCAATTTTAATTTTTTGAATATCTGTTTTTTCATAAAAAAATGCTGGTTTTTTGGAAACCAGCAAACGCCGATATGTTTAGACGGAGACGTGGTGCATGGTTTTTTCCACGAGAGGATTGGTTGGCGATGAGTCACCACAACCACAGCAACAGGTCACGTCCTCACGGAGCGCGTACAGTGCGGGGTTGGCACCGTCGCCGTACGTCCGTTCGACGAGCATCAGGGTGTGATCGGCGTAGGCGCGCTTACCACTTGCGTCGCGCACCACATCCATGGGGTTATGGTCGACAAACCCGCCAACGAATTCTTTGCAAAATTCGCGATAGAACACCGTGTTCAAGATCATGGCGTGCCAGATGCGATCCACCGACCGCAACATCTGAAGCGGTTCGATGGTTGTCGCCTCAGGAATGAGGGCAAACCATTGGAGAAATGCATCAAGGAGCTCGTGAGCCCGCTCATGCGTTTTGACACCGCATTCGCGCACGGCAGTATCAATCACGACACTGAAGTCTTTTGTTTTCATCCGGCGATACAATTCCTGTGCTTTTTCCATGGTTGATTCCTCGATGTGGTTCGATCTCGTTGTAAAGAGTTTTTTTTGAAGAAAATTACAACGATTTTCTTCAATTAATATAGTAACACAAACGACCTTATTATGTCAAAAGAGAAGGATTTTTTAAAAACACATGAGGATGAAAAACTTAGGTGAGGGTGCCAAGCTTTTCTCCCCCTTAGGGAAAGGGGGAGACGTAAAACTTAGGGGGTTATGTGGACAACATAACCTCACTTCTAGAAAGCTAGGAAGCTATAACTTCGCTCAAAGATAAGCAAGAGCTCGTTGCCTCCCGTCGTCGCTCGAAAGTGCCCAAGCAGAGGCTTTGTCACTTTGCTCGCTCCTAGCGAGGTCGAACCTCCGTATATCACAATCCGAAACCGAAATCGCCATACATCAAAAAGCCGCAGCAAACGCTACGGCTTTTTGAGTTTTTTATTTTTTACCTGACCACCATCTCTTAGTTTAAGAGATGGTCATATCTGACAGCTCCTCCCCTTGGGGCAAGGGGGCATGAATGCGTGAGAGAGTGAACTGCTTCACTCTCGAAGGCATGAATGCGGGTTGCGTGATGTCTCGCACTCGCACAACAAGAGACCACGCAACCCAGGAAGGGTTCCCACGAGTTTGAGTGCTTGCGAGAGGGATATAAGGAGGGGTTATGCAGAGAACATAATCGGACGTAGCAAGCTACGAGGTATTAACCTAAAAGAGAATAAAAAACTCCAATTCGTCAGTCCGAAAAATTGGAGAACGGTTCGTGTTCAAATGGCTTCCGGATCGTAAGGGCCGGGTAACTGGGTCAAACGAAGCCCCTCTTTCTGCGTTGGCGGATAGCTCTCTTTACGCGGCCGCGACACCGCACCCTTATCATCAATGAAAAAGTAGAGACAGGAATGTGCCCACTCGGCGAGTGGACTCAAATCAATGAACAATAACCATGCACACTTTTTATCCACCCCTAGCGGGATCGGTACAGCGACGTCCATGACGGTTCGTACGCCTTCCCGCGGCACATGCGCATCGGAAATCGAAACCTCAAAATCAGAACTCACAAATGCCCGTATGGCATAAATGGCAATCTGCGCCTCATGCGTTGGTTTTCTTTCCATTTTTTCCTCCTTGTATAAAGGGTATCAGAATCCATTCAATAGGTCAACATCGGGGTTCGATTCAAAAAAAATACCTTTGTACTTTTCGCGCGAAAAGTTCAAAGGTACCAGACTAAGTTCTTATGATGAACAAGATAACACTGCCCCGATTAGATCGGAGTTCGAAACTTGACAAAAATCTATTCCATGATATTGTTCCCTCCAAAAGGAGGTAAAGATGAACGATATCGAACAATGGGCAACAAGTGCCACCGTAAGTGATCTTTTGTATTGGGAATCAAGTTTTCCCGGGCATGGTGAAAAAATCGTCCGCCTCACCGCACCGTTTCAGGATTGGAAACCGATCTTTGGTGAGACGGACAACGAACTGGAACGCGACATTCTTGCGGGTACAAATTGGTTCAAGGTGGCAAAAGTCAGCGTCAATCCATTTAGTGCGGCGGATGTCGCGCAAGGCACGGTGTATGTCTCGTTTGACAAGGCATTCTGGGAAACTCTCGAAGAGCGGCGCCCGAGGACAGCGCATGATTTCGATCACGCCGTCAATGATGCCGTTGGTAACGCCTTCGGACCGGTCGTTGGTGGACGCGTTCCGTCCGTGATGCTCCGCGCATGGCTCTACGAAATCATTGTTGACGCGATCGTGTGCGAACTTCTTGGTGAGCACGAACTCTTCGCGGCACTCGAAAAAATCTTGCAACGCTGGAGAAATGGTAACTACCTCATCGGATTCGACACGACGGAAACATCGCCGAAGGCCGTCATCATCGTAGCCGATCCGTAACCAAGATAACAGACAGGAGGTCGCGCATGGCAACGAAAAAACAAAAGACGTTTCGTGTTCTTGGAATCAGAAGTTGCACCATTGAGGTGTTGAAACCGCGATTTCTTCGTGTGATGTGGGATGTGATCGGTGGAACGCCGCCGGAAAATCAATTGACCATTCTTGATGACGACGTCCTCTACATCGGAAAAGCGCCAACCGGTATGAACATCCAGATCAATGCCTATAAAGAACCTTACGGCTTCATCGCACTGTGGGTTCATAACATCGAAGCTCTGCGCGCTCATCTCACTTCTCGCGGCATTGAAGTATACGACGGCATCCGCGCCGCCGGTCAACGATACCCGGGATTCAATATCGCAAAGGCCACATTTGGTTGCGACGTGGATGTCCGCATTGATGAAGCGCCGAAAAAATTGAAACAGTTCTTTTTTCACCGCCGGAAATAATCTCGATCAAAGATCGCTTATCCGCCCCACGAACAAAAACCGTTCGCGGGGCTTTTTTATTTATGAAGCAACCATACCGAACGTCACTGAGAGACATGGGCTCAATTTATTGACATTCACGTACAGGTCGCGTAGGGTATAAGTGCCGCTTGTGGCATAAGGAGAAATCTATGCGCATCAAAGTAACGCAACCGATCGTGGAAATGACTGGGGATGAAATGGCCGATGTCATGTGGGGGTGGATCAAAAAGCAGCTTATTGAACCGTACCTCGACATGACCTGTATCACCTTCGATCTTTCGATGGGAAACCGCGAACGTACACTGGATCGAGTGACCCACGAAGCGGCGGCGGCAATTCGCGAATACGGAGTTGGGGTGAAGTGCGCAACCATCACGCCCGACGAAGCGCGCGTTGCCGAATTCGGACTCACGCGCATGTGGAAGTCGCCCAATGGGACCATCCGTGGCCTGCTCGGCGGCACACTGTTCCGTGCACCGATCGTCTGCGCAAACGTACCTCGACTCGTGCCCAGTTGGCGCAAGCCGATCATGGTTGCACGCCACGCGTTCGGTGATCAGTATGCGGCCACGGAACTGCAGATTCCTCGCGCGGGCGTACTCAAACTCGTATTCGAACCGGATGATGGCACCCGTGCCGAAGAGCACGTCATCCACCGCTTCGATGGGCCGGGGGTGGCGCTCGGCATGTTCAATCTCGAAAAATCCATCCAAGATTTCGCGCGCGCCGTTTTCGCCTATGCGCTCTCGGTGGGATTGCCGGTATTTTTCACGACAAAGAATACGATCCTCAAAATCTACGACGGCCAGTTCAAGCGTCTCTTCGCCGAAATCTTCGCGCACGAATTCGCGAGTCAGTTTGCGGCGCGTGACCTCACCTACGAGCACCGGCTCATTGATGACATGGCCGCTTACCTTCTGAAATGCGAAGGTGGTTTTGTGTGGGCGTGCATGAATCGCGACGGTGATGTGTTCTCGGACCAAGCCGCGCAGGGCTATGGATCGCTTGGACTGATGACTTCGGTGCTCATGTGCCCCGACGGTCGGACCGTGCTCGCCGAAGCGGCACACGGAACCGTGACGCGGCACTTTCGCGCATGGCAACGCGGTGAGACCATCAGCACCAATCCTGTTGCAAGTATTCACGCGTGGACGCGCGGGCTTGCACATCGCGCACGGCTCGATGACACACCCGAGGTTACCCGCTTTGCGGAAACCTTTGAGCGTGCCTGCATTGCAACCATTGAATCCGGTATGATGACAAAAGATCTTGCGATTGCGGTGCACGGCACTTCAAATCCGTCGCGCGAGCAATGGCTTTCCACCCAAGATTTCATCACGGAAGTTGCCAAACGATTCGAAGCGGATAGCGCGACCTGATAATCAAACACCACCATGGCGGTCAGGACATTGTGACACACACAATTTCCAGAACCGCCTTTTTTTATTATCAATAGGACTTACGCGTTTGGCGCATTTCTTCGTTGCCAGCTCCGGTACTCGACGCGGTATATCCGTATACCGCTTACTCCGTTCCTCGCGGGCGCCTCAAACTGCATCCAAATGCGTAAGTCCTAATCAAAAAGTATCAACGGAGGACACTGAAAAACCCCATCATCCTCGAGCGGAAACGAAGGAACGTTTTGGAAGCGCTCTCTTAGCTCAAACAAAAATGTTATCACTTTCTTGACGGCCGTCCATTTTTTGATAACATTTATGGAGTCTCAACATCCTTCATGACTCCGACATCGGTCGGAGTTTTTTCTTTATATCCTCATCACGACCGAACAATATCTTCACCAAAAATTTTTACATTTTAATCCCACAATACAATTTGCGCGAATTGTATCTTGGGAGTTAAGAGATAATAGTAAAAATCTGAGACTAAGGTAATTTCATAAGATTTCCTGAATCATCTTCAACGATCGTTCTTATTTTAGTCCGTTTTGTATACGATAAAATGAACTACCCCATAAAAAGATCGCGGGGTATTGATCATAAGAAAAAATAAAAATGCCGACCATGGTAGTCGGCACGAATGCGTTCATTTTTTATACTCGCTCACGATATCGTAAAGACGTTGAGCGCCAGGACGCACGACATAGATACGCACATCGCCGGATGCTGACGCGGCGGACAGAAGCGCCTTCACGAGTCCATGCACCGAATCAACATCAAAGATATCCAATTTGCCGTCCGATTTGATTACCACGCTCACCTTGGGAGCAAGCCGCGGACATTCTGCACTGTGCGGGAATGTACTCGCGATAAGTGCGGGACAAATCCGTTGTGCCTCGAGATGATCATCTTGCTCCGGAAATGCAATCACGGTATTTTTTGACACGCTTTCCTCCTTAATGGGGATCGGGTTGCGGTTTCACAAAATAAATCGACACGCCTCCTGCGCCAAGTACGGCAGTTAGTACCTGACCACAAGGTGGTGGTATGGAAAGTGCTGATGCCACAGCCGGCGCCACTTTCGAAAGATATTCGGCAACTTCACGCGTCACACTGCCACGCGCAACCGGACGCTCACCGCGATCGCGAATACTTTGCCAGTCGTGATCGGGCATCAGATGATTGACCAGTTCCGTCCATTCAGAATCTTCAACGTCAATGCATATGATAATAAAATCGACCGGCTTCATTCCCCGCCGCAAAGCACGATATGCAAGCTCGGCAAGTCTTTGCCGATTCTCATCAAACAACCACTGACGAAAGGCGTCTTTTTCAGTCATCCATGTCTCCTCTCTTGCGTTTCAAACCAGATAAAGAGAATACCACATCTCCCATCATGTGTCAATGACGCTCGCGGAGCGTTGCAAAACCAACATCATTCTGAACAAGAAAGTAGAACTTAACTTTTCTTCTCCCTTGAGGGGAGAGGATTGAAAGACTTAGGTGAGGGTGTCGATCACCCTCCCTCGAGGGAGGGGAAGTAGTTTTGCAACGCTCTCTCATTGACACATCTGATCGCCCGTGTTAGGATCATCGTAGATAAAGGAGAAAAAATGAGTAACGTCAATTCTCAAATGTTTGCGATCTATCTTTGTCGTGATGGAAAACGGGAGTTCTTGGCCATTCAATCCGCGCCAACGGCAGGACATGCTCGCGCACGATATTGCGTGAAAGCGCGCATCACGGATGTGCCGGCAGTCGTGTCTCATCTTGAAATCACGGTTGCCACGCCGCAAGAAATGACACTGGCCTGTTCTCGGTGCGGCCGCAACAAGGATTTGAAAGGTGGGCGTCCGTGCCCCCAATGTCCCCCGCAACCATCACGACACACAAAAATCTAAGGAGGTTTCATGCCACGACAACCGGTCGTCCGAGTCTACCTGCGGAAGAAAACACTAGTCTTGGTGGCGCATGGAGAAGTCATCGTGTTCATTGATGACGGCCTGCGCGATATCGCCAAGGACGAAAAAGAATGGGTGTTCATGCATCCGTTCTTCAAGCTCGCGGGACAAGGCGCAACACCCGCCGAAGCGCGTAAAAGTTTAGAGTGTGTCATCGCGGCGCATTTGGCCATCATCTATCGAAATGACACGGAAAAATTTGACGATGAGTTTGATGCATCATGGACCACGCACCACTTGTCGCGCCGTGATCTCCTGCGTGTCCATACCCGCGAGATACTCCAATAACCTCCGCCACCGGAGGTCTTTTTTATTTTTCCTCAAGACCCAATTCGCGCGAATTGGGGGAAAGGTATTGAACAAAAAAAGTCGGCTCGATGAGCCGGCTTGAAGCGTTTTACTTTTTTGAAGCCTCTTTCAGTTGTTTCGGTTGCCGCTCATGGATAATGCGTTCAACACCCGCGAGCACAACCATCAGTGCGACGCTCCCCACATACGCAACTTGCGTGATTGCATAAAGAGCCACACCGTGCGGCGCCACCATCATCACCAATCCTGAAAGTATGATACCGATCACCCCGACGAAAAAACTCACCTTGTGCGCGCGCAGAAATTTCTCCTGAAGCGGAAGTATGCGCGTCTTTGCCGGTGGCAAAAAAATCCCCACAAAAAAGAGGAGTGTGAGAAGCTTCATGAGATCAAAACTCACCGTGCGCAAAACAGTGATGTTGACGAATCTCAATACCAGCCACGTGATCCCCACCGCCACAAGAGCGATGAGAAGCTTCACAAAAAAATCCGCGCGATCGTTATCAAACGCCTCTTCCGGAGAAACTCTTCCTATGTAGCCAAGGGTTTTACTTTCTTCCGGCAAATCGACCCGTGCATAATTGACCGTTGGCATGATATGTCTCCTTGTCATGATGTGGCCGTGATATGATTCGATAAAAAAAGGACTGCTTACACTGTATCACGATCGAGTATTCGTATCAACTCAAAAACCGCCGGATGGCGGTTTTTGTATCACCTCTTTTATATCTGTGCATCACCTGATCGTTCCGATTCTCCATCGCTCCCGCGCACATGACATGTTGTGCGGTCAGTTTTATATCCCTTCCACGCGGCTTCACGTGCTTGATGAAGGGCGGTACGCGCAGTCTTCATGGTCATACGGAAATCACGTCCCGCTGTCCGCAACGCTTCACGACGCGCTTTTTTTTCAGTGAGCGCCCATGCCGCTTTTTCGGCATCTTTACGTGCCACAATCGCCGCCTTCACCGATATTGCATACGCATCAACCGCGGCAATAAGCGCCGTATCGCTTTTTTCAATCGCGTTTTGAACACAGGCGACATCTACCGGAGGAGCGGTCGTTGTTGTGGTGGTATTCGTATCGGCAAATACCGGCAGAGCAAGGCTCAAAAGAAACGCCGATCCCGCCAAAGCTGTTGCAATTTTAGTTTTCATATATTTAAAAAAAATGAAATTAACTTTCGACCTTTAATCTATTTCAATAAGACTCAAAAAGTACTTGTATCTTACCACACAAACATTTCTACTGGAACATGCGGGGCCATGCTCCATAATTTTTGCACAACCAAGACGAAAACACGAGGTTTAACCTCGTAGACATTGACTTTTGGTGAGTTTTGTGCTAAAATGGTTTGTTCTGATCTTTGAACACATAAATGAGACTGTAGAAAAATGATGAGATGCGAAGGTGTGGAGTGAGCACCGAAGGAAACGTACCCGAGTGTACGTTGACTAAGGAGCGCAACGAACGCCGAGCAGATCGCATTTTTATACAGTCTCAAAGGAGGGAGCTCATGAAACGCCGTTATTGGTTGCTTCTACTTGTGCCTTGCGGACTCGCGCTTCACTACCTCGGTGCGCCATCGGTCGTTGTCTTTTTGGTCGCGGCCGCATCGCTCATTCCCCTTTCCGGAATCTTGGGCGAGTCAACCGAATCGCTCGCCGGACATCTCGGCGAAAGTTGGGGTGGACTTTTGAATGCCACGTTTGGCAACGCGGTTGAATTGATTCTCGTGCTTGTTGCGTGTCGTGCGGGCAACATCGAACTCGTGAAAGCCTCGATCATCGGATCAATTCTCGGCACACTGCTTCTTGTGACAGGCGCCTCCGCATTTGTCGCGGGAGTCAAGTATGGAACCGTCAAGTTCAACAACAGTCTCGTCACGCCGAGTATCACAAGCCTTCTCATCACCATGGTTTCAGTGAGTTTGCCAAGTGCAGTTCACTACCTTGATGGTGACGGCCCCACGGAAAAAATATCGCTCGCCATCAGTAGCATTCTCATCGTGATGTACGTGTGCACGCTCATAAAACAGTTTCGAACTCCGAATGATGAGGTTGTGGCGAAGACCGACGAAGTTGATGCGGTGCTTGATGTGCGTTTCAGTCAACGTACTGCACTCACGGTTCTTGCAGTCACCACTCTCGTCATCATTTGGGTGAGCGAGGTCGTGGTCGGCCACATCGAATCGTTTTGTCACGCGTTTCATTTCACGACGAACTTCGTGGGACTCATCATTGTACCACTCATCGGTAACGTCGCCGAAAACTATGTCGCCGTGAAGGCTGCGGCAAAAGCGCGTATGGTGCTGTCGCTCACGATTTCGATCGGATCAGCGACGCAAATCGGACTTTTCGTGGCCCCGATTGCCGTACTCATCTCGCCCCTCTTGGGACATCCGATTGATCTCGTATTTCCGGTGCCCATGCTGATCGGAGTGATTGCCGCGACCGCCTTCACGGACAGCGTTCTCAAAGACGGCCGCGTGAACTGGCTCGAAGGTGTGCAGTTGATCGGCTTTCACCTCGTCATCGCTTCAGTGTGCTACTTCACCTAATCGCCCTACCGCCCCCGTGGGCGGTTCTTTTTTTAAAACAGGAACCGAACAACGAACCTAAACGAACCTTGCGAACAACGAATGTCCGCGCGTTCATAGTTCGTAAGGCGTCCCTGTTAAACGATTTTGTGGACGCCTTGCTCCCAGAGGATGCTCGCTCTTGCTCGCTTCTTCACTATCACCCTTGCTTCGCGGCGGGTGTTGGGTAGTAATGTTCGTACGCGTTCGTTGTTCGGTTCCCATGCGATAAAAACAAAAAAGAGTTTGGATCGTTCCAAACTCGGTGAGACCGTGATGCTTCAGTCGTCTTTTGGGATGACATCTATTTTCGTCAACGGCAAATTGCCCGCGTAGCGATCCTCTTCGGGATCAATCCCATCATGACACATGCTGAAATGACTTGGCATCGGTTTTCGAAGTGCGATGAGTGGCGGATGACGTCCCTCAATTTTGTGGCGCAGTTCATCTACGCGCGCGATCATGGCGTCGACGGCACGCGTTCGCGATTCCCGCGAGACGCGCAAACGATCATGGGGACACTCATCATTTTTTTGTGGCAAAGTATCAGGCTTTTGTCGTGATGTGTTTGCCGAAGGGTGGCGCAATACATGATCTAACCATCTGATAATTCTCTTCATGAGATACCTCCGCTACCATCATAGCAGGTGGGGATAAAATGTCAACGCCCACCGACGCCCGTTTCGGCTTTATTTCAAGAGAGGTGTCAACGCGCGTTGACACTTTTTGTATCATTTTTGCTTGACCACGTAGGGTGCGGCGCGGGATGATGGATACAGAAAGGAGGTGCACAATGCACCCGAGACAAATGTTTCTATTCATCGTTATGAGTACCGCCTGTCAATCGCTTCTTCCCACGAGAGACGGCATCGCCACCGATCCATCTTCAGCGCCACATGATACGAGCGTGTATCAAAAATCAGAATCCGAGCAAACCACACCATTTGACGATGCTTCGCACACATCTCGTTGTGGCTACACGGCACCCGATCGCGTTATTGATGGCGACTTTGAATCCCCACCGATGCCGTGTGGGTGGAATGTATTCGATGCCACCACATGGGGAGTTATGGTGACGCCGTACTGTAATTTACCGGATCATGACGGATGTGTCATGTATCTCGCGTCAGGCGGGCGCGGCTCAAACTCAATGGCGCAATTTTCACAAGAGCTCGCGCTCGCGCCGGAAACGCGTTATGTGCTCTCATTTGAAACACGCGGGGCAGGAGAAGATCCGCGGCCGTTTGTCACGTATATGCTCGGCACCCAACCGAACCACGGACTGGGCGATGGTGTGCACATGGCATCCGAGACCGATTGGCACGCCTACGAATTTTCATTCACCACGGACGCGCATCCGGAAAACAATCTCCTCGACTTTGCTTTCGGCAACGCCGACACCGGTCTCTATCTCGACAACATCTCCGTCGTTCCGGTTGCCGAATCGTCCAACGTTTCAGAATAAAAACAGTAACCTATCGACCGTTCTCAATCCATCCGTCTTCACCTTCTCATGAAGACGGATTTTTTCTCCCCACCCTTGTGATACTATTTTGGCCGATCGGCCAAAATAGTATCACTCTCTCAATCAAAAAAATAAAATAGTTATGAAACAAAAATACAAAGAGTCATTAAAAGGAGCTACACAAATAATTTTGGAATTTATAACTGCGGGTGCGCTCATCACACGTACTGGAGCATATCTTGGTGGTTTTCGTGATCCAAAACTAGTCCAAGCGTTTACTTCCTATCGTCGTCGTCACATCCGTCACACCATCAAACGCCTCATAGTTGAAAAAATAATTATAAATAATGAGAGTACTGAACACCAGCCACTTCGTTTGACCCAGAAAGGTTTAATGCGTATTCGACGAAAAAAATGGCTCAATCTGTTCAGTCAACGATCTTGGGATTATTTGTGGAGAATCTTTATTTTTGACATACCTGAATCACGAAAAATCAGAAAAAAAATCCAACGTGAACTTATTGCACTTGGTTTTTTCAAACTGCAAAAAAGTATTTATGTCTGGCCACATCCTTGTGAAAAAGAAATGGACGAATTTATAAAGCAATTCAAGATCTGGAAACAAGGTATGCTTCTCGTGTCACCCACACTTGGTCCATGGGAGAGAGAAGTGCGAAACTACTTTTTTAAGAAATAATCACGAAATAGGCACTGACACTAAATTGGCCGATCGGCCAATTTAGTGTCACTTTGACATTTTGCAAACAAAAAACCGCGGCAAGGTGGCCGCGGTGTTTTTTTACAACTTTATGATCTCGACGCGGTTTGTTGTCCCCGCTTTTCCTACCGGATTGCCTGTTACTAAAATAATTTCTTCGCCTCGGTGCACGAGACGGGAACGACGGGCAACGCCCAAAGCGCTCCCCACCAACTTTTCCATCGATCGCGCTTCGGGAATCACGATCGGAATCACGCCCCAAATCAAAAGCAACTGACGAGCCACGCGCGCGTCGGGGGTGCATGCGAGAATGGGAATTTCAGGTCGGAAGCGCGATACCTGATGCGCCGAAAGACCGGAAATCGTGGTCACCACAATACCGCGTATGTGCGGGGCGTCCGACAAAATTCGTGAAACTTCAGCCATGGCTTCAGTCATTGAGGTGATATGCGTGCGAAATTCGGCGAGCGACAGATTATCAAAACGAGAACGCTCGGTTTCTCCGATGATACGTGCCATCATGTCTACCGATGCATCTGGATATTTTCCACTAGCCGTCTCCCCTGACAACATCGTGGCATCCGCATGATCAATGACCGCGTTTGCCACATCGGAAACTTCGGCGCGCGTGGGACGTGGATTGCGAATCATCGAATCAAGCATTTGCGTTGCCACAATCACCGGCTTTGCCGCAACCAAACATTTTTCCACCATTTCTTTTTGATGAATCGGCACATCTTCAGCCGGCGTCTCGATACCCAAATCGCCGCGCGCTACCATGATACCGTCGGCCGCGGCGAGAATCGCATCAAAATTTTTGAGCGCCTCATGTTTTTCGATTTTCACGATGATTTTCACGCCTCGATCACGCTTTGATCTATTGAGAATTTTTCGAATCTCCGCCACTTCACGCGCGGTGCGCACAAACGAAAGCGCCACAAAATCAACACCTTCTCCCAGCGCAAACGCAAGGTCTTCGTGATCTTTTTTAGTGACGGCGGGAATATGAAGTGTCGCCGTCGGCACATTGAAACCTTTATGTGAACCGAGCGTACCACCGGTAATCACGCGCGTATGAAGTTCACGACCGCGAACATGTTCAACAACTACCTCAAGCAAACCGTCATCGAGCAAAATACGATCACCTTTCGCGAGATCGCGCGCCAATCCCGCATACGGAACCGGAATCATGGCACCCCGCATTGTTTCGGCACCGGCGCAAAAAATAGCCACCGCTCCTTTTTTAAGCATAACTCCCTCATTCGGCAATACCCCCACACGCACTTTGGGACCTTGAAGATCAGCAAGCAAAGCAACCGACGTGCCGACGTGCCGCGCCGCAGAACGAATATTTTTTATGAGGGTGCGATGATTTTTGTAGGTGCCGTGCGAAAAATTCAAACGCGCCACATTCATGCCGGCCCGAATCATACGGGTAAGTGTGGTCCGTTTTTCCGATGCCGGCCCGATCGTGCAAATGATTTTTGTTCTTTTTGAAGAGGTCATGGTAAAACGTTATCAATGTTTTTTGCGTTTATTTTTTTTCAATTTCTTTTTGCCGAGCAATGTATCAAGCTCGTGTTTAAAGGTCTCAACATCCTCAAAAGCGCGATACACTGACGCGAAACGAATGTAGGCCACTTTGTCAAATGTTTTCATGCGATTCATGACAACCTCTCCGATCTCCGAACTACGCAGTTCATTTTCTTTCTTTTTTTGAATGTCACGTTCAATTGTATGGACGAGTTTTTTGAAATCCACTTCCGTATACTGACGTTTCTCAAGCGCTTTGCGCAGTCCGCGCTCCATTTTCTCGCGCGAGTACGGCTCGCGCCGGCCGTCGCGTTTCACCACCATCACATCCAAAAGCTCGGCTTCTTCAGTCGTGGAAAAACGATACGAACACCGCTCACACTCGCGCCGTCGACGGATACTCATACCGTCTGTGGTCATGCGCGAATCAATGACTTTGGTGTCGTGAAAATTGCAAATGGGGCATCTCACGGTGAGATTTAAGATTAAAGATTTAAGATTTACGATGTAGTGATGATAACATAGAATGCCCTGAAAATCAAAACACGACCTTATTTGGCCGCGCTTCAATTTCGTAGGTTCGTAAATGGTTCGTAGTTCGTACATTAAGACATCTTTTTTCGAATAAATGCCGGGATTTCGAGATCTTCCTCTTCCGTCACTTCGGATGCACCATTACGACGATTTTTGTTAGACCCACCAGATACAACAAATGTTTCGTCGGGCACTTCAATCATTTTTGTTTTGGTAAGAGGTTCAATTCTCACCGATTCTTTCATTTTTGCGGGCGTAAACGGAGCGGGGGTGGTAAACTGCGCACCGGCCGCGAATTTGGTGGTTTGCAAAACACGCGCGCGATCGCGATCTTCAAAACCGGTGGCAATCACCGTGATCTTCACTTCGTCTTTCAAACTTTCATCAATGACGGCACCAAAAATAACCTTGGCATCAGAATCCGCTGAACCGGTCACAATTTTTGCCGCTTCCGCAACCTCGTGCATGCTCAAAGTTGAGTCGCCGGTAATGGTAAAAAGAATGCCTTTTGCACCATCAATCGAGAGCTCGAGCAGTGGACTTGCAACCGCTTGCTTCGCGGCTTCAACGGCGCGATTTGCGCCACTTGCGCGACCAATGCCCATGAGTGCCGAACCCGTGCCGGCCATAATCGCTTTTACATCCGCAAAATCAACATTGATGAGACCGGGAACCGTAATGATTTCAGAAATACCTTGCACGCCTTGACGAAGCACATCATCAACGACTTCAAACGCATCCACGAGCGTTGTTTTTTTATCAATAATTTGGAGAATGCGATCGTTGGGAATGGTAATGATCGCGTCAACATTCTGGGTAAACTCTTCAAACGCACGATCCGCGATTTGCCGACGTTGAGCGCCTTCAAAAATAAATGGCCGCGTCACGACCGCCACCGTGAGTGCGCCGACTTCGCGCGCAAGCTCGGCAATTTTCGGACCCGCACCACTTCCTGTGCCGCCCCCTAAGCCACACGTCAAAAACACCATGTCAGCACCTTTCAATGCGTCACGAATATCATTCTGACTTTCTTCGGCCGCCCGGCGACCCATTTCCGGATTCATGCCCGCACCAAGACCACGCGTCACGGTTTTGCCAATGTGGATACGCGTGCTTGCTTGGACATGATGAAGTGCCTGCACGTCCGTATTTACTGCAAGAAACTCAATGCCTTTTAGCTTGGCACGAATCATGCGATTGACGGCAGAACCACCGGAACCACCGATGCCGATGACTTTTATTTTTGCAAATGTTTCGATATCTGGTTTTACTTCAGCCATAGTAATGATGAATGGGAACCGAATTACGAATCGGTACGAATTTACGAATCTACGAATCGAATAGTGAACGATTTCTCCCCCTCCATGGCAGGGGGAGAACGAGAAACTAAGAGGGGGTAGGCTGACCATTCGTAAATTCGTATATTCGTATAAATTCGTTGTTCGGTTCCAATCAATGAACAACTTTAGTGTTCGAGTGCGGATATCTTCCGCACGACAATACTTCTACTTTACGCGCAAAAAAAACCATTGTCAAATACCTTTTTGAACAATACAGATGATCAAAAAAATGAGCCGGTGTTTCCGTATTGATTTTAGTGCGCACGAATACATGCTTTTCATGCCGTTTGAAAGATCTCTATTATAAAAAGCCTCGCACGATGAGTTCGTACGAGGCTGAAAATACTTAACCTACGGAGATGATCGCGGGATCGTTCTGACCCCATTCGGAAGAAAGAAAACGTGAACCCAGACCCCATCCTTTTTCACGCCAAGAGAGAAACCAGACAAATAATATATCGTCAGGAGAACGAAAAATAGTTCCCCAAAAATATATGTACCGCGTATTTCCCAGCTCGTCCCACTTCCACGAATCTGGAATAATTGATGCATGATGAAAGAGATAATCAAGCATGCACGCATTCATGACCGGCCGCCCTTTCAGTTTCTGACGAAGATCATGACCGACCATAAGACCCTCGGCCTGTTGTGCTTCATGGAGATAAAAACTGAACTTGGCGGGATCAAACTCGATTAACCCGAGCTTGTGGTGCTCTTCAATCTCTCCCTCAACCGGCATGGGTGGAGGGGCGTCACAATCAATAACATGAACATTATGCGGCGAGTGAACGGTAGCACCAAGAGTATCTGCACCTTCAATGCCCGCAATCTCTTCGAGTTGCAATCGAAAAAGCTCCGGAGATTTTGCGCCGCTCTTTATTTGACCCACAATCGTGCGGTAAAGATCGTCTATAGTTTCCAACTCTTCATCCGTTACACTATCAGTGGCCATAGGCACACACTCCTTTTTTGAGGAAAAGAACTTTCATGCTTTTTTACCACACGGCAATGAGTGTGTCAAGTCCTTACAATGTCATTGCGAGCGGAGCGAAGCAATCCCGTGAAATAAAGGAAGTCTTTAATTCTCGGGATTGCTTCGTCGTCCCGATGATCTTATAAAAAATAAGGAGATCGGGACTCCTCGCAATGACACATAAAACTCTTGATTAATAAAAAAAGTGGATCTCATGATCGCACCCTACTATCCTGAACGCTGTACACTAAGGAAGCAATGATTTGAACCATCGGCGGACTTGGTCGGCGGCTTTGCCGACCGGGGCGGTTGCCCCAAAATTACGGCCCCAGCCATGCGGGGTTTCGCGATTGCGTACTTCGGCGCCCCACAGTACCAAACCGACGGCGGTCGAGCAACCAGCCTCCGATGCTTTTTCAACCACACTTTGCACACCGATCGGATATCCAAGTGAAGCGGGCAAACGCAGTTTCTTTTTGGCAAACTCAACAATACCGGATAATTTCGCGCCGCCTCCCGTAAAGATGATACCGGCCGGCAACATCCCGTCACGCGCAATTTTTTTAAGGTCGCGTTCAATGCGTACAAAAATTTCTTCGACGCGCGCTTCGATAATCTCGGCAACATATCGGCGATTGACGAGTTCCGGCGTGTCGCCACCCAAGCTCGCCATGTCAATTTGATCGCCGCGCGCAAACTCGGCCGGTCGGCATGAACCGTACTCAATTTTCACCCGCTCGGCAACTTCGATCGAAGTGCGTAGTCCAATCGCAATATCAGAAGTGATGTGTTGAGAACCAATCGGCAACACCGACGCGTGGAGCACATCCCCTTCCTCAAAAACCGCGAGCGACGTGGTCGCGCCTCCCATGTTCACCACAAGCACGCCCAATTCTTTTTGACGCGGGGTCGTCACCGCAAGCGCCGATGCGAGCGCGCCGTACACCACATCATCAATTTCAAGACCGGCGCGAAAAACGCATTTCGTTAAATTTTTCATTTGTGAAGAAAGACCTTGAACAATTTGTGTGTCCACCTCAAGACGAATGCCCGTCATGCCCACCGGATCTTTGACCCCGCTTTGGCCATCAACCGTAAACGTGCGCGGAAGAACATGGAGAATTTCATAGTTGGGTGGGGTCGCCACCATACGTGCGGCCTCAATCGCGCGCATGACATCCTCTTCACGAATTTCACCGTCGGTTCTTGAAACTCCCACTACACCTTTTGATTCTTGTGAAAGAATATGAGACCCCGAAATCCCAACCCACACGCGACGAATGGGAATACCGGTCATGCGCTCGGTTTGCTCAAGACATCCGGAAACCGAAGACACGGCATCTTCAAGCGAGGTGATGACCCCTTTTGAAATGCCTTCGGACGGCGTTTCGGTCACGCCCACAATATGAACACCGGCGCGCTCGCCTGCCATATACTGACCAACCGCCATACGGACGGCGGTGGAACCGATGTCAAGACCGGCGATGTATTCTTCTCTCGGCATAATAATCTGATTGGAACCGAACAACGAATCTGAACGAACCTTGCGAACAACGAATATTCGTTGTTTGTAACTTCGCTTCGCTCGTTGCCTCGCGTCGTCGCTCGGAAATCCCAAAGCTACGCTTTGTGACTTCGCTCACTCCTAGCGAGGTTAGGTTCGGGAAGGTTCGTTATTCGGTTCCCATTGGAGATCTAAGAACCATCTATGAATCAAGGCAGTCAAGTTTACATCACAGAACATGAACACAATAAGTGTCCATCATCTTACCATTGCACGAGCGACGAGTGCAAGATACGGCCAAAAGAGGATAAGTCCGATGATAACGGATCCGATCGAAGCGATGAGTACTGCGGCCGCCATGATGTCTTTCATGTCTTCAATAGTATGATGAATACGCGGGCGAAAAGCGTCCAAAAGGCGCTCAAACAAGCTGTTTACCAGTTCAAGAACAAGCACAAAACCAATCACGAGAAGCAAGGTGATCATTTTCCATGCGGGAAGTCCTAAAAAATACCCAAGTCCAAGAACCACGATCCCCATCGCAATTTGAATGCGAAAATTTTGCTCGGTGCGAAATACGAGCGATACTCCTTTCCATGCATACGTGAAACTTTTTGCGAGTATGCCGAGACGCATAATTGTTAGCTTGCTAGCTTACCTCGCTAGGAGTGAGTGAAGTCACAAAGCGTCGTAGCTTTGGGACTTCCGAACGACGACGCGAGGCAACGAGCGTTCGTCCTACTTCGCGAAGTTACCTCGCTAGGAGTGAGTGAAGTCACAAAGCGTCGTAGCTTTGGGACTTCCGAACGACGACGCGAGGCAACGAGCGTTCGTCCTACTTCGCGAAGTTACCTCGCTAGGAGTGAGTGAAGTCACAAAGCGTCGTAGCTTTGGGACTTCCGAACGACGACGCGAGGCAACGAGCTCCTGTTTTCCCTCGAGCGAAGTTATAGCTTTTTAGCTTGCTCGACGTGAGATCCTTCACTCTCGTTCAGGATGACCAAACAGTCATTCTGAACGAAGCGAAGCGAAGCGTAGTGAAGAATCTCACGGCTTCTAGCAAGCTATGAGCTAGAAAGCTAGCAAGCTCAATATTCAATGATTTACCGCTAAAAAATCCGCATATATTTTTTCCTGCAGTGGAAACATCCGCGCGGCGTCGCTCTTTTTTTCATGATCATAGCCGCGCAAGTGAAGCACGCCATGAACAAGAAGAAAAGCGATTTCTTCGTTCAAAGATTTTCCCAAATCATGCGCTTGATTTTTGACATACGGCCACGCGAGGATGAGTTCGCCAAGGTCGCACGAATTCCTACGTAACTCCCCCCGACCCCCTCTTTCCCTAAGAGGGGGAGCTGTTATAAAAGACAAAATATCAGTCACCTTGTCTTTGTTGCGGTAGGTGCGGTTTAAGCGGCGCATCGTCGCGTGATCCACAAAAGCGATCGAAAGCGTATGCGTCCCCCGAAGTTTCAAACGCTTCTCGATCGCTCGCAAAACTTTTTTGAGCCACGATGATTTTATATGAAACTCGCGCGGCACTATTCTCTGATACAATTCAGCAACAATCATAGGGGGATAATCCTCACGAAGAAGAGAGTTGGAAAGTTTCGACTATCGCTTCAAAGGTGCGGAGATACTCGATAGTTTGTGATGTGCCGAGCTTATATTCAAATACCACCAAAAGCGGTCCGGAGGATATCTCTCTCCCTTCTGCACCACCGGGATTTGAAACCACGATGGTGCGTCCATCAGCGCTCCGATAAGCCGGAAAAAGATTACGGATGAAATAATCAGTAAACGAGATATCGGGATACTGTTTTTGAAGAAAAGTTTTTTCCTCAATTACTTCATGTGCCGGCGGAAATTTGGTAATGGTAATTTCAGCTCCATCAGTAAGCACGATATGCGCTACTCCAGCGCCATCTTCAACCATATCCCAACCTTGCGACAACATAATGCTTGTGCCAAAATTGATTTTTTCCACTCGTCGAAATAAGGGACTCTGCCACAAATTTGCGGGGGCTTTCCGCGCTGGATCATATCCATGAAATACTTCATTCCCATCAATGTAGGTATCGCTATCAGTGTCCGGATTATGGGGGTCAGAGTGAAATACAGACAGCTCCTCAACATCAGTCAAACCATCACTGTCCGTGTCAATGCCCGGCCGTATGGGTTCGAGAACGGGTGGTGTTGGTTCGGGTGGGGGTGGTGGTTCCGGTTCCGGCGTCGGTGATACCTCCGGTTCGGGTGGTGGTTGAGGCGTTGTGACGACAACAGGTGTCTTCGCTGGTTTCTTCACGCTTTGTACCATCGCATACCCGCCGATAGCAACAACCAAAATAAATATCACGCCAACGATGGGAAGAATCGGTATTTTTCGTTTGACCGGTACGCCACCGAGTTTGGGAACTGGTTTTGGTGCCGGCGGCTTGGGCGGAGGAGGAGGTGGCAATGGTTTTGGTGGTGGAGGTGGAGGCGCTTTTGGTGCGTCTTTCTTCATGGGCGTCTTCGGAAGCACACCAACATATTCTTTGGGCATCGTATGAATGGTAAATGCGGGTTCTTTGGCGAGTGTCGCATTTGCAGGAATCACGAGAGGAGTCGGTGCGGATTTTTGCACAGGCGATGGAGGTGGTGTATTCACGAATTTTGTTGGCGGGGATGGAGGTGGAGATTTGAGTGGCGGAGGTATTGTCTGTTCTGGTGGTGGCGGTGGAGTCGGTGATCGTGGCACCGATGGTGGAGGAGACCACGGAGTAGGTGATTTTGGAGACAACGAAACAACCGGCGGTGGCTTGGGCGCCGGTGTTATTGGTGGAGTTGGTGGTTTTGGTGGTGGTGATGGTGGTACGGGAGGTGTTGGGGGTTGGTTGTCGAACATACGTTGGATGGGAACCGAACAGCGAACCTGAACGAACCTTGCGAACACCGAACAATCGGCTATGTGCGGAGGCTCGGCCTCCGGTAGTTATCAACCGGAGGCCGAGCCTCCGCGTCACATTCGTTGTTCGTAATGGTTCGAGAGGATTCGTTATTCGCGGTTCCCATCAAGTAATTTTTTCAAGGCGCCAGCAACTTGCCAAGACCTTTGGGGTCATATCCATTCTTTACCTCGAGGCCATCAGGATAGGTATCGCCATCCGTATCAGGGTTACGGGGATCGGTACTATAAATTTTCACTTCTTCTTTATCAGAAAGTCCATCGCCATCAGTATCCACTTTGAGTGGGTCCGTGTTATATATGTTCACTTCTTCATTATCCGTAAGTCCATCGCCATCGGTGTCGGCAAGATTTGGGTTTGTTCCCAATTCAATTTCGACCGCATCAGTCACGCCATCATTGTCAGTGTCGAGCGGTGCGACAACAGCAGGCGCCACGGCTTCCGGTTGTGGCGTGGGCGGCGGAATCGGTTCAGATGGAGGCGGCACTTGGGGTGTTGGTGCTACGTACCCTGATGGTGGAGGAGTTATTGTGGTTGCGCTTTTTGGTGCACGATTGAACGCATACACAACACCGGTCACCGCCGCAATGATCACCACAAGCACCACGCCGCCGATAATAAACGGTTTCGGGCTCACGCGAAATCCGGCTTTTTCTTCAATCGGAGATACCTGCGCCGAGCTACGAGGATCTTTAGATGCCCCACCGGTATCAACATGCGCAAAAATATCTTCGGCATCTTTAGGGGTTGGTAAATTGACCGGGGGTTGTGTTTCAAACATAGATTGGATGGGAACCGAACAACGAACCTGAACGAACCTTGCGAACAACGAATGTTCGTTGTTCGTTAGGTTCGGGAGGATTCGTTGTTCGGTTCCAATCAAGTAAATCGTAGTTTACGGTATGTGGTGAAGAGTATATCATTTTCAAATCAAAAACTCAAATGGAAAAAATTATTTTGATTTAACGGCGGGCGATGGGGCATGGCGGGCGATGCCCATGCAGGCGGCTTGCAATTCTTCATCAACAACCGATGTGCACACGGCGGGGTCGCTGCCTGGATGCACGGCAAACAAGGTACGGCTATCCGCGCAGGTTGCCTTATCATCACCCGTGAGACGTTCACAAAATGCGGCAGTTGTTTTTACATCTATAGTGTTTCGGAGGCAGGTCTGCCGTGACGCGGCGTCTTGTATCGAAATGCAAAGTGATGCGTCGTGAGCGGCAATGGCAGTCTGTGTTTCAATCTGGCCACGACATCGGGTGCGCAGTGTTTCATCGCTCATGGTGGCACACAACCCCGCATCATCTTTTGCCATCGCCACATTCCACATGCATTGATCAGTGGCATGCGCCGTTTTCAAATCTCCACAACGCACACCGGGCGCGCCGGCCACCACCTCATCGGCTTTTTGACTGACCATGCGAGCCTCTTGCACTTTTGACGCGCTCGCCGTGTTGTTGACTGATGAAGAAACCTTCGGTGGACGCGGTGTGACAACACGAAAAACCACGAGCACCGCAATGAGTGCCGCAAAAAATATGAGAGCGCCAACAATGCTTATAATTTTTGCTGTGCGTGACATGTTATGATGGGAACCGAATTACTACGCAACGCCCGCCGCGAAGCAAGGGCAATAGTGAAGAAGCGAAGCGACTTGTCCCACGAAGCTTCAGCGAAGAGGGAGAGCGAGCATCCTTTCGGAGCAAGGCGTTACAAACTCGCCGTAGACGAGGACGCCTTACGAATCGGTACGAATATACGAATTTACGAATTCTGTTCCCCTCTTAAGTTAAGAGGGGCGAGGCAAGGAGCGAAGCGAACTTATGTTGTCTGCATAACCCCCTCAAGTCTTACGTCTCCCCCTTACCCTAAGGGGGAGAACGTCTGCCCCCTCTTAAGTTAAGAGGGGCGAGGGGAGTTATGTTGTCTGCATAACCCCCTCAAGTCTTACGTCTCCCCCTTGCCCCAAGGGGGAGATCCGCTTATTCGTAGGTTCGTATATTCGTATAAATTCGTAATTCGGTTCCTATTAAAATTGCGTCAGCGGACAAAAGCTCAACTGCATGTTATCAAGATGCACTTTTGCCCCATCCCCGGTGCCGAGCGCGGTGAAATGAACCGTGACCGTGACTTCTCGGCCGCCATCAGTGCAGTAATTGCGGCCGGTATTATCCGTTGCGGTGAATTTGAGCGGTACACCAAGACTATCTTGCTCAACCGTCGTCGTTCGTGTCGTGATACCGGTACCCGATACTTCAATGGTAACCCCAAGAGCGTCAATGATAGTTTGTAGCATGCTTCCAATGTTACTGCTTCCATACCAATAATGGAATCCGTCGGCCGGTGTGCCTGCGGGGGTCGGTGTTGCCCATGTCTGCAATGTAGGAACGACTTCAGGAAACGCTACGGTAAATACGGTTATGTGACCATCGGTGACCGCAGTGGCTTCAGGATTTGAGTAGCGACAATCCGGATTTCCGTCCACCCGCATCGAAGACGTTGGCGACGCTTGACATACACTGCCGACCGCCACACAATAATCTTTGGCTTCATCGCGCGGCGTACTGGTATCCCTGATCTCGGTAAGATTTTGATGACAGTTATAGCGACTTATGACTGATGTCTGATATGCACAACAATCAACCGACTCGCCATCACTCATTAAAATAATAATTTTTGATGCGGCGTCCGTGCCATCCAAAATTGCTTTTGCCTGACGGAAAGCAAGGTATGTTTTAGTGCCGGAGTTTTGTCCATCAAGCGATCCTACAATAGCACGCAATTTATTTCGATTTGATGAATTGTCAACCAAAAATCCATTAGTCCCCGCATCAGGTGCCGCCGGATACATGCTTGCATCGTAACACGGCACCGGATCACCGAGTTCACATACTTGCACATTGTTGTCGCTACCATTGCCTTCTCTTACTTCATTAGTGCTCGTGTCGGCTGCTTGATTTGATGTTCTGAAACGTGAGGTGCCGCCAAAATCAATAATACCGATCTTCACATTGCCGGAAGGACGGCTCGCAAACAGCTGTGCAATGGCACCGTCGTTCGTAAGTGAATTACAATTCGGTTGGCCTGCACCACAGAGCGCACGTTGCACGGCGGTAATCCGTGTCTCGTTCGCGTTCATGGGTATGGTCATGCTTGCCGAATTATCAAGCACAAAGAGCACGGCCATGGGGGACGGGAAGTGAAGCACACCGGGACCAAAAGAAATATCGGCGGTCAAACCACTACTGATACGACATGCAGGAACAGTCAGTATTTGTGTTTCATCGTGACCAAATGCATGGCTCGACGAGGGCGCTTCGGTGTTGATCTTAAATCGCACCACTTGACTTTCAACCGTGTCAGGACAGAACGAATTACAATTCAAACTACAGCGCGATAGCGGCGTGACATTCGATGTGACCGGATCAATGTTAAGACACTGACTGGTGCTCGCGACACAGGTTTGAGTTCCCGCACAACCGGCGTTTACCGTACAAATGTGCAACGCATCACCACTACACACTTTGGGACAAGTAACCGTAGGTGCGGTGCGATCACATGTTTCACGAACCGGCGTGAAGATGCCGTCTCCGCAAAATGCGCCGGTTTGAGTGACATAAATACACGCGTTTGAACAATAATTGCAGGTGCCGCCATACGCCGCAACACAGGGATCGCCGTTTTTACCGTCACCAATCGCCGGCGCGCGCGCAGGTGTCGCCGCCCCGAAATCGCACGCCTCAACCCCCACCCACGGAATGCCATCACCACAAATATTTTGCCGACACGCATTGGTACAGGCATCATTGGTATTTTGATTACCGTCGTCACATTCTTCACTGCCATCAACAAAACCGTTACCACATGAACCGACTACTTGACACCGAACTTCAGTTGTCGAAAAACGCCACCCACACGTCGTGTTGCACCGTTGAATGCGCTCTTGCGGATAACGCGTACATACCCCCTCGTTTATGCCATCACCATTACCATCACATGCTCTGCCAACGGTCACGCATGATGCCGAAAGACCGGAACTGGAACTACATCGGAAGGTATCCGGACAGCGACCAACCGTCGCATCGATACGCGTAACGCACGTCTGGCCACCAAAACAATCGCTATCCGTGTCACACACATGAGGAATTCTTATATCGCTACACAGTGATTTTTTAACGATTGAATTACCATCACACTGTTCTCCACGCGCCGTTTGTATAACCAAATCTCCGCAATACGCTCCCGGCGTTTTGCAATCAAAGGTACAGGTCGTCGCCGCACTCGTGCCATACTCGCCATTGCGTGCAGAACATCGGGTCGGAAGTGCGCCGGTCGCCCCCGGAAGACCACAATCACATTGTTCCGTGCCTGCCAAACGACCATCGCCACAGAATACTGATGCCGCACGCGTACAATTTACGCCACAAAAACCATAGCGACCGTTATTTGCACCATCATCACATTCTTCCCTGGCACCCGTTGCATTGGGACTTTGAGTAACGCCATCGCCACAAAATGATGTCGCACACTGCGCACCTGTTTGTGGCACAAATTCAGTACAGACATCAAGCGCTCCCCCGCTACAATCGGCATTACTCGTGCACTGACCATGACTTATTGAACAACGTTTTTGACACGATGAGTTGCACTGGACCGCAATCATACCGACACCAGAAATACCAACCGAACTGCACGATACCGATGTGCGATACCCTGTTTCGCACGCTTCGTTGGTGCCCACAATACCATCACCGCATACGGTTGATGTGCCCGTCACGAACACTGAACCGGCTGTGTAGCGACATGAAAAATCAGGCGCAAAATGTACACCGAGCGTTACCGCAGAGTTTGTGGGTGATGATAAAAACGTTGACTGATCTGCCAATGACAATTGCCATACTTCTGGATAGGGAGCGCTCGACAATCCACTCTGATATTCAAGATCAGTATTCAATCCGTACCCATCGGTTCCCTGACTTTGATAGTGATAGACATGCGAACCAGCCGGACACACGGCGCAATTCCCGCTCGGACACACCGTGCCGATGGGTGCCGCAGAAAAACAGGTGCCCGCATCAAATCCGGCGCAGTCCGTAAACTTATTGAGCGGATCGGAGGGGAGCGCAACACCAACATCACGAGAGAGCGCTTCAATCCACGACGGCCATGCCGATGAGCTTTGGCCCGGAATAAAAGTACCGCCAGAAAGTGTGGGAAAGTGTCCGGTGCGTTCTTTGTATTTGTTAAGTGCGACTTCAATACTGCGCAGATCTTCCAAGCGATGCGTGTCGCGGCGCACTTTAGCCTTGGCAGAACGACATACGGTCGATGCCGGACAATTCAAATTGGCGGTGCACGCGCGCGCTTGTGTGCCGCTTGTTGCCGGATCATTATCCACCTCATCACCGCTTCCGTTAATACAGACTCCTTGATTCGCAAGCGCCGGAGAATTGATATTAAACCGCATGTTCTCGAGCAGTTGATTGAAAATGGCCACGGTTTCCGGCGCCGCGTTCGCGTTGTAACCGATGATATAAATGTTCGTGTAAATTTTTTGGCCCGTGGTGTCAATGTTTGCCGCGTTGATATAGACCGTGTTCCCATCGCGCACCGCATCATAGTCATCAACCGTGGTCGCTTGCGGAGAACCGGTGAAACCCTGAAGCGCATACCACCGCGCCGCTGACACGTGGAGCTGATTTTCAACCATACGGAATCCGATCACATCGTGTGTGGATGAGGTGTCCGGATATTTCAATTCAAATTCTTTGAGCACCCCGACCGATTGCGGAGGTATCGGTTGCGTGATGAGTGCCGGCAAGTCATCATCTTGATGTGTAGGACCCGGCGCACCGGCATCGCGACAATAACGCGTGGAAAAATTACCAAACGGCGCGAAAAGATTAAATGCGTTACCCGCCGCGTCAAGAAGAGGCGACGTGAGTGTTGGACCCGCGGGCCACGGATTTTCGCAGACAAAAACAGTTGTGTCCACCGCACCGGTTGCGGCGCGACCGACGGTTGTGGTCGAGTGAATCGTATCAGCCGAAATCTGCGCGGACGCCGAAATCGTCGCTGTCCCGTTCACCGTACTGTCTTTTACAAATACCTCACCATCGGCGGCCGCTTGCTCGGTCCCGTTGGGCGTATCAGTGTTAAAAATCCGCACGATGGTGTTCGTATTGTCGGAATTGGTCCACGCCTGCCATGTCCACGCGTACACATTGGGAATGGATGCAATGGATGCCATCGTGCCGTCAGGCATTTCCGTCAAAGCGGTCGCGGTAAAATGATGGAATGAATTCGGCGCGCCAAAAACACTCGGGTCGGCATCATCGTCATGAACTTCCACGGATTTCAAATCGCACGCCTGCGGACCGGTGTGAAATGCAAAGTCGCCGCTCCCGTCAGCGTTGCCACCGCGGTAGCCAACACCGTTTGCCGCGCGTATACCCGAAACGCCCTCTACGGTCGGATCATCACCGCGCAACCGCACGCGATACCAAATGTTCGCCGCAAGCTCTGCTTCGGGCGTGACGGTAACCGTGGTCGTGGGTGGATTCGTTGCATTTTGCACTGCACGCACCGTGACTGAAACTGAACCGACACACCACGCACCTGATGTGGGTGGATTGGGCTGTGCTTCAGTTGCCGCGGCAAACGGAAGATAGTGATCGAACCATGTTTGGAGACGTTGCCACCATGCCATGTTGTCATTCTGAGGCTCTGCCGAAGAATCTCTCGCGAATGCGAAGAGATCTGCATGCGCAGGAGATCCTTCACTGCGTTCAGGATGACCCAAGAAAGACAAAGGCGTCTCCCCCGTCGCACAGGTAGTGGCAGATGCTCGTGCCAACAAAACATTGCCGGTAAAACTTGTGATGTCCATGCGTTCGGCAAACGTGATCGTAAGGAGCGGATTGCGACAAATCCCCACCGCACCATCGGTGGGAATCGAGGTGAATGAGCGCGGTCGCGCGTAACAACATGAATTGGTGCCCACCCCGTCATCATCCGGATTGGGACATTCATTATCATTTCTAAATCCGCATTGGAGCGTGAAGTTGCCGGTGCCGGAAACAAGCGGAGTGGTTGCGGCGGTACGGGTGCCCGCGGAAATGACCGACGACTGCGCGCCGTTTACGACTTCCCCCTGACCGATTGCTTGTATGACTTGTGTGTTGTGTCCAACGCCATTACCAGGAGTAGCCGCCGCTTCACATGCTTCTCCAGTTCCCAGAACACCATCCCCGCAAAACGACGCGGTCGGATAGGTAAACGACGAACCCTCAAGTAAACACCGGCTCGAACATCCGTCGCTGTTATTTATATTATGATCGTCACAGGCTTCACCTGCTTGGACGGCGTCACCATTACCACAACAAATCGCAGGGCCGCCAGACCGACACGGCGGCGTACCTTCCAAAAGACAACGATCCGAGCATCCGTCACCACTCGTGAGATTGCCATCATCACATGCCTCTCCAACCTCGCGCACATTGTTGCCACACAGCGAAAACGGTGCCGGATGCGAACCGGTATGTAAACAAATTGATGAACACCCCACACTTCCATCATCACAATCTTCACCGCGCCCCACGCTCCCATTACCACACACCGATCCGCCCATCGCAGATCCTTCATTCAAACAAATATTTGAACATCCGTCGCCGTTTACCGTATTACCATCATCACATTCTTCAGCAATATCAGGAATGTTGTTCCCGCAACTGGGACCAATTGTGGGACGAACACTCGTGAGTCCACCCGATGTGCCGGCAGGTACTTCAACTAGTCGAAAATCGTCCACCAAAAAGGTACGGTCTGGTTCATTGGTCCAAAAGAACAAACCGGTTTTAGGCGTATTCAAAACAGCGGTCAATGAATACCTCATCCACTCGCCGGTAGGCGTAATAGTATGAGTGAGCGGCGATTGCACACCGTCACCATTTTGATGACTGAATATGATGGTGGTTGCCCCGGTAGAAATCGCCTTGGCCAAGTAACTCAAGGTATAGGTACGACCGGCAATCTGCGACGCGAGCGGAACGGCGACCGCACCACCCCCGTAGGTACCGCCACCGTTTCTTATTGATCCGCTGTGTATGCGCGCCGACACCACACCGCTGACCGCATCGGGGTTTGGCGAAATGGATTGAGGAAAAGGGTCACCGAGTCCTGAAATATAATTATCAAGCGTTGGAAAATCATTTGGCTGATTAAGAAGGTTTTGAGCCACCGCACCACTCACGGCAGGACGTCCTTCATGAAGACATATTGAGGAACAGCCGTCCCCATTCGTGACATTTCTGTCATCACATTCCTCCCCCTTTGTCGGTTCGACCACCCCGTCTCCACACACCGCGTCATGATCAACACGTCCCGCTGATCCAGTCAAAAGACATGCACTTGAACATCCAAGGGGAAGATTCGCGCTTGCATTCCGTTGCGCGCCGCCAACAAAATTTGCCACATACGGATCAACACTTGCCCATGTCCAGTTATAAGAGCTTGCGATCAGTTCTTGGCCCAGCGGATTACACGCGTCACGACTGCCACGCGGCACGGCGGCATAGGAAATACGTTCTCCTATCTGTGACGCTTGGGCGTTTTGCGGCACTACGTCAATACTCGAAACACCACAGGCAGCGCCGTCCGCTTTGGTACGAAACATCCATGAATAATCACGGTTGGCATTATAATTCAATCGCGTGAGCGGCGCGCCGGCTTCACTTACCATGCGACCGGAGATCACGACACGATAAAAAGTATTGGGGGCAAGTGAAATTGACTGATTACTTGCATTCACCGGTTCGAGATTCAACACACGATCACGATTCGCATCGAGCGGCGACCCACCTTCCGGTGGGGTGTATGCGGTAAAAGTTTTTCGAAGTGCAATTTGACCGGTAAAGGTGTCACAAGTTTCATTCGCGCACACCGAGAGTGTCGCGCTATTTGGTTGAAGCGACAGTGGGTACATGCGCACATTAAAAAGCACACCAAGACCGGCATTGGTACATGCCGCGGTGCAGTTCGGCCACTGACTCATGACATACGGTTCCGGAAAATCAATAATCAATTCTCCACTTGCCCTCTTATCTTGCACACGCGCCGTTATGACGGCCGCCGGTCCGGGAACGGTTTCGGAAAAAGCTTGTGCGCGTCCGGTAACCGCATTTTGTTGTGTGACTCCGGCCTGGGAAGGTCGTGAACTATCCCATGAAAAATTACCACTGCAAGAAATCATGGCGCATACATCACTTTGCGCGCGGCACGAAACACGATAATCCGCAGTGCCACCTTGCCGATCAATCGTCCATGTGGCCGGGCTGACGTCGAGCGAGCCGATGTCGCAGAGTGCGGTATTGGCGCGGGTTTTGAATCGCCAACAATACGCAAAACCGTTTCCACAATTCGTGTCAGCGTCAAGTGGGCCGCCTCCCGTTACCCCTACATCTCCGCGTATTCCGGTCTTCACTTTCACTTCATACCATGTGTTCGATGCCAATGTTGTCGTTGGTTTTAATTGAAAACCATGACCACTGCGCGTGCCCGGAGCCACATCAGCCCATGACATCCAATAAGGTGCACCCGGAGCCACGGGTACAAAGGATACATCCGTCGTACAGGTTACGTCGCCGTTTGCGGCAACCGTGCATGAACGAAATTGAAATTGTGAACCAGTGACCGTAGTCGTATCAAGCAAGGTGGAAAAACGACCGGTGATAATTGAATTGTTGCACGCATCGGTCCCTTGCGCACGATCTCCGAGCGGCGCCGGACTGGGAATTGAGTTCGCACTGCACTCAAAAAGCAATCGCGGTGTTTGCGGAATGGGACCCGTGCCAAATGTCCACGCATAGCCGCCGCGCGAAACCGTGCTCACACATGCCGCAGAACACGCGCCGTTCGTGCAACACTGCGTACCCGTCGGACACGCATTGCCGGTTTCACGACAATCCTGCACTTTGAAATTCAATTCATTATCCGAACGAATCGCGGTGGCACCCGAACCGACTTGCACATGAACCGGTCCTGTGATCGCGGTAGCCGGCACCGCAGTCGTAAATTGCAAAGAACTCGACGTGGCGCCTGATGTTGTCGGAGAAATAACGTTGTTGTAAAAATTACCAAAAGTATCCATCGCCGTACCAAACTGTTCTCCAAAAAAAGTGATTGGTGTTGCGCGCGGACCCGAAATCGGATCAATGCGACACAGGCCGGGGCCTGGCGTACCGGTGCGAATCGTAAATTTGGCCGCAACTGACACCGCATTATCAGACGCACGCCGCACCCGAACCGAGTGTATACCCATACCAACTACTTCATCCGGTGTCGCATACCGTTCGGGCACCTTAACCACGATTGAATCATCCTGCCACAAACCAACATTACAACTCTCGGGAAAATTACTGGCACCAATCGCCGTCTTGCCACCTAATTCAAACTCAACCACGCCGGTACGGGTACCGAAGTTTGATCCTGAAATCGTGACGTATGTGCCCGGTGGTCCATCGGCAGGAGTCACACGACTCACGACAGGTACGGTGCCTGTTTCAGCCGGCACCACTTCAAACGGAACCGTATTTGACAAAGTACCGTCCACCGCGACCCGCACGTCAGTCACACCCGGATTCATGGGTGACACTTTTCCGGTAATCGTGGTGCCGGTCCATGCGCTTATTGCTGATCCTGCAATACGCGCGTTCGTGTCACGACGTCTAAATTCAAAATAATTCGTGCCTTGCGCATCGCCAAAACCAGTACCCGCAAGGGTGACCGTATCACCGACGCGACCGCTACCCGGACTCACCGCACACAAACCCGGCGTTATCGGTCCGCCCACCATAAAATTACCGACAAAACCACGATTGTCGTCCGTGCGATCTGATTCGCCGGCGGCGGTTTTCACTTCAAGAGGACCGTTTGCAAAACCTTCGGCAGAAGGCACGGTTACTATAATCCGCGTGGGGCTCCATGATGTCGTACAGGGTGCGCGTGACGCAACAGTATCATCTTGCGGACCATCACCACCAAGAAAAGTAACGGTGCCTGGTTGATTTCCAAAAAATTCACCTTCAATGGTCACAAAACTTCCCTTGGACGCGCTTATCGGATCAAAACGATCAATGCGCGGCACATCTTTACAACGACCGGACACGCACGCGCCCGAACGGCACGCGTTTGTGCAGACATCGGTCGCGGCACACGCCGCACCGGCGCATTTACCGCAATACTCAATCGAAGTCGCGACGCCACCGCAATCAAAACCGGTTTCTCCGGCATCTTGCCGATTATTGAAACAGTGGGCCGGACGTACCACGAGCGGCACATCAAGAGAACTCGTCTCATGACTATCCGCATCAACCGCATGAAAACCTACGGTTTGACATGAACGACTTCCCGGCGTGTCGCCCGCACGATCGGCAAATGCGCTCGTTTGCCATTCAAACGACGCATCAACCGGCGTGAGCGCACCGACCGGTGAAAGTGATGCCCATCCGCCGGAAGCATTGCCATTAAAAAATTCAACGCCACCAATCGCCTGATCATCCGACGCGTGGCCACGCACCGTAAACCATCCGGGCGCAACCGATTGATTCGGTGTCGGCACTTCGATTGCGACTTGCGGCGCTTCAATGTCAATGCAATCTTTGATCGTCAAATCAATTTCGCACGCGCTAGGTAAACCAAGTCCGGTAGTGCAATTCACCGTATTAAACGGCGCTGCTGCGGAACGAAGATTGGGAAAATCAGAAGGAATCGAGAGGTGATACGTGCTTCCGGCATCAAAACAACGCTCATTCGGTAATCCGGGGCATGGTGTTTGCGCATGAAGGGTGATCAAAGTATCAGACACATCACTTTGCGTGGGCACCGCATCGGTCATGCCGGTGCGATGAATCGTCACGTTTGCAGGAACACTTGTCGGATCCGCATTTTGAGTCAAAAAAAGACGAATGGGTGTATTGCGACAAAATCCGGTAAATCCGGCCGGTAGCGGCGTCGGGTCGCGCGGTCGCACTTCGCGTACACGAAAACCACTGCCCGCATCGCCGAGCCCGCCTCCCCCATCTCCTCCCCCACCTTGCGAGCTCGAAACTGATCCGGTTGTGGCTTCAACCAAACGATTGAGGACAAACGTAGCAATGGACCACGACGCAAGCACAATCGCAAGACCAACCACGGCATTGACCAAAAAACCTTTTGCCGTTTTTATTTTTTCCTCTTCGCCGTTTGCGGTCATCCACATGAATCCGCCATATAAAATGAGGAGCACCGCAATAATACCGAGAAGAGAAAGTCCGGTGCGAATAATGCGCGCAATCACCACACGCGGATCGGCTGACGCAAGCGCAATGTTTTGATCAACTTGATTGATGCCCAGATCGAGTGTGGCGGCGTGAACCGAGTAGGTAGTAGGTAGTAGGTAGTAGGTAGGGTGAGAAATCAAAAGGAGGCCGCCGAGGAGGAGGGTGAAGAAAATAAATAGATGGAATGGCTTTTTAGTTATCATGGATGGGAACCGAACAACGAATCCACTCGAACCATCGCGAACAACGAATGTTCGTTGTTCGCAAGGTTCGTTCAGGTTCGTTGTTCGGTTCCAATTATCAAAAACTTGTTATTCCGCCACAGGTATGATCCGCGCTTGCCGCGCCGTTGCAACAGTATGGTGCCGTTGGCGTGAGATTCGCCGCGGCGCAACTCGGACCGGGGCCTGCCGATGGTGCGAAACAATTCTGAAATGTATCACGCAACCCCACGGTCACTTGCGATGAATACAACTGCGGAGCGCGTCCGAATGGTGCCTTGAAAAACAACGCATGATCCGCATTGATACGACTCGCGACTGCTGTCCGTCCCGCCACGTCCACCACCGGCGCCGCTTCCACCGAAGTACCTCGTGCATTCAAATCGGTCGCACGAAGCGTGAACCAAAAATTGTGCGCTGGTCGCGGTGCGAGACGCACATTATCCGTATTCACACTGCTAAAACTCAACGGTTCACTAGAAACCAATTCAACCGATGCGGCCGGATCAATGTTGGGTTCGTTAATGTTGGGAGTCACTGAAACAATGCGCGGACCTTCGAGATCAAGTTGCGCAGAAACACCGAATGCAAACGGCACGCTGTCATTCGATTGCCCGCCCCGCGCATCATTACCTTGATCATTGAGTGCGTTGCCCGCCACATCGGTAATACCATTCGCGGGTTTGAGAGCAATTGAATCCGTGCCCGATGGATCGCGGAGTGTTGCGGTCGGAATTATCGCGGCAACATCACCATTCGCCGGCAAACAGAAAATCGCTTCACCGCACGCATTTTGACCACACTGTTCTGATGGCACAAACTCAAGCGTGCGATATTGATTGGTGATGCGCCACTCGCCGGCAATAAGCGGTGCCGTGCCGCCACCTGCCAAACCGGCGCGATTGCGTACTTCGATCGTGCTCGCGGTAATCGGATTGATTGCTTCGTTAAAAGTGACGCGTGCCAAAAGATTGCGGGGCAAACGCGGCGCGCCGCCGGCGGGTGCCGGATACAAACTCGTCACGACGGGCGGCGTAAAATCAAGTGCGGTTGACGTTCTAAACTGCCATCGGTACGGTTCGGAAAGTACCGATGCATTATCCTCGCGATGCACACCATCAGAAATCCACACTTCATAAAGCACGCGTTCGCTCGGGCTGTCAAGGTCAGGTGTATCAAAAATAAATGTGCGATGATCCGGCGTATATGACACCTTCACTTGGCTCGCGGTAAACGCCGACGCGGCGCCACGATCATTTGCTTGCAGATTTAATTTATAGATTTTGATATTAGCGACATTGAGGTCGTGGGGGTCATCGGCAGGATTGTCAGACGTGTTGTTATCAGTCCAACCGACAATCACGGTGTCGCGGCGGATCGGTCGTTTGAACGTCACGATAATATCGGCATTGCGTGGCACATTCTCCGCATCGCGCGGCGGATAGTGCATATCAATGCCGCGGCCCAGTTCATTGCACGTATCACAAAAAAGCGAAGCCGGTGGGGCACCGGTGATTTCTGAAGCACCGGGCGTTCGGCCGGTTGTCGCATTCAAAATCGCATTCAAAACAAATGTGGTGATTGACCATGCGGAAACAATAATCGCAAGACCGATCGCGCTATTTATCAAATTACGTTTCGCATCAAGAATTTTTTCCTCTTCCCCATTCGCAGACATCCACTGAAATCCGCCCCAGAGCACGAGGAGCAGTGCGACGATCCCCAGTAAACTAAGAACAACCCGAATGATGCGCCCTACAATCACGCGAATATCAGCGGACGGAAGCGCAACGGATTGGTCAACTTGGTTGATGCCGAGATCAAGTTGGGCGGCGTGAGCCGAGTAGGTAGTAGGTAGTAGGTAGTAGGTAGGGTGAGAACCGGCAAAGAGACCGCCAAAAAATAAAAACACAAAAACAATACCAACCAAGCCGGCGGTCAAAAAACCTCTCTTGTGGCCATGTATAAACATGCCCCGTTAGAAGTGATGGTCGCATAGATAATTTTTGGATAAATTATCTATGCTCACCCCGTCACTATCTTTATTACCACGTTGTTTGTAGAAAAATATGTCTCGAGTATAAAAACCCCATTCAACACCAACCCATCACTTCTAACGGGGTATGTGCACCTATAATATCACAAAAAGCGCCTCTACAAAAGCGCCTGTTTATACACACTTTTACGAAGAAAAAATCGAATACCTCAATCCCCGCGACCCCAAGGTGACACACCAAAACGCAAATCTAATGAAACTAACATAATAAATACTATCACCGTGTACAAGATCACGCAAAGGGTCAACCACGTCCATCGCAGTGGTGCTTCATGACTCAGTTAACAAATCACCTCTATGGTTCATTGTTCACTCGTTTTATACACGAGGTTTAACCTCGTGGACGTGATTACCCTAAGAGGGGGCGGGTCAGATCCCCCTTAAGGTAAGGGGGACACGGAAATATAAGGGGGTTATGTCGACAACATAAGTCCGCTTCGCTCGTTGCCTCACGTTGTTGTTCGGACGCTCCAAAG
>Ga0209515_10001696_pt1 | contig 36033 bp, 28 predicted proteins | sample Subgroupgradi54m_FD_187454 | JGI IMG/M metagenome (GOLD analysis project Ga0209515, IMG submission 187454) | Subsurface groundwater microbial communities from S. Glens Falls, New York, USA - GMW60B uncontaminated upgradient, 5.4 m (SPAdes)... ... | reverse complement strand
GCGCCGCTGCTCGACGCCGAGGTGGTCGCCGTGTTCGTGATCGAGCCACTCGTCGCCTTCGTCCCACCGACCACGCCGGTGCCGGTCGTCGACGAGCACGAGCACGAGCGGATGAGGAAGGCGCTCGAAGAGGAGTGGTGCGCGCCGTTGCACGACGCGGGCGTGCCCTTCCGCACCGAGGTGCTCGACGGCACCCCGGCCGACGCGTTGATCGGCATCGCCGAGCAGCTCGACGCCGACCTGGTGGTGGTCGGGCGGCGCGGTCACGGCGGGCTCTCCGAGCTGCTTCTCGGGAGCGCGGCCCGCGCGCTCGCGCACCGCTGCCCGCGGCCGGTGGTGATCGTCCCCGCGACCGGCTGACAGGAACCGGCTGACCGGCGCGGACGGGCGCTCCCCGGCTACTCGTCCGAGCGCTGGCGTTGCTCGGAGAGGCGCGCTGCGTAGACCGCGGCCTGCGTGCGACGCTCCATGCCGAGCTTGGCGAGCAGGTTCGAGACGTAGTTCTTGACCGTCTTCTCGGCCAGATGGATCCGATCGGCGATCTGGCGGTTGGTGAGCCCCTCCGCGATCAGCTCCAGGATGCGGCGCTCCTGGTCGGTGAGGCGCGCGAGGCGCTCGTCCTCCTCGGGGCCCTGCCGGAGCCGCTCGAGCACGCGCTTGGTGACCGCGGGATCGAGGAGCGACTGCCCGTCGGCCACCCGGCGGACGGCGTCGACGATGTCAGGCCCCTTGATCTGCTTGAGCAGGTAGCCGGCAGCGCCGGCCATGATCGCCTGGAACAGGGCCTCGTCGTCGGAGAACGACGTGAGGATGAGGCACTGGATCTCGGGGTGGCGCGAACGCACCTCGCGGCACACCTCCACGCCATCGCCATCGGGGAGGCGCACATCGAGGACCGCGACATCGGGGCGCGTGGGAGGGATCCTCGACAACGCCTCGGCCGCGGTGCCCGCCTCGCCGACTACCTCGAGGTCGCCGTCGGCCTCGAGGAGGTCCTTGACCCCGCGACGAACGATCTCGTGGTCGTCGAGCAGGAACACCCGAACCTTGTTGCCTCCGGTTGCGTCGTTCGCCATTGCGCCCCAGTACGATGCGGCCGTGCCGTTCACGGGCATCAGCGACGATCGGCTGACCCAGCTCCTCGACGCCGTCCTCGGCGTCGCGTCCGACCTGAGCCTACCCGTGGTGCTCCGCCACATCGTCGAGTCGGCCTGTACGCTCGTGGACGCCCGCTACGGCGCGCTCGGCGTCGTAGGCGACGACCACCGGCTCCGCGACTTCGTCAGCGCCGGCGTCGACGCCGACACCGTAACCGCCATCGGCCATCTCCCGGAGGGGCACGGCATCCTCGGGCTGCTCATCGTCGAGCCCCGGCCACTGCGCCTCCGTGACCTCACCACCCACCCCGATTCGTTCGGGTTCCCGCCCCACCACCCGGTCATGCACTCGTTCCTCGGCGTGCCGATCACCGTTCGCAACCAGGTCTTCGGCAACCTCTACCTCTGTGAGAAACAGGACGCCGAGGAGTTCACCGAGGGCGACGAGGAGCTCGCGGTCGCGCTCGCCGCGGCCGCGGGCGTGGCCATCGAGAACGCTCGCCTCCACGAGCGCGTGCAGGAGCTGGCGGTGCTGGAGGACCGCGAGCGCATCGCCCGCGACCTGCACGACCGCGTCATCCAGCGGCTGTTCGCGACCGGCATGGCCCTCCAGGCCGCGGAGCGCCACGTCAGCGAGCCCCGGGAAGCGGCGCGGGTCGGCGAGGCGGTCGACGAGCTCGACGACATCATCCGCGAGATCCGCAACCTGATCTTCGGGCTCCAGCGCCCGCTCCGGCACGGCCTGCGGGTGGAGCTGCTCGCCGTGGCCGACGCGGCCCGCGAGAGCCTCGGCTTCGAGCCGCGCGTGCACCTCGACGGCCCGGTCGACAGCGTGGTGCCCGAGGTGGCCGCGGACCACCTCCTGGCCACCCTGCGCGAGGCGCTCTCCAACGTCGCCCGCCACGCGCAGGCCTCCCAGGTCGACGTGGTCGTGGCGGTCGGCGCGGATCTGCTGCTCCAGGTCGTCGACGACGGGATCGGGTTCGACCCCGGCACCGACCGCGGGGAGGGGAACGGCCTCGCGAACCTGGCCGAGCGGGCGATGGCGCTCGGCGGCAAGCTCACGTTCGCGCGCCGCTCGGGCAGGGGAACGCTCCTCGAGTGGCGGGTCCCGCTCGACCCGTAGTCCCCGCCGGTTCGTGCCCGCCGGGCTACACGCCGGGCCCGGTCACGCCGAGATGAGCCGTCGGCCGGTGATCGACGTCGGGCGGATGCGCACCCACGTCGAGATCCGGTCCGGGCGTGCCGCGCTGGCCCACGGCAGCAACGGGAGTGTGCGAAGGCGGGCCAGGTCGGTGGGGTCGGTCACCAGCTCGGCCGCACCCTGCACGAGCACGCTCCAGCCGCGGTGGTAGATCGGGTCGGCCTCGTCGACCTCGAAGGCCATGGCCGACCCGCGCGCCGCGACACTGAGCTTCGTCCCGGGCCCGGTCCGGAACACGACGGCGTCGCCGTCGAGCGCGTAGTTCACCGGGAACACGAGCGGCCTCCCCTGCTCGACGAGGGCGACCCGGCCGAAGTGGGCACCCTCGAGCAGCCGGAGGCATTGGGCCCGGTCGAGCACCTCGAGCGCACCGAGCGCGTCGGTCACGGCGCCATCGTCCGTCGACGCCGCGGGCCCCGCCAGTGACCCAAGTTGGCTCCCGCGCGGGACTTTCTCCCCTGGCCGGGGCCAGAGCCGACGGGCACCGTGGACCAATGTTCGTGTACGACTTCGTCCCGGTCGACGAGCGGTTCGACGCCGCCGCGGACCTGCTCGTGGTGGACAGTGCGCGTTGGCTCTGTCGAGCCGCCACCGCGGCCTATCTCGCGACCGCGACCAGCGCGGTGCCGGACCGGCTCGCCGGAGACCCGGGCCAGGCCGTGGCCGAGCAGGTGTCGCTCGACCTCGGGCCGATCCGCGCCCGTGATGACGCGGTGATCGTGCCACTGCGGTGGTCGGGCCCGGGCGCGCCCTCGCTGTTCTCCGAGCTCGAGGGTGATCTCCAGCTCGCGCCGCTCGACGTCGAGCGCAGCCACCTCAGCCTGTTCGGCAACTACGACACGCTCGAGCCGGGCCTCAAGCGACGGGCCGATGCCGCGCGTATGCAACGCCTGGCCGAGGCGAGCGTCCGCGCGTTCCTCCATCGGGTGTCGGACTCGCTCAGCGCCGCGAGAAGGCCGCGATGAGCGACCCGGCGGCGGTCGGACAGGAGGCGGACGCCCGGGGCGGCGGCCCCGGCACGCTCCTTTCGCAGCTCGAGCTGCGGCCGCCGGTGGCGCTCCCGCCTGACGCGACGATCTCGGATGCGGCACGGGCGATGATGGGTGCAGGCGTCTCTGCCGTCGTGCTCGCGCCCGGAGGGGCCGTGATCACCGAGCGCGATCTCGTGCACGCGCTCGCGTCCGGACTGCCCCCGACCGCGTCGGCCGCCGCGGTGGCGAGCCCGGAGCCACTCGTGGTCAACGAGGAAGCCTCCGCGCTCGAGGCGCTGGCGACGATGCTGCGCCACGGGTTCCGCCATCTCGTGGTGGTCGACCGAGCAGGCCGACCCCGGAGCCTGCTCACGTTGAGCGAGGCAGCCGCGGTGGTGCTCGGTGGCGTCGAGGTCCCGCCGTGGCTCGCCGGGCTGCGCCTCGCGCTCCACGTCGAGATGCACGTCGACTGACGCGCCCGACCTCGCGGCATGCGTGCGATCGGGCGCGTGCGATCGGGCCGGTACGCGATCGGGCGGGTACGCGATCGGGCGGGGCGACGGCCGCCGTCGCCCCGCCCGCGCGTGACCGGCCAGGGATCGTCAGACCCGCTGGACCGGGATCTTGGTGGACTCCGCGGCCTTCTTGTCGACAGGAAGGCGGATCTCGAGGATCCCATCCCGGTAGGTTGCCTTCACGTCGGTCTCGCTCGCACCGGCAGGAAGGGGCCGGGTGCGGGTGAAGCTGCCGTAGTGGAACTCGCTCCGGTAGCCGTCCTTCTCCTCGACCTTGCTCTCCTGGCGACGCTCGGCCCGGATCCGCAACGTGTGGTCGGTCACGTGGATGTCCACGTCCTTGTCGGGGTCGAGGCCGGGCATCTCGGCCCGCACGACCAGCTCGCCGCCGTCGACGAACTCCTCGACCTTCATCTCGGGCCCCTCCCATGGGCCCGCCCACTCGGGAAATCGCAGCCAGTCGAGGAGACGGCGCGGCGGCCACTCGACCCTGCTCAACTCGGTCGTCTTGGTCATCATTCACCTCCCCGCGTCTCCGTGCGCATCCGATCGTCCTCCGGCCCGCGCCGCTTCCCCAGGGGCGGAAGTTCGCGACCGGTGGGACCTTCGTCCCCCCCTTCCCGACGAGCGGCACCCGACGAGCCGCGCCCGACGAACGGCTCCATCCCGAGGACGGCACCCAGCGCGGCCGAGACCGCCACGCCCCAGCCGAGCGGTGACAGCGCTGCGACGTGCAGCAGCTCGCGCAGCGGCGCGGCGGTGAGCACGGCCACGACCAGTGCGACCGTGATGCCCACGACCGCGACGAGAACCCGGTCGGCCAGCAGCGCCGCCCGCCCCAACGCCCACGCCGAGCTCTCGACCACGACGAACGCGGCGTCGCCCAGGAGCAGCGTGGCGAGCGCGAGAGCGCGAGCGTCGGCCGCAGACGCGTCCTGGTCGAGACGGAGCGCGTAGAGGGCAAGCACGACGACGGTCAGGGAGAGGCCGCGCGCCAACGAGCCGAGCAGTCGAGCGCGGTCGAGGAGCGGCGTGCCCGGGGACCGCGGTGGGCGACGCATGAGGTCGGCCGGCGGCGGGTCGTGCTCGAACACGAGCGACACGGTCGGGTGCACGACGAGCTGGAGCAGGATCAGGTGCACGGGCAGGAGCAACAGCGGCCGGCCGGCCAGGGGAACGACGAACGCGCCCAGCACGAGCGGCACGTGGAAGGCGACGAGGTACGAGCAGGCCCGTCGGAGGCTGTCGAAGACCCGGCGCCCGTTGCGGACCGCGCTCACGATGGTGGCGAAGTTGTCGTCGAGGAGCACGAGGTCGGCGGCCTCCCGGGCGACCTCGGTGGCACGCGCCCCGAGCGCCACCCCGATGTCGGCCTCGCGGAGGGCGGGCGCGTCGTTGATGCCGTCGCCGGTCATCGCCACCACCTCCCCCTGCTCTCGCAGCGCCTCCACCAACCGGTGCTTCTGCTCGGGCCTGACGCGCGAGAAGACGTTGGTGCCGCGCACGAGGTCGGCGACGGCCGCGTCGTCGGCCCGGTCGAGGTCGTCGCCGGTGGCGATGCGGTCGTCTTCGTGCTCGAGGCCGAGGCTCTCGGCGACCGCGTGCGCGGTGACCGGGTGGTCGCCCGTGACCATGACCACCCGGATGCCCGCGTCGACGCACTCCCGGAGCGCGTCGGCCACACCGGGCCGGAGCGGGTCGCGGAACGCCAGCAGCCCAGCGAAGCGGAGATGGCGCTCGTCGGCGCGTCGGTCCGCTCCGAGCGCGGGCACGTGCCCGGCGCCAACCGCGATCACGCGCATCCCCTGGTCGGCCAGGCGTCGGTTGGCGGTGGCCGCCCGCCGGCGCTGCTCGGGCGTCGCGCCGGCCACCTCGAGCAGGCCCTCGACGGCGCCCTTGGCGTAGATCGCCGTCGTGCCACCGTGGCGCCACACGTGCGAGAGGTACTTGGCAGCGGGGTCGAACGCGTAGTCGCGGACGAAGTCACCTCCGTGCAGCGCGCCGGCGTCGACACCGTGGGCGGCGGCGAACCGGACGATGGCCTGCTCGAGCGGGTCGAAGGGGTCGGGCTCGGAGGCCAACACCGCGGCGCGCAGCAAGGTCCGCGTCGCCGGCTCGAGGCCCGCGGGCACCCCGTCGTGATGGTGGAGGGCGTCGGCGGTGACGGCGGTGGCCACCTCGACGTGACCGAGCGTCAGGGTGCCGGTCTTGTCGGCGCAGATGACGGTGGTCGAGCCGAGGGTCTCGACGCTGGCCAGGCGGCGTACGAGCGCGTGCTCGCGGGCGAGCCGGCGCGCACCCAGCGCAAGGTAGAGGGTCGAGATGACCGGGAGCTCCTCGGGGACGGTGGCGATGCCCAGGCTCACCGCCGCGATCACGGCCGCCGCCCACCCCTGGCCACGGGCCAGCTCGATGGCGAGGACGCCCGCGCACAGGAGCACCGCGGCCGCGCCGAGCCCGAGCACGAGCCTCCGGAGCGACCGCTGCAGCGGGGTGCGCGGCGCGCGGATCCCGGCCACGAGGACGCCGATGCGTCCGTAGCGCGTGGCCGGGCCGGTCACGGTGATCCGCACCCGGCCCCGGCCCGACAGCACGGTCGTGCCGGCGAGCACGTCGGCCATGTCACCTCCCTCGACGTCAGCTCCCTTGGCGACCGGCTCCGACTCGCCGGTGAGGGCCGACTCGTCGACCGCGAGCTGGAGCCCGTCGACCAGCGTCCCGTCGGCGGGCACGACGTCGCCCTCGTGCACCTCGACGAGGTCGCCCGGCACCAGCTCGGACGCGGCGACCACGGTCGGCTCGCCGTCGCGCCAGGCGGTCGCGGTGCGGGCCGTGAGCGCCGCGAGCTGCTCGAGCGCGCGCTCGGCCCGCCGCTCGAGCACCAGGCTGACCGCGGTGACCGGGACGAGCGCGGCCAACACGACCGCGGCGTCGCGCACGTCGTCGAGCGCGAGGTACGTGGACGCGGCGACGAGCAACAGCACCATCATCGGATCGGCGAGCACGCGAGCGACGGCGGCGATCACGGCGGGTCGGCGGCGCGGCGGCACGAGGAGGTTGGGGCCGTGCTGGGCCAGCCGACGGCGGGCCTCGTCGGAGGTGAGACCGGTGAGGGCTCCCGCTTCGCCGGGCCCAGTCACCGGACGGGCTCAGTCACCGGACGGGCCCAGTCACCGGACGGGCCCAGTCACCGGAGCCGGCGCTGCCGCCACGCCTTCTGGAGCGCGTCCGCGGTGAGCACAGCCGGCGCCGCCAGCAGGGCGACCCCGAGACCGGCCGCGGGCGGGACCGCCTGGCGAAGCGTGGACGCCAGCACCGGGAGAAAGAGCATCGACGCGAGCACGAGCTGCGCGGCGACCGCGCCCACGAGCAGCCGATTCGACGTCCAGCCGAGCCGGCCCGGCCATCGGCTCGTGCTCCGGCACGCAAACGCGTTGGCGGCCTGACCGAAGACCGCGGCGCTGAATGCCGTGCCCGATGCCGCGAGCAGCACCGCCTTGCCCGGCTCCCCACCGCCCGGCGACCATCCGGACACGAGCAGCGCCACCGTGAACGCGGCCATCTCCACCGTCGCCTCGACCGGGCCCAGCACGCCGAACGCCCGCATGAGCACGACCCGATCGAGGAGGTGTCGGCGTGGTGGCGGGCCGACGAGCACCCGCGACCCGGGGGCCTCAGCACCCAGCGCGAGCGACGGGAGGATGTCGGTGACGACATCGAGCGCGAGCACCTGCATCACACCGAGCGCGAGCGGGAAGACACTCGCCGAGAGCGCCCACACCACGAACGGCGTGAGCTCGGCCATGTTGACGGTGAGGTGATAGGTGAGGAACCTCCGGATGTTCGCGAAAGTGGCCCGGCCCTGCTCGACCGCGCGGACGATCGTGGCGAAGTCGTCGTCGAGCAGCACGAGGTCTGCGGCCTCACGCGCGACGTCGGTCCCCGACCGGCCCATCGCGACCCCGATGTCGGCCTCCTGGAGCGCGGGCCCGTCGTTCACGCCGTCGCCGGTCATCGCCACCACGTGATGGCGGGCCTGGAGGGCAGCGGCGATCCGGAGCTTGTCCTCGGGCGTGACCCGACTGACGACCACGCCGTCGTGGTCGAGCAACGCGCCCAGCGCAACCTCGTCGGTGGGCAGCTCGTGACCGATGAGCACACGTTGATCGGGCGCGAGCAGCCCCGTCTCGCGCGCGATGGCGGCCGCGGTCTCGGGGTGATCGCCGGTGATCATCGCCACCTTGATCCCCGCCCGCCGGCACGACGCCACCGCCGCCGCGGCGTGCGGCCGGGGCGGGTCCTCGAGGCCGAGCAGGCCGAGGAGCTCGAGGTCGCGCTCGGCATCGTCGGCGCTCGCCGGACACGCCTCGGCCTCGAACGATCGCGCCGCCACCGCGAGGACGCGCAGGCCGCGTCTCGCCATCGCGTGCACCCGGTCGTCGGCGTCGCGCGGATCGCGACAGCGGGCCAGGACTGCGTCGGGCGCGCCCTTCACGAGGAGCCGCCCGCCGACGAGCACCGACATCCGCCGCCGACGTGGATCGAAGGGGAACCGCCGCGCCACCGTTACCGGGCCTTGCGCCCCGCCGACCACACGACGGGCGAGCACGTCGATCGCCGCCTCCATGGGATCGCCCTGGGCCACCCAGCGACCGTCCCGCTCGACCGCGCGACCGCTCGAGCAGGTGCGCGCGGTCACGGCGAGGTCGGCGAGCGCCTCGCGGGCGCTGTCGTCGACCTCCACGGTGCCGGCGGGCTCGTAGCCCACGCCGGCGATCGTGGCACAGCCGACCGGCGTCCACACCTCGAGCACCGCCATCTCGTTCCGGGTCAGGGTCCCGGTCTTGTCGGTGCAGATGAACGTGGTGGACCCGAGCGTCTCGACCGCCTCGAGCCGGCGCACGAGCGCGTGCCGTGTCGCCATGCGCTGGGCCCCCAACGCCAGCGAGAGCGTCACCGTCGGGAGGAGGCCCTCGGGCACGAGGGCGACCGTCACGCCGATGGCGAACAGGAAGCCGTCACTGGGGTCGGTGCCGAGCCCGAGGGCGAGGCCGAAGAAGACGACACCCACGCCGACCGCGATCGCGGCGACGATCCGCACGACCCGCTCGAGCTCCGTGGCGAGCGGGCTCATGGGCCGGTGGCTCGCGAGCGTGAGCGCGGCGATGCCGGCGAGCCGGGTACGCGACCCGGTGGCGGTCACCCACGTGGTCGCCTCACCCTCCACCACGAACGTGCCCGCATGAAGCGTGGTGCCCGCGTCGATTCGCGCCGGCACGCTCTCGCCCGTGAGCATCGAGGTGTCAACCGACAGGCCGTGCACGTCGAGCGCAACGAGGTCGGCCGAGATTCGGTCGCCGGCGGCGAGGAGGACGACGTCGCCCTCGACGAGCGCGACGGCGTCGAGCTCGACCGACGCGCCGTCGCGCCGCACCGTCACCCGTCGGGGCAGCAGGTCGCGCAGCCGTGCCGCGGCGCGCTCCGCGCGGTGCTCCTGGGCGAACGCGAACACGCCGTTGAGCACGACGACCACCGCGATGGCCACGCCGAGCTGCGGCATACCGGCCACGAAGGCCAACGCGGCCGCGACCCACAGCATGCGCGCAAAGAAGTGGCCCATCTGCGCGGCCAGCCGGCGCCACGCCGGTGACGGCCGCGGTACCGGTAGCAGGTTGGGGCCGTCGGTAGCGAGGCGGGTGCCGGCCTCGGCCGACGAGAGGCCCTCGTCCGTCGCCGTGGCCGGGCGCGCTCCCGACCGCGGATCACGACCCTGGGCGGTGTCCTGCATCGCGCGGGGTCACCGTACTCGGGAGAGCAGGGCCGACCGCGAGGGCGACGACCACCGGGTCTTCCCCACGCGCGCCATTCGGGTGCTCCTCGGTCGACTACGCCGAGGATGGCCGCCGGCGCAGGGCACCGGAACGGGCGAAGGGACCCGGGGCCGGGGACCTTCGACCCTGACGCCACCGGCGGTAAGGCCCCACGCTGGGGTGACCAACGAGGGAGCACCCAACGAGGGAGCACACCGACAAGGGAGCACACGGCGGGGAGGAGGTGCTCATGATGACGGCGAGCACGGGCATGACGGGCAGCGCGGCCGTCACCCGATCGGCAGCGCAGGGCCCGCTGGCCGAGTGCCCGACCTGCGGCTCGACACGGCTCGTCGCGGTCAACACCGGCGACGAGACCAACTTCCTGTGCGAGGGCTGCGGCCGGTGCTGGCACGTGGGCATGGGGCGCGTGAGTCGGGTCGACCCACTCTCCTGCGGTGGCTGTCTGCACCGCGAGGTCTGCCTCGCCCGGGTGCGCGACGACGAGGAGGCAGCCGCGCTCGAGTAGTCATCGCGGCGACCTCTTGCGCGGCGATCTATTCCGTCGTGTCCGGCGCGTCGACGTCGAGCGGGACGAGCAGGACCGGGGTGTGACCGCGCTCGAGCGCACCAAATGCCACGGTCGCGCGGCCGGGCGAGAGATTGCGGCGCCAGCCTACGGCGAGCAGGTCGGGGTGCAACTCGTCGCACGCCCGCAGCACCTCCTCCACCGGCGAGCCGACCCGCGACTCGAGCCGCACCGTGGGTTGGTCGCAGCAGTACCGAGCGAGGAACTCCGTCGCGTAGGCGTCGGTCTCGTGGTGTGCCTGATCGGAGAACCTCGGGATCGAGCTCTCGTCGTCGACGTGCACCACGACAATCTCGAGCTCGGCCCGCGCGGCCACCTCGATCGCCCAATCGAGGCCGCGGGTGGCGTCCGGCTTTCCCACCATCGCGACCAGCACCCGCCCGAGGTGGGCCGGCGGCTCGGCCGCGGGGGGGACCACGACCAGCGGCCGCTCGATCCGCGCCATGAGCGCCGTCGCCACGTGCCCGGCGGGCCGACGACCGCCCGGACGACCCCGGGACCCGATGACGATCGCGCGCACCTCGGGCGCGATCGCCGCTCGGGCGATCTGCTCGACGATGTCGCCGGGCGCCTCACGCAGGGGCACCGCCAGGGCCTCGGCCGTGGCGCCGGCGGTTCGGCCGCCGTCCTCGGTCACGTGCAAGGCCTCGACGTGCGAGTCGAGCATCGGCGCCACCGCCAGCGCCAGCATCAGGACGGGCCTCGCGGCCAACGAATCGTCGATCGCAGCCAGCACGGTGCTCATCACTCCACCTCCCATTCGGTTCCATGACGTCGGAACCTCGTGCCCTCGGAGCCAACGGTGTGCTCGCCCGCGCCGGCCGCGCCGGTGCCCAACGCGATCGCGCACGGCGGGTCGGCATCCACCGTGAGGGCGCCGCGCTCCTTCCTGAGCCGCACACGGCTGCCCCGGAACCGGACGCGAACCTCGAACGCCGACCAGTCGGGCGGGAGGCACGGGTCGACGCGCAACACGTCGGCGCCGGGGCGAAGACCGGCGAAGCCGAAGGCCATCGCGTGCCAGACGCTGGCGCAGGTGCCGAGATGGAGCCCTCCGGCAGTCGCGTCCGTGAGGTCGTCGAGGTCGATGCGTGACGCGAGCCGCAGCGCGGCGAGCGCGCGCTCGAAGTCGCGCGCGCGGGCGAACAGCGCGGCGTGGATCCCCGGTGAGAGCGAGCTGCCGTGGGAGGTCCGCTGCTCGTAGAAGCGTAGGTTGGGCTCGAGCGAGCCCGGCGCGACCTCGTCGGGCACGAGGTGATGGAGCATCAGCACGTCGGCCTGCTTGACGACCTGGGCGTCGCGGACCCGTTCCGCTCCGAGCAACAGGTCGGCCGCGATCGGGCGCCGGGGCGCGACCTCCTCGATCACGAGCGGCTCGAGCGCACCAAAGCCCGCGAACTCCTCGTAGCGCGCGGTCTCGGCGTCGTAGCCGTCGACGAGCGCGTCGCCGAGCGCCCGCCACCGCGCCCGCTCGTGGTTCTCCACCGTGCCGGCCGCGGCCGACGCGGCCCGCCGGAGGTTCCACCGGGCCATCACGTTGGTGAACGCGTTGTCGTCGACCGGTCCGTGGTACTCGTCGGGGCCGATGACGCCGAGGAGGTGGGCCGAGCCGTCGGGCTCCACCCGGATCCGTGACGTCCAGTAGCGCGCGGTCTCCACCAGGATCTCGCGGCCCGGGCCGGTGGCGAAGGCCGCGTCGCCGGTCCAATCGGCGTAGCAGCACGCGGCCCACGCGATCTCGGCGACGATGTGCTCCTCGAGCTGGCCCGTGCGAATCGGGACCACCCGCCCGGCGCGGTCGCGCGCCAGCGGCGGCGTCACGTCGTCGCCGCTTCCCGCCGACTCCCACGGGAAGCGCGCCCCGTCGAGCCCGAGCGCGTGCGCGGCACTTCGGGCTGCGGGAAGACGACGGACGCGGTACTCGAGCATCGCCCGCGCGGCTGCCGGGTGGGTGGCGGCGAGCACCGGCAGCACGAACGTGTCGGCGTCCCAGAACACGTGACCCCGGTATGCGGGCCCGGTGAGGCCTCGGGCCCCCACCGCCGCCTCGTCCGTGTCGCCGACCGACGCCATCACGTGGAAGAGCGCGAATCGGACCGCCTGCTGGAGGTCGTCGTCGCCCTCGATCACGACGTCGGCCTCGCGCCAGCGCGCCGCCCACGCGGCGCGGTGCTCGGCGAGGAGCTGCTCGTAGCCGGCGTGCTCGGCCCCTTGAAGTGCGACCCGCGCCCGCTCCGCATCGGGCCACGACCGAGGCTCGGCCCCGGCGTCGGCCCCGGGGTTGGCCCCGGAGTTGACACAGAAGACGGCCAGGCGCTCGAGCGCCTCGCCTCCCCGACCGTCGGAGCGGCGCTGCTCGCTCGCCGCGGCCACGATGCCCCCGCCGCTCGACGCGGCGACCGCCATCCAGTGGTGGTCGTCGAGCGTCCCCCCTTCGTGATCGGCGGCACCGGCGGGTGGGAGCAGGGGCCGCGCCGCGCGCGCGTCGCCGAGCGTGCCCTCCGCCCGCAGGGCGACCGTCCCCGGCCGCGCGAGCGACGAGAAGCGCGCGCTCCGGAGGGTCCCGGCCGCGCCCGCGAGCCCCTCGCCGAGCAGTCCCGCGTGCAGGTCGAGCACGCGTCGCAGCCCGTCGCCCGGCTCGACCTCGACGGGAAGCCGGTGCCACACCGGGCCGGGGAGCAGCGCGGTCTCCGGGCCGTCACCGTCGTAGACGCCGGCGGCGAGCACCCACGGCACCGTCGCCGCGTGGGCCGCCACCGGCGTGCCGCTCGTTCCGAGCCGGCCGTCGGCCAGGACCAGCATCGCGGCGCGCGCCCGCTCGTGCTCCGGATCGAAGCCCTCGACCACGATCGACCAGGCCGGATCGTCGTCGACACGAGGGGCCTCCCCCGCGCGGCGACGGGCCAGCTGATCGGAGAGCAACGCGAGGAACGACGCCGGCCCTCCACCCAGGGCCACGACGCCCTCGGGAGCACCGCCGGGCTCGACGCCGACCGACACCACCGCCACGCGCGCCGCCTCGGGCACGAGCATCAGGGAGTCGCTTCCGGGCAGGCCACCGAGCGGCCCCAGCTCGTCGCCGCCGATCAGCACCTGAGACGGCGCGATCCCCGACCGCCAGAGATCGGCGAGGAGCCACCGAGCGGAGTCCGACTTGTCGGTGAGCCCGATCTCGACGTGCTTGGCGTCGCTGGTGACACGCGGATCGCCCAACCCGGTCTCGCGGGCCGCGGCCGCGGCCAGCTCGACCACCTCGTGCAGCCCCGACAGACCCACGTCGAGCAGCCGCGCGATCACCGCGGAGAGGAGCTCGTCGATCCGGGCCTTGGGTGGGTCGCGCCACTCCGGCTCGGGGATGAGGTCGATCTTTCGCCGGTTGAGCCGCTGCGACACGATCTCGGCCCGCAGCCCCAGGCCGCGGAGCCGGGCGACCGTGAGCTGGGCGGCGCGTGTGAGCGCGGCGTCCTCGTCGGCGGTGGCCTCACGGCGAGCGACCAGGTGCGGCCCCCGAGCGTCGACGCGGTAGATCTCGGAGCCCCGGTTCAGCGCGAGCACGAGCCGGCCGGCCGTCGGCGGCCGGGCCCGCAGCTGGCCGTCGATGTTCCCGACGTGCGTGCCGCTCACCACCGCGACGTGCATCCCCGCGTCGCAAAGCTCCTCGATCAGCCCGCGCGCCTCCGACGCGTCGGCCGCCCGGTCGGGCACGGCGGTGCCGTCCCAGTCGAACACGACGGCCTCGAACCGGCGCTCCAGCGCGTCCGGCCGCACGCCCTAGGCGGCCGCCACCTCGCGGCCGACCACGCGCTCGTAGAGGTCGAGGTGCTCGGCAACCATCCGATCGGCCGAGAACCAGCCCTCGACCGCAGCCCGGCACGCCCTCCGGTCGAGGTCGCCCACCTCCTCGAGCCGGGCGACCATGTCGGGCTCGTCGTCACAGAGGAAGCCGGTCACGCCGGGCTCGACGATCTCGGGGGCCGCGCCCTCCCGGAAGCTCAACACCGGCGTCCCACATGCCAACGCCTCGATCATCACGAGCCCGAAGGGCTCGGGCCAGCGGATGGGGTTGAGGAGCGCCCGGGCGCCCGCGAAGAGCTCGAGCTTCTCCCGGCCACCCACCTCTCCGACGTAGGTGACGCGGTCGTCGAGCAACGGTTGCACGGCCTCCTCGAAGTACCGGCGCTCCCCGGGCTCGCGCATCTTGGCCGCGATCAACAGCCGCACCCCGGCCGCATGCGCCACCGCGGCGGCGCGCGCCACGCCCTTCTCCGGGGCCATGCGCCCGACGAACAAGCAGTAGCCGCCGGTCCCGGCGCCGAGCGGGAACTGGTCGGGATCGATACCGTGGTGGATGACCCGCGCGATCGGAATGTCGCGCGCGGTCGCGGCCTGCGCGCGCGAGATGGCAACGATCGGCACCCGGCCCGCGATGAGCCGGTACAGATCACGAACCTCGTCGTCGAACGGGCCATGGTTGGTGGTGACGACCGGCGCGCGCGCGACCCGGTCGGCGATCAGCGGCCCGGCCAGCGTGTGGTCGTGCACGATGTCGAAACCCTCTGTCTGGTCGTACGCTCGGATCACGTGACGCAGCTCGGAGGCTACGCCCGCGCTCCCCATGCCGACGGCGTGCTCCAGCACTGCGGCGCGGGGGACGGGACACGTGCTGTCGCCGGTCGTGAAGAGCCGCACCTCGTGGCCTGCGGCCTCGAACCCCCGGGCGAGCCGGTCGATCACCGCCTCCGTACCGCCGTAGCCGATCGGCGGCACGGGCAGCCACGGCGGGGCGATCAGCGCGATGCGCACAGCTCAGCCCGGCTGGGACTCGGCGTCGGCGCCGGCGACCGTCACGTCGATCCCCACCGCGTCGTGATCGAGCTCGCGCACGGCGGCGATCACGCGGACCGCGGCCACCTCGGCCAGCGCGCGCGAAAGAGGCTGTGGGGTGTGGAGCGTCACCCTCAGCACGCTCTGGCGCCGGTGCACCACCGCCTCGGCCTCGGCCGGGTCGAGCCCGTGGAGCTCGAGAACGGTCCGCAGGGCCTCGGTCGCGAGCTCGCCGTGGCGAGGCAACGGAGCGGCCGCCGCCCGCTCACAGCCGGCGACGATGTCATCGCCCCGGTCGAGCACCTCGGTGGCCCACCGCTCGAACGGGTTGAGCACGGGGTTGCCGGCCACGACCAGCGGGACGTGACTCCGCAACGCGCACGTGACGCCGTCCTCGAACGGCGCCGCCCGCGGGAACGGCGGCTCGCGCACCGTGAGCGCCACGTCGACACCCGCCAGCACGCAGGTCCCGTCCTCGAGTGCCTTGCACGCGGAGCCCCACTTGCCGGGCTCGTGACATCGCACCACCTCGTGGCCGGCCGCCTCGAGGGCCCGCTCGGCCCGCGCGGAGGCCATGCGACTCGTCTCCAGCACAAGCACCCGCATCGGGTCCCCTTCTTCCGGTCGGCAAGCCTGGTCGCATCGTCAGCCGCGGCGCGAGGGCGCGGGGAGGGTCCTCGGTCACGAGCCTCGGGCCGGAAGTCCCATCGCGACTCCCGCGAGCCCCCGCATGGCCCGGGGGCTCGACCTTCGGGACCTTGGGCCCTGTTTGGCGTCCGCTCTCGGGCCGCACACTCCGGGCATGCTTGCCGGCTGTTGCTCTTGGTCCGATCGGGGCTCGCGGTGAGGCTCACCGACGGACGCTCGGGACTCGAGCTCATCGACCGGCTCGAGTGCTTCCGCCTGCTCGCCCGCGAGCCCGTCGGCCGGCTCGGCGTCGTGCTGGACGGCCGTCCGTTCATCTTCCCCGTCAACTACCTGCTCGCCGGCGAGAGCATCGTCTTCCTGACCGACGCGGGTACGAAGCTCGACGCGCTCTCGCGATCGCCGGTCGCGTTCGAGGTGGACGGCGTCGACGCGCGCACACAGACCGGATGGAGCGTCCACGTGAGTGGGTCCGCGCGCGAGGTGACCGCGTTCTCGTCTGCCGACCTCGTGCGCCGGATCGAGTCGCTCGCCCTCCGCCCGTGGGCCCCGGGCGACAAGGGCCACTGCGTGCAGATCGTGCCCGAGGCCGTGACCGGCCGGCGGATCGTGCACGCGGAGGAGACGAGCTGACGGAAGCGGGCCACGCGCCCGCGCTCACACGGCGAGATCCCGGCGCTCGAACGCGACCACCGCGCTCACGAACAGCACCGCGGTCACGCCCACGAGGAAGGCGACGTGACCGGCGGCGAGACCGTTCCGCAGCGGGTCCACGCCGATCGCGTGGTAGTAGGGCGAGCATGGCCGCAGCGGCTTCAGCCAGTGGACGAGCGGCGCGAGCGTCCCCACGAAGTAGCTCACCACGGCGGCCACCGCGCTCGCGCCGCGGCTCAGGCCCCGGCGGCCGGTGAGGCAGCCGAGCGCGAACGCGAGCGCGACGAACACCCCGCCGAGCAGCACCGTCGACACGGTCGCCGCCACCAGCCGGTGCTCGACAACGTGCATGCCCACCGCCGGCGCGCCGATCACGAGCACCACCAGAAAGCCGGCGCCGATGCCGAGCAACCCCGTGCTGACGGCGGCGAACTTCTCGGCCACGACCCGGCCCCTGCGGATCGGGTTCGCCAGTAGCAGGTCGATCGTGCGCCGCTCCTCCTCGAGGGTCGTCGCGTCCGACCCCGCGAGCACGGCGAAGATCACGACCAGCGTCGGGACCATGAACCCGAACAGCTCGGCCCGGAGGTAGCCGTCGGCGGTCGAGATGTCGCTCAGCCCGAACAGCGCCTTGAACGCTGGCGGGTAGCCCCGGACCAGCCGCGTGTACGACGGGAGCGAGTGCTTGATCGACGGGTAGAGCAGCACCATCCACAGCGCGAGCAGAGCGATCCCGAGGCCCCAACCGAGCAGGGCCCGCCGTTCGTCGCGCAGGGTCTTGGTGAAGACGCTACGCAGCATCGCCCGCGCTCCCGTCGGTGTTGGCGTCGGCGTCGGCGTAGTACGTAAGGAAGATCTCCTCGAGGTCGGGCTCGTGGCTGACCAGGTCGACCACCGGAAGGTTGGCGAGGGTCTTGACGACGTGGTCCATCGGGCCGGTGACCGCGAACCGGGCCACCCGCCCGTCGACATGGAGCTCGCGCACGCCCTCCACGCCCCGCAGCCGGCCGGGATCGATGCCGTCGGCGAAGTGCACCTCGAGCCGTCGCATGGCCTTGGCCTTCAACGCCACGACCTCCTCGACCGCCACGAGGCGCCCGGCCCGCACGATTCCCACGTGGTCGGCGACCTGCTCGACCTCCCCCAGCGCGTGCGACGAGAGGAACACCGTGCGACCCTCGGCCTTCGCGTCGAGGATGAGCCGGTGCACGCGCTGCTGCACGATCGGGTCGAGCCCGGTGGTGGGCTCGTCGAGGATCAGCAGCTCCGGCCGGTGCATGAGCGCCTGCACGAGCCCGACTTTCTGCTTGTTGCCGCGTGAGAGCGCCCGGATGTGGCGCGAGAGGTCGAGGTCGAGCAGGTCGGCGAGGTCGGCCGCGTCACCGAGGTCTCGCATGTCACGCAGGTTCGCGAAGAACCTGAGGAGCTCGGAACCGGTGAGCTGCTCGTAGAGCGCCAGCTCGCCCGGCAGGTAGCCCGTGCGGCGACGGATCTCGACGCTCCCGGCCCGCGTGTCGAGCCCGAGCACCTCGGCTCGGCCGCGGGTGGGTCGAATCAGATCGAGGAGCACGCGGATCGTCGTCGTCTTGCCCGCGCCGTTGGGGCCGAGGAACCCGAACACCTCGCCCGCGCCTACCTCGAGACTCACGTCGTCGAGCGCGAGCACGCGGCCGTAGGACTTCGTGAGGCGCGCGGTGCGGATCGCGGCGTTCACGGGAGGAGCCTTGCACGGAGCACCATTCTCGTGCGCCGCCGGCGCGGAGGCCCGGGCACCTCGGCACGAGGCCTGTGACCTTCGACCCTGGGACGCGCCCGGCCGTCGGCCGACGATCGTCACGTCGGACCCCTGACCCGGCAGAGGGAGTTGCCGTGCCCAAGACGATCGTCGTGCCGCTCGACGGATCGGAGGCCGCGGAGCGCGCGCTCGGCCCCGCCGCCCGGCTGGCTGCCCGGTTCCCGGCCGAGGTCGTGGTGATGACGGCCCAGTGGGGTGGCGTCGTCGTCGACCCCCATGCCTACCTCGAGGAGGCCGCGCGGCGCGCCGGCCTGACGCAGGTGGAGACCCAGGTGGTCCCCGACACGTTCCCCCAGACCGCGATCGCGCGACTGGTCCACGACGTGCCCGACCCGGTGGTCTGCATGAGCACCCACGGACGCACGGGTCTCGGGCACGCGTTCCTCGGGAACGTGGCCGAGGAGGTGATCCAACGGGTCGAGACTCCGCTGGTCCTCGTCGGGCCGACGGTGGTCGAAGGCGAGCTTCCCCTCGCGAATCTCGTGGTGTGCGTGGAGGGCTCGAGGGTGTCCCGGGAGATCCTCCCGGTGGCGGAGGAGTGGGCGCGCGCGCTCGACCTCGCCGTCTGGCTCGTCCAGGTGATCGATCCGGACGCCGGTCGGAGAGCCGAGCGCGCGACCGGTGAGCACGTCGTCGAGGAAGGCACGCTCATGACGCTGGCGCGGACGATGGAGCACGACGGCCTCAGGGTGAACTGGGAGGAGCTGCACGGCGTGAAGCCCGCCGAGGCCATCGTCGACTTCGCGCGCGTGCTCCCCGCCTCGCTGATCGCGATGACCACGCACACCCGCGTGGGGCTGGAGCGCGTGGTGCTCGGCAGCGTAGCCATGTCGGTGGTGCGCTCCGCACCGTGCCCGGTGCTGGTCGTGCGCCCCCGTTAGCGGCCCTAGCCCGGGGGCTGCTCCAGGTAGACCCGGGCCTCGCCGAGATCGTCCTCGAACACGAACACCCGGTAGCCGTCGAGCAGCGCGAAGTGGGGCGCCCAGCCCTCGGCGTCGCCGTACTTCCCCATGGCACGGATGCCGTTCTGCTCGAGCACGGCGATCAGCGCGTCGGCCTCGAAGCGCGACGGGAGGTCGGCCAGCTCGACGATCCGCCCCTCGGGTCGCGGCGCTCTCTTCACGCGACGAAGGCTACCGGCCCGTAGGCGATCCATAGACGCGGGCCTCGGATACCGTGAGCCGACCGTGGACCTCTCGCGATCCTTCGCCCCGTTCCGTCACCGGCCGTTCGCGCTGCTGTGGACGGGCGCGTTCGTGTCGAACATCGGCACGTGGATGGAGACGGTCGGCGTCGGCATCCTCGTCACCGAGGTCACCCATCGCGCCGGCTGGACGGGCCTCGTAGCCGCGGCAGCCTTCGTGCCCGGCGCGCTCCTCGGTCCGATAGGCGGCGCGCTCGCGGACCGGCTCCCCCGGCGCCGCGTCCTGCTCACCACCACGGCCGTGCAGACCGCGCTGGCTGGGCTACTCACCTTCCTCGCGGCGCGCGGCACCCCGCCGCCGGGCCTGGTGACGCTCATCGTGTTCGCCGGTGGCTGCGCGATGGCGCTCGGGTTCCCCTCGTTCCAAGCGATGCTCCCCGATCTCGTCCCCGAGGAAGACGTGGTGAGCGCGGTGGCACTCGCGTCGGCGGTGTGGAACCTCGGACGCGTCATCGGCCCCGCCCTCGCCGGGATCGTGATCGCGACGGGCGACTACGCGTGGGCGTTCGGCATCAACACCGTCAGCTTCCTCGCCGTGATCGCGGTGGTGCTTCCGTTGCGCCTCCCGCCGCCCGCAACCCCCACGGGCGCGACCATCCTCGGCTCGATCCGCGAAGGCGTGCGATTCGCGCGCGGCGAGCCCGGCATCCGGGTCGTGATCGGCTACATGGCGCTCAACACGTTCCTGGCCGCGCCGTTCATCGGGCTCATCCCCGCCATGGCCATCAAGGTGCTCCACGAGGGTGCCGGTGGAACCTCCGCGCTCGTCACCGCCCAGGGTGTCGGCGCGGTGACGATGGCGTTCTCCCTGGGCGCGCTCGCCGCCTACCTCGGCTCGCGCCGCGTCCTGCAAGGCGTGCTATGGCTGCTACCACCCGCGCTCGTGCTGTACGCGGTCGCGCCCACCATCGCGTTCTCGGTGCCGGCGATCTTCGTCGTCGGCTTCCTCTATCTCGGCGCGTTGTCGAGCTTCATGAGCATCGCCCAGCTCCGCGCGCCATCGGCCGTGCGCGGTCGGGTGCTCAGCGTGCTGATGGTGCTGCTCGGCACGCTCTACCCGCTCGGGCTCCTCGTGCAGGGCACGCTCGCCGACGCCGTCGGCCTCCGGCCCGTCACCGCGGGCGCGGCACTGCTGATGCTCGCCACGCTGGTGATCACCCGCGTCACCCGGCCGTCGTTCGCGGCCGCGCTCGACCGGTTCGAGATCACGGGATCCGACGGCGCGGGACCCGAACCGATCCCCGCGCCGGCAGCGCCGGGTGCATTGGAGCTGTAGGGCGGCGGGCGGTACGGTCCGCGCTCCGGCCGACATGACAGGGCCCGGAGCATGGGCCCAAAGCGTGAGGACCCAAAGCGTGAGGACCCAATGCATGGAGATCCAATGCATGGAGAGACAGCCATGGTGATCGAGCGCGAGCGACGAGGGCGGCTCGGGATCCTGACCCTCAACCGGCCCGAGGCCCGGAACGCCGTCAATCGCGAGCTCGCGAACGCGATGGAGGACGCGCTCGACGACTACGAGGCCGACGACGAGCTCTGGGCCGTCGTGATCACGGGCGCAGGGTCCACATTCTGCGCCGGCGCCGATCTCAAGGCGGTGGCCAAGGGCGAGGGCATGACGCTCACGACGAAGCGCGGTGGCTTCGGCGGCCTCGTCACCCGCGACTTCTCGAAGCCGATCATCGCCGCGGTCAACGGCCCGGCTCTCGCGGGCGGGTTCGAGATCGTGCTCGCCTGCGATCTCGTGGTGGCGGCCGAGTACGCGGTGTTCGGCCTCCCGGAGGTGAAGCGGGGCCTGTTCGCCGCCGCCGGCGGGCTCATCCGGTTGCCGAAGCGGGTGCCGCTCGCGCTGGCGATGGAGCTCGCGATCACGGGCGACGCCATCGACGCGGCCCGCGCGCTCGCGCTCGGGCTCGTCAACCGCGTCGTGCCCGGCGACCAGGTGCTGGCCGAGGCGATCGCGCTCGCCGAGCGGATCTGCGAGAACGCACCCACGTCGGTTCGGGCTTCGCGGCGCATGGTGCGCGAGGCCGTCGACCTCACCGAGGCCGAGGCCTGGCCCCGCAACTACGAGCTCTCCCTCGAGGTGTTCTCGACCAAGGACGCCATCGAGGGCGCCACCGCGTTCGCCGAGAAGCGCCCGCCCCGCTGGACGGGTCGCTAGCGCGCCGGCTCGCGACCGGCTCAGCCCACGACCGGCTCAGCCCGCGACCGGCTCGGGGCCCAGGAGCTGGGTGTGCACGTCGACGACCGCGCTGATCACGCCGCGTGCCGCGACCGCGGCACACACGACGAGCACGATCTGGCCGGCCACGAGCACCGGCGTCAGGGAGGGCGCCGCCACCGCGGACCCGAACCCGAGCACGCCGGACACGGCCATGCCGATCCAGAGCGCCCACCACCGACCCACCAGCCGGCGCGCCGGATGGCCGGCCGGGAACAGGTCGCAGGCCGACTGGTAGGGCCACCAGAAGTTGACGACCGGGATGATGAACGAGCACGCGGCAAGCCCGGGTCTGCGCCGCGCGGGGAGCCCCGCCGCCTCGGCCGTCAGCGCGGCGCGGTAGAACCAGACGGCGAACAGCACGCCGGCCGCGATGAGCCCGAGCTGCGCGAACTGGCTCACCGCCGCCGCGCCCGACGGCCCGAGCCGCTGGATGCCGAGGGCCTCGCTCCGCGAGCGATTCCTCGTGAGCTCGTCGAAGTGGTCGACGAGCCAGCGCACCTGCACCGCGGCCGCGATCGCCCCCGCGATCTGGGCCGGCACCGCGAACACGAGCGCGATCTGGGCCCACCGGGCCGCGTGGCGCTCGTCACGCAGACGAGGCCCGGGTGAGGGCCGGTAGACCGTGGCAACCGGCGATCCCGACACCTCGGGCGGGTGGACGTGAGCGGTCCAGGCGACGCCGTCCCACCAGCGGAGCTTGCCCGTGCCCCAGGGGTCGGGCTTCCAGCCGGGCGGCGTGGGGCCGGAAGGCACGCTCACCGCGACCACGCTAGCGGTGGCCGTCCGCTCGGCTGTGCCGGCGTCTCCGCAGGTCAGCGCGGCAGGGGACCCGCGCTCCGTGGCATGCTCGCGCGCCCACAGCGGTCGTGAGGGGCTCCGATGACACCCGATCTGACTCCCCTGCTCGAAGGCCTCCCCGGCCGGGCGTCGGTCTACGCCCACAACCTCGACACGGGCGAGAGGCTCGCGATCGACGCCGACGCCACCAAGCCCACCGCCAGCGCGGCCAAGCATTTCGTGCTGCTCACCCTGGCCGACGGCGTCTCCGCCAACGTGCTCGACCCGAGCGAGCGGATCGAGCTGCGAGAGTCTGACATCGTCCCGGGCTCCGGCGTGCTCCGCTACTGCGCGCCCGGCCTGCGCCTCACGCTCCACGATCTCGCGTACCTGATGATGACCATCTCCGACAACGTCGCCACCAACCTGCTGCTCGACGCGATCGGCGGGCCGGCCAGCGTGAAGCGGGTCCTCGACGCCATAGGGCTGGTCGGCGCCGAGGTGCACCAGCCGATCGCGTTCTCCGCCAACGATGTCGTGCTGTGGGCATCCTCCACCGCTCGCGCGCTGGGCGAGTCGTTCGCGCTGCTGGCCGAGCCGTCCGACTTCGGGCTCGAGGCCGACGTCGCCCACTTCTGCCTCGAGATCCTGCGCCGCCACCAGCACCTTGAGCGCCTGCCGCGCTTCCTCCCGTGGAACGAGCACGCGATCGACTTCGGCGTCGAGCTCCCCGTCACCGCCTACGGCAAGTCGGGCTCCTACCCCGGTGTGTGCATCGACGCGGGCCTGTTCGTCACCCAGAAGGACCGCTACGCGGTCGCGGTGATGATCGACGAGCTGACCGACTCGCGCTCGACGTCGAACGGCGCCGGGCCCGAGCTGTGCGCGCAAGTGGGCCGCGCGCTGTATCACGCCTGGGGCCGCGAGGAGGAGCGGGGGCCGAGTGCCGAAGGCGGCTGACCTGCCCACGCCGGCTCTCGTCGTCGACACCGGCGCGCTCGAGCACAACCTGACCGCCATGGCCGCCGCGCTCCCGGGCGCGCGCTGCCGGCCCCACGTGAAGGCGCACAAGACAACCGCGCTGGCCCGCCGCCAGGCCGCGCTCGGCCACCGGAGCTTCACCTGCGCGACGCCGCGGGAGATGGTGGGTCTGGCCCGGGCCGGGTTGGGGGACGACCTGCTGCTCGCCAACGAGGTCGTCGATGCCGATCGACTGGCTGGGCTGGCCTCCCTCGACGCACGGGTCACGATCGCGCTCGACTCCGAGGCCACCATCGACGCGGCCGCGCGCGCCGGGCTGCGCGAGGCGGTGATCGACGTGAACGTCGGGCTCCCCCGGTGCGGCTGTGACCCCGCCCAGGCCGGCCGACTCGCCGACCTCGCCCGCGCCGAGGGCATCGAGGTGCGCGGCGTGATGGGCTACGAGGGTCACGTCGTGGGCCTCGAGGACCGCGCGCAGCGCGTCGAGCAGACCGAGCAGTGCATGGCCCTGCTGCTGAAGGCACACGAGCAGGTGGGGGGCGAGCTGGTCTCGGCCGGCGGCACCGGCACCTTCGACGTGAACACGTGGGCCACCGAGATCCAGGCCGGCTCGTACGCGCTCATGGACACCGCGTACGGCAAGCTGGGGCTCCCGTTCCTGCCCGCGCTGTCGGTGCTGGCCACGGTGATCTCCGTGTCGCCCGGCTACGCGGTGGCCGACTGCGGCCTGAAATCGCTCGGCATGGACCACGGCAACCCGACCATCGACGGCGCGACCGTCTGGTTCTGCTCCGACGAGCACGTCACCTTCGGGCCCGACTCCGACGGATCGGTGCGCGTCGGCGACCGCGTGACGGTGTGGCCGGCGCACGTCGACCCGACGGTCGCGTACCACGAGCGGATGCACCTGGTCGACGGAAGCGACGTGGTCGAGACCTGGACGATCGACCTACGGGGCTGGTAGCGGGACGCTACCGTTCGCCCATGACCGACCTCGCCTTCGTCGACGCCACCGCCCAGGCCGAGCTGGTCCGCGCCGGCGACGCCTCCCCGCTCGAGCTCGTCGACGCCGCGATCGACCGCATCGAGAAGCTCAACGGGGAGCTCAACGCGGTGATCCACCCGCTCTTCGAGAAGGCCCGGGCCGCCGCTGCAGGCGAGCTTCCCGATGGTCCCTTCCGCGGCGTGCCCGCCGTGATCAAGGACCACGACGGCACCTCCGCCGGCGACCCGTGCCATCACGGCAACAAGCTCCTGAAGGAGATCGGCTGGGTCGAGCCGCACGACAGCTACCTCACCGCCAAGCTCCGCGCGGCTGGGTTCGTGCTCGTCGGCAAGGCCAACGTGCCCGAGCTCGGCCTGCAACCCACCACCGAGCCGCTCGCCTACGGCCCCAGCCACAACCCGTGGGACACCACCCGGGGCACCGGCGGCTCGAGCGGCGGCTCCGCGTGCGCGGTGGCGTCGGGCATGGTTCCCGTCGCCCACGCCGGAGACGGCGGCGGCTCGATCCGCATCCCGGCGAGCGCGTGCGGGATCTTCGGTCTCAAGCCGACGCGTGGGCGAGTGTCGCTCGGACCCGACGACGCCGAGCCCTGGGCGGGCCTCATCGTGCGCCACGTGGTGACCCGATCCGTGCGCGACAGCGCCGCGGTGCTCGACGCGCTCGCCGGCGAGATGCCCGGCGACCCCAACACCGCGCCGCCTCCGGCCCGGCCGTTCCTGTCGGAGGTGGGCGCCGACCCCGGCCGCCTCCGTATCGGGCTGCATACGAGCGCACCCGCGGCGATGTGCGCGACCGATCCCGAGTGCGTGGCCGCGGCCGAGGACGCGGCCCGGCTGCTCGAGTCGCTCGGTCACACCGTCGAGCCCGCCTGGCCGGAAGCGCTCGACGAGCCCGACGCTCTCGGCGCGTTCCTCACCGTGCTGGCCACCTGGGTGGCCCACGACCTCGACGAGATCGCCCGTCGAACCGGTCGCGAGGTCGGCCCCGACGACGTCGAGCCGCTCACGTGGCTCTATGCCGAGATGGGCCGGGCCCACAGCGCGAACGACTACGTGACCGCCATCACCCACGCGCACGCGTGGAGCCGCCGGATCGCCTCGTGGTGGGCCAGCCGCGGTGGTGGCGGCTTCGACCTCCTGCTCACCCCGACGATGGCCGAGCCGCCGCCGGTACTCGGCGACCTCGTGTCCCCGCCCGACAACCCGATGCACGCCGGGGCCCGGGCCACGCCGTTTGCCACCTACACCCTGCCGTTCAACGTGACCGGCCAGCCGGCGATGTCGGTGCCGCTGTACTTCGCCGCCAGTGGCCTTCCCATCGGCGTGCAGCTCGTCGCGCCGTTCGGCCGGGAGGACCTGCTGCTGCGGATGGCGGGCCAGCTCGAGGAGGCCCGACCCTGGGCCGCCCGCATCCCGCCCGTGCACGCCTGAGGCTCGGGGCGCGATGGCCGAGGATCTCGCTGCTCTCGACGCCACCGCGCTGGCCGAGCTCGTACGCGGCGGCGAGTCCACGGCGCTCGAGCTGGTCGACGCGGCGATCACCCGCATCGAGAAGCTGAACCCCGAGCTCAACGCGGTCGTCACCACCCGCTTCGAGCGGGCGCGCGACGAGGCCCGGTCGCCGGATCTCCCCGACGGCCCGTTCCGGGGCGTCCCGTTCCTGCTCAAGGACCTCGCGTGCACGATGGCCGGCGAGCCCGCGCACGAGGGCATGCGCGTGCTGAAGGAGCTCGGCCACACCGCGACCATCGACAGCCATCTCGCCCGGCGTTACCGCGCCGCGGGGCTCGTCGTGCTCGGGCGCACGAACACGCCCGAGCTCGGCCTCATGGGCACCACCGAGCCCGCGAGCTACGGACCGACGCGCAATCCGTGGGACGTCACCCGAACCCCGGGCGGGTCGAGCGGCGGATCGGCCGCCGCGGTCGCGAGCGGGATGGTGCCGGCCGCGCACGCCAGCGACGGCGGTGGCTCGATCCGCATCCCGTCGAGCTGCTGCGGCCTGGTCGGGCTGAAGACGTCGCGCGGTCGGACCTCCGTCGGGCCCGCGGGCGGCGAGCTGGCCCGCTTCCTCAGCGTGCAGTTCGCGGTGACCCGCTCCGTGCGCGACGCCGCCGCCCTCCTCGACGTGGCCGCGGGTGAGGAGCCCGGCGACCCGATCGTGGCGCCGCCGCCGGCCCGGTCGTTCGCGGCCGAGGTGGGGGCCGATCCGGGGCGGCTGCGCATCGGGCTGATGACGAGCTCGCCGGCCGGCGTGAGCGAGATCCATCCCGACTGCGTGGCCGCGGCCGAGGGCGCGGCGGCTCTGCTCGAGTCGCTCGGCCACACGGTGGAGGTCGCGCACCCTGCGGCGCTCGACGAGCGCGAGCGGCTCCTCGCGTTCGCAGTGGTGTGGGCCGCGAACACGGCGTCCAACCTCGCGCAGTGGGGTCGCGCGCTCGGCCGCGACCTGACCGAGGCCGATGTCGAGCCGCTCACCTGGGCGCTCGCCGAGCAGGGGCGTGCCGTGACGGCGGTGGAGTTCCTGGACGCGGTCGCCGCCATGCAAGCCTTCACGCGGCAGTTCGCGCGGTGGTGGGCCGACGGCTTCGACCTCCTGCTCTCGCCCACGTTGGGCGAGCCGCCGGTGCCGCTGGGCACGCTCAGCACGCCGGCCAGGCCCTTCGCCGGCTACGTGCGTACCGGCGCGTTCACGCCGTACACGCCCACGTTCAACATCACCGGCCAGCCCGCGATCACGCTCCCGCTCGCGACGAGCAAGGAAGGTCTCCCGGTGGGCGTCCACCTCGGCGCGGGCTACGGGCGCGAGGACGTGCTGATCCGGGTGGCGGCCCAGCTCGAGGCCGCGCAGCCGTGGGCGGCGCGCCTGCCCGCCGTACACGCGTAGCCCGGTGACGCGATGACCGTCCGCATCGGCGGGGGCCAGGGCTTCTACGGCGACACGCCGCGCGCCGTGGAGGGCCTGCTGGCCGAGGGCGTCGACTACCTCTGCCTCGAGGCGCTGGCCGAGCTGACCCTCGCCATCCTCCAGAAGGACCGCCAGCGCGACGAGACCCGTGGCTATACGCGCGACCTGCCCCTCTACCTCGGTGCCGCGTTACCGGCGGTGGCCGAGGGCCGCACGAAGATCGTCACCAACGCGGGTGGCATCAACCCGGCGGCCGCGGCGCGCGCCGCGATCGACACCGCCCGCCAGATGGGCGTCACCGGCATCAAGGTCGCCACCGTGCTCGGCGACGACCTGATGACGCGTCTCGCCTCCCTCCGGTCGGCCGGCGCGTCGCTCGAGAGCATGGAGACCGGCGAGCCGTTCGACGCGCTACCGGGCGAGCCACTGTTCGCGGCCGCGTATCTCGGCGCCCGCCCGATCGTCGAGGCGCTCGAGCAGGGTGCCGACGTCGTGATCACCGGCCGCGTCGCCGACGCGGCACTGTTCCTCGGGCCGCTCGCGTACGAGCACGGCTGGGCCTTCGACGACTGGGACCGGCTCGCCGCCGGCACGCTCGTGGGCCACCTGCTCGAGTGCTCGGGCCAGGTGGCGGGCGGCAACTACAGCGGCGAGTGGTGGACGATCCCGCACCCGTGGGACCTGCCGTACCCGATCGCAGAGGTGGAGGCCGACGGCAGCGCGGTGATCACGAAGCCGAAGGCGTCGGGCGGGCGGGTGAGCTTCGACACCGTGCGCCACCAGCTCCTCTACGAGGTTCACGACCCCGCCGCGTATCTCGCTCCCGACGTGGTGGCCGACTTCGCGTCGGCCACGTTCGACGACCTCGGGAGTGATCGCGTGCGCGTGACCCGCGTGCGTGGCAAGCCGGCCACGCCTACCTACAAGGCGCTGCTCGCGTACCACGCGGGCTGGGCCGGCGAGGCCCGGGTCGGGTTCGGTTGGCCCGACGCTGCCGAGAAGGCGAAGGCCACCGCGGCGATCTTCCGCAAGCGCGTCGAGATGGCCGGCCTCGAGGTGGCCGAGTGGTGCGTGGAGTGCTGGGGGGTCGACGCGCTGGGCGGGCCGACGGTGCCCGAGTCGTCGCGCGCGGTCGAGCCGCCCGAGGTGGGGCTGCGGGTGGCGTGGCGGTGTAGCGACCAGGCCACCGCGGCGCGCGTCGGGCGCGAGCTGGTGCCGCTCACGCTCTCGGCGCCGCCGGCCGGGCTCACCGGCATGGGCCGGGGGATGGGCGGCGGTGGCGGCACCGAGCTGCTCGGCATCTGGCCGACGCTGGTGCCGAAGGAGCTGGTCGACCCGAACGTGACGGTGACGGTGGAGGAGGTGCGCTGATGGCCCGGCTCGCGCTGCGGGAGCTGTGCGGCTATCGCGCCGGCGACAAGGGCGACACCGCCGACGTCGCCGTCTTCGCGAGCAGCGAGGAGGTCTACGACCTCATCGTGCGCGAGGTCACGGCCGAGCGCGTGAAGGAGCACTTCGGCTCGATGGTGACGGGCGAGGTGGTGCGCTACGAGGCCCGCAACGTGCTCGCGCTCAACTTCGTGCTGCGCGGCGCGCTCGGCGGTGGCGGCCCGCGCTCGCTGCGCTCCGACAACCTCGGCAAGACGCTCGGCGGCGCGCTCGTCCGCCTCGAGATCGACGTGCCCGAGCGCCTCGCAGCCTTCCGCCGCCCCCGCCCCGACGTCTCCTGGGCCGACGAGATCCTCCGGGACGGGCGCCCGTAGGCACGTGCTCCGTCGCCCGTGTACGACAGCCGTGAGTTGCCTTCAAGCGGTGTCGAGAAGTTGGCGGTCCGGGAAGCGCGGTCGGCTACGCGGCGCGGTCGGCTACGCGGCGCCGTCGGCTTCGCGGCGGCGGATGACCTCACGCACCGCGGGATCCAGGGCCTCGGCGGGTTGCGGTGACGCGAACAGGAAGCCCTGCCCGTAGTCGCAGCCGAGCGTGAGCAGCTCCTCGAGCTGCTCCTCTCGTTCCACGCCTTCAGCCGCGACCACGAGATCGAGCGCGTGCGCCATGTCCACCACCGCGCGCACGATCGACGAGTCGACCCGACTGGTGCCGAGGCCCGACACGAACGAGCGGTCGAGCTTGAGCCCGTCGACCGGGAGCCGCCGCAGGTACTCGAACGACGAGTAGCCGGTGCCGAAGTCGTCGAGGACGAGGCGCACGCCGAGCTCGCGCAGCTGATCGAGCACCACCAGCGTGCTCGCGAGGTCGTCGAGGAACACGCTCTCGGTGATCTCGAGGCACAGCGACCCCGGCTCCGTGCCCGCCCCGTCGAGCGCGCGCTCCACGGTGGCGACAAGCTTGGGCTGGATGAGCTGGCGGCCCGACAGGTTGATCGCAACCGTGACCGGCCGGCTCGAGGTGTTGCCCGCGTTCCACGCCGCGGCCTGGCGGCACGCCTCGCCGATCACCCACTCGCCCACCGGCACCACGAAGCCGCTCTGCTCGGCGCTCGGGATGAAATCGGCCGGGAGCACGATCCCGTGACCGGGGCGCCGCCAACGGAGCAGCGCCTCGACCCCGATGATGCGCCGGTCGCTCAGCGCGACGACCGGCTGATATTGGAGCTCGAGCTCCTTGCGGTCGAGCGCGTGGCGGAGCGCGGCCTCGGTCTCGAGCCGAGCGAGGAGCCCGGCGCGCAGGGCGTGGTCGAAGACCTCGACCCGAGCCCGGCCTCGCTCCTTCGCGCGATACATCGCCACGTCGGCATCACGGAGCAGCGCGTCGGCCGCGTCGCGGACCAGCCCGTCGTGTGGCTCCGGGCGAGCATCGTCCCCCAGCCCGTCGGCCACTGCGATCCCGATGCTGGCGCTGAGCACCACCTCGTCGCCCTCCACCGAGTACGGGCGGCGGATGCGGTTGAGCAGCCGGTCGGCCACGAGCTGCGCGTGCTGGGGGCTCTCGACGGTGCAGAGGATCACGAACTCGTCGCCGCCGAAGCGTGCCAGCGTGTCGCCGGAGCGCAGCGCGCCCTCGAGCCGGCGGGCGAGCGCCACCAGCACGCGGTCGCCGATCTGGTGGCCGAGCCCGTCGTTGATGTCCTTGAAGTGATCGAGGTCGAGGAAGAGCACCGCGACCTGGCCCTCCCGGTTGGGCGTGCGTAGCAGCGACTCGAGGTGGTGGAGGAACAAGGACCGGTTGGCGAGGCCGGTGAGCGGGTCGTGGCGGGCCTGGTATGAGAGGCGCTCGGCGGCCTCGCTCCGCTCGAGCGCGATGGCAGCGAGGTTGGCCGACGCCTCGGCCACGCGCTGCTCCTCCGCGCTCGGGAAGCGCTTCGCGTCGGGAACCAGCGCGACGGCGCCGAGCACGCGTCCGCTCGCCGACGCGACGATCGGGCTCGACCAACCCACTGAACCGCTCGACTCGCTGTCGTCATGCCGATCGCCGGCGAGCGCGGATCGCCCGACGCCGAGGTCGGCCAGCGCGTCGGGCGCGGCCCATCCCACCGGCAGGCTCGGGGCCACCGCGAAGCGCGGCGAGCGCTCGTCGGCTCCGTGCACGACGATCGCGCACCGCGCGCTGCTCGCATGGCCCTCCACCATGCGCGCGATGGCTTCGAGCGTCTCCTCGAGCGGCTCGCCGCGCGCCACCATCTCGAGCACCGTGCTCTGCCCCTCGAGCAGCTTCTCCGCCCGCTTGCGATCCGTGATGTCGCGCGCGTTCACCACGATGCCGTTCACCGTCGGCTCGTCGAGCAGGCTCGTGGCGATCCCCTGGAGGTAGCGCCACGTGCCGTCGGCATGACGCGCGCGGTAGTCGATCGGGGTGGGCCGGCCGCCCGACATGATCTGGCGAGTGATGAACTCCCCCACCGCGAGCGCGTCGTCGGGATGGAGCAGCAGCGCGACCTGCGTGCCCACCAGCTCCGACGGCTCGTAGCCCATCGTGCGCACCGAGGGGCTGACGTAGCTGAGGATCCCCTCGACGTCGAACACCGTGACGATGTCCGACGCGTGCTGCACGAGCGAGCGGAACCACGTCTCGCTCTCCCGCAGCGCCTGCTCCGCCCGCTTGCGATCGCTGATGTCGTGCACCGTCACCACGAGCCCGCTGATGCGCGGGTCGTCGAGGCAGTTCGTGAACACGGTCTCCACCTCACGCCACGAGCCGTCGGCGTGGCGAGCTCGCACCTCGACGCGAGCCGGCACGCGCGGGTGCTCCGCTTGCGTGGCGAAGGCGGCCGTGACCTTGTCGATGTCGTCGGGGTGCACGATGTCGAAGCCGTCGAGGCCCACGAGGTCGTCGGGCTGGTAGCCGAAGGCCTCGGTCACCGACGGGCTGGCGTACACGATCTTCCCGTCGCCGTTTCCCACGAGGATCACATCGGAGGCGTGCTCGGCCAGCGCCGCGCGCAGGGCGTCGGCGTCGATTGGGGTCGCGCGCTCCCGACGGTCGGGCGACTCAGGCGGGGTCACGTCGCGATCATCGGCACCGGACCCAGCCCGCAGAAGGGGTTTTCGCCCGCGTGAGCGTCACAGCCCGGCAGTACGGTGGCGGCGTGCACCCCTCCCTCCGCGGCTTCTCACCGAGCGTCGGCGAGTGGTTCACGACCACCTTCGAGCTCCCCACGCCGGCCCAGGAGCGGGGGTGGCCCGCCATCGCGAGCGGCAGCCACACGTTGATCCTCGCCCCGACAGGATCCGGAAAGACGCTGGCCGCGTTCCTCTGGGCCGTCGACCGCCTCGCCTCCGACCCGGTCCCCCCGCCGAAGGAGCGACTGCGGGTGCTCTACGTGTCACCGCTGAAGGCGCTCGCGGTCGACGTGCAGAAGAACCTGCGCGCGCCACTCGTCGGCATCCGCCTCGCCGCGAGCCGGTCGGGCGCGCGCCTGCACGAGCCGACGGTCGGGATGCGCACCGGCGACACGCCGTCGAAGGAGCGCCAGGCGCTGGTGCGCACACCGCCCGACATCCTCATCACCACGCCCGAGTCGCTCTACCTCATGCTCACGTCACGGGCGCGCGACACGCTGCGGAGCGTGCGCTGGGTCATCGTCGACGAGATCCACGCAGTGGCGGGCACGAAGCGCGGCGCCCACCTCGCGCTGTCGCTCGAGCGGCTCGAGGAGCTCGCCGCCCACGCGCCCCAACGCATCGGGCTGTCGGCCACTCAACGCCCGCTCGACGAGGTCGGTCGCTTCCTCGGTGGGTACGGGGCCGAGCGTGCGCCCCGGCCGGTCACCATCGTCGACGCGGGCATCAGCAAGCCGCTCGACGTCGAGGTGGTCGTGCCGGTGGCCGACATGGGCGCGTTGGGCGAGCTGCTGCCGGCCGGTACGGAGGCGGTCGGCCCGGGCGGTCAGGCCGGTGGCGAGCCGGCTCGCTCCAGCATCTGGCCCCACGTGCACCCGCGGTTGCTCGAGCTGATCCGCGCGCACCACAGCACGCTCGTGTTCGTCAACTCCCGCCGCCTCGCCGAGCGCCTCGCCGACCGCCTCAACGACTTGGCAGAAGAGACTGCGGCAGAGACCGAGGAGCAAATGCCATCCCGCGACTCGCGTTCCGATGGCGCGGGAGTGGCGAGCGCCCCGGAGGGCGGCGCCGGGTATCCCGGCGCCGAGCGAGCGCGACCATTGGTGAGAGCGCATCACGGGTCGATCAGCCGCGAGCAGCGGCTGGCGATCGAGGACGACCTCAAGGCCGGCCGCCTGCGTGCGCTCGTGGCCACCAGCTCGCTCGAGCTCGGCATCGACATGGGCGCGGTCGATCTCGTGGTGCAGGTCGAGTCGCCGGGCTCGGTGGCGCGCGGCCTCCAGCGCATCGGTCGGGCCGGCCACCGGGTGGGCGAGCCCAGCCGCGGGAAGATCTTCCCCAAGTACCGCGGCGACCTCGTGGAGGCGGCCGTCGTCGTGCGCCGGATGCGCGACGGTCTCATCGAGGAGACCCGCGTCCCCCGCAACCCGCTCGACGTGCTCGCCCAGCAGCTCGTCGCGATGTGCGCGCTCGACGAGTGGGCGGTGCACGACCTGCTCGCGGTCGTGCGCCGCGCGGCCAACTTCTCCGAGCTCTCCGACGACGCGTTCACCGGCGTGCTCGATCTGCTCGCGGGCCGCTACCCGTCCGAGGAGTTCGCCGGGCTCCGGCCCCGGCTCGTGTGGGACCGGGTCGAGGGCCGGGTGCGCGGTCGGCAGGGCGCGCAGCGAGTGGCCGTCACCAGCGGCGGCACCATCCCCGACCGGGGCCTCTTCGGCGTGTTCCTGCCCGAGGGCACCCGGGTGGGCGAGCTCGACGAGGAGATGGTGTACGAGAGCCGCCCGGGCGACACCTTCCTGCTCGGCGCGTCGACCTGGCGCATCGAGCAGATCACCCACGACCGCGTGATCGTGAGCCCCGCGCCGGGCGAGCCGGGCCGGATGCCGTTCTGGCACGGCGACAAGCCCGGCCGGCCGCTCGAGCTGGGCCGGGCGCTGGGCGGCATGGTGCGTGAGCTGCGAGCCGCGGGCGAAGAGACGGCGCGCGAGCGCCTGCGTGACGACTACGGGCTCGACGACCTCGCCACCGACAACCTCCTCGGCTACCTCGCCGAGCAGGCCGACGCCACCGGCGTGCTCCCCGACGACCGCACCGTGGTGGTCGAGCGCTTCCCCGACGAGATCGGCGACTGGCGCGTCTGCGTCCTCTCGCCGTTCGGCTCGCGGGTGCACGCGCCGTGGGCGCTCGCGCTCGAGGCCCGGCTCGCCGATCGGCTCGACCTCGCGCCGCAGGTGCTGTGGAGCGACGACGGCATCGTGCTGCGCCTGCCCGAGGCGATCGAGCAGGTTCCGGTCGAGGAGCTGCTCATCGACCCCGACGACGTCGAGGAGCTCGTCGTGAGCCGGCTTCCCGCCACCGCGCTGTTCGCGTCGCGCTTCCGGGAGGCTGCGGCCCGCGCGCTCCTTCTCCCACGTCGCAACCCGGGCGCGCGTACGCCCCTCTGGCAGCAGCGGCAGCGCTCGGCCGACCTCCTGGAGGTCGCGTCGCGCTATCCGTCGTTCCCGCTCCTGCTCGAGACCACCCGCGAGTGCCTGCGCGATGTGTTCGACCTCCCTGCCTTGCGCGAGGTGCTCACCGACCTCCGCTCCCGCCGGGTTCGCATGGTCCCGGTCGACACCGCGCGCGCATCGCCGTTCGCGCAGTCGCTGCTGTTCGGCTGGATCGCGACCTACATGTACGAGGGTGACGCGCCGCTGGCCGAGCGGCGAGCCGCCGCGCTCGCGCTCGACCGCGACCTGTTGCGGGAGCTGCTCGGCGCCGAGGAGCTGCGAGAGCTGATCGACCCCGCCGCCCTGGCCGACCTCGAGCTCGAGCTCCAGCGCCTCGCACCGGGAAGCCGCAAGGCCCGGAGCCCCGACGACGTCCACGACCTGTTGCGTGAGCTCGGCGATCTCGGGCCCGAGGAGCTCGCGGCCCGCAGTGAGCACGACCCGTCCGAATGGGTGGCAACATTGGTGCAAGAACGCCGCGCGATCCGGATCAAGGTCGCCGGGGAGGCCCGGGTGGCCGCAGCCGAGGACGCAGCGCGGTTTCGCGATGCGCTCGGCGCCGCTGTCCCGAGTGGCCTCCCCGGCGTCTTCACCGAGGCGATCGACGATCCGCTTCGCGGCCTCCTCGCCCGCTTCGCCCGCACCCGCGCGCCGTTCACCACCGCCGAGGCCGCCCGCCGCTTCGATCTCTCGACGGAGGTGGTGCAGCCCGCGCTCGCCGGCCTCGAGGCAGCCGGCCGCATCAACCGCGGCGAGTTCCGGCCCGGCGGCGTCGAGCGCGAGTGGTGCGACGTCGAGATCCTGCGCCGCCTGCGTCGCCGCTCCCTCGCGGTGCTGCGGCGCGAGGTCGAGCCGATCGAGACGGTCGCGCTGGCACGCTTCCTCCCCGAATGGCAGGGCGTGGCCGGCGACCGCCACGGGCTCGACGCGCTGGTCGACGCGCTGGGCCAGCTCCAGGGCGCGGCGATTCCCGCGTCCACGCTCGAGGCCGATGTCCTGCGAGCCCGCGTGCACGGCTACAAGCCGGCCCAGCTCGACGAGCTGTGCACCACGGGCGAGCTGGTGTGGGTGGGGGCGGGCGCGCTCGGCACCGACGACGGCAAGGTCGTGCTGTGCTTCCGTGACCGACTCGCTCATCTGGTCACCTCGGTCGGCGACGCGCCCGACGGGCCGCTCCACGACGCGATCCGGTCACGGCTCGTTGCTCTCGGCGCGTCGTTCTGGCCCGACCTGGTGGCCGCGGCCGGCGGCGAAGTGGGTGAGCACGAGCTGCTCGCCGCGCTGTGGGACCTCGTCTGGGCCGGCGAGATCACCAACGACAGCCTCGCCCCGCTGCGCGCGGTCCTCGGTCGCCGGCCTCGCGCGGCACGCACGCCGCGCGGCCGGCCCCGGCCGGGCCGTCTCACGCGCGTCGGCCCGCCCGCCGGCGCGGGACGCTGGTCGCTGGTCGCCCCACTGCTCGAGCCGGCCCCGTCGCCCACCGAGCGCCTCCACGCGCTCGCCCTCCAGCTGCTCGAGCGCCACGGCGTGCTCACGCGCGAGGCGGTGCGCGCCGAGGGCGTGCCCGGAGGCTTCGCCGCCGTCTACCCGGTGCTGCGCTCGCTCGAGGAGGCGGGCCGCGTGCGCCGGGGCTACTTCGTGGCCGGGCTCGGCGCGGCGCAGTTCGCGCTGCCCGGTGCCGTCGACCGGCTCCGCTCGTCCCGCCCGGGCCGGGCGGCCCGCGAGCGCGCGCCGGCATGGCTGGTGCTCGCGGCCACCGATCCGGCTCAGCCGTACGGTGCCGCGCTCGCCTGGCCCGACGCCACCGACCCGAGTGGCAGG
>Ga0209515_10001694_pt1 | contig 36052 bp, 32 predicted proteins | sample Subgroupgradi54m_FD_187454 | JGI IMG/M metagenome (GOLD analysis project Ga0209515, IMG submission 187454) | Subsurface groundwater microbial communities from S. Glens Falls, New York, USA - GMW60B uncontaminated upgradient, 5.4 m (SPAdes)... ... | reverse complement strand
GATCATCACGAGCACCCGGGCGAGACCTTGCGGGGCGACCCCCATTGGCGCGTGATCGCCGACTCGGCCGCCGAGGTGGGCCCGGCCTTGTTCTTCTCGCTGCTCATCATCACGTTGTCGTTCATCCCGGTGTTCACGCTCGAAGCGCAGGAGGGGCGGCTGTTCTCTCCCCTCGCCTTCACCAAGACCTACGCGATGGCAGCGGCGGCGGGCCTCTCGGTGACGCTGATCCCGGTGCTGATGGGCTACCTGATCCGCGGCAAGATTCCCGACGAGAGGACCAATCCGCTGAATCGCTTCCTGATCGCGGCCTACCGACCGTTGCTGAATTCGGTGCTGCGCTGGCCGAAGCTCACGCTGCTGGTTGCGGCGGCCGTGCTCGTGCTGAGCCTGTGGCCGCTGCAGCACATCGGCGGCGAGTTCATGCCGCGGCTCGACGAGGGCGACCTGCTGTACATGCCTTCGGCGCTGCCGGGCCTCTCGGCCGGCAAGGCGGCCGAGCTGCTGCAACAGACCGACCGGCTGATCAAGACCGTGCCCGAGGTCGTCAGCGTGTACGGCAAGGCCGGCCGCGCCGAAACCGCCACCGACCCCGCACCGATGGAGATGTTCGAGACGACCATCCAGTTCAAGCCACGCGAACAATGGCGCGCCGGCATGACGCAGGACAAGCTGGTCGAGGAGCTCGACCGCATCGTCAGGGTGCCGGGCCTGTCCAACATCTGGGTGCCGCCGATCCGCAACCGCATCGACATGCTGGCCACCGGCATCAAGAGCCCGGTCGGCGTGAAGGTGGCGGGCACGGACCTCGCGACGATCGACCGCATCACCGGCGAGATCGAGCGGGTTCTCAAGAATGTCCCGGGGGTGTCGAGCGCGCTCGCCGAGCGGCTGACCGGCGGCCGTTATGTGGACCTGAACATCAAGCGCGACGAGGCCGCGCGATACGGCATGAACATCGCCGACGTGCAGTCGGTCATCGCCTCGGCGGTGGGCGGCGAGAACATCGGCGAGACGGTCGAAGGCCTGCAACGCTTCCCGATCAACATGCGCTACCCGCGCGAGATCCGCGATTCGCTGGAGAAGCTGCGCAGCCTGCCGATCGTGACCGAACGCGGTGCGCGGCTGGTGCTCTCCGATGTGGCCGACATCCGCATCACGGACGGTCCGCCGATGCTGCGCAGCGAGAACGCGCGGCTGTCGGGTTGGGTCTACGTCGACATCCGCGGGCGTGATCTTCGCTCTGCCGTGCAGGACATGCAGCGCGTGGTGATGAAGGAGCTGAAGCTGCCGCCGGGGTATTCGATCTCGTGGTCGGGGCAGTTCGAGTTCCTCGAGCGTGCCACCGCGAAGCTGAAGATCGTCGTGCCGTTCACGCTGCTCATCATCTTCGTGCTGCTGTACCTCACGTTCAAGCGTTTCGACGAGGCGCTGTTGATCATGGCCGCGCTGCCCTTCGCGCTGGTCGGCGGCATCTGGCTGCTGTACCTGCTGAGCTACAACCTGTCGGTGGCGGGCGCGGTCGGATTCATTGCACTCGCCGGTGTCTCGGCCGAGTTCGGTGTGATCATGCTGCTGTACCTGAAGCACGCCTGGCGGGACCGGATCGACGCCGGGCGCACCGACAACGCAGACCTGATCGACGCCATCCGCGAAGGGGCCGTGCTGCGCGTGCGGCCCAAGGCGATGACGGTGGCGGTTGTCCTGGCGGGCCTGTTCCCCATCATGTGGGGCACGGGCACCGGTTCGGAAGTGATGCAGCGCATCGCCGCGCCGATGGTCGGCGGAATGATCACTGCACCGCTGCTGTCGATGTTCGTGATTCCTGCCGCCTACCTTCTGCTGCGCAGGCGCCGCGAGCAGCCGGGGGCTGGCGCGAAGACGCTGTAAGGAACACACAGGCCTGTCGACTGAACTCGTGTCAGGATGGCTTGAAAAAGGGGAGAGAACAATGCGCACCACCCGTCTCTGGGCGATCGTCGGACTCGGCCTGATCGCGCCAATTGCTCAGGCCCAATGGGTCGTCGACCACGCCCCCTACAAGCTCACGGTCGAGGGCTACGCCAACGCCACTGCAGGGCGCAGCCAGGGCGAGGACAACGCGCCGAACAGCAGCCGCAGCGCCGGGCGCATCGATGCCGGCTTGCGTTTGCTGGGCGTCGTGGGCAATCCCAACCAGACCCGGTTCGGCGCCCGGGTCGAACTGCTGTCCAACAAGGAAGACACGTTCCAGGTCGGCGAGAGAAGCCTGCTTGCCATCGGACCCTGGGGTCGGGTTGAGCTGGGCAAGCGGCGCGGGCTGCCCGACGTGCTCGCCGGCTACGCGCCGAATGGCTTCACCTTCACGTCGGCCGAGTTCGGACTTGGTTCGGGGCGCGGGCTGGATCCCGGCAGCGACCTGCCCACGGCGTTTGTCTCGCCGGCACTGGCGGCACAGATCAACGCCGTCTCGTCGCTGGGTTTCGCCGCGACGTTCAGCGGCGACCGCTCGGGCAAGCTCATCTACGTGTCGCCCAAGTTGAACGGCTTCGAGGGCGGCATGTCGTACTCGCCCCGAGCCGAAGAACTCGGCGGCAGGTTTCGGCAGTTGTTTCAAAGCGGCCTGGTGCACGAGACCTACTTCGGCGAGAACGTGTTTCGCGTCGGCGGCAGCTACACCCACGCCAAGGGTTCGACCGATGCGGGCAATGCCTTCGAAGACTTGAACTCCTTGAGCGGCGGAGCGACGCTCGCCCTCAACAACGAGCTCGATCTCGGCGTCAGCGCGACCTTCGACGGCCACTCGGGCCTTGCGAGGACGACGCCACCGTCATTCCGGTCGAACGGGCTGGGCTACGTCGCGAGCGTCAACTACAACAAGGGGCCCTGGACCGTCGGCAGCTACGTTCAGCAAGCGCAATCCGAAGGTGACCCGACGCAGGCCGGGCAGGATCGGCTTCGAGTCTGGCAGGTGGGCGCCTCCTACCGCCTCAACACCAAGCTCAGGTTCTACGCCGCGTACTACCACTATGGCCTGCGCAACGAAGGTGGCCAGACAGCGACCGATCGATACGATGGCGGTGTGTTGCTGTTCGGTACCCGCATCGCACTGTGAATTTTCCCGACAAGCCGTTTTCTTTCACCCAAGGAGCCGAGCGTGAAATCCTCCAATGACCACCTGCTGTCCGCCGCCCTCGTTTCAGCGCTGTCGCTGATCGCCAGCAATGCGCAAGCCCAGACCCATCCCGAAAAGCCGACCTACAGCTTCGAGAAGTGCTACGGGGTAGCGAAGGCCGGCGTGAATGACTGTTTCACCGCCAACAACTCGTGCGCCGGAACGTCCAAGCAAGACGCGCAGAAAGATGCCTGGGTCTACATCCCGAAGGGAACCTGCCTGAAGCTGGTGGGAGCGAGCCTCGAGCCGCCGAAGAAGTAGTGCGTCACTCGGCGAGTTCGTCCAGGATCGGGCAGTCCGGCCGGTGATCGCCGTGGCAGCAGTCCGCCAAGCGCTCCAGCGTGCGCTTCATCTGCGCCATCTCGTTCATGCGGCGCTCGAGGTCGACCACGTGCGCAAGCGCGATTCGCTTCACGTCGGCACTGGCTCGCCGCCGGTTCTGCCACAGCTTGAGCAGCTGGGCGATCTCGGCCATGCTGAATCCGAGCTCGCGCGCGCGCCGGACGAAGCGCAGCGTGTGCACCTCGGTGTCGCCGTACTGCCGATAGCCCGAGCCGGTTCGGCCGATCTTGGGCAGCAGCCCCAGGGTTTCGTAGTGGCGGACCATCTTGGCGCTCACACCGGAGCGCGCCGCGGCTTCGCCGATGTTGAAACGCTCGGGCGGCATGCTGTGGGTCTGCTTCATCGAGACTGTCCTTTCCAGCGCCGCAGCAGCAATGCGTTGCTGACCACGCTGACACTGCTGAAGGCCATCGCGGCACCGGCGATCACCGGGCTGAGCAGCCCGAACGCGGCCAAGGGGATGCCGATGACGTTGTAGGCCAATGCCCAGAACAGGTTCTGCCGGATCTTCGCGTGGCTGCGCCGCGAGATGTCGATCGCGTCGGCCACCAGGGTCGGGTCGCCGCGCATCAGCGTGATGCCGGCAGCGTGCATGGCGACATCGGTCCCGGTGGACATCGCGATGCCGACATCGGCTGCCGCCAGGGCCGGTGCATCGTTGATGCCGTCGCCGACCATCGCCACCCGTGTGCCGCCTGCCTTGAGCTGCGTGACGATGGCCGCCTTGTCCTCGGGCAGCACCTCGGCACGGACCTCCGCGATGCCGATCTGCCGACCGACCGCCGACGCGCTGCCCGGGTTGTCGCCGGTCACCAGCAGGGTCCGGATTCCCAGTGCGTGAAGCTTGTGGACTGCAGCGGCCGCGCCGGTCTTGACCTCGTCGCTGAAGCCCAGCAAGCCGACCAGCGACGGCTTGCCCGACAGATCGGCAAGCCACGACACCGTCTGTCCATTCGCCTGCAGTTCGCTCGCGGTCGACTCGAGGCCGCTCAGGTCCACGCCGAGCTCTTGCATGTAGCGCCCGCTGCCAAGCCGCAGCTCGCGGGCATCGACGCGGGCCGCGATGCCACGGCCCGGCACGGCCCGCACGGCGCTTGCGCCGGGCACCCCGACGCCTTGTTTTGCCGCGGCGTCCATCACCGCTCGGGCCAGCGAATGTTCGCTTCCGGCCTGGATGGCAGCGCTCAGCGAGAGCAAGGCTGCGTCGTCGCCATCGGCAGCGCGGTACGCCACGAGCTGCGGCTTTCCCTCGGTCAGCGTGCCGGTCTTGTCGAACACGACCACCTTGACCTGGTGCGCGACTTCCAGCGCCTGCGCGTCCTTGATCAGAATGCCGTGGCGCGCCGCCACGCCGGTACCGGCCATGATGGCGGTCGGTGTCGCCAGGCCGAGCGCGCAGGGACAGGCGATCACCAGTACCGCCACCGCGTTGAGAATCGCCGCTTCCCAGTTGCCGCTTGCCAGGCCCCAGCCGAGCAGCGTCACGGTGGCCACCGCAATCACCACCGGCACGAAGACTGCGCTGACCTGGTCCACCAGGCGCTGGATCGGCGCCTTGTCGGCTTGCGCCGACTCGACCATGCGGACGATGCGCGCCAGGGTCGTCTCGGCGCCCACCGCGCTGGTGCGGATCACCAGCAAGCCCTCGACGTTCACCGAAGCGCCGGTCACGCGATCCCCCTTGTGCTTCGACACCGGCAGGCTCTCTCCGGTGATCAGCGATTCGTCGACCCGGCTGCCGCCTTCGACGACGACGCCGTCGACCGGGATTCGCTCGCCGGGCCGCACCACGACCTGATCGTCGACCCACACCTGTTCGACCTTCAGCTCCGAATCGACGCCATCGCGTCGAACCCGTGCCATGTCAGGGCGCAGGGCGTTGAGAGCGCGAATCGCCTCGGTGGTTTGATGCTTGGCGCGCCCTTCGAACCACTTGCCCAACAGCACCAGGGTGATGACGATCGCCGACGCCTCGAAATACAAATGCGGCATGCCGCCGTGCCGGTTCGCGAGCAGCTCGTAGACGCTCAAGCCGTAACCGGCAGAAGTTCCCAAGGCGACCAGCAGGTCCATGTTGCCGGCGTGCGCCTTCAGCGCCTTCCAGCCGGCGCGATAGAAGCGCGCCCCGAGCCAGAACTGCACCGGCGTCGCGAGGGCGAGCTGGAGCCAGCCGTCGACCATCCAATGGGCCCCGAACACGAGGCCGAGCATCGGCAGTGCGAGCGGTGCGCAGAGCACGGCGGCAAGGACAACCGGCCAGGCGGCACGGCTCGGGCTGGCCGTTGGACTCGGGCGCACGCCCTCTTCTGTCGCCACGCCGGCGCGATGGCCGGCGCGTTCGCCCAGCGTGTAGCCCGCCTTCTCGACCGCCGCGTTCAGGGCGGGCAGATCGACCGAGCGCTCGGCGCGCACGCTGGCCGCCTCGGTCGCGAGGTTGACGCTGGCCTCGCCGACCCCCGGCACGGCGGCCAGGGCACGCTCGACGCGGCCTGCGCAGGACGCGCAAGTCATCCCCGTGATGGGGAGGGACCATTGGCGCGCCTCGGGCGTTGCAGGCAGCGAAAGGGACGAGGTTGAGTTCATGATGCAAGCATCAAGCTTCCTATCGTGGGAAAGTCAAGCGACAGCATCAAAAACCTCTTCGTTCCGAGGGGACTGCGGCGTACCGCTTGACCTTGCCTCCATGGGAAGCTTCAGAGTGGGGCCTTCTCGAACCTTCACAGGAGCAACGATGGAATTCGACGTCGAGGCCATGAGCTGCGGCCACTGTGTACGCACGATCACCGAGACCGTGAAGGCACTGGACCCGAACGCCAAGGTGGCGGTCGATCTGGCGGCGCACAAGGTGCGTGTGGAAACCGGCAAGGACCGGGAAGCGGTTGCAAAGGCGCTTGCCGAGACCGGATATCCGACCTCTCAGTGAGTCTGCAAGAACGCGGACCCGGCCTCAGCGTTTGCGCAGCGTGAGCTGCACAGACGCGGCCGTAGCGCTCTTGTTCTCCCACATCCAGCAGTAGTCATGGGCCAGCGGCACGTTCAGGGTGCCGTCCAGCGAAGCCACCTCGTCCTGCTTGGCCGGAAAGACTACCGACTTGCCTTCGTGGTAGTGAATGTTGAAGTTCATCGGCTGCCGCCCCTTGAATGACCACGCGATCGACTGCCCCGTTGCCAGCTTTCCGCAGACCTCGGCGAACTTGCCCGGCGCGACCGTGAGCGAGCGTTCGAACCCACCGCTCGGATCCCATTGAATCTCGACGAGCTCGGCACGTGCCGGCCTCGCCGACAAGGCTGATGCGGCGATGAACAGGCTCACGCCAAGCCGGGCGCGCCTGGCGCTCGAAAATGAAATCATGCGTTCTCCTGTGGGTTGAAGGCATCGACTACTTCGCGGCCTGGATTTGCGTCACCACGAGGGCGCCGTTTGCCTTCTCGGCCTTGAACTTCACCTTGTCGCCCTGCTTGACGGTGTCGAGCATGGCCGGATCCTTGACCTGGAACACCATGGTCATGCCGGGCATCTCGAGATTCTTGATCTCGCCGTGTTTCAGCGTGATCCTTCCGTTCTCCTTGTCGATCTTGCGCACCTCGCCATCGGTCATATCGACCTCGGTGTTCGCCTGCGCGGCGCTCGCGGGCGTTGGCTGGGCACTGGTCTGTCCTGCAGCGGACGAAACATTCACGATGACGACGAACCGGATCGTCTCGCCTTGCTTGGCGGAAATATCGGCCGGGTTGAATCGCATCGTGTCCGTCATGTCGACCTTGACGCTGCGCGTGACCTTGGCCTTGTCGCCGGGCGCGCCGATGGCGCCCGCCTCGCCATGCACGTGGCCCGCGGCGTGGCCGTCGCTGTGGTCGTCAGCCGGCGGCTGCGGCGCTGCGCCGCCGTAGCCGCGAAGCTGGCTGTAGCGGGCGACTTGTTCGGGCGTGAGCAACGCCGTCTCGGTGAGGTGGGTGCGCAGATGCTCGGCGCGCAACTGCGCTTGCTGCTGCCCGATGGCCAGCGTCAGGTCAGCCAGCGATTGCGGGTCGACACGCTGGGTCGCAAAGGCATCGTCGAGTGCGCGCTCGGCTTCGATCAGGCGCACGCCCATCTCGCGTGCCGCCGCCTTGTGACTCGCGAGCAGCGCCCTGGTCGCCGCCTGCTGCTGCGCCGTCAGTTCGAGCGGCGCCGCCAGCTCCAGCACATGCGACGGCCCCGGATAGCCGTTCAGCTCGGCCGACTTCGCAAGTCCCATGCCGTGGCCGGATTGCAGCTCGCTGACGTCGCGCTCGGAAAGCGCCTTGATGCTGCGTTGCTGTTCACCCGCATACGGGCTGGTCTGCGCGTGGACGCCGCTCGCAGCGGCGATCAACACGACGGCACAAATGGTTTGGCTGAAACGGATCTTCATCATGGTTCCTTGGTTTTCAGTGACTGTCATGGCCCGAGTGGCCGGTGGGCTTGCGCACCTGAACTTCGATCTCTTCGGGCGTGTTGCGGCGCGAGGCGGGCATGGCCGTGCCGCCTTCGGACGCGAAGCGCGCCGGCTCCGGCATCGCGTCGCTCCACTCGAAAGCGTTCGTGCCCTTCGGGTGCCGGTACCAACCGGGGTCCTTGTAGTCGCCGCGCGGCTGCTCGCGCCGGACCTTGACGACGCTGAACATGCCGCCCATCTCGACCGAACCGAAAGGCCCTTCGCCGCCCATCATTCGCGCCGTGTTGTCGGGGATCGGCATCTCCATCTCGGTCATGTCGGACATGCCGCGCTCGGCCATGACCATGTAGTCGGGGATCAGCTTGTTGATCTCGCGCACGACGCCGCGGTGCTCGACGCCGATCATCGTCGGCACCTGGTGTCCCATCGCGTTCATCGTGTGGTGGCTCTTGTGGCAATGGAACGCCCAGTCGCCTGGCTCGTCGGCAATGAACTCGAGCTGCCGCATCTGGCCGACCGCCACATCGGCAGTCACCTCGAGCCAGCGTGCGGATCTCGGCGTCGGCCCGCCGTCGGTGCCCGTGACCTGGAACTCGTGCCCGTGGATGTGCATCGGGTGATTCGTCATCGTCAGGTTGCCCATCCGGATACGCACCTTGTCGCCCTGCCGCACGTTCAGCGAGTCGATGCCCGGGAAGATGCGGCTGTTCCACGTCCACAGGTTGTGCTCGAGCATCGTCATGATCTTGGGCGTGTAGGCACCCGGCTCGATGTCGTAGGCATTGAGCAGGAACACGAAGTCACGATCGACCTTGTCGATCAGCGGGTGGCTTGCCTTCGGGTGCGTGACCCAGAAGCCCATCATTCCCATCGCCATCTGCACCATCTCGTCGGCGTGCGGGTGGTACATGAAGGTGCCGGGGCGGCGCGCGACGAACTCGTAGACGAAGGTCTTGCCGGGTGCGATCGGCGGCTGGGTGAGGCCGACCACGCCGTCCATGCCGTTCGGCAGCCGCTGGCCGTGCCAATGGATCGAGGTGGATTCGGGCAGCCTGTTGGTGACGAAGATGCGCACCCTGTCGCCTTCAACGACTTCGATCGTCGGCCCCGGCGACTGGCCGTTGTAGCCCCACAGGTGCGCCTTGAAGCCGGGCGCCATCTCGCGCACCACGGGTTCGGCGACGAGATGGAACTCCTTGATGCCGTTGTTCATGCGCCAGGGCAGCGTCCAGCCGTTGAGCGTGACGACCGGGTTGTAGTGGCGGCCGCTGTCGGGCACCAGCGGCGGCATCGTGTTCGCTGTGGTCTGGACGACCGGCTCGGGCAAGGCAGCCAGCGCCACCTTGCTCACGCTCGCGGCGGCCATCGCGACAGCGGCGCCGCCGAGCAGGAAGCTGCGTCGATTGCTGGTCATGTCGGTTCCTTCGAAGCCATGGGCTTGCCGATCAGCTCCGCCTGCAGGGCCGCATCGGCGAGCCAGAAATCGCGCTGCGCGTCGATCGCCTGAATGACGCTGGCGATCTGCTGACGCGAGTCGGCGAGCAGCTCGAACACGCCGATCAACATGCCGTTGTAGCGAAGCACGTTCTCCTCGGCGATCGTCTTGCGCAGCGGCACGATCTCGTCGCGGTAGTGCCGGGCGATGTCGTAGGCGGTTCGGTACGCGCCGTAGGTTTGCCTCACCTGCGAGCCGGCGTCGACGCTCGCCTGCGCCGCGCGGTTGAGCGCTGCCATGTAGGTCGCCTGCGCTCTCGCCCGCGTCGCGTCGCCGGCGTCGAAGATCGGCAGCGGCACCGAGAGCTCGTAGCCGCGCTGCGCGGCCAGGCCCGTTTCGCTCTTGCGGGTCAGCCCCAGGTCCAGGCCGTTGACGAAGCCGGTGATGCGGGTCAGGCCTTGCTCGCGGGCGACGAAGTCGAGCTTGGCACGCGCCATGCGCAGGTCCAGCCGCTGGTCCATGGCCAGCCTGGCAACGTTCGCCTCGTCCTTCGGTTGCGCGGGCAGCTCGGGCAGGCGATCGGGTAGCTTCAACGCGCCGGCCTGCTGTTCATCGAGACCGAGCGCGCGAATCAGCGCTTCCCGGCTGCCCCGGGCGACCTGCGCCGCGCGGGCGAGCTGCGCGACGGCATCGGCGGCGAAGGCCTGTTCGTGTGCGCGTTGCAGCTTGCTGAAGTTGCCGACTGCCTGCATGCGGCGCGCCAGCTCGGCACTCGCGTCGGCCGTCGCCTTCACCTGCTGCGCGTATTGCAGCGCCTGCTGTGCCGCAACCGCCGCCACCCACGCCTGGCGCGCTTCGGTCGCTGCCTGGACGACGTTCGCAGCGAGGGCCAGGCGGTTCGCTTGTTGCCGATAGTCGGCCAGCCTGAGCCGCGAGGGGAGCAGCAGCAGGTCCAGCACCGACAAGCTCAGCGTGCGGGTCAACTCGAGTTCGCGCATTCCGGCGTCGTTGCGCACCAGCCGCTCGAAGGCGAAGACCGGGTTGGGCATCCGCGCCGACTGCGTCGCCGACGCAGAGCCGGCCGCGCTCTCGTACAGCATGGCCTGCAGCGCTGGGCTGTAGGCCAGCGCGACGCGCACGGCATCGTCGCCGCCCAGTGGCCTGTCGAGCAGCGCGTCGACATCGCTTTGCGCCTGCCGCCTGGCCTCGTCGGTCGTGAGCCACTTCAGCTCGCTGGCGAGATGTTGCTGGCTCATCTGCTGCGCATCGGCGAAGTTCTGCTCGATCGCGGTGTCGGCGCAGCCTGCCGACACGAATGCGGCCGCGGCTGTTGCGGCGAGCAGGCCGAGCCGTTTTGTCGGGTTGTTCTTCATGGCATCTTGTGTCCGGCAGGGTCGTGCGCGGCGGAGGCCGCAGGCTTGACCGGCGAGGCGGCACGCTCGGCCTGGCCTTCGCGCGCGTAGGCCTGCCATCCTCCGATGCGACCGACGAGGTCGTTGGCTTCACGCCAGGAGACAAGCGCTTGGTCGCTGAAGGGCCGGTATCCGTCGAAGGCCGAGCGGTAGGCGTGCGGCCCCGCCGGCGCAGAAGCGGCTGTCTTCGAAGCCGGCGACGCCTGCGCCATGACCGAGCCTGCCGCGACGACAAGCACGACCGTCGTCGACACGATGGTTGAAATGGGAACTGACATGAGGGTCCTCGCAGAGGGCCCATGCGCTTCGGAACGCGGTCCGAAAGCGCTGGGCGGGGTCGAGATGCGACGAACGATTCGCGCGCCGCAATGGGCGCGCTATCGCGTCACAGACGCGTGGTCAGGCGAGGATGGATCTGGGCGGCCGCTCGGGCCCGCCGCTGATGAAGGAGGCAACGCGATGCGGTGCCAACCGGACGAAGGTGTCCGGTACATGGGTGGCCTCGAAGACCACCGGCGTTGTCGGCAGCGCTGCTGAGGTGCAGCACGACGCGCAGGCACTGCACGAGGCCTTGGAGTGAGTTGCGCCGGCGCCCGACTTGTGCGCGGCGCCGTGGTCGGCGGCGCCGGCATGCGGGTGGTGCTCGACCTTGTGCATCGCCTGCGCGTGGGAATGCACCGCCGCGCTGCTGCTGGGCCCGGACCCACCGCCGAACATCGATGCGGCAGCAACACCCTGGAGCGGAAGCGCCAGGGCCAGCAGCCACATCAACGCGGTTCGCAAAATGCGCGACATGGCAAAAGTCTAACTCAATGGACCGGCGCTAGCGATTCCGGGCCTGCGCTCAGTAGTCGCCGCCCGCGCTGCCCGGCGCCAAGTTATCGAACTTGGTCAGCGGCTTGTTGAAGAACAGCTTCACGGTGCCGGTCGGCCCGTTGCGCTGTTTGCCGATGATGATCTCGGCCACACCCGGCTCCTTGCAGGCTTCCTTGGTGTAGTAGTCGTCCCGATAAATGAACATGATGACGTCGGCGTCCTGCTCGATCGCGCCCGACTCGCGCAGGTCGCTCATCATCGGACGCTTGTCGGTGCGGGTCTCGACGCTGCGGTTGAGCTGCGACAGCGCGATCACCGGGCACTGCAGCTCCTTGGCCAGCGCCTTCAGGCCGCGCGAGATCTCGCCGATGACGGTGGCGCGGTTCTCTTCGCTGCCGCCGCCGCTGCCGCTCATCAGCTGCAGATAGTCGACCACGATCATCCCGAGCTTGCCGCACTGGCGCGCCTGGCGCCGTGCCCGCGCGCGCACTTCGCTCGGCGTGAGCGCCGGGCTTTCGTCGATGAACATGGTGACCTTGCCGAGCTTTTCGACCGCCTCGGACAGGCGGCCCCATTCGTCGTCCTTCAGCGCACCGGTGCGCAGGTGCTGCTGGTCGATGCGGCCGAGTGAGCCGACCAGGCGCAGCGCGAGCTGGGCGGCGCCCATTTCCATCGAGAAGATCACCACCGGCAGCCCCTCGGCCACCGCCACATGCTCGGCGATGTTGAGCGCGAACGCGGTCTTGCCCATCGACGGGCGGGCCGCCAGCACGATCAGGTCGCCGGGCTGGAAGCCGGCGGTCATGCGGTCGAGGTCGAAGTAGCCGGTGCGCACGCCGGTCACTTCTTCGGCGCCGTTTTCGTGCAGCTCGGTCACGCGGTCGAGTAGCTGCACGACCAGCGTGTCCATGCTCATGAAGCCCTGGCGCGAGCGCGAGCCTTCTTCGCCGATCTTGAAGATCATCCCCTCGGCTTCGTCGAGGATCTGCGACACCGCGCGGCCTTGCGGGTTGAAGGCGTTGGTCGCGATCTCGTCGCTCGCCGCGACAAGTTTGCGCAGCACCGCACGCTCGCGAACGATCTCGGCGTAGCGGCGCAGGTTGGCGGCGCTGGGCACACTTTGCGCGAGTGCGTTCAGGTAGACGAGGCCACCGCATTCCTCGGCCTTGCCCAGGCTTTGCAGCTGCTCGAAGACTGTTATCACGTCAGCTGGTTTGGTCGCGTTGACCAGCGTGCCGATGGCGGCGTAGATGTGGCGATGCTCGAAGCGGTAGAAGTCGCTGTCGGTCAGCAGGTCGCCGGCGCGGTCCCAGGCGCTGTTGTCGAGCAACAGGCCGCCGAGCACGCTTTGTTCGGCTTCGATCGAGTGGGGAGGAACACGCAGCCGGGCGACTTCGTCGTCGGGTGATGCGTGCGACAGCTGGGTGGAGCTGAATGCTGCGGACATCGATCGATGATACGGTCGCCCGGCGTCTCGGCCTGTGTGCAACTTTGTGGAAATCCGGGGGGCAGATTGGGGAAAAGCGCTTGTCCAATGAAAAGGGGCCGGCAACGCCGGCCCTGCGATCGTCTTCGGTGAAACTTAATCCGTTTCGCCGATCACGACGACCTTGACTTCCACCACCACATCCGTGTGCGGCGCCACCGTCACGCTGTGCTCACCGACGGTCTTCAGCGGACCGTTGGGCATGCGCACCTGCGACTTGACGACCTTGAAGTCGATGCGCGTCAGCGCTTCGGCGATGTCGTTGTTGGTCACCGAGCCGAACAGTCGCCCGTCCACACCCGCCTTTTGCGTGATGTGCACGGTGCGGCCGCTCATCTTCTCGCCCAGCGCTTGCGCGGTGGCGAGCTTGTCGGAGGCGGCCTTTTCGAGCTCGGCGCGCTTGGCTTCGAATTCCTTGATCGCCGCCTCGGTCGCACGGCGTGCGGCGCGGGTCGGGATCAGGAAGTTGCGGGCATAACCGTCTTTCACCTTGACGACGTCGCCGAGGTTGCCGAGGTTGGCCACTTTTTCGAGCAGGATCACTTGCATGTTCGTGCTCCTCAGACGCGATGTTGATCGCTGTACGGCAGCATCGCCAGGAAGCGCGCGCGCTTGATGGCGGTGGTCAGCTGGCGCTGGAAGAACGCGCGCGTGCCGGTCAGGCGGGCCGGCGTGATCTTGCCGTTTTCGCTGATGAAGTCGCGCAGGGTGTCGACATCCTTGTAGTCGATCTCGGTGACACCGGTGACCGTGAAGCGGCAGAAGCGCTTGCGGCGGAACAGCAGCGACTGCTGGTTGCGCTTGGGCTTGCGGTCTTTCGAGAACTTACCTTTACCACGTGGCGGGGGCATATTTCACCTCTTTCAAATCTGTCTGTTCAGTCGAGCTCGGTCACATGAAACACGATGCCGCGGCCGTTGCGCTGGGAACCGAGGAAGCCGGCAAAGCCGTGACTGCTTCCGATCTCGATTCCCGCCAGGCGCCGCGTGATCTGCTCCCCTACCGCCCGCGCCCTGATCTCCATCGAGACCTTGCGCGGTGTGCCGTCTTGCGTGACCTCGGATTCGTGCTTCAGGCTCAAATCGAGGGCGGGCAGGCCGGCCGGGGTGTATCTCACAGCGCCCCGCTCCACCAGCTGGGCCGTCAGAACCAGGCGGTTCATCGGGCTGCTGGCGCAGCGTTCGCGGCATTCATCTTCAGGCCGTGGCTTCCTGCTGTTGTTGCGGAGCCTTGCGGGCTTCTTCCTTCTCGACCATCTTCATCATCACCGACGGAGTGGTCTCGGCCTTGCTCTTGACCACCGTCAGGTGGCGCAGCACGGCGTCGTTGAAGCGGAAGCCGGTTTCGAGCTCGGCCAGCACTTCCTTGCCGCACTCGATGTTGACGCACAGATAGTGGGCCTTGGCCAACTTCTGGATCATGTAGGCCATCTGGCGACGGCCCCAGTCTTCCACGCGGTGCACCTTGCCGCCACCGGCGGTCACGGTGCCCTTGTAGCGTTCCAGCATGGCCGGAACCTGTTCGCTCTGATCCGGATGGATCAAGAGCACGATTTCGTAGTGACGCATTGAAACTCCTCTGGTTTCAGCACCGCGGGATTGCGGGGCTGGAAGCCACCTCGAAGCGCGAATTTGCGTGGGTTCGAGCCGAGTGTGGCAGGGGGAAAGCCCGCGATTATAGCTCGAACGGCGTCAGACGGCGTTGGGGGTGCGTACCCGGTCCAGGAAGGCGCGAGCCTGCGGTTGCGCGCTGGGTGTCAGCAGGCTCACGGCGACCATCACCGCGAAGCCCAACGCGACACCGAACACCCCGGCCGAGATCGGCTGGATGCCGAACCACAGCGCGACCGGCGTGTGCACGTCGAACACGCCGCGCAGCCACGGCTCGTTCTGCGCCATGTAGTAGGTGGTGATTCCCAGGCCCGCCGCCATCCCCGCCCCGGCCCCCCAGCGATTGGCGCGGGCCCAGAAGATGCCCAGCACCAGGGCCGGAAAGAAGGCCGCCGCGGCCAGCGAAAAGGCCCCCGCGACCAGGAACACGATGTTGACCGGCTTGTAAGCCGCCACGCCCGCCGCGGCCAGCGCCACCACCAGCAGCATGATCTTCGACATGATGACGCGTCGCGCGGCCGGTGCCCGGCTGTCGATGAGCTTGAAGTACAGGTCGTGCGACAGCGCGTTGGCAATCGTCAGCAGCAGGCCGTCGGCGGTCGACAGCGCGGCGGCCACCCCGCCGGCCGCGACCATGCCCGAGACGACATACGGCAGCCCGGCGATCTCGGGCGTGGCCAGCATCACGATGTCGCTGCCGATCTTGATTTCGCCGAGCTGCACGATGCCGTCGCGGTTGACGTCGACCACCGACAGCAGCGACGGGTCGACCTTGCTCCAGTTGGCGATCCACGCGGGCAGCGTGTCGAACGAGCTGCCGACCAGGCTGGTGAAGACCTCGAACTTCACCAGCACCGCGAGCGCCGGCGCGGTGACGTAGAGCAGCCCGATGAAGAGCAGCGTCCAGGTGACCGACTCGCGCGCCTCGCGCACCGACGGCGTGGTGTACGAGCGCATCAGGATGTGCGGCAGGCCGGCCGTGCCGATGACCAGGCAGAACACCAGCGCGAGGAAGTTCAGGCGCGATTCCTCGTAGGCCTTGACCTGCGCGGCATTGCCGTTCGGGTCGCCCTCGTACTGCTGGCCGTGCGGCGGCATGCCCGCCAGAGGCTGGGTCCGCGCGTTGTTGGCAGCGCGCAGGCGGGTCCACAGTTCGCGCGCCGCGGCCTCGTTCTTCGGCACCGCCGCAAGCACACGTTCGGCGGCCTGGATCTCGCCGAGCGGCGCATTGACGGCCTTCAGCTGCTCGACCGCACGGGTCGCGTCGCGCCGCTCCTGCGCCAGCGAATCGCGAACGTCGACCAGCTTCGCGTCGTAGGACATGGCGCGCGCCTTGAAGGCCGCGATGACGTCGTTTTCCTTCGGGTCGTTCAAGAGCTGGGTCTCGCGCTCGCTCAGCTTCTGCAGCTGCGAGCCGTAGACGAGCTGCGGTACCGGCACACCGGTCTGCTTGACCGACAGCCACACCACCGGCACCAGGAACGCGATGATGAGGATGATGTACTGCGCGACCTGGGTCCAGGTGACGGCGCGCATTCCGCCGAGGAACGAGCAGACCAGGATGCCGCCCAGGCCGAGGAAGATGCCGACCACGAAGTCGACGCCGGTGAGCCGCGCGGTGATCAGCCCGACGCCGTAGATCTGCGCCACGACGTAGACGAACGAGCACATCACCGCACCGACCACGCCGATGATTCTCGGCAGGTGGCTCGCGTAGCGCTCGCCGAGAAAGTCGGGGATCGTGAACTGGCCGAACTTGCGCAGGTAGGGCGCGATCAGCAGCGCCACCAGGCAGTAGCCGCCGGTCCAGCCGATGATGAAGGCGAGCCCCGCATAGCCTTGCAGGTACAGCGTGCCGGCCAGGCCGATGAAGGTGGCCGCCGAGATCCAGTCGCCGGCCGTTGCCATGCCGTTGTACAGCGCCGGAACGCGCCGGCCGGCAACGTAGTACTCGGCCGGGTCGGTGGTGCGGCAGATGATGCCGATGCAGGCGTACATCACCACGGTCGACAGCAGGAAGATGACGCCGATCCAGCGCTTGGGCAGGCCCATCTGCTCGAGCACGGCGAAGACCAGCACGAAGATGATGAAGCCCAGCGTGTACCAGAGGTAGATGCGGTTCAGGCGGTGCCGGAACGCGCTGCTGAGCTGGCTGGTGGTGGGGTCGCCGGCGCGCGGCATCTCAGTCTTCCTCGGCAACGCCGTACTCGTGGTCGAGCCGGTTCATCGCGCGTGCGTACAGCCCCACCAGCGCCAGGTAGACCACCAGCGCGCCTTGCGCGGCAACCCAGAAGCTGAAGGGCCAGCCGAAGAACCGGAAGTTCAGGTCGCGCGCGAAAAACGGCGCGACGAAGGTGACGATGAACCAGACGCCGAGCAGGCAGGCCGTGAGGCGCAGGTTGCGATGCCAATAGGGGCGAGGGTTGTCTTGGGCTTGCGGCTCGGTCATGAAGCCCGGATTTTCCTGCATGGCGCTGTCGTCGCCGCCGCCATTTCGCTAAGGGCTTTCGATAGGTAAAGTGCGGGACCGCTGTTTCGGGAGAATCTCCGCTTGATCGCCCAGTTCACACCCACGTTCAGCCAGGCCTGGGGGCTGCTGTCGGTGGCCATCTTCTTCGAGATCTGCGGCACCATCTGCATGCGCCTGTCCGATGGTTTCACGCGGCTCGCGCCGTCGGTGCTGATCTTCGTGTTCTACGCGTTGTCGTTCGCGCTCAACACGATGGTCGTGCGGGTGCTCGGCCTGAGCGTGGTGTATGCAGTGTGGTCGGGGGTCGGCACGGTCATCACCGCGGCGATCGGCGTGTGGTACTTCAAGGAGCCGGCGACTGCGTTGAAGCTCGCGAGCATCGGCCTGGTCGTGATCGGCGTGCTCGGGCTGCACGCCAGCTCGCGCACCTAACGCGCGACCTCGCAGCCGCGGTTCGCCAGCGCGTCGGCGCGCTCGTTGCCGGGGTCGCCGGCGTGGCCCTTGACCCAGCGCCATTCGACGTGGTGCAGGTTGCGCAACGCGTCCAGCCGCTGCCACAGCTCGGCGTTTTTCACCGGCTTCTTGTCGGCCGTTTTCCAGCCGCGCTGCTTCCAGCCGTGGATCCATTCGGTGATGCCCTTGCGCACGTACTCGCTGTCGGTGTGCACGGTGACGTCGCAGGTGCGCTTGAGGGAGGCCAGCGCCTCGATCACCGCGGTGAGCTCCATCCGGTTGTTGGTCGTCAGCGCTTCGCCGCCGAACAGCTCCTTCTCGTGCCCGGCGCTCGACAGCCACGCCCCCCAGCCGCCGCGACCCGGGTTGCCCTTGCAGGCACCGTCGGTGTAGATCGTGACTTGCGGCCGCTTGATTCCGGCCCCGGCCGGGGTCGATGTTTCGCTCATGTCTCGTCGTCGCCGTTGTGTACGGTGTGGTGTTGATGGTTTTGCGCCACCACCTGGGGCGATGCCTTGGCCTTGACGCGCTGCTCGCGCACCAGGCCGACGAGCCGCATGCCGCGCACGCGCTTGACGGCTGTCAGCGAATAGACCGCGCCGAACACGGGCAGCCAGCGCTCGCCGAAGCCTTCGGTCCATTCGAAGCGCGACAGCCAGCGCTCCGAGCGCGCCGGCGGGCGATAACAGCCGAAGCGCCCGGCCTCGACTTCGAAGCTCAGCAGGCGCAGCCAGTCGCGCAGCCGCCGATAGCCGATGAACTCGCCTTCGCTGGGCAGGAACAACGCACGCTTGCGATGGATGCCGATGCCGCGCGTCAAACGCCCGAGCCGCTGGCGCAAACCCCACAAACTCGCGGGATTGAAGCCGACGATGACGACCCGCCCTTCGGGCACCAGCACCCGTTCGACCTCGCGCAGCGTCAGGTGCGGGTCGCGCGCCAGCTCGAGCGAGTGCGGCAGCACCACCAGGTCCAGGCTCTGGCTCGCGAACGGCAGCGCGTCGAAATCGCAATGCAGCGCAACGACTGCCCTCGAGTCCGCATCGTCGGGCATCTCAGCGCCATTGCCGCACAGCCAGCGGTGCGGCATGCGATTCGCCTTGAGCGCGGCGAGCGGCAGCAAGCCGAGCTGCAAAGCGTGAAATCCGAACAGGTCCGACACAGCCTGATCCAAATGCTGCTGTTCCCAGGCCAGAAGATAGCGGCCGGCGGGGGTGCGCAGCCACTCGGCCAAACCTATAATCGCGGGGCTTTCCGTCATGAACCTGGTCGCACTGCCTGCCTTCACCGACAACTACATCTGGATGATCCACGATGAGGTGAATGCCATCGTGGTCGATCCGGGGGACGCGGCGCCGGTGCTCGGCGCGCCGGCGTCGCAGCGCCTGTCGCTGGCCGGCATTCTAGTGACCCACCACCACGCCGATCATGTCGGTGGCCTGCCCGGCCTGCGATGAACCCACCGCCACATCATCCACGCAGGGCCTCCGGCCGGCTGCTCGCCCTCGCCCTGCTTGCGGGCTTTCTCGCGGGCTGTGCCACCCAGGTGCCGCTGACACCCACACCCGAGGTCACCCAGGCAGCCGCACCGGCCCCGGTTGAGCCGGCCGCATCGGCGCCCGCTGCGGCAGACACGGCTGCCGCAGCGCCCGAAACGCCCGAACCCGCGGTCGCGATGCCGGTCGACCCGCTGCACCCCGACGTGCCGCTCGACATCAACGACCTCGCCGCACGCGCCGACCTGTGGGCGCGGGTGCGCCGCGGCTTCGCGATGCCCGATCTCGACAGCGACCTGGTGCGCGACCGCGAGCAGTGGTATGCGGCGCGGCCCGACTACGTGCAGCGCATGACCGAGCGCGGCGGGCGCTACCTGTTCCACATCGTCGAAGAGCTCGAGCGGCGCAACATGCCAACCGAGCTCGCGCTGCTGCCGTTCATCGAGAGCGCGTTCAACCCGCAGGCCATGTCGACTGCCAAGGCCTCGGGCATGTGGCAGTTCATCCCGTCCACCGGCAAGTCGTTCGCGCTGAAGCAGAACGTGTTCCGCGACGACCGGCGCGACGTGCTCGCGTCGACCCGCGCGGCGCTCGACTATCTCGCCAAGCTGCACGCGATGTTCGGCGACTGGCACCGGGCGCTCGCGGCCTACAACTGGGGCGAAGGCAGCGTCGCGCGGGCCATCGCGCGCAACCAGAAGGCCGGCCTGCCGACCGACTACGCGAGCCTGCGCATGCCCAACGAGACGCAGTACTACGTGCCCAAGCTGCAGGCGGTGAAGAACATCGTCAGCCACCCCGAGACCTTTTCTCTGACGCTGCCGAACCTGCGCAACCACCCCTACTTCGTCGGCGTGCCGATCACGCGCGACATCGACGTCGAGCTGGCCGCACGCTTCGCCGGCATCAGCATCGAGGACTTCAAGAACCTCAACCCGCAGATGAACAAGCCGGTGATCCTGGCGGCCGGAACGCCGCAGGTGCTGCTGCCCTACGACAACGGCGACCAGTTCGTGCGCCAGCTCACGGCTCACCACGGCGCGCTCGCCACCTGGACCGCCTGGGTCGCGCCCAAGACGCTGCGCCCGGCCGACGCCGCCCGCCAGGTCGGCATGGCCGAGGCGCAGTTGCGCGAGGTCAATCACATTCCGCCGCGAATGCTGGTGAAGGCGGGCTCCACGCTGCTGGTGCCGCGCAACCAGAAACGCCATGAAGACGTCTCGATCCAGCTTGCCGACAACGCGATGATGGCGCTGTCGCCCGAGGCGCCGCCGCTGCGCCGGGTGGCGTGGAAAGCCGGCAAGAGGGACACCGTGGCGAGCGTGGCGCAACGCTATCGCGTCAGCCACGCGCAGGTCGCTCAATGGAACAAGCTGGGCGCGGATGCGGCCTTCAAGCCCGGCCAGACGATCATCGTCTACGTCGCGCACCAGCCGGCGCGCGCGACCCATGTCGCGTCTGCCAAGGCGAGCCGCAAGCACGCGGCACACGGCACGGCCGGCAAGCCGGCGACACGGGTTGCGGCCAAGCCCGGCAAACCCACCGCACGTTCAGCCGGCGAATAGCGGCCGGCTGCATTGTCAGCGCCGGTCGACCAGCGCGTGCGCGATGGTGCCCAGGTCGACGTATTCGAGCTCGCTGCCGATCGGCACACCGCGCGCCAGCCGCGTCACGCGCAGGCCGCGCGGCTTGAGCGCTTCGCTGATCACATGCGCCGTCGCTTCGCCCTCAGCGGTGAAGTTGGTCGCGACGATCAGCTCTTCGACGCTGCCGTCGGTCGCCCGTGCGAGCAACTGCTGCAAGCCGATGTCGCGCGCGCCGATGCCGTCGAGCGGGCTCAAGCGCCCCATGAGCACGAAGTAGTGGCCGCGGTAGCTGCCGGTGCGCTCGAGCGCGGCCCGGTCGGCTGGTGTCTCGACGACACACAGCAGCCGCGTGTCTCGTGAGGCGTCCAGGCAGGTGCTGCAGATCGTGCCTTCGGTGAAGGTGTGGCAGCGCTCGCAGTGGCGGATGTTGCTGACCGCCGACTGCAATGACATGGCCAAGCGCTGCGCCCCTTCGCGGTCATGCTGCAGCAGGTGGAACGCCATGCGCTGCGCCGACTTCACGCCGACGCCGGGCAGGCGGCGCAGCGCTTCGACCAGCGCGTCGAGCGAGGGTTCGGCCACGGACTAGAACGGGAACTTCATGCCGGGAGGCATCGGCATACCCGCGGTCAGCTTGCCCATCTTCTCCGACGACACCTCTTCGGCACGCCGCACCGCATCGTTGAAGGCGGCGGCGATCAGGTCTTCGAGCATGTCCTTGTCGTCGGCCAGGAGGCTCGGGTCGATCGCGATGCGCTTGACGGCGTGCTTGCAGGTCATCGTGACCTTCACCAGGCCTGCGCCCGACTGGCCCTCGACCTCGATCGTCGCCAGCTCGTCCTGGGCGCGCTTCAGGTTGTCCTGCATGGCCTGCGCCTGCTTCATCAGGCCGGCGAGTTGGTTCTTCATCATGGAATGAGCTCCTTCGGATTCAGTGGGGTTTGACCGAGCCAGGCACGATGCGCGCGGTCTTGTACTGCGACATCAAGGCCTGCACCAGCGGGTCGTTGTGGATGATTTGTTCGGCTTCGCGCTGGCGCCGTTCGCGCTCGGCGGTGGCGCGCAGCGCCGGCGAGTCTTCGGCTGCGCCACTTTCGATTTCTATGCGCACCGCCTGCCCGAGTTGCTGCGACAGCGCGGCCTGCAGCTTGTCGCGATGAGCCGGCGCACGCAGCATCTCGCGCTCGACCCGCAGGCGCCAGAGCCCGCCGCTGTCGATCGCGATGCATTGCGACTGCATCGCAAGCTCGCGCACCAGCGCGGTCACGCTGCCCTGCTGGACCATCTGTTCGACCACCTGCGCCCAGCGGTCGCCGAGATCGGTGCGGACCACGGGCGCCACCGGCGCGGCTGCGCGAACAACGGGATCGGGTTCCTTCGCGGCAACAAGCGACGCCGGCCGCAGCTCGTCGGCCTCGTAAGGTGCATCGACCCACGGCGGCGGCTCGGTGCTGGGCGGCGCAACACGCGCCACCGCAGCCTTCACGAGCACCGCGGGTTGCGTCACCGCGACCGGCGCCGCGGCAGCCCGCGGCGTTGCCGCCGCCGCGGCCGGCACAGGCACCACTGCGGACCTGGCGGCAGACCGCGGCGGCGCGGCCACCTCCCCGCTCTGGCGCGGCCGGAATGCCAGCATGCGCAGCAGCACCATCACGAGGCCGCTGTGTTCGTCGGGCGCGAGTCCGAGCTCGCTGCGGCCATGCACGGCCAGGCTGTAGCAGAGCTGGGTCTCGTCGGCAGCCAGCTCGCCCGCGAGGCGTGTCGCCGCGGCGCTGCCGGGGTCGTCGGCATCGAGGGCACCCGGCACCGCCTGGGCCACCGCCATCTGCTGCAGCAGCTCGGCCAGTTCTTCCAGCGTGCCGGCGGCCGACAGGCCGAGCCCGCGCAAGGCATCGGCCGCACCGACCAACGCCGCGCCATCGCCGGCAGCCAGCGCTTCGATGATGCGCACCGCGTGGCCTCGATCGACGGCACCGAGCATCTGGCGCACACCGGCTTCGCTCAAGCTGCCGGCACCGTAGGCGATCGCCTGGTCGGTCAGCGACAGGCCGTCGCGCATCGAGCCACGCGCCGCGCGCGCGAGCAGCCGCAGTGCGCCCGGCTCGGCGGCAATGCCTTCATCGGCCAGCACATGGGCCAGATGCTCCTGCACCGTCTGCGGCGCCATCGGCCGCAGGTTGAACTGCAGGCAGCGCGACAGCACGGTCGGCGGCACCTTCTGCGGGTCGGTCGTCGCGAGCACGAACTTGAGGTAGTCGGGCGGCTCTTCCAGCGTCTTCAGCATCGCGTTGAACGCGGTCGTCGACAGCATGTGCACTTCGTCGATCATGTAGACCTTGAAGCGCCCGACCACCGGCTTGTAGACCGCCTGGCCGAGCAGCAGCGAGATCTCTTCGACGCCGCGGTTCGACGCCGCATCGAGCTCGATGTAGTCGACGAAACGACCGCTGTCGATGTCGCGGCAGGCGTGGCAGACGCCGCACGGGTGGGCCGTGACGCCGCCCTGCCCGTCCGGCCCGACGCAGTTGAGCGACTTGGCCAGGATGCGCGACACCGTCGTCTTGCCGACGCCGCGGGTGCCGGTGAAAAAGTAGGCGTGGTGCAGGCGGCCCTGGGTCAGCGCGTTGGCCAGTGCCTGGACCACGTGTTCCTGCCCCACCAGGGTCTCGAAGTTGAGAGGGCGGTACTTGCGGGCGAGAACCTGGTAGCTCATGCCTCAGATTCTACGGGGGTGGTCAGGCCGTGAATGATGCAGGCCGTGACCGATAATCCAGCCCCATGAAACCCGTCGCCCCGCACGAACAATCGGCCACGCTCAGCTACGAACAGGCGGGCGTCAACTACGACCTGATCGACCCGCTGAAGGTCGCCGCGCAGCGCGCCGCCGCCGCCACCGGTGCCCACCTGGCAGCGCACGGCTTCAGCGAAGTCGCGGCCTCGCGCGGCGAGTCGGCGTATGTGGTGGATGTGGGGCCGTTCTACATCGCGAGCATCGTCGAATGCCTGGGCTCGAAGGCCCTGGTTGCCGATGAGATGCATCAACTTACCGGCAAGAGCTACTACGACAGCATCGCTCAGGACACGATCGCGATGGCGATCAACGACCTGATCACGGTCGGCGCGACGCCGCTGGTGGTGCAGGCCTACTGGGCTGCCGGCGGTTCGGAATGGTTCCAGGATGCGCAGCGCGCCGCCGCGCTGGTCGCCGGCTGGAAGCGTGCCTGCGACATCTGCTCGGTGGCCTGGGGCGGCGGCGAGACCCCGGCGCTGGCGGGCATCGTGGCCGACGGGCGGATCGACCTCGCGGCCTCGTGCACCGGGCTCATCAACCCGAAGGAACGCCTGTCGGTCGGCGACAAGCTCGCACCCGGCGACGCGATCGTGGTGCTGGCGTCCAGCGGCATCCATGCGAACGGCCTCAGCCTGGCGCGCAAGCTGGTCGAACGCCTGCCGCAGGGCTACCTGACGCCGGTGCTGCCGGGGCTTACGTACGGCGATGCGCTGCTTGCCCCGACGCTCTTGTATTCGCCGGTCACCGAGGCGCTGTACAAGGCCGGCATCACGCCGCACTACTGCGCCAACATCACCGGCCACGGCTGGCGCAAGCTGCTGCGCCACCCGGCGTCGCACAGCTACCGCATCCACAGCGTGCCCGAAGTGACACCGGTGTTGAAATTCATTCAACAACACGCCCACCAGGACGACCGCGAGGCCTACAGCACGCTGAACATGGGCGCGGGTTTTGCGCTGTTCGTCAAGGCCGAGGACGCCCAGCGAACCGTCGCGGTGGCGCAGGCCCAGGGCGTGCCGGCGCTGCTCGCCGGACACATCGAAGCCGGCCCGAAAAAGCTCATCATCGAGCCGCTCAACATCGAGTTCGGCGACGACGCCTTGCAGCTTCGCTGAACCCGGCGTGGGGTCATCGCGGTCCCACTACAATCGTCGCTGACGGGCCTCCCCGCATGGAAGCGCGCCCAACCTGGTCAGGTCGGGAACGAAGCAGCCACAAGCGTTGCAACCAGTGCCGGGGGTAAGGCTCGTCAACCTCCCCTTGTTCACCTCCCTGCATCAGTGGCGCAGATGCAGCCGGGCCATCGCCTGGTTGTAGTCCTCACGCGCCTGGCGCAGGCAGGCGCTGTCGCCGCGGCACTCGATCTTCCATTGCGCGTACGAATTGACGGCTTCCTTGCGCGCGTCGGAGAAGCTTTGGGGTGTCGGCGCAGCCAGTTCCGGAATGACCTCGTTGGTCTCGATGACCTTGGTCGGCAGGACGATGACTTCCTGGGTCTGGGCCGTTTGCGCGAACGAGGTCGAGACGGTGCCGGTGAGGGCCAGCACGGCGGCAGCAGTCAATGTCAGCAGTTTCATGGGGGTCTCCTTGGTTCACAAGCCCCGAGGGCATCCCAACGATGGGCAATCGCCATGCCCGTGCGCTTCGCCATGCGAACATTGCCCGCGCTACGCTGCCTGCTTGAACGCCATCACCGCCTGGTTGCGCAGGGTGCGCAGCAGCGACAGCTCCTTCTCGCCGAGCGCGATGCCGCCCGGCTTGGCGTTGTCGGCATAGATCAGCGCAAACGGCGCGCCCTTCATCACCAGCGGCAGCAGCAGGAAGGCCGGTGCGTTGACCGAGTCGCGGTACCAGCGGGGCAGCCGCGTGGCGATGTGCTCTACGGTGGCGTCGCTGATCAGCGTGTCGGCGCCTTTCGTACAGACGGCGGCGAACAGGTCGTTGGGCGCTTTGAGCGGCACCTTGAAAGCGGCCGCGACACGCTCGACACCTTCACCGAGGCCGAAGCGCCCGGTCAGCGTCTCGGTCTTCGGGTCGCGCAGGCAGAACACGATGCGGCGAAAGCCGAGCGCGCGGAACATCGTCTCCAGGATCATGCGCAACACCTCGTTGAGGCGAAAGCTCTCGACCATCGAGTTGGTGATGTCCTGGATGCCCGCGGCCATCACCTCGGCCGCGTTGTCCAGCGGCTGCAAGGCCACCGGCTCGGGCAGCGTCGCGTGCAGCGCGTGCGAAGCGAGACTGTCCTGCGCTTCGGCCGGCGGTGCCACCCCATCGAGCGGCGCACGCAACAGGCGGCTGGCCGGCGAGTCGGCGCCGACATGCAGGTTCATCGCCTGCGCCATCTCCGACAGCTTGTGGCGCGCCTTCGCGGTCGCCCCCTCGATGTCCTTGGCGTCGACGCCGAGCACCCGCGCATAGCGCTCGGCGAGTGCCGCGATGGCGCTCGCCGATTCGCTGGCGTCGCAGCGCAGCAGCGTGTCGGTCACTTCGTTGGCGGCCAGCGCCAGCCAGCGCAGCCGGTCGGCGCCCTTCTGGACCGCACGCGGCGGTTCGCCGGCCGGCTTGCGCATGCACTTCTGCAGCGTGTCGGGCAGGCCCCACGACTTGGCGACACCGAGCCCGAGCTCCTCGAAGCTCAGGCCGAGCACGTTGATCGACACCGCGTCCTCGCCGGCCTGGGTGCGCACGCGCCCGCTCTTGACCTGCTCGGCGATCACGCTGCGCACCTGGCGCGCCTCTTCGGGAAAGTAGAACTCGGCGAGCAGTTGCCCCAGGTTCTGGAACATCGCACCGATGAAGGCTTCTTCGCTCTCGCGGTCCACCGGGCACAGCTCGCCGGCCACCGAGCCGGCCATCAGCGACCGCAGGAACTCTTCCTTCAGGCGATTCGCGTGGCCCTTGTCGTGCATGTGCTCGAGCAGCACCAGGCTCAGCGCCATGTTGCGGATGCCGGCGAAGCCGACCAGCGCGATCGCGCGCGACACGGTGCTGATCGAGCCGCCGCCGGCATGGGTGAAGTGCGCGGTGTTGACCATCCGCAGCAGCTTGTTGGTGAGCGCCACGTCCTTCAGGATTTCGTTCGACAGGCTGCCCAGGCTCTCGTTCTCGGAGTTGGCGACCCGCTGGATTCGCGCGACCGAATCCGACATCGCCGGAAAGTCGCTCTTGTGACGCATCCGGCGCAGCAGGAACTCGAGCGTGCCGCTGTTGTTGGCGGCGTTGGCCGAGGCATCGGCGCCGGGCGCCGGTGCAAGCCACTTCTCGAGCGCATCGCGAAACGCCTTCGCGCTGGGGTGGCGCCGCGCCGGGTCGCGCGCCAGCGAGCGCAAGGTCAGCGCCCGCAGCGCGTCGTCGACCTCGGTCGGCATTCCGGCCGGCAGCGCCAGGTCTTCGTGGGCGGCGCGGTAGATCGCGCGGTAGGGGTCGCGCTCGGCGACCAAGGGCTTGCCGTGCAGCGCCTCGGCCAGCACCAGGCCGGCAGCGAACACGTCCATCGCCGGCGTCGGCGCCAGGCCGTGCGCGGCTTCGGGCGACATGTAGCCGGGGGTGCCGACGACCTTCTGCTGGCTCGCCGCATCCTTCACGCGCGCCGCGATGCCGAAGTCCATCACCCGGGCCCGGCCTGAGCCGTCGACCAGGATGTTCGACGGCTTCAGGTCGCGATGCACGACGCCTGCCGCATGCGCCGCCTGCAGCGCGTCGAGCACGCCGAGCATCAGTTGCGCCGCTTCGCGCGGCGGCAGTGCACCACGCGCCTTCAGATGTTCCGCCAGCGTGCGGCCTGCGACGTATTCGAACACCAGGTAAGGCTGCTGCTGGTGCATGTCGGCTTCGAACACCGGCACGATGTGCGGATGAGTGAGGCGGCTCACGCTGCGTGCTTCCTGCAGCCACTGGTTGACCGCAGCGGCGTCGGTGCCGGCGGCGGGCCGCATCAGCTTGACAGCAACCTCACGTTCGAGCCGCGGATCGAAGGCGAGCCAGACCGTCGCCTGCGCGCCTTTGCCCAGCACGCGGCGCAGCTCGAAGCGACCCAGCGTTTGGGGTTCGGAGGGTGTGGAAAGTACCGCGGCCATCGGTGTCTCAGTGGCTGTCGTCCGCGGCATCGATGGCGGGCTCGGCCGCGCTCGTCGCCGCCTCGTCCGGCGCTTCGTCGGGCTTGCGTTTTTCTTCGCGCTCGGGGCGCGGCCCCGACACCGCGCCGCCGCTGCGCAAGGTCGCGCGTGCCCGCTGCAGCGCTTCCTGCAGGTCGCGCACGCCGCCGAGCTCGAGGGCGCGCGCATAACGTTGCGCGACCAGCCCGAGACCGTGTCCCACGCGCTGTGCCGGCAGCGTGCTGACCGCGTCGACCACGTCGTTGGCCGCACTGGCCGCCGTGCGCAAGACCTCGGCGTCGCCTTCGGGCGCGCGCACCGAGCGGTCGCGCGGCAGGCGGTGGATCATGTGTTGCACGTCCTCGCCGAGGCCCCAGTGGCGCGCCACCGCGGCGCCCAGCATCTCGATGTCGACCCCGAGCACGGCGAACGATGCACTCGCTTCGCTCAAGCCCGGCTGTTCCGGCGTGCCGGGCTCGGCGTTGGCGGGCGGCGGGGTCGGCCGCATCAGTTGCCAGACCTGCTCGGCCTCGTCGGGGAAGTGGTACTGCACCAGCAGGCGGCCGAGGTTCTGCAGCACCGCGACCAGGTAGATCACCTCGCCGTCGTAGCCGGCCGGGCACAGCAGCTGCGCGGTGTGCCCGGCCAGCCGCACCCGGTCGATGGTGCGCTGCATCGCGGCGGCGCCGCTTGCGTTCAACGGTCCCGGCCAGCTGCGCAGCGACGACGCGGCCTGGCGGATGCCGTTCAGGCCGACCAGCGCGATCGCGCGGCGGATCGTCAGCACCGGTCCGCTGCCGGCCATCTGCGTGCCCTGCACCTGCGCCGAGTTCACCTGGCGCAGCAGCTCGAAGCTGAGCGCCATGTCCTGCAGGATCTGTTCGGCCATCTCGTCGGTGCGCTGGCCGTCCCGCGCCGCGAGCCGCGCGACGCGCGAGCCGACGCTGGGCATCGCGGGCAGATGGCCGACACTGCGCATGCGGTCGAGCAGCAGCGCGAGCGGCCCGCCGGTGTCGGCCGACTCGGCGGCATGCCAGCCGTCGAGCGCGCGCTGCAAGGTGCGGGCGTTGAGGTAGCGCTGCTTCTCCTGCGTCGAGGTGCTGCGGTTGGCAATCGCGCGCAGCGCTTCGGGGATCGGGTGCGGGGTGGTCCACGGCAGGCGCACGATGTCGCGCCCGCGCGGCGGCAGGCGTGCAACCACCAGGCCGGTGTCGGCTTCTTCGAGCGCCGGCTGGCCGGTCAGCAAGTGCTGCAGCAACAGGCCGCAGCACAACACGTCGCGCTCGCTGCTGTCGCGGTGGGCGCGCAGCCGGTTCGGGTCGAGCGGCATGCCACGTTCGTTGGCACGCGCCGCTTCGTCGGCCGCCTGGCCCTGCTGCGCGGCGGCGAGCGCCATCACGCGCACATTGCCCTGTTCGCCGACGAGCAGGTGGTGCAGCTGCAGGTCGCCATGCGCGACGCCGGCTTCGTGCGCGAACGCGAGGCCTTGCAGCGCCTCGCAGATCTGGACCACCGCATCGACAGGCGTCGGATGCGGGTGCGCGGCGAGCCATTCCTGCATCGTGACGCCGAGCGCGCGGTCGACCGCGATGTAGGGCCAGTGATCCTGCACGCCGACTTCGACGACATGCGCGAGGTTGGGGTGGTTCAGGCGCGCGCCGAGTCGCACCTCATGCTGCCAGTGTTCGAGGGCCGCGTTGCCGACCGGTTGCACCCGCGGCAGCGTCAACATCAGCTCTTGGCCGAGCCGCGGGTCGAACGCCAGCCAGACCATCGTGCCGCTGCTCTTGCCGAGCAGCTGGCGCAACTCGAAACGCCCGAGCATCCGCGTGGCGGAGGCCGGGGCGGGTGCGGCGGGGCGAGGATTGGAAGACGCGGGAGCGACCATCGTGCAATGAGGACGAAGCTGCCGCTATTGGACCGCGGGCGGGGCGGCGCAAACGCAGGATCAGGCGGCGAATGGCGTGCCAATTGCGTGCTGGTTTGCACGCGGGAGTCGGAGACAGTGGATCCCGGCGTCCGCCGGGATGACGCCGTTCGAGAGAGCCGTCACACCGGCGAACGCCGGGACGACGCCGTTCGAGAAAGCCGTCACACCGGCGTCCGCCGGGACGACGCCGTTCGAGAAAGCCGTCACACCAGCGTCCGCCGGGACGACGCCGTTCGAGAGAGCCGTCACACCGGCATCCGCCGGGATGACGCCGTTCGAGAGAGCCGTCACACCGGCGAACGCCGGTGTCCACTGTCTCCGCCCTCACCCGTCACCCCACCTCGACCACCTCACCCGCCCCCGTGATAAACGCACACCTCACCGTCGCCCCCGGCTGCAGCGCCTGCACCGCCGCCCGGTAGCGCAACATCTGGTCGCGGTATTCCTCCAGCGCCTGCGGTGCGTGGCGCAGCTTGTAGTCGAGCACCCACCAGCTGCGTTCGGCGCCCTCCTCCAACTCGACCAGGCGATCGATGCGCAACACCTCGCCGGCATCGGCAAGCGGAACCTCATTGCCGGCCCAGCGCAGCGCCGGGCCGGTGAAGAATCGCGCGCAGGCGGGGCAGCGCCAGATGCGGCTGGCGAGCCGCTCGACCTCGGCGGGGTCGACGTCGAACTCGCGTGCTGCTGCGGCGGACAAGGTGTCCAGCGCCGCCGGCATGCCGCGCCGCGGCGCGGCCGCCCATTCCAGGACCCGATGCACGGCCTGGCCGAGCCGGCTTGTCGCATCGCCGCCGCGCTCGGCCTCGGCCGGCGCGGCTGCGCCCTGCCACACCGGCAAGGCCCACAAGGTCAGGTGCTCGCCGGCGCGTTGCACCGACGCAGCCGGCACATCGGCCTGCGGCCACGGACTCGCCAGCGCCTGGACACGCTGCCACCACGAAGGCCGGCTGGCGACGTTGCGCGGCTGGGTGGCACTGAACACCAGCCGTTCCTTGGCCCGCGTCATCGCGACGTACAGCCCGTTCAGCTCTTCGCGTTCGCGCGCCGCCAGCTCTCGCGCCAGCACCGGCTGCAGCGACGGCGGGCAATGCGCCTCGGAATAAACAAAGGCACAGACAGCAGGCTGTTCGGACTCGACCGGCCAGTCGACCAGCAGCGTCGCGCTGTCGGCAGCCTTCGGCTCGGGGTCGGTGTCCATCACGAAGACGATGCGCGCCTCCAGGCCCTTGGCGCCGTGCACCGTCAGCAGTTGCACGGCGTCGCGCTGGCCCGGCGCAGACACCTTGAGCGCGCGCCGCTTCAGCGCACGCACGAAGTTGTACGGCGTCGCATACCGCGCGCCGTCAAGCATCAGCGATTGGGCGACCAGCGCGTCGACGGCGCCCAGCGCGGCGATGCGGCACTCGGGTGGCACCGCGGCGGCGACCCGCTCGCGCAGCTCACCCTCGAAGACGATGCGGTCCAGCAGGTCGTGCGGCGGCAGACTTTGCGCCGCGGCCTGCCAGCGCGGCAGCAGCGTGCGCGCGCGCTGCAGCGCCGGGCTGGCGGCATCGAGATGCAGCAGCGCGCGCCACCAGTCGCCGTGCGGCTCGGCGGCCTGCGCGAGCACGACCAGGTCGTCGTCGGCGGCGCCGAACAGCGGCGAACGCAGCGCGTGGGCGAGCGACAGCCTGTGCTGCGGCGATGCCAGCACATCGAGCAGCGCGAGCAGGTCGCGCGCTTCGGGCGCCTCGAGCAGGGCGAAGTCCTCGGCCGCGACGAACGGCAGGTGCAGCGCCGCCAGCTGGTCGGCCACCAGGCGCAGCGATTCGCGCTTGCGGCACAGCACATGGATGTCGCCGGGCGCGACCCGCTCTGCCAGCAACAGCGATTGCACCGCCTGCGCAACGAGGCGCGCCTCCGGCTCGCGCAGCAGCTCGCCGGCTTCGTGGCGCGGCACGGTCAGGCTGTCGCGCCATTCGAGGGCGTGGCTGGCGCTCGTGACCGGCGCCGGCCGCAGCACCCGCGGCAGCACGAAAACCCCGGCACCGCCGAGCGCGCCCAGCTCGGTGCTGTGCTCGCGAAAACCGCTGAAATCGTGCGCACGCTGGGCCAGGTCGAACACGCGGTTGACCCCCGCCAGCAGCTCGGGCGCGTTGCGCCGCGTGTGATCGCACGCCAGGTGGCTGCCGCCGAGGCCCTGCACGACGAAGTCGCGCGCGGCGTCGAACACTCGCGGTTCGGCGCGCCGAAAGCGGTAGATGCTCTGCTTCGGGTCGCCGACGATGAACACCCCCGGCGGGCGCTGGCCGCTGGCCCCGCCACCCGCGCCCGCGTAGGCCGACAGCCAGGCGTGCAGAGCATGCCACTGCAACGGGCTGGTGTCCTGGAACTCGTCGATCAGCACATGCCGGATGCGTGCGTCCAGGCGCTCCTGCACCCAGGCCGACAGCGTGGCGTCGCGCAGCAAGGCGAGTGCACAGCCTTCCAGGTCGGCCATGTCCGCAAGCCCGCGGGAGCGCTTGTAGGCCGCGACTTCGGCGAGCAACGCGCGCGAGAGCCTGACCATGCGCGTGTGCTCTTCGTGCGCCGTCTGCTGGGCGCAGGCACGCTCGATCTCGTCGAGCAGCGCCAGCGCCGCATCCAGCCCCTGCGCGGCCATGTGCTTGCGCGGCTCGCCGTCGCGCGTGAGCAGCGCCGCGCGTGCGGCCGCGAAGCGCTGCGCGGGGTCGTCGATCTCGAGCGCCAGCCCGAGCAGCGCGCCCTGGCGTTTGCACACTGCCCCCTTCTGCTCGATCAGCCGGTGCACGACACGCCTCAACATCGCGTGAACGAGCGGGTCGTGCATGCGCTGCGCAGGATGCTCGAGGCCGGCCAGCGCAGGCCAATGCCGCTGCGCCGGCGGCACGCTGTTCGCCAGCGTGCCGGCAGCGTCGGCGAGCTCGATCTCGACCCGCTTGTCCCACGCGTTGTCCAGCCACTTGCGCAGCTGCGAACGGCCGCGCTCGCGCACCAGCGTGTGGTAGTCGGCGTGCAGCGCCGGGTCGGCCAGCACGGCCGCATGGAAGCGGCGATAGATCTCGTCGCGGTGATCGTCGAGGTCTTCGATCACTTCCATGTCGGCATGCAGGCCCAGCTCGGCCAGCAGCTCAAGCGGCGCGGCACGCAGCAGTTGCGAGAACCAGGCATGGAAGGTGCGTATCTCGACCGACCGGCCGGCGCGCAGGACGCGTTCATGCAGGCCCGCGAGCGCCGGCGCGAGCTCGTGCGCCTGGGCGGGGTCGAGCCCTCGTTGGCGCAGCGCGGCGACGCGCTGGGCGTCGTCGCAAACGGCGAACTCGGCGAGCCACTGGTTGAGCCGCGCACGCATCTCGCCAGCCGCCTTGCGGGTGAAGGTGATGGCGAGGATCTCGTGCGGCTCGGCTCCATCGAGCAAGGCGCGCAGCACGCGCGAGACCAGCATCCAGGTCTTGCCGGCTCCCGCACAGGCCTCGACGACGACGCTGCGCCGCGGGTCGCAGGCCGCGGCATAGAACGGCTCGCACGCGATGCTCGCGCCGTCGCATTGGTAGGCCGCGGTCATGACTGCGCCTCGTCCGACGACCAATGGTCGCGTCGACACAGCCCACGCGCCTCGCAAAACTCGCAGACCCGGCCCTCGCCGAGCGCCGGCATCGCGGCCCCGGCGCGCACCCGCGCCAGCTCTTCGCCGACGGCACGCACCAGCACCCGCGCCGAGCGCTCGACATGCTTGTGCTCGATCTCCTTGATGGCGCCGCTTTCGTCGAGCGGCAGGTAGATCGCAGCGAGGTCGCCGCCGGCGTGAGACTGCTCGGCCATCAAGGCCGCGTAAAACGCGAGCTGGGTGTCTTCGAGCGGCTGCTTGACGCTGTCGCGCAGGCGTTGCGCGCTGCCGGTCTTGTAGTCGATGAGCTGAGTGACGGGGCCTGAATCGCCGGGCACGCTGTCGACCCGGTCGATGACGCCATGCATCTCGATGCCGGCCCATCCCGGCGGCCGCGCGGTCAACTCGAGCTCGGCGTCCAGCCACTGTGCGCCCTCCCGGTCGCGAGCGTGCAGCCACTCGACATAGCGCGGCACGAAGCGCGCGAAGCTCGCCGCGAAGGGGAGGAACGCGGCCGGGTCGAAATGCAGATCGTCCTGAATTTGCAGCGCCACTGCATGCAGTTTGGCGGCTTCGGCAGCGGCGGGCAGTGGCGCATCGCGCGTCGCGTGAAAGCGCTGCAGTACCGCGTGCAGCCAGGTGCCGTAGTCGCGCTTCTCGAGCGCGTCGTCGAGCTCGTCGGCTTCGCGCAATCGCAGCAGGCGCAGCGCGAAGAAGCGATACGGGCAGCTGCGCAGCGCCTCGCAGGCGCTTGCGCTCAAGCGTTCGGGCAGCAGCGCGGCACCGGTCGGATGCGGCCGGGGCACGGGTGCAAGCGCCACCTCGACACGGCTACCGGGGTCGGCCGCAGTGGCCAGCGGGCCGCGCCCGGCATCGGCGAACGCGAGCTGCAGCCGCTCGAGCAAGGGGCTGGCGGCCAGCGGCTCGCCGCCGTCGTCGAGGCGGCGTAGCAGGCTCAGGTGTGGACTGCGCAACAACTGCGCGAACGCCAGGGTCTCGGCATCGCGCCGCTGCGCCGCGCTCGGCACGCCGAGCGACGCGGCCAGCGCATCACCCAGCAAGGTGTGCGGTGCAGCACCGGCGCCGAGCCGTTTTTCGTCGGCGCCGGCGAGCACCACCGCGCCGAAGGGCCGCAGCGGCGCACGTTCGAGCGGCGTGACGATCACCGGGGCGCCGGCCCGCGCTTCGGGGCGGAAGGAACCTTCTTCGAGCGCCGCATCGACCCACTGGCTGAAATCGTCGATGCTCATCGCGTCGTCGTTGCCGGCCAGGTCGGCGGTGCCTTGCAGATGCAACGCCGCCAGCACCTGGCGGCCCGCGTCGTCGGCCTGCAGCGGGGTCCATGCGCCGCAGGCGTTCAAGGCCGCATGCAAGGCAGCCAACCAGCCGGTCAGGGGCCTCGAGCGCTGCGCTGTCAGCGTTACGATGACAGCCGAGGCGGCACGCCACAAAGCCTCGGCCGATTCACCGAGGCCGCCGCCTTCGACCGACGACGGCGCGACCCAGCTGCGGCGGCGCAGCGCACTTTCGAGCGACTGGATCGCGACACTGCTCGCCGGCAACCCGGGCCAGGTGCCGGCACAGGCCTTGAGCCAGTCGAGCCAGTCGTCGGTGCTGGCGTTGCGCCGCGCGGCGCGCAGCAGGCTCGCGACGGTCGCGCCGGCGCGTGTGGTCGACAGCTTCCAGCCGGTTTCGTCGAGCATGGTCACGCCGCGCCGCGCGAGCAAGGCGCGCACGCGCCGGGTCAGCACCCGATCCTGCGCGATCAGCGCGACCGGTTGGCGATCGGCGGCCAGATGCGCCAACACCTGGGCCGCGGCGCGCTGGGCTTCGGTTTCGAAGTCGGGACAGACGGCGACGTCGAGCTGGGCCGCGGCGGCGATCGCGCTGAACGGCGCGTCGAGCGCGACATCCGCATCGAGCAGCAGGCAGGCGCTGGACTCGGGTGCCGCGCCCAGCAGACTCAGCGTCAAGGCATCGGCGCCGCCGGCCTGCATCGCTATCCATGCAGAGGGCCGCAAGTCGAACAGCGCGTCGGTCACCGGTGCCGCCGACGCGGCGGCCCATTCGAATGCGACACGTGCGAGCGCGCGTTCGGTCGCGCCCGGGCCGCCTTGTGCCGCAAGCAGTGCACGTCCTTCGTTCCAGTAGGTGTCGCGTTCAGCCGGCGCGACCGCAGCCGCGGCACGCGCCAGCGCGTGCGCGGTGCTCACCAGCTTGGCCACGGCACGATCGAAGCCACGCGAATCGCGCCGCAACCAAGCGGCGGCCCAGCCCTGCGAGCGCAGCAGCAGCCGACGCGCGTTCAAGCGGTCGATGGCCGAGTCGAATGTGATCTGCCCCGGCCCCGCGGCTTCGCCCGGCCCGAGGCTGCGCGCCAGGGTCTGCGTGGTTTCGATGCGTGGCATCCAGCCGCCGCGCCGCGCCCATTCGCGCCGTGCCAGCGGCAAGTGCTGGGCGAACGGCAGCAGCACGATCGCGTCGCGCAGCGCCACCCCGGTTTCGCCGGCCCAGGTGATCGCGCGCTCGACCACCGCCGGCCACGGGTCGCCAAGCTGGATTTCAAGAGGAAGCCGCGCTATCGAAGCCATAGTCAGGACGGGGGCGCGGGCGTACCGCAGTGACAACCGGGAAGCGGGGGAAATCTGTCAGAATCATTGTGCCCCGCCGCTTGACGCAAAAGCGGCTCCCGCCCAAGGACAGAACCCATGAGCAGTGAACTGATCAAGCACACATCCGACGCGTCGTTCGACAGCGACGTCCTGCAAGCCGACAAACCGGTGCTGGTCGACTACTGGGCCGAATGGTGCGGCCCGTGCAAGATGATCGCCCCGATTCTCGACGAAGTGTCGAAGGACTACGACGGTCGCCTGAAGATTGCCAAGATGAACGTCGACGAGAACCGCGACGTGCCCGCCAAGTTCGGCATCCGCGGCATCCCAGATCGGA
>Ga0209515_10001691_pt1 | contig 36073 bp, 31 predicted proteins | sample Subgroupgradi54m_FD_187454 | JGI IMG/M metagenome (GOLD analysis project Ga0209515, IMG submission 187454) | Subsurface groundwater microbial communities from S. Glens Falls, New York, USA - GMW60B uncontaminated upgradient, 5.4 m (SPAdes)... ... | reverse complement strand
CGGGTTTCAAGAGGCCGTTTGCGATGTGCTTGTCGAGAAAGCCTTGCGCGCGGCAAGAAAAGAAAAACTGAGGACTGTGATCGTCGGCGGAGGGGTCAGCGCGAATTCCAGGTTGAGGGAGAAGCTTAGAAGCGCCGGCAAAAAAGAGGGCTTAAAAATGATGTTCCCCGGCCTTGTCTTCTGTCAGGATAACGCCGCGATGATCGCGGGCCTCGGCGCCGCCTTATATAAGGAAGGCCGCCGAGACGGGTTGGACCTGTCCGGCTATTCGGACTTTCACCCAATGACGCGTGAAAACCTAAATGGAAATAAAATCCGGAGAATATAAAGATTATCTCAAAGAAGAGTTCCTCACGATCCATGAGGCTGCGGAGCTTCTGGAGGTAAGCGAAGAGGAGTTGTGGGACCATGTGCATAAGCACCGGGTGCCTACGCACACCTTGGCCGGTGCTTTCTTAAGATTCAAAAAAGAGGATATTGAGGAACTCAAGAATAAATGGAGAATCCAGCGCGAACTTTTCCCTAAGCGCGAGCGCTATTTCGTGCATGACAGCACTGTCGCCAAACCCACGTTTTGGGAGGCCTTAATGGATTTCTGGTATTTCAACGATTTTTATATCCTCTGTTCGGCGCTCGTGGCGGTATTGTTGTATTTTATTATCTCCTCCCAATAGAGGCCAATCTCGGGTAAGGCAAACTCCAAGATGAATCACCAAACACCAAATCACAATAACCAAATAATAACCAAGCACCAAACATCAATAACCAAACAATACTTGGTTTGGATCTTGGAATTTGGTCATTGGTTATTATTTGGATCTTGGAATTTGGTCATTGGAATTTGTTATTTATGAAGTTTATACTTTTAGACGGTAATTCTTTCTGCTATCGCGCGTTTTACGCGATCCGCGATTTGCGGACTTCCAAAGGCGAGCCCACGAACGCCGTGTACGGGTTTGTCACGATGCTTGAAAAGATGTTGAAAGACTTGAGCCCGGACGGCATGGCCGCCACGTTTGACTTAAAAGGCCCGACGTTTCGGCACAAACGCTATAAGGATTATAAAATTCAAAGGCCCCCGATGCCCGATGACCTGGTGTCCCAGATTCCAATCATCAAAGAAGTGGTGAGGGCCTACAACATTCCGGTTTTTGAGAAAGAAGGCTATGAGGCGGATGATGTGATCGCGACCTTGGCAAAAAAACTCGAAAAGGACGATCATGAGGTTTTGATCGCGACGGCGGACAAGGATATTTTACAGCTTGTGAATAAAAAAATTAAAGTGGTAAACCCGCAGAAGGACAATTTTGTTTATGACGAGGCAGCGGTTAAGGCGCGATTCGGCGTGGAACCCAAACGCGTCGTGGAGATCATGGCCCTGATGGGCGACGCCTCTGACAATATTCCGGGGGTCCCCGGCATCGGCGATAAAACGGCCAGTAAGCTGATCGTCGAGTTCGGGACGCTTGAAGGAGTGTTGAAGAACATTGATAAAATAAAAGGGGAGAAACTTAAAGAAAACCTCTCGAAATACGAAGACCAGGCAAGGCTTTCCAGAGAGCTTGCCGAAATCGATTCGGACGTGCCGCTCGACATTGACCTCGACACCCTGAAACACCGTGAGCCGGATCTCGAAAAACTCACCGCCTTGTATCAGAGACTCGAATTCAGGAGTCTTTTAAAAAATCTTCCGGTGGATGAAACGAAAAATTCCGATGACAAAAGTCTCAAATATCACCTGGTTCGGGATAAAAAAGATTTCGAGAGGCTTAAGGCCGCATTATCCAAAGAGAAAGAATGGGCGTTTGATTTCGAAACAACGGGTACCGACCCCTTAAGAGCCGAACCTGTTGGGATTTCGTTTTCCGTCAAGGAAAAGGAAGCGTATTACGCGGCCTTCGGCAAGGCGCTCGACGCCAAAGATTGTTTGAAATCCATTAAAGGACTTTTCGAGGACGAAGGAATTAAAAAGATCGGTCAGAACATCAAGTACGAAGCCCTGATCTTAAAAAATTTTGGGATCGAACTCAAAGGCATTTATTGCGACACCATGGTTGCCTCTTATTGTTTGAACCCCACGAAGCCCAATCACAATCTGGATGACATCGCGATGGAGCAATTGGAGCTTCGCATCACGTCGATCCGGGAGCTTATCGGAACCGGCAAGGCTGAGATCTCGATGGCCCAGGTGCCGCTCGACAAGGTTTACCGTTACGGCTGTCAGGACAGCGACATTACGTTCAGGCTTTCCAGGCTGTTTAAGAAAAAGCTTGGGGAGAAAGAACTTTGGAATTTGTTTCAAGATATTGAAATACCGCTGGTGCCGGTTCTTGCGGACATGGAATATGCCGGCGTGGCGATTGATGAGAAACTCTTGAAGCGACTTTCCGAAGAGATGGAGAAGGAATTGGCGGCGCTCACGCGTAAAATTCACAAGGGAGCGGGGACGGAATTCAACATCAATTCCACCAAACAGCTCGCGGAAATTTTATTTGTAAACTTAGGCCTTCCTGTGGTAAAAAAGACGAAGACCGGGCCGTCCACGGATGTCGAGGTTTTACGTGAGCTTTCCGAAATTCATTCTCTCCCCAAGGAACTTTTAAAATACAGAGAGCTTTCGAAGCTGAAATCTACCTATGTGGACGCGCTTCCGCTTTTGGTGAATCCCAAGACAGGACGGGTGCACACGTCGTTTAACCAAACCGTGACGGCCACCGGTCGGCTTTCGTCGAGCGATCCGAACGTGCAGAATATCCCGGTACGGACCGAGGAAGGGCGGAAGATCCGCGCGGCGTTTGTCGCGGGCGGAAAAGACAAATGCCTCGTGTCGGCGGATTATTCGCAGATCGAGCTTCGCGTGCTGGCGCATCTTTCAGAAGACCAAAGCCTGATCCAGGCGTTCCGTGACGGGGCGGACATTCACCGCACCACCGCATCGCTTATTTTTAACGTCGCGATGGACAAGGTGACGGATTCGATGCGCGACTCGGCTAAAACCGTGAATTTCGGCGTGCTGTACGGGATGGGCGCTTTCAGTTTAGCCAAGAGTTTGCACATTTCAAGCGCCGCGGCTAAAGATTTTATCAAGGCCTATTTTGATCGTTACCCCAGCGTCCGGAAATATTTGGATGGGACGCTCGAGCGCGCAAGAAAAGAAGGTTTTGTTTCGACTTATTTCAAACGCCGGCGCTACATTCCGGATATTTTATCCAAGGATGTGCGGGCCAGGAATTTTGCCGAGCGCACGGCGATCAACGCGCCGCTGCAAGGCACTGCGAGCGACATCATTAAAATTGCGATGTGCCGCGTCGCGGACCGAATGGCCCGGGAAGGCCTGCGGTCGAAAATGATCCTTCAGGTGCATGACGAGCTTTTGTTTGAGGCGCCGAAAAAGGAAATGAAGGATGTTGTTGCTCTGGCGAATGAGGAAATGTCCGGGGCCGTGAAATTTAAAGTGCCTCTCAAAGTTTCCGTGAAGATAGGGCCGAATTGGCTGGAGATGGAAGAAGTAAAATGACAAATGACAAAGCACGAATGACAAAAGAATGACAAAATCCAAATAACAAAACACGTGTTTTGAATTTGATGCTTCGAATTTATTTTGTCATTTGAATTTTGTCATTTGTCATTAAATCGTTGAGGAGTTTTAAGATCAGAGTTCTCTTTTGCGCGAGTGAAGTAGCGCCATTCGCTAGAACGGGCGGCTTGGCGGATGTGGCAGGAACCTTGCCGCTTGCGCTAGGGAAGCTCGGCGTCGAAGTCAAAATCATGATGCCGCGCTACCGGGGCCTGCCAGGCGCCCCGAAGAAACTTTCGAAAAACGTCAGCGTTTACTTTGTCGAGAACGAGGCCTATTTTAACCGCGCCACGCTTTACGGCAACGAGCATGGCGATTATCTGGACAATTTAAAGCGCTTTTCGTTTTTCTGCCGTGAGGCTTTGAGGCTCACAAAGGAAATGGGATTTAGGCCCGACATTGTCCATGCGAATGACTGGCAGACGGCGCTTTTACCGGTGATTTTAAAAACCCGGTTTTCACACGACCCGTTCTTTAAAAAAATAAAAACCCTTCTCACCGTGCACAATCTCGCTTACCAAGGCCATTTTGCGCACCGGCTTTATCCGGAGCTCGCGCTCGACGAGTCATTATTTTCGGTGGATGGCTTTGAATTTTACGGAAAAATCAATCTCTTGAAAGCGGGACTCCTTTACGCGGACGCAATCAGTACGGTGAGTCCCACATACGCCAAGGAAATTCAGACCCGAGAATATGGTTTTGGCCTCGAGGGAGTGATCCGTAAAAGGTCGAAAGACTTAAGCGGCATTTTAAACGGAATTGATACTGAGGTTTGGAACCCGGCAAAGGACAAGTGTATTAAGAAGCCGTTTACGCCCAATCGCTTGAAGGGCAAAGAGGCGTGCAAAGCGGATCTGCAGAAAACCCTCGGCCTCCCCGTGGATGCCGATGTGCCTGTGCTCGGAATGGTGACTCGGCTCGCCGAGCAGAAGGGTTTGGATCTTTTATCTGAAATCAGCGATGCGCTTTTTTCGAAGAAGGTTCAGTTTATCCTTTTGGGAGAAGGCGACGGCGCCTATCACACGACGTTTAAGAATGTCAGTAAAAGACATCCGAAAAACACGGCGATCCGTTTGGGTTTTAACGCGCCCCAGGCGCATAAAATCTACGCGGGCTCCGATTTTTTTCTCATGCCGTCTTATTTCGAGCCTTGCGGTTTGGGGCAGATGATCAGTTTGAGGTGCGGGACGTTGCCGATCGTCCGACGCACCGGCGGTTTAGCCGATACGGTGATCGATGCGGACGAAGATCCGAAAACGGGCAACGGCTTCGTATTCAAGGAAAGAAATCCCGAAGCTTTTCTTAAAGGGATAGAGCGGGCGCTCCTGGCTTTTAGAGATAAAGAACGTTTTTCAAGGCTTCAGAAAAATGGAATGAAAGCTGATTTTTCTTGGAAGAAGAGCGCCGGCGAGTATAAAAACTTGTATAAGCGGGTGTGCGGCCTATGACGATCGTCGGTTTGACGGGAAACCTGGCTTCCGGAAAAAGTGAAGCGGCTCGGATTTTTAAAAGACACGGCACCCTGGTTTTTGACGCGGATCTCGCGGCCAAAAGGACGGTGGCCAAGGGACGCCCCGTTTACAAGGCGATCGTTAAAATTTTCGGGAAAGGGTTTTTAAGGAAGAGTGGCGAGTTGGACCGAAAGAAACTCGCCTGGCACGTATTTTCGCATCCGAAAGATTTAAAAAAGCTGAATACCCTGATTCATCCGGGAGTGATTTTTGAATGTCTTAAAAAAGCGGAGTCGCTTAAAAATAAAAAAGGGATTTTAGTGCTTGACGTGCCGCTTCTTTTTGAATCTAAGATGGAGAATCTCGTGGATCATACGGTGGTGGTGCGTTCGAAAAAGGAAAAGATGCTCGAGCGCGCTCAAAGTAGAGGGCTCCCGAAGGTGCTCGCGAAGAAAATTCTTTCGACGCAGTGGCCGCTCGAAAAGAAAGCGCGCCTGGCGGATTTTGTCATAGAAAACAACGGGACCGTCGTGGATTTGGAAAAGCAGGTTTTGGCGGTCATAAAAAAGATCAAATAAAACAACAGGAGGAACACCCCCCGATGGACATTGATTTAGCTAAATTAAAAAAGATGAAGATGGTTGAGCTCAACGAGCTGGCTCACCAGATGAAGGTGAATGGTGCCAGCGGCCTTAAGAAACAGGATCTTATTTTCAAAATCCTTCAGGCTCAACCCGAAAAAGACGGCGGTGTCATGACGGGCGAGGGTGTTTTGGAGATTCTACAGGATGGTTTCGGATTTTTACGATCACCCAATTACAATTACCTGCCGTGTCCTGACGACATCTATGTGTCTCCGTCCCAGATAAGAAAGTTCAACTTAAAAACCGGCGATACGGTGAGTGGGCAGATACGGCCGCCCAAGGAGGGCGAACGGTATTTCGCCATGCTGATGGTGGAGAAGGTGAATTTTGAGTCACCGTCAGAGGGAAAAGAAAAAATCCTTTTCGACGACTTGACGCCCCTTTACCCCAAAGAGAAATGGGGACTTGAGTCGTCACCTGCCGAGGTATCGACGCGTATCGTAGATCTTTTGTCTCCGATCGGGAAGGGTCAGCGCGGACTGATCGTGGCACCGCCTTACAGCGGCAAAACCGTGCTTTTGCAAAAAATAGCCAACAGTATCACCACCAACCATCCGGAGGTAGTGCTCATTGTGCTTTTAATCGACGAGCGTCCGGAGGAAGTGACAGACATGCAGCGTTCGGTGAAGGGGGAAGTGATCAGCTCCACCTTCGACGAGCCTGCCGAGCGGCATGTGCAAGTGGCTGAGATGGTGATTGAAAAGGCCAAAAGACTTGTGGAGTCTGGAAAAGATGTCGTGATACTCCTCGACAGCATCACGCGCCTGGCGCGGGCCTACAACACGACGGTGCCGCACTCTGGGAAAATCCTTTCCGGCGGCGTGGACTCGAACGCGCTTCATAAACCGAAGCGCTTTTTCGGCGCCGCGCGTTGTCTCGAAGAGGGCGGGAGTCTCACCATCATTGCAACGGCCCTGGTGGATACCGGAAGCCGCATGGATGAAGTGATCTTCGAGGAATTCAAAGGCACCGGCAACATGGAACTGCAGCTCGATCGCAATCTCTTCCAGCGCCGGATCTATCCTGCCATCGACATCAAAAAGTCCAACACGAGGAAGGAAGAGCTCCTGGTGGATAAGGATGATTTGGCGAAGGTCTGGATTTTAAGGAAAGTGCTGAATGAACTGAACTCAGCCGAGGCGATGGAGCTTCTCATTGAGAAAATATCCAAGACCAAGACGAACAAAGACTTTTTGAAGAGCATGAATAAAGGGTAACAGTAGAAAGTAGTCAGTAGTCAGGAAAAGAACAGTCTACTGACTACTTAAAGGAGAATATTCAATGAAGGAAAAAATACATCCTAAGTACGTGGAAACAACCATTACCTGCATCTGCGGAAATGTGATCCACACGCGCTCCACCAAGGAAAATATCCGCGTGGAAATCTGCTCGAATTGCCATCCGTTTTTCACCGGCAAGCAGAAATTCGTGGACTCAGCCGGCCGCGTCGAGAAGTTCCAGAAACGATATGCCAAAAAGAAATAATGTATAAAAGGTCTAAATCCGAAGCACGAAATCCGAAATTCGAAACAAGCACGAAACTCGAATGACAAAAATTTAAAACACGAATTTTAGTCATTTGAATTTCGAATTTTGGATTTGTTTCGGATTTCGATATTCGAATTTTGGATTTAAATTGGGCTTACAATGCGATTTTTGAAGAAGGCTGAAGAGAAGTTAAAACGCTTCAAGGAAGTGGAGAGGCTCCTGCAAGACACTTCCGTCACTCAAGATCCGGCGCGGGCGAAGGACCTCGGGAAAGAATTCAGGGCCCTTGAGAAGGTCGTAGCCGTTTATAAAGATTATCTAAAAATTCAGGGCGAGCGGGCCGAGGCCGAAAAGATAGCCGGGGATAAAACTCAAAGCCCGGATCTAGTGGAAATGGCCCAGCATGAGGTCTTGAATCTCGGGCAGAAAAAGGCAAAGATCACGCACGCGCTCGAGTCGCTTCTCATTCAAGACGACCCGATGCTTTCAAAGAACGTGATTTTGGAAATCCGGGCCGGCACCGGGGGTCTTGAGGCCGGGCTTTTCGCAACCGACCTTTTCCGAATGTACTCCCGCTTTGCGCAAGGCGAGGGTTTTAGATTGGAGATCCTCTCAAGTTCGCCCAACGAAGCCGGCGGTTTCAAAGAAGTGATTTTTTCTATCACCGGCCAAGGGGCTTACGGGCGTTTCAAGTTTGAAAGCGGCACGCACCGCGTCCAGCGCGTGCCCTCGACGGAGGCGCAGGGCAGGATCCATACCTCCGCCGTGACTGTGGCGGTTTTGCCGGAGGCCGAGGAAGTGGATGTCGAGATAAAACCTGAAGATTTAAAAATCGACGTTTTTCGTTCGGGCGGCCCCGGCGGCCAGAGTGTGAACACGACGGATTCGGCGGTGCGCGTCACGCATGTCCATTCGGGCCTGGTGGTGAGTTGCCAGGATGAAAAATCCCAGCTTAAAAACAAGCAAAAAGCGATGAAAGTTTTGAGGGCGCGGCTTTTTGAAAAAATTACGAACGAACGAAACGCCGAGATCGCCAAAAGCCGCAAAGAGCAGGTGGGCTCCGGCGACCGCAGTGAAAAAATCCGCACCTACAATTTCCCCGACCGCCGCGTGACGGATCACCGCATCGGCCTTACGATTTATAATTTGGAAGCGGTGATGGACGGAAAGATCGGCGCGTTCGTGGATGCGCTTTATGAACGGGAGTTGGAGGAGTGAAGGTATTGACAAATGTTAACATGTATGTTAACCTTATTCTGTGAGCCGGGAAGTTCTTTTTTATAGAACGGCAAATCAAAAGTGTCCTGTCGAAGAGTTTATGGACGGTCTGCCGTCGAAAGCGGCTCAAAAGGTCACCTGGGTTTTGAATTTAGTTGAAGATTTGGACATTGTTCCGGCACATTATTTTTCCAAAATGCCGGGAACGGATGATATTTGGGAGTGCCGGGCTAAACAGGGTTCAAATATCTACAGGATTCTTGCCTTTTGGGATGAGAATAAAATCATGTTGACGCATGGATTTGCCAAAAAGACCCGTAAAACACCCGGAAATGAAATAGAAAGAGCGGAAAGTTATAAACGGGACTATTTTGAACGAAACAGGAGGTAATTGTCGTGAGCGATCTTAAAAGATACATCGGGGAACGCAAGCACAGAGATAAAGCGTTCGCCTTAAGTTACGAGCAGGGGTATGAAGATTTTAAAATTGGCGTTCTTTTGCGGCAAGCCCGGGAAAAGGCCGGATTAAGTCAGGAAGAGCTGGCTAGGCGGCTTCACACCAAAAAGACAGCTATTTCCCGTATCGAGAATCATGCCGAAGATATTAAGCTTTCCACGTTGGAGAAAGTCGCCGCCGCGATAGGCAAACATATCACAGTTGCTATTGCTTAAGTGAATTGGCGCAGAAGGCTTATTCGTTCAAAAGCCCGCCCCCAAGCGGCTTAATGAGCGCCTAAGATGAGCGATCTTAAAAGATATATTCAAAAGCGTAAGCGGGGAGATAAGGCGTTTGCCTTAAGTTATGAGCAGGGGTATGAGGATTTTAAAAAAATCATGGTTTCTTGAAATGTTATGAAACGATTGAGATGTCCTAGATGTGGTTCTTATTTGAGCTGGAGCAGCCATATTTACATGATTAGTACTTCTCCTTTTACCCTATCTTCCTGGACCCAATTTTTTAAATTGTTATGCCGACAATGCAATTCTGTTTTGAAATTTAGATTTCCCAAACAACAAAAGTTGTTTCATCTATTGTCAGCAGCACTTGTCCTGGCTATTTTGCTACTGTTTGGGCAGACATTCTCTCATCCCATCTTCTTATTTTTTTTATGCTTTCTAGTTTTAACTTTTGATATTTGTTGGGGCTATTCCTTTTTTCCCCCTTCTATTGAGGAGTATAAAAAGTAGCGGGGTTTTGAGCGTGCACAGCTTAATTTTAAGCAGTATTCAAGGATAAATCCCGTAGCAACGAGATTTCTCGCCCCGTCATTCGACGGGACTCGAAATGATAGTAATGGACACAGGGATGATATATTCATGAATGCCATTCAAGAAAATATTTTATTTTTAAAGGAACTCGAAAAAGATCTCCTTAAAAAACGTGTTCCCGCCGCGCTTTCGGAAGCCGAGAGCCTGGTGGGGTATTTTGGGCGTTTTGACAGGCTGGATTTTCTGACCGGGCAAAAAGGGCTTTCTCTCCGCGCCAAGAAAGGGGTGCGGGCTGCTCTTAAAACCCGGCTTAAAGGCGTGCCGCTTCCTTATATATTAAGGGAAGCGTACTTTTTGGGGCTACCATTTTATGTGACGAGGGACACGCTGATCCCGCGGCCTGAGACCGAGCTTTTGGCGGAGGAGGCGTTAAGAATTATGGACAATACGTCCGAAGTGCTGGATGTCGGCACAGGTTCGGGATGCATTGCCGCTTATTTGACAATGCAGAAACCGGACTGTAGAATGACGGCTCTTGATATTTCTAAAGAAGCGCTTCAAGTGGCGCGTAAGAATATCAAGCGGCATGGGTTAGAAGAAAAAATTGAGCTCGTTCATAGCGATCTATTTAATGCGTTCAATGTAGGAGTGAGGTGGGATATTATCATTTCAAATCCCCCTTATGTAGCGACTGAAGATTTTTCAGAATTGCCAAAGGAAGTGTTGGCGGAACCGCGCGAGGCTTTAAACGGCGGACCGCGGGGACTTTCGGTGATCGAAAGAATTTTAGACGAGGCGCCGGATTTCTTGAAAAAAGACGGCTGGCTTCTCATGGAAATCGGCAAGGACCAGGCGAAGATTTTGGAAAAAATAATTTTAAGAGATTCGAATTACAAGAATTTGAGATTCGTGAAAGATTTTGCTGGTATTAAAAGAATTGTAGTGTTACAGAAGCAATCCAATTCGGCGGGTCCTGCCGCTGCGGCAGCTCGTTTTTTGACAAGTGTTCCCTTGTCAAAAAACAAGCACTCTGCCTCCGCGTCACCCCCCGAATTCTATAGAGCCTGATCCTATGGACAAATTAGTAATAGAAGGCGGTAAACGCCTCGAGGGAACGATCGAAGTCAGCGGCGCGAAGAACGCCGCGCTTCCGGTTTTGGCCGCGACGATTCTTTCTACGCAAAAATCGGTGATCAAAAACGTCCCGCAGGTCGCGGACGTTTTCACAATGGTGAGAATTTTAAAATCGATCGGCGCAAAAGTAGTTCATGACGGCAGCACCCTTCAAGTGGACCCGGCGGGCGCCAAAAATCCGGTGCTCACCTACAAGATGGTCAGCACGATGCGCGGCTCGATTTGTTTTTTAGGGCCCCTTTTGGCAAGGTTTGGCGCTGCCCAAGTTTCGTTTCCGGGCGGTTGTGTCATTGGCCCAAGGCCCATAGATCTGCATCTTAAGGGAATAAAATCTTTAGGAGCGGAGGTGTCGCTGGATCACGGCTATGTGATCGCCAAGACGAAAAGATTAAAAGGCGCACGCGTGTATCTGGGCGGCGCGTTTGGCTCGAGTGTGTTGGGCACGGCCAATATTCTGATGGCCTCGGTGCTGGCCCAAGGCCGCACGGTGATTGACAACGCCGCCTGCGAACCGGAGGTGGTGGATCTAGGGAATTTCTTGAAAAAAATGGGCGCGAAGATTGAGGGCCTCGGATCGCCGTCCCTCGAGATTGAAGGCGTCAAAAAATTAAATGGCGCGACGTATTCGTTGATTCCAGACCGCATTGAGGCAGGGACCTACATGATTGCTTCAGCGATCACGAAGGGAGACATCACGATTAAAGACATGAATTTAAATATGCTCGGCGCGATGCTGGATAAATTGAGGGAAGCGGGAGTTGTCGTCACTGAGAGAAACGGCCATGTGCGCGTGCGCCGCGAGCGGGTGCTGAAACCCGTGTCAGTAACAACGCTCCCTTATCCGGGGTTTCCGACGGATCTTCAAGCGCAGATGATGGCCCTCATGTGCGTGGTGCCGGGAATCAGCGTGATCACAGAAAAGATTTACCCTGAGCGTTTCATGCATGTCAGTGAATTGAACCGCATGGGGGCGAGCATCATGCTGGAGGGTCCCAGCGCCATCGTGAGCGGGAAAAAAGTTTTGAGCGGCGCGCCGGTGATGGCGTCGGATTTGAGAGCGAGCGCGGCGCTGGTCTTGGCCGGGCTTGTGGCGGAAGGCACCACGGAAGTTTCGCGCGTATACCATTTGGACCGCGGGTACGAGAATTTGGTGGTGAAGTTGCAGGGACTTGGAGCAAAGATAAGAAGAGAGAAAGAGATAAGATAGGAGGTGAGTAAATGTCCGTTGTTATACGATTAAAAACCATGGGAACCAAAAAGAAAATCAAGCACCGTATCGTCGTGACCGACACGCATTTTCCGCGTAACGGCCGTTTTTTGGAAGAGGTGGGTTATTGGGATCCGTCGAAAGAGCCGCCGGTAGTCAGTGTGAAAACCGAACGAATTCAGCACTGGATGAAACAAGGCGCCAAGCCGTCTGAGACGGTGAGGTCGATTTTGAAAAAGGCGGGAGTAAAACCTAAGTAGTCAGTAGACAGTAGTCAGTAGTAAGTAGTCAGGAAAAACAATTAAATTTTTTCAGGTATTCCCTTACTACTGTCTACTGACTACTGCTTGAATATGAAAATCCATATTTTAACCCTATTTCCTGACGCCTTCGATTCCTTTCTCTCGCACTCCATTGTGAAACGTGCGATTGAACGGAAAATTGTCCAGATCCGCGTGCATAACTTGAGAGATTTCGCGCATGACCGGCACAGAACCTGCGATGACAAGCCTTTTGGCGGCGGTCCCGGCATGTTGATGAAGCCTGAGCCGATCTTTGAAGCGGTGGAAAAGATTACGGGAAAGCGGAAAGCGGAAAGTGGAAAGCGGGGAAAAAAAGAAAAAAGAAGAATCGTTTATCTCACGCCATGTGGCGAGCGCTTTACGCAGAAAAAGGCGGAGGAGCTTGCCAAATTTAAGGAGCTCGTGATCCTCTGCGGGCATTACGAAGGCGTAGATCAAAGAGTTATTGACCGGCTCGTGACGGACGAGATCTCCATCGGAGATTACGTGCTCACCGGCGGCGAGATCCCGGCCATGGTGGTCGTGGACACGGTGGTCCGGTTGCTCAAAGGGGCGCTTGGCAGCGAGGACTCCAAGGTATTTGAATCTTTCACCAAAAATCTGTTAGAATACCCGCAATACACACGTCCGGCGGCGTACCGGGACTTGAAAGTTCCTTCAGTTCTTTTGTCGGGAAACCACAAGGCCATTGAATTGTGGCGCAAAAATGAGGCGCTTCGACGTACGTTCAAGAAACGTCCTGATCTTTTAAAAAAAGTAGTAAGTAGTCAGTAGTAAGGGAAGATTTTAAATTTCCCCCTGGCTACTTACTACTGTCTACTGACTACTGAAAAGCAAGGAGTTCGACATGCATCCCATTATTGAAGCGCTCGAAGCCGAGCAAGCGAAAAAAGATGTTCCCCGTTTTAAAGTCGGGGACAGTGTGCGCGTGCTCGTTCGGGTGGAAGAAGCGGATAAGACCCGAACCCAGGCCTTTGAAGGCACGGTGATCAAAAAACAGGGTTCCGGCATCCGTGAGAGTTTTACGGTGCGCCGGATTTCTTTCGGAGAAGGTGTGGAAAGAAATTTCCCTCTCCATTCGCCGACGGTTCAGAAAATTGAGCTCGTTCGCTCCGGTAAAGTGCGCCGTTCCAAACTTTATTATTTGAGGAAATCCACAGGCAAGAAAGGCCGAATTGAGGAAGAGCGCGAAGCGCGAAGCGAGTCAGCGGCTCCTTCGGCATGACGAAACTTTCTTAAATCGAGGTTTCCAGTCCCTGGCGGGCGTGGATGAGGCGGGCCGGGGCCCTTTGGCAGGGCCAGTGGTGGCTTCAGCTGTGATCGTCAGGGATTTTTTATTTTCATGCAGCATCGATGACTCGAAAAAAATGAGCGCTGCGTCCCGCGAAGCGGCATTCGAAGAAATCTTGGGAAAATGTTTTATCGGCATCGGGATCGTCGAGCCGGAAACCATCGACAAGGTTAATATTTATCAGGCCACGATGCGCGCGATGGAAGAGGCGGTGATGAAATTAAAGAAGACACCGGATTGCATTTTGATCGATGGCCCGAAAACGCCGAGGCTTCCCTTCAAGCAGTTTCCAATCATCGACGGAGACGCGAAATCTCTTTCTATTGCCTGTGCGTCGGTGGTGGCGAAGGTCACGCGCGACCGAATGATGAATTATTATGATGCGCTCTATCCCGAGTACGGGTTTAAGAAGCACAAGGGTTACGGGACCAAAGATCATATGGAAGCGTTAAAAAAATACGGTCCCTGTAAAATTCACCGAAGGAGTTTTGAACCGATAAGATCGAATTACAAATGACAAAATAATTTGAATTTTGTCATTTGTGCTTTGTTATTTGCAATTAAAATGGAAACACTTCTTATCATTGATTTCGGCTCGCAGTACAACCAGCTCATCGCCAGGCGTGTGCGTGAGTCAAAAGTTTTCTGCGAGATTGTCCCGCCAAACATTCCCATAGAAAAGGTGCGGTCGAAAAACGTGCGCGGCCTCATTCTCTCCGGCGGCCCGGCCAGCGTTTATCAGAAAAATTCACCGAGATTGAATCCCGAAATCTTGGCGCTCGGCGTGCCGGTGCTTGGCATCTGCTATGGCATGCAGGCGATTTCAGAGCTTCTGGACGGGCATGTGCGGAAGGCACGCGACCGCGAGTATGGCCGCGCCGAACTTTTTTTGTCCCACCGTTCGGGCGCTTTGTTTAAAGGCGTGCCGAATAAATCCATCTCGTGGATGAGCCACGGCGATTATGTTTCACGGCTTCCCAAAGGTTTTTTCAAAACCGCCTACACGAAAAACACGCATACCGCTGCTTGCGAGGACCCTGAGAGGAAAATTTACGGCGTGCAATTCCATCCGGAGGTGCATCACAGCGAGCTTGGCCCCAGAATCATCCAAAACTTTTTATTCTCTATCTGCGGTTTCAAGAGATCGTGGACGATGCGGAATTTTATCCATGAGTCGGTGAAGAATATCCGCCGAGAAACAGGGGACCGCAAGGTGATTCTCGGCCTTTCCGGGGGCGTGGATTCGTCGGTGGCCGCCGCACTTTTATCAAGGGCCATTGACAATAGGCTCGTCTGCATTTTCGTGAACAACGGGCTTCTTCGTAAAAACGAGGAAGAAGAAGTGCGCCGCGCGTTTAGGGGCCGTTTCAAGATGGACCTTCACTGTGTCCAGGCACAAAAACATTTTTTGAGGAAATTAAAAGGCGTGACCGATCCTGAAAGAAAAAGAAAAATTATCGGGCACGAATTCATTTACGCGTTCGAACGCGAGGCGCGAAAAATCAAGGGTGCAAAGTTTTTGGCGCAAGGGACTCTTTACCCCGATGTGATCGAAAGCCGCTCGGCATTCGGCGGGCCGTCAGCGGTGATCAAGTCGCATCATAATGTGGGTGGCTTGCCTCAAAAAATGCAGCTTAAGTTGATCGAACCCTTGAGGGAGCTTTTTAAAGATGAGACGCGCGAGCTTGGGCGAACGCTTGGACTGCCTGCGACTCTGGTGGGCCGGCACCCGTTTCCGGGGCCGGGCCTTGCAGTGCGTATCGTCGGCGAAGTGAGCGAGGAGAGGCTTAAAATTTTAAGGGAGGCCGATGCGCGGTTTGTCGAAGAGATTAAAAAAGCGGGGCTTTATGATAAAATCTGGCAGGCGTTTTGTGTGCTTCTGCCGGTGAAAAGCGTGGGAGTCATGGGCGACGAACGAACCTACGAAAACGTGATTGCCCTCCGCGCCGTCACAAGTGTGGACGGCATGACCGCGGACTGGTTCGCGATGCCTAAAGACGTGCTCGGTAAAATTTCGAATAGAATTATAAATGAAGTCAAAGGCGTGAACCGCGTCGTATATGACGTGAGTTCCAAGCCACCGGCCACCATTGAATGGGAATAAAAATAAACGCTGTCATTTCGACGAGCGCTAGCGAGGAGAAATCCCGTCGTGATCCAGAAAAGGAGATTTCTCGCCCGCCTTCGGCGGACTCGAAATGACAATAAAAAATAGAACCGTCCCTATTTTTTTTAGTAATTGGAGAAGAAAGAAGTGACGAGAACAAATATTGTACTGAACGAGTCGTTGGTCAGAAAGGCTAAGATCGCAACCGGACTAAAAAGCATCCGCGAGGTGGTCCATTACGCGTTGCGGGAGCTTTTGAGGCACGAGCGGCAAAAAAACATTCTGAGATTAAGAGGAAAAATCCATTGGGAAGGAAATGTGTCCGAGATGCGTAGGGGCCGAAGCTTTTAGACGCGGACGGGGGACACATCCCGGATGTGTCCCCGGAAATGCCCGGAAATGTGCGGAAATGCGGAGATGAATAAACAGTAGAGGCAAAATGGGAGATTTTTGGTATTGGGATAGAGCCCGGATCATTTCTTTAATTATCGCGTGTATCTATATTATTATGGCTTTTTTTGTAGGTGAAACAGGTTTTTGGATCTATGTGTTAGGATATCTCATTCTCCCATTAGCTTGTATATGGTTTGGTGATGAAATGGGAGGATATACAGGTTTTTGGCGCGGAATACCTCTTCGGCAAACGCCCGGCGGCTTTATTCGATTCATGGGCTGGGTTTTGTTGCTATTACCTACCGTGATTGGTATTATTCTTGTTATAGGTTTTGATAAGCAATGACTAAAAAACTCTTTCTTCAATCTTTTGGTTGGCCGTTGTCACCAAAACACTGGACTTCCTAGAGTGGGGGAGATCGGGCTTCCGGGGGACGCGGTGATGGTCTTCCAGGCGCTTGCTGAAGGGGTTACAGATGGCTCTCGCCCGCGCTCCTTTCTGAGGTCCAATCTTCAGAAAGATTTTAGAAAGTTTTTGGCGCACTCGCCGAAGCAGGGCTTATGGTATAATTTGGGTTCCTTTACCAAAAATAGGGGGCAAGGGAAATGAAGAAAATCGTGTGTATTTTTGGAATGCTATTTTTTCTAGTTACTAAAGGTTATGGCGAAGAAACAAGGATATTCACAGGTTCCAATTCATATTTTAACTATTCGATAAGTTATCCTTCAGACTGGCAAGCTATTAACATATATGGATTTGCGCGAATTATATCTCCCCTTGAGGGTACATCTGATGACTTTAAAGAAAATATTTGGGTTACAGTGGCGGACTTAAGTAAAAAACTTAGGAGCCTCGAGGAGTTTAATACCATGATGCTTAATAAAATTATTCCGCTGGAGCTGTCGAATTTCAGTTTATTGAGTCAAGGCAAAACCGCAATAGATGGGAGAGAGACATTATTTTGTATATATAAAGGGACTAAAGACGGAAAGAATCTGAAATATAAGAGATACTCTTTTAAGAATAACTCCAGCGTTTACGAGCTAACCTTTGAATCAAAGGAAGTGGATTTCGATAAATATTTACCTAAAGCAGAAAACATAATTGCTTCGGTAAAGGTAGCTCAGAAATAAGGCAATAAACATGTTTGAACGATGAAGGGGAGTTGGAGTTTAGATGCCATCATTTATCAAGACACTGATCTTAAAACGATTTCGTAGTGTGCAGGCAGCCACTATCGATTTTGATAATCCAACATTCTTAATCGGACGGAATGGTTCTGGTAAGAGCAACATAGTGGATGCATTATCGTTTTTGTCAGATGCCATGTCTTTACCGCTTCAATCGGTTTTTGACAAACATGGTGGAATTTCAGCCGTTAGAAATCGAACGTCAGGAAAAAGTTTTCCTCCTAATTTAGGATTGGGGGTTGTCTTTGGGTCGTTAAACGACAACCTTAAAGGCGGCAGATATGCATTTGAAATAAAAGCAGTTCCAGACCATGGATTTGAAGTTATCCGAGAACAATGCATCGTTTTTAATGTTAGTGGCTCTAGTTATTGGTTTGATAGAACTAAAAATAACGCTTTTCAGTCTAACATAAAAGAATTGCGGCCTTCTTTAGTGTCTACCTCTTTGGGTTTGCCTGTTATAGCAGGTGATGTACGTTTTGTTTCTGTGCTAAAAACCTTGTCAAACATAAGAACATACTCGATTGATCCTAGAAAATTGAAAGAAATGCAGGATCCAGAGGGGGGAGTTAGTTTAAAGTCTGATGGATCTAATGCCGCAAGTGTGTTACAGGAGATTAGTAGAACAGATGATAGTGAAATGCAGCGGATATGTGAGATATTGGAAACCATTGTTCCGAATACTACCCGCGTAAAACCTCTGAAACATGGCAACAAATTATCTCTAGAATTTACCCAAGAATGGGGACGGGATACAAAACTCAATTTTGAATCGTACTGTATGTCTGATGGTACGCTTAGAGCTTTGGGTATCCTGACAGCTGTTTATCAAAAGCCACAGCCTAGTGTTTTGGTTGTGGAGGAGCCTGAAGCTACGGTTCATGTGGGCGCTCTTGAGCCAATATTAGATTTGCTCAAGACAGCTAGCAAAAAGATGCAAATAATAGTTACCACTCACAGTCCTGAAGTGCTTGATATGGAATGGATTATTGACAAAATGCTGCGTATGGTTAGTTGGTCTGAAGGTGCTACACACATAAGCATGATATCTGAGGCATCTAGACGAACTATGGCAAAACATTTGGTTGGTGCAGGAGAGTTATTAAGATCAAACGCCTTGGATGCTGAATCTGCGCCCTTGTTTAAAGAAGTGGAGAATCTTGAGCCAGATTTGTTTCAGGAGTTGCTATGATCCAACCGATTGTGGAGGGTCAAGGCGATGTCAAGGCTTTTCCCGTGCTATTGCGACGTCTTGTTGAGAGGTCTGGAAACTACGAAATTCAAATTAACTCCCCCGTTAGAAGAAAGCGTTATCAGCTTATCGACAGAAACGAGCTTTCAAAGTCTGTTCGTATTGCATTGGAGCGCCCAGGCACCCAAGCGGTTTTGATATTGTTTGATGCAGATGGTGACTGTCCTTTGGAGATTGGTCCTCAGATTAAGGAATTAGCTCAAGCTGAGTGTGGCGTAATACCTTGCGAAGTTGTTGTAGCCAAGGAAGAGTATGAGAGTTGGTTTTTGGCTGCAATCGATTCATTGAGAGGTAAATATGGTATTGACGCAACAGCTTACTTTGAGGGAGATCCTGAACGTCCTAGAGGAGCTAAAGAACGTATCAGTTTGATAAGACCCTACGGTTACTCCCCTACTGTAGATCAAGCAAAGTTGAGTAGCGCGTTTGATTTAGCCGCTGCGTACAGGAGGTGTAGATCTTTTAGGAAGTTAACTTCCGCTTTCGGAAATTTGGTTAAAAGTTTAGGTTTGTCAGTTGCTGAATGGCCTCCTTCCAATTGGATTGCGTAAACGTAAAGAGCTGCTATTTTAACAAGTGGTATTAAGTTGCATCCTCAGTCTTTTTTGACAGACCTCTTTATTTAACTCCCGGCGGATGAGTTAAAAAGGACCAAGAAAATAGAATTCAAGTCGATCGTCAATATTAAACTCCGGCAGAACAACAGAGCGATGGAAGTACAGGATTCGAAGACATGATATCCATTCATGACTTAAGAGCCAGGTTTGAAAGTGATCCGGTTCCTTTACAATGGGGTGCGATAGCTTCAGATTTAGCGCGTTTGTCGGCCATTGTTCAGTCGGGGGACATTCATTCGTTGTTTTTTCAAAATGTTTTAAACGAAGCGAAGCTTTTCACTGAATGGTTGGCGCCGGAAGTGGATTTTGAAGGTCAGGCCACTATCCTTTCTTTGCAGCGTTGGTTGTCTAAATGGCCGGCGAGCGGTGGGTCAGAAGAATCGTCACGGCAGGTTGAAAAGGAAGCCGAGGAATGGTCCGAACGGATTTTGAATCTTTCAGGGCTTCTTTCACAATAGGGTTGGTTTCGTATGAGTGACTTCGTTCATCTTCATGTTCATTCGCAGTACAGTCTCTTAGACGCGGTGTGCTCAATCGAGGGTCTGGCCGAGAAGGCCAAGGCGCTGGGTATGAAGGCCCTCGCGGTCACGGACAACGGAAATATGTTTGGCGTGATTGAGTTTTACAGCGCCTGCCAAAAGGCGGGGGTGAAGCCGATCATCGGCGCCGAGGTTTATGTTGCGCCGCAGAGCCGTTTTGAGCGCTCCACGCACGGGCTTCAGGGCGCCTCCTACCCGCTGGTTCTTTTGTGTCAGGATGACGTCGGCTATCGCAATCTCATTCAACTGGTCAGCGTTGGCTATCTCGAAGGTTTTTATTATCGTCCGCGCGTGGACAAAGAAGTTTTGAGGCAGTATTCGAAAGGTCTGATCGCGCTTTCCGGCGGCCTGCGCGCCGAAGTGCCGCATTTGTTCAACATCAATCAAGCGGAGAAAGCGCGTCAGGCGGCACTGGAGTATCAGGAAATTTTCGGTCAAGACAATTTTTATCTTGAGATCATCCATAGCGGCATCCGCGAACAGGAACGTGTGAATCCAGACATCATAAAGCTATCCGGGGAGCTCAAGATCGGGCTCGTGGCGGCCAACGACGTGCATTATCTGGAAAAAGAGTTCGCGAAACCCCACGAGATTTTGACGTGTATCCAGACGCAAACGACACTCGAGGACGGCAACAGGGCGCGTTTTCAGACAGATGAGTTTTATTTCAAAACCGCCGATGAAATGAAAACAAGTTTCAGGGACACGCCGGAAGCCATTTCAAACACCGTGAAAATCGCCGAGCGCTGTAATCTCACACTTGATTTCACAAAGACGCATGTGCCTCAGTTTGTTCCGCCTAAAGGAAAAACGCAAGAAGGGTATTTGAGAGAATTGGCGGAAGAGGGCTTGAAAAAACGCTATCCTTCCTTGACGGAATCGATCCGCGTGCGCGCCGAGCATGAGCTGGAGGTGATCCGAAAAAGCGGCTATACGAGTTATTTTCTGATCGTCTGGGATTTTGTGCATTTCGCGAAGGAAAGAGGGATTCCTGTGGGGCCGGGGAGAGGCTCGGCGGCGGGCAGTGTCGTGAGTTATGCGCTTGGGATTACGGATATCGACCCCTTGCCGTATGACCTTCTTTTTGAAAGATTCCTGAATCCCGAACGCGTTTCGATGCCGGACATTGACATTGATTTCTGCTATGAGCGCCGCGACGAGGTGATCCAATACGTCACCGAAAAATATTCCAAAGAAAATGTCGCGCAGATCATCACGTTTGGGACCATGATGGCTAAGGCCGTGATCCGCGACGTGGGGCGCGTGATGGCCATACCTTACGGCGAGGTCGACAAGATCGCCAAGCTCATTCCGCTCGAACTGGATATCACCATCGAAGACGCTCTGGAGCGCGAACCGGAGCTCAAAGCGCTTTATAAAACCAATCCTCAAATTTCCCAGCTCATCGACACTTCCCGGGTTTTGGAGGGGCTCACGCGCCATGCCTCCACACACGCGGCGGGTGTGGTGATCAGCGAGCGGCCGCTTCGGGAACATGTGCCGCTTTTTAAAACGGGTGACGGCCAGATTTCCACGATGTATTCGATGGAGAGTCTTGAGAAGATCGGCCTTCTCAAAATGGATTTCCTGGGACTTCGCACGCTGACCGTCATTGATGACACGCTGAAAATCGTCAAACGCATCCAGAAAAAGGACGTCGATTGGTATAGCATTCCGCTCGACGACCCAAAGACCTTCGACATGCTGGCGAAGGCGCAGTCCATCGGCGTGTTTCAGCTTGAAAGTTCGGGGATGCGTGACATTTTGAAAAAACTACGGCCGGATAAATTCGAAGATCTGATCGCCATTTTGGCTCTTTATCGCCCGGGTCCTATCGGATCCGGCATGGTGGATGAATTTATAAAAAGGAAACACGGCGCCATTCCCATCACGTATGACCACCCGCTTTTGGAAAGCATCTTAAAGGATACTTACGGCATCATCGTGTATCAGGAGCAGATTATGAAAATCGTGAACGCCCTGGCCGGCTTCTCGCTCGGCAAAGCCGATACCTTACGCCGCGCGATCTCGAAGAAAAAAGAGGCTGTGATGAAAGAGGTGCGCGATGATTTCGTACGGGGTTGCGTGGCGAACAAAATCGAAAAAAGGATCGCCGACAAAATTTTCAACTTCATCGTCCATTTTGCTGGTTATGGCTTCAACAAAAGCCACTCGGCTGCCTATGCGCTTATTTCTTACCGGACCGCGTATTTGAAATCCAATTTTCCCGTGGAGTTTATGACGGCACTTCTTTCCTCGGAAAAGGACAGCACCGATAAGGTGGTGCTTTACATCGATGAAGCCAAGCGCATGGGAATTCAAGTCCTTCCGCCGGACGTGAATGAGAGTTTTCCGCAATTTACGGTGGTGGGACCCCAGACCATCCGTTTTGGCTTGTCGGCCGTGAAAAACGTGGGGCAAACCGCCATCGACGCGATCATTCAGGGACGGATCAGACAAAAAAGCTTTAAATCTTTTTTCGATCTCACTGAAAACGTGGATTTGCGCGTCGTGAACCGCAAAGTTCTGGAAAGCCTCATCAAATGCGGCGCCTTTGATTCGATGGGTCTTTTTCGTTCCCAGCTCTTTGCCGTGATTGACCCCGCGCTCTCCGTAGGGGGTGAGATCCAAAAAGACCGCGAGAGTGGGCAGAGGTCGTTTTTTGACACGTTTCAAACGGACGCCAAATTTAATAACGCTTTTCACGATATTCCAAGCATCCCCGAATGGCAGGAGAATGAGAAGCTTACTTTTGAAAAGGAGATGCTGGGGTTTTACGTGACGGGGCATCCCTTGGAGCGTTATAAAAAAGAGCTTAAGAGCTATTCCACCGCGTCCACGGCAACGCTTGTCTCGCGAAAAGACGGGGAGGAGATTGTCATCGGGGGCCTTGTCAGCAAGCTTAAGTTTACGGTCACCAAGCGCACGAACGAGAAAATGGCCATCGTCGGCCTGGAAGATTTGGGCGGGGCTATGGATCTTCTGGTTTTCCCGAAGACTTTCAAGGAATACGGCCAGTACTTGGTGAAAGACGCGATTTTGTTTTTTAAGGGAAATTTGGATAAAAAAGAAGAGACCCCGAAACTTTTGGTGAGCGAGATCGTCCCGGTTTCCGACGTCCACAAAAAGTTCACGCGCAGTATCTATGTGAGGCTGGCGACCCCGGGTCTCCAGGAAGAAACTCTCAAAAAACTCCAGGGCATTCTGTCCCAGTACCCGGGCAGTATCCCGGTTTATTTGGAGTTTGCCGACGAAGATAACGCCCGCTCCCAGCTTCTAGTCGACAGAAGTTTGTTCGTACAGCCCAACGAAGCCCTTGTCAATTCCCTACAGGAAATCCTCGGTCAAGAATCCGTAAGCCTTAAAATTTAAACTCGGTTGACACGTAAGTGCTTGTGTGGTAATATCATGCGAAATTTTAGCGGAGGATCCCGTGGCCATCACAAAGAAAGACATCGTTCTAAAGATCGCAAATGAGACTAGCATTAAACAAATTGACGTAAAACGTGTTGTACAAAGCACTTTGGATAAAATCACGGAGTTTTTGGCCCAAGGCCAGACGGTAGAGCTTAGGAATTTCGGAATTTTTAAGATAAAATCAAGACGCGGCCGCTTGGGCCGCAATCCCCGCACGGGTCAGGAAGTGCCGGTGCCGCCCAAAAAAGTGGTAGTCTTTAAACCGGGCCTGATCATGAAGCGGGATGTAAAGTAGTAAAAAAGTTTTCTTATTCGTTTCATGTAAGGGCGGGCCTTGTGCCCGCCCATTTGCCTTAAAGGGGTCATCATGCCGCTCCAGTGTTTGACAGGTTTTCACGATATTTACGGAGATAAGGCCCGACTATTCAACAAAGCCGAATCGACGGCGAGAGAAGTTTTTCGGAATTTCGGATTTGAAGAGATCAAAACCCCAATCCTCGAGAAAAAGGAACTTTTTGCGCGCGCGCTAGGCAGCGAAACGGATGTGGTGCAAAAAGAGATGTACGGATTTTTGGACCGCTCCAAAGTGTCCGTTGCCCTGCGGCCCGAGGGGACAGCCGGCGTGGTGCGGGCATACCTGGAAAATAATTTTGACAAGACAAAAGGCTTGGCAAAATTTTATTATATGGGTCCGATGTTTCGCAGTGAGCGGCCGCAGGCCGGGCGGCTTCGGCAGTTTCATCAGATTGGGGCAGAGCAGCTTGGCACTGACAGTCCTTACGCGGATGCGGAAACAATCCATTGCCTGGCGGTTTTTTTGGAGAGAGTAGGTGTTGGTGACTATAAAATAAAACTTAACAACCTTGGCACATTTGAGGAAAGAGATATTTATAGCAAGGCGATTCATCAGTATTTAATGGATCACCATGATCTTTTATGTGAGGATTGTAAGTCTCGTTATCGCAGGAAAAATTTCTTAAGAATTTTGGATTGTAAAAATGAAGTTTGCCGGAACGTTATTCGTAAAGGGCCTGTTATTTCAGATATTCTAACGACGAAAAGTCGTGATTATTTTACGCAAGTTAAAATGGCTCTGGATGGGGCACATATAAAGTACAACGAGGACCCTTTTCTTATAAGAGGACTGGATTATTATACAAAGACGGTGTTCGAAGTTACTCATCCTAAACTCGGAGCTCAAGATGCCGTTGCGGCGGGAGGCCGTTACGATGGCTTGATCGAATCTTTTGGAGGCCCGAAGGCGGGGGCGGTGGGGTTCGCTCTGGGAGTCGAGCGGCTTTTGATGTGCATGGTAGGGGCGTATTGCAATACGCCCCTACACGAAAATTCCTTTTTTATCGTGGCGCTGGGTGAGGCCGCTTTTAGGGAAGCTTTTAAGCTTTTGTCCGAATTGCGGCAAAAGGGCGTAAAGGCTTCCATGGATTTTTCGACGAAGTCCATGAAAAGCCAGATGCGCTCGGCGGATAAAAGCCAGAGCCGCTATGCGATTATTCTGGGTGAAGATGAGCTGAAGAAAAAATCCGTTGTGTTAAAGGACATGCGCGACGGGAGTCAAAAAGAATTGTCTCTTGATAATTTGATCACAACATTAAAGGTTCTGGTGTAGGGGCGCGATTTATCGCGCCCTGGGGCGCAATGAATTGCGCCCCTACGAGGGAATTTATGTTACGAACACATACGTGTGGGGAATTGACAGAGAGAAATATCGGCCAAAAGGTCACGCTTTACGGCTGGATCGATACCTTGCGCGATCACGGCGGATTGAAATTCATTGACTTGCGCGACCGCTACGGAAAAACACAGCTAGTAGCGCCGGCCCCCTCGTTTCCTCAAGGCGATTTTAAAGCGGAAGATTGTATTCAGGTAAAAGGCGTTGTTCAGCGAAGACCCAAAGGCACCGAGAACGCCAAATTGTCTACCGGAAACATCGAAGTTTCGATCGAAGAAATTCCAAACCCACATCACACGCATTCCGCACCGCTTCCTTTTGAAGTCACCAAAAGCCGCCAGACGCATGAAGAGCTCCGCATGAAGTACCGCTATCTTGATTTGCGGAATCCCGAAGTACAGAAAAATATTTTTGTGCGCCATCGTGTTTACCAGATCATACGCCAAGTTTTTGACAAGCACGGTTTTATCGAAGTAGAAACCCCACTCTTGACCAAGTCCACGCCCGAGGGTGCGCGGGATTATCTGGTTCCAAGCCGCTTGAACCCAGGCGAATTTTACGCGCTGCCGCAGTCCCCTCAGCTTTTTAAACAAATTCTGATGGTCGCGGGCTTCGACCGCTATTTTCAGATTGCCAGATGTTTCCGCGATGAGGACCTACGTGCGGACCGCCAGCCGGAATTTACCCAGCTCGATATCGAGATGTCGTTTTTGGATGAGGAGGATTTGTTTGGGCTCGTCGAGGAAGCGCTCCGTGGGATTTGGAAGGAGATCCTCGGCATCGAGTTGAAACCGTTCGAACGGCTCACCTATCAAGATACGATGGCCCGCTATGGTTCGGATAAACCAGATCTACGTTTTGGCATTGAAATAAAGGATCTCTCGCATCTTGCAAACGAGAGCGAGTTCAGAATCTTTCGTGAAGCAATAGCCGCGAATAAGGCTGTGCGAGGAATCTGTGTGCCATGGGGCAGCACACTTTCTAGAAAAGAAACAGACGATCTAATCGCATTCGCTAAAGCGGAAGGGGCGTCCGGCCTAGCTCCTTTTCAGGTGACAACTACAGAATCGAAAGTAATTTTGACATCGCTAATCGCGAAGTTTTTCTCTCCTGATCTTCAAGATCGGATCGGTAAATTCTTCGATGCGAAAGCAGGAGATATGATCTTAACGGTTGCCGACGATACCGCCATAGCACTAAAGGCGTTGTCCGCTCTACGATTAAGATTCAAAGATCGGGAGCTGCGGTCAGATGGTAAGCAATCAGAGTTCCACTTCGGCTGGGTGACGGATTTTCCTCTTTTTAAGTACAACAACGAGGAGAAACGCTGGGATAGCGAGCACCACCCTTTTACCTCGCCGAATCTTGAAGATTGGGCGAAATATAAAAAAACGGGGGAATGGGGGAAAATCAGATCTCGCGCGTATGACCTTGTGCTGAACGGCAACGAAATTGCGTCGGGCTCGGTGCGTATTCATAAAAAGGAACTTCAGAAGGAAATTTTTGAGGCGATCGGCTTGGACGAAAAAGAGGCCGAGAACCGCTTTGGATTTTTGCTGAAGGCCTTTGAATTTGGCCCCCCACCGCATGGCGGCATCGCACTCGGGCTGGACCGCGTGATTACGATTCTTTTGGGTTTGGACAGCATCCGGGAAGTGATTGCATTTCCAAAAAACCAAAAGGCGGCGGACCCGATGACGGATGCGCCGTCGCCCGTGGCTGAGCGGCAGTTGAAGGAATTGGGGATAAAGATTCGGTGATGCCGTTTGCCAAGCGTGTGGTGGCCAAAACGCTCGCGGCAGAACGTGCCAAACGGTGGACCGTAGGCGTTCTTTTCACAAATAATAAAAAAATCCGCGTGATGAACAAGAAATTTTTGAATCACGACGCCGCGACGGACGTGATTTCGTTTGGGTTGGGCGAGGGTGTGGGCGACATTGCGGTTTCGGTGGAAATGGCTCGGCAGATGGCTAGAAAATTGAAGATTTCCTTCAAGGAAGAGCTGGCGCGCTACCTGGTGCATGGCACCTTGCATCTTTTGGGTTACCGGGATAAAAAGAAAAAAGATAAAATTAAAATGCACGCGAGGCAGGAACGTATATTAAAGTCATTGCGATGACGGTTAGGTTGTCATGAAAGAGAGAAATTTTCTCAAGAGTCTCAATGATGCGGCCGAGGGGTTTGTTTATGTGGTCAAGCATGAGCGGAATATGCGCATCCATTTCATGCTTGCGTTTTTGGTGCTTTTGTTTGCGTCTTTCATCGGCATAAGCCGTGTCGAGTGGATCCTTTTGTGCCTTACGGTCACTTTTGTGCTTGTCACGGAGATGATCAACACGGTGGTGGAAAAGATCACAGATCTGGTGAGGGATTCTTTTCATCCGGCCGCGCGCATCATTAAAGATGTTTCTGCCGGCATGGTTTTGGTCAGTGCCATGAATGCGCTCGTGGCGGGGTTCTTCATTTTTTCCAGGCACCTGACGTGGCCGTTTCAGGTCACGGCGCTTCGCATCCATCATGCGGCCTGGCACATCACGTTCGTCGCACTTTTGGCGGTGGTGTTTTTTGTGATTGCCGCCAAGGCGTTTCTTCATCGCGGCACGCCTTTTAAAGGAGGCGCGGTCAGCGGCCACGCGGCCGTGGCGTTTGGCCTTTACACGGCGCTTCTTTTCGCAGGCGCAAATTTGTTTACGCTGGGCGTCGCTTTTTTATTGGCGTGTCTGGTGGCCCAGAGCCGCCTTCGGGCCAAGATCCATTCGTTTTCGGAAGTCATTTCCGGCGCTGTTTTGGGAAGTTTAGTCACATCCAGTCTCTTTCTTATTTTTAAATGAGCACACGACGGAGTATTTCCTTTTGGCGCCCCAGCCTGCCTGCCGGCAGGCAGGCGCCGACACAATGAGGGCTATAGCATGATAAAAAAAATTAAGAATTATCTCATCTCCGGCCTTTTGGTGATCGCGCCGCTTTTCATCACTTTTTGGGTGTTGAGGTACCTTTTAAGGCTTGCCGACACGCTGGTCGTCGACCCTCTCTTTGGACTTCTGCCGATCGATATCGAAGCGACGTTTAAAATCATTTTGGCCAAGCTTGCAATCGCCTTTTGCGTGATTTTATTCGTCGCGTTTGTCGGCCTCCTGGCTAAAAAGTTTTTTGTCAGGCAATTTTTCTCTGGGGCCAACGCCGTTTTGAAAAACATCCCGATCTTCAACAAGGTTTACGGCTCCGTTCAGGAGATCATCGAAGCCTTTTTCGGGGACAAGCGCGGGGTATTCCAGCAAGTCGCGTTTGTCGAATTTCCGAGAAAGGGCGTTTATTCGGTCGGGTTTGTGACTCAGAGCAAACCGTGGGAAATTCACGCGAAAACCGGAAAGGAAATGCTCACTCTTTTCGTGCCGCATCCGCCGAATCCGGCCGCCGGCGTCATTGTTTTTGTTCCCCGCGAGGAAGTTATCATGTCGGATATGAGCGTTGAGGAAGGTATTAAGCTTGTGATCAGCGCCGGGGCGGCGATACCGGCTCTCAAAGAAAAGTTAAATCTAAAATCTGAAATCTAAAATTTGAGGAAATTTTATGAACACACCTGTAAATTTTAGATTTAAGATTTTAGATCAATATTATGAGCGCCACTAAAACCCAGGCATTTATTTTGAAGACGCAAGATTACCGGGACACGAGTCTCCTGGCCCATTTTTATACCCGGGATTACGGAAAGATTCATGGGATTGTGAAAGGCATCCGCGACGCGCGTGCGAGATTTGGCAGCACCTTAGAACCGTTCTCTTTGAATGAAATTGTATTTTACCGGAGGAAAAAGGGGGCCGACCTGCATCCGGTGACACAGGTGGAGGTTTTGAATCCTTTCCCCGAGCTGCGGGAAGATCTGGAACGCCTGGCGTATGCGAGCTATTTTACGGATTTGCTCGATGAGCTTGTGGAGGCGGAGGAGCCGAACCCCGCGATTTTTCACTTGATGCTGGATGCGCTCTCCTTTTTATCGAGCGGCGCTTCCTGCAAGAGAACGGCGAGGATTTTTGAAGTGAAATTGTTTGAGCTTCTGGGCCTCATGCCGGAGATCCGTTCCTGTGTGATCTGCCGTCAGAGGCCCGCCGATACGACGTATTTCAGCGTTCCGATGGGAGGGATTGTCTGCAGGTCCTGCAGGGAAATGAAAGAGGCGTCAGGCGTGTTGGTGTCGAGAGGCGCTTTACATTTTTTGGGACACGTACAGCGCGCGGAGTTTAAAGACTTGCACCACGTGAAAGTGGCCCAGGAAGTGGGCGCAGAGCTTGAGAAAATTTTAAGGCGTTTCGTGGATTTTCATTTGCCGAATAAACTGAAGTCCGTGGTGTTCATGGAGAAGATGGAGCTTGTATAATTACAAATGACAAAATTCAAATGTCAAAATAAATTCGAAATCCGAAACTCGAAATTCGAAACGAATCCGAATGACATAAATTCAAATAACCGAAACCCGTGTTTTGGATTTTGGTCATTGGGGTTTTGAATTTCTTTCGGATTTCGTGCTTCGGATTTATTTTGACATTTGAATTTTGTCATTTGTAATTAGCAGGAGATCAAAATGGTTTACTTTCAGGATCTAATCTCTAAACTTTCCGCTTACTGGGCGAAGAAGGGCTGCTCGGTTCTTCAACCCTACGACATGGAAGTGGGGGCGGGCACTTTTCATCCGGCCACTTTTTTTGGATCGCTGGGGCCCCAGGAGTGGAACGTCGCCTATGTGCAGCCGACGCGCCGGCCCACGGATGGCCGATACGGCGAGAATCCTTTGCGCACACAGCACTACTATCAGTATCAGGTGATTTTAAAACCCTCGCCTCAAGAGGCGCAGGATTTGTACTTGGGCAGTTTGAAAACCGTCGGGATTGATCTTAAAAAGCACGACGTGCGTTTTGTGCAAGATGACTGGGAGTCACCGACTTTGGGCGCTTCGGGTCTTGGGTGGGAGGTATGGCTGGACAGCCTGGAAATCACCCAGTTTACTTATTTTCAGCAGATGGCGGGGTTTGGTCTGGATCCCATCTCCTGTGAAATCACTTACGGTTTGGAAAGAATCGCGATGTTTCTGCAAAATAAGCATGATATGTTTGAACTGGACTGGTCGAAAAACATAAAATACGGCGCCCTGCGAAAAGAATCAGAGAGGCAGTACTGCATTTACAATTTTGAAAAAAGCGACACCTCGATGCTGCATCAACTCTTTGAGATCTACGAAAAGGAGGCCAAGCGCCTCCTCCAAACCCCTGACTCCATACTCATACTTCCGGCGTATGAGCTCACACTCAAGACTTCTCACGTTTTCAATATGCTTGATGCCCGCGGTGCGGTGAGTGTCAACGAGCGTCCGACGTACATCGCGCGCGTGAGGACCTTGGCCAAGAGATGCGCGGAAATTTATTTAAACGTAAAATCCGAAGCACAAAATTCGAAATCCGAAACAAGCACAAAATCCGAATGACAGAAATTCAAAACATCTGTTTTGGTTATTGGGATTTTGAACATTCGGGTTTGTTTCGGATTTCGATATTCGGATTTCGAATTTAAATAGGTCACAGGAAATCTATGGAAGAACTCAAGGAATTTTTCAAGGACGTTTTGTTTGAAATTGGCACTGAAGAATTGCCGGCGACGAATCTTGCCGACATTTTTGAATCGGGCAAAGAAACAAATTCCAAGCAAACGATACTGGAAGCGAGGCTTCGCAAGGTTTTCCTAGAGCATCGCCTGGGTTTTAAAGATTGCCGCGTGTGGGCGACGCCGCGGCGTCTTGTTTTTTGGGTGATCGGCGTATCGCCGGCCCAAAACAAGAAAGAGAATTTGATTAAAGGTCCCTCGAGGCAGGATGCCTACACCCAAGACGGCCAACCCACCGACAGGCTTTTGGGATTCCTTAAGGCCAAAAACGCTTCCGCCCAATCCGTGGAAATCGCCGCTTACCAGAGCAAAGAGTACGTTTATGTCAGACAAGCGGAGCCTGTGAAAAAAGCAGAAAGCGTGCTTCCGGTGATTTTTGAGTCTTTGGTGAAAACGCTCTCATTTCCCAAAAACATGCGCTGGGACAATTCCGGCATTTATTTTCCACGGCCCATTCGCCACATCCTTTGTTTTTACGGCCGCGGGAGTTTGAAATTTAAAATCGGGAATACACCGGTCAAAAACGAAACCACGGTTTTCTCGAAGGGCGAAAGATCGATTTATAAAGTGAAGGACATACCTTCTTATTTTAGTCTCCTCAAGAAACGCGGCGTGATCCTGAATCCCGACGAAAGAAAAAAAGCGATTCGGGCGATTCTTCAAAGGCTCGCGGCTTCCGCGAAAGGCCGTCTCTATGAAGATCCGTTTCTACTCGCGGAGGTGAATTTTCTTGTGGAAACGCCGGAGGGATTGTCCGCGTCCTTTGCGGAGGAGTTTTTAACGCTGCCGCCCGAAGTCTTGACGGTCAGCATGGCGAGAAAACAGCGTATCTTCGGCGCTTTGGACAAAGAAGGCCGTGTGATTCCGAAGTTCTTCGGCATCTTGGACGGCCGCACACCGGCGAAGGATAAGGCGCTTATTTCAAAGAACTTTAGCCATATTTTGCACGCCAAATTGCAGGACAGCCTCTTCTTCTACAAGGAAGACATTAAGATTTCCTTGGAGGAAAAAAGACAGGAATTGAAGGACCTCGTTTTCCTAAAGGGTGCGGGCTCGATGCTCGAAAAATCCGACCGCTTGAAAAAGCTTGCCGGCTGGGTGGCGGATGAATTGGGGTGGGACGAAAAAGAAAAAGAGATTTTAGAAAAGGCTTGTTTTTTGAGCAAGGCGGATCTTTTGACGCAGATGGTCGGGGAATTTCCCGAGCTTCAAGGGGTGATGGGAAAATATTACGCGCTTGAAAACGGTGAAGGCCGCGAAGTGGCCGAAGCGATGGGCGAGCAGTATCTCCCAAGGACGGCGCAGGGTAAATTGCCCGAGACATCCGCCGGATCTATTTTATCGATCTTGGATAAATTGGATCTTATCACCGCGTGCTTTGCTCTGGGCTTAGAGCCGTCGAGCAGTTTGGATCCGTACGCGCTCCGGCGCAGCGCGACTGCGATATTCAAAATCCTCTTCGAGAAAAAATTGCAATTTTCTCTTACCGCTCTTTTGCAGCAGAATATCCATGAATTGCGAAATCCAATTAAGCGCATGGGCGGGGAGACCCTGCCCGTTGGGCAGGCCGGCGCGCCTCTACAGAGCAAATTAGAAATGTTTTTCAAAGACCGTTTCAAGGCATTGCTCACGGACAAAGGTTACCACCCGGAGCTTGTGGAGGCGGTGATGGCCTCGGGATTTGACAGACCCTATGAAACGTATCTGCGGCTTGAGACCTTATCCGGGTTTTCAAAAGAAGAGGTTTTCGCCAGGGCCTGGAAAATCGTTGAGCGCACGTCCAATATTCTCAAAGGCAGCCGAGAGGAGCTCCCTGAAAGGATCGAGCCGGCCCGTTTTGTCGAGGAATTGGAACGCAGGGTTTTTCAGCATTACGAGCGCTCCCACGCGTCGATTCAGGAAGCCGTGGAGGCCCGTGATTTCAGGCGTGCAACAAGCTTGTATGCCGATGCGTTTTTTGATATCTTGGGTGAGTTCTTCGAGAAGGTTTTCGTGAATGCCGAGGATTTGAACGTCCGGAAAAACCGATTGGCCCTTCTTTTGGCTGTCAAAGATTTGTACACGAGAGAGATTGCCGACTTGTCCAAGATTCAATCAGTGTAGGGGCGACCCATGGCTATTGTGGCGCGAGAAAAATCAACCCGGGAAGGAAGCTTGCATTCAATGAAAAAATACGTTTATTTTTTTGGAAACGGCAAGGCCGAGGGCACGAAAGACCAGAGAAGTCTTTTGGGCGGCAAAGGCGCGAATCTGGCCGAGATGACGAATCTCGGGATTCCCGTGCCGCCGGGTTTTACGATCTCCACCGTGGCGTGCAGGGAGTTTTACACGCTCGGAGCGAAATGGCCGGACGGACTGGATGCGGAAATAAAGAGAAATTTGAAAACGTTGGAGGAAACGACAGGAAAAAAATTCGGTTCCACGCAAAATCCGCTTCTGGTGTCCGTGCGTAGCGGCGCGTCCGTTTCTCTTCCGGGCATGATGGACACGATTTTGAATTTGGGTCTGACCGACGAGACCGTCCGGGGTTTGATCGAAAAATCCGGCAACGAAAGATTTGCTTACGATGCGTACAGGCGTTTTGTCCAGATGTTCGGCAACGTGGTGCTTGAAATGGAGCATCACGGCTTTGAACACATTCTCGCCGCCAAAAAGAAAAGACTGAAAGTCACCCAGGACACGGAGCTGGATGCCCAGGCATTGAAAGAGCTCGTCAGGGAATATAAGGAATACGTCAAAAAGGCGACGAAGAAGGGATTTCCGGATGACCCCATGTTGCAGCTGGAGCTAGCGTGTAGTGCCGTGTTCAAGTCCTGGAACAACCCGCGCGCGATCACTTACCGCAATTTAAGCAAAATCCCGCACGACCTGGGAACAGGAGTCAACGTCCAGACCATGGTTTTTGGGAATAGGGGCCAGACCAGCGGCACGGGCGTGGCATTCACGCGCGATCCGGGCACCGGCGAACATAAATTTTTCGGTGAATTTTTAATCAACGCGCAGGGCGAAGACGTGGTGGCCGGCATCCGCACGCCGAACCCCATCAGCCAGCTTAAATCAAAGATGCCCCAGGCCTATGGCCAGCTTGAAGAGATTTATCAGAGGCTCGAACGGCATTTCCGCGATATGCAGGATCTTGAGTTTACGATCGAGGACGGGAAACTTTTTCTCCTCCAGACCCGCAACGGCAAGCGTTCCGCGGCCGCGGCCGTGAAAATCGCCTGCGACATGGTGAAGGAAGGGCTTATCCATAAGGAAGAAGCGATTTTGCGTGTTCAACCCGAACAGCTGGACCAATTGCTGCACCCCACTATTGACACGAAGATGAAATACAAAACGATTGCCAAGGGCCTGCCCGCGTCTCCGGGTGCGGCGGTGGGTCAGGTGGTGTTCAATGCCGAAGAGGCGATTGAGTGGAACGAAGATAAAGGCCGCCGCGTGGTGCTCGTGCGCATGGAAACTTCGCCTGAAGACGTCGGGGGCATGGCGGCGGCGCAGGGGATTTTGACGGCGACCGGCGGCATGACCAGTCACGCGGCGGTTGTGGCGCGCGGCATGGGCAAATGCTGTGTGGCGGGTTGCGGCGAGATTCATATCGATGAAAAAGGAAAATCATTCACGGTTAAGAACGCTGCCGGCGGTGTTCTCAAGATTCGCGAAGGGGATTTTATTACGCTCAATGGCAGCACGGGGGAGGTCATTAACGGTGAAGTCAAACTCGTCAATCCCGAGCTTGGCAATGACTTTAAACAGTTTATGCAATGGGCGGATGAATTCCGCAGGCTTAAAGTAAGAACCAACGCCGACACGCCGGAAGATTCGAAGATCGCCAGAGATTTTGGCGCCGAAGGCATAGGGCTCTGCCGCACCGAGCACATGTTCTTCGGTGAAAACCGCCTGAAGGCCGTGCGTGAGATGATTTTGGCGGAAAATGAAAAGGAAAGGGTGAAGGCGCTTCGAAAACTCGAGCCGCTTCAAAAAGGCGATTTTAAGGCCATCTTCAAGGTCATGGCCGGTTTGCCGGTCACCATCCGTCTTTTAGACCCGCCCTTGCACGAATTCCTGCCCAAAGGCGATCAGGAAATGAAAAAGGTCGCTAAGGACCTCAAGATTTCCATGAAGGGCCTCGAGAAGAAGGTGCGGTCGCTTCACGAGGTGAATCCGATGCTCGGCCACCGTGGTTGTCGTTTGGCGGTGACCTATCCGGAAATTTACAAGATGCAGGCACAGGCGATTTTTGAAGCGGCCTGCGAACTGGCAAAGGAAGGCCTGCGCGTGGTGCCCGAGGTGATGATTCCGCTTGTGGGAATTTTGGGCGAGCTCACCTTCACGAAAAAGGACATCCGTCAAGTCGCCGAAGAGGTGATGAAAAAACACAAAACGAAGATTGATTATTTCATCGGGACGATGATTGAAATTCCGCGCGCGGCGATGCTCGCGGACGAGATAGCGCATGAAGCCGAATTTTTTAGCTTTGGCACAAACGATTTGACGCAGATGACCTTTGGTTTCTCGAGGGATGATATCGGGAAGTTTCTGCCGGCTTACCTAGAGCGCGGAATTTTAAAAATTGATCCCTTTGTGTCGTTGGATCAATCCGGCGTCGGCAAGCTGATAGAGCTTGCGGTTTCCAAAGGCCGCAAGGCCAAACCCAATCTTAAGGTCGGTATCTGCGGCGAGCACGGCGGAGACCCGGCGTCGATCGAATTTTGTCACCGCTCACATTTGAATTACGTGAGCTGTTCTCCTTTCCGAGTTCCGATCGCGAGACTCGCGGCCGCACAGGCGGCCTTGAAAGAGACATGGAAGCTTTAAAGCTTTACATCAAAGACATAAAGCACATCCCGCTTCTGACCCCGGAAGAAGAAATAAAAGTCACCCGCCGCGTAAAACGCGGCGACGCGCAGGCGCGCCGCCTCATGATACGCTCCAACCTGCGCCTGGTGATCAATATCGCCAAGCAATATTCCAATTTCGGCGTTCCGCTTTTGGATCTCATTGAGGAGGGCAATCTCGGCCTCATGAAGGCGGTCAGCAAATTCAATCCCAAGCTCGGCTACCGTTTTTCCACCTATGCCGCCTGGTGGATCAAACAGCATGTGACGCGCGCGCTCGCCGACCAGGGCAAGACGGTGCGCATCCCGGTTTACATGGTTGAGACCTTGTCGCGTTTCAGAAAGGTGCAGGAGCGCCTGACACACCATTATCGCCGCAAACCTAAAATTTCCGAGCTTGCCCGTTCGATGAAAATGCCAGTCTCCAAGATAAAAGAGCTGATGCAGTTTGACCAGGGGACGATGTCGCTCGATCAGCCGGTGGGAGAGGAAGGGGAGGTCTCTGTGATGGACCTTTTGGAAGACCCGAAGACCAGCTCTTCACAGGAGAATGTGGACAATTTGTTCCGCGGGGAAAGGATAGAAGACCTTTTAAGTAGCATGAATCCTCGCGAGAAAGAAATTTTGGAGCTCCGATTCGGTTTAAAAGACGGCGAGGTTCATACGCTGAACGAAGTGGCCAATGGTTTTAATATCACGCGCGAGCGCGTCCGACAGATCGAAGCCGCGGCGCTTAAGAAACTTCGCTCACTCGCTGGCTCGCGGTCTGACGAAATCTGATCGATTTTCTCCCCTTGCCCCGGTAGCTCAGATGGATAGAGCGTTGGATTTGATTTGTTCCACCGGTGGACATAGTTAT
>Ga0209515_10001690_pt1 | contig 36123 bp, 30 predicted proteins | sample Subgroupgradi54m_FD_187454 | JGI IMG/M metagenome (GOLD analysis project Ga0209515, IMG submission 187454) | Subsurface groundwater microbial communities from S. Glens Falls, New York, USA - GMW60B uncontaminated upgradient, 5.4 m (SPAdes)... ... | reverse complement strand
ACGCCGCCAAAGTGTTTCAAAAAATAATCGCGCGCGGGATCGTTCGATTCGTCGATGAGTCGATGGATACCAGACGCCGACGCGTACAACTCCCAACACCCGCGCCCGCCGCACGGACACATCGGCCCGCCAAATTGAATCACCAGATGCCCGACCTCGCCCGCAAAACCGCGATCGCCGTGCTGCACCGCGCGATTCAAGACAATGCCACCACCGATACCGGTCCCAAATGTGAGCATCACAAAATTCGTGAGCGCACGCGCCGCCCCATACAACATCTCGCCCTGCGCAATCACGTTGGCGTCGTTGTCGAGTTGCACCGGCGCACCGACGCGCGTTTGCAATAGGTGCGCGAGCGCCACGTTGTGCCACAGTGGAAAATGCGGCGAGCGCACGATCACGCCCGTCTCCGCGTTCACTAATCCCGGCGCGCCCACGCCAATCGCCGACGGCGCCCCCCACAACCCGCGCGCCTGCTCAATCAGCGTCATCATGGCATCAACCACCTGCTCCGGCGCCCGCGCCGCACCAATTTCTGCGCGCAACGTCCCCACCACCGCGCCACCCTGCACCGCGCCCACGCGCAAATTCGTCCCTCCCAAGTCGATGCCGATAACTGGTGCATTTGTCGTCATAAGCGGGTGATACAGGAGTTAGAGACTAGAGACTAGGGAATAGAGACTAGGAAGAGGTCACTCAGTGGAGCACTTCCTATTCTCTAGTCTCTATTCTCTATTCCCTATCTCCCATTTTGCATTAAAGAAGCCGCATGCCCAGCTATCGCATCCAGCACATCGACGACGACGCAGCGCACGGCACGCTCACCGACGACGTTGCGCATCACCTTGTGCGCGTGTTGCATGTGGGCGTTGGCGATGCACTCACCGTGACCGACGGCGCGGGACGGCGCTGGGAGGCGCGCGTCGTGCACACCGCGCGCGATGCCGTACGCGTGCAATTGGGCACGATGCACACGATGGAAAAAAATCCGCTGCAACTCACGCTCGCCGCGGCGCTACTGCCGCATGAGCGATTTCGCCTCGTGATCGAGAAAGCCGTCGAACTCGGCGCCACGCACATTATTCCATTGTCGACAGAACGCGTCGTCGTGCGAGGGGAGTGCGGCGAAAAAATTTCCAAGTGGCAACGCATCGCCGACGGCGCCGCCGAACAATGTGGCACCGCGTGGTGGCCATGTGTCGATGCGCCGCAAACACTCGTCGCGCTCCAGGGGTTGTTTGAAAATTACGATCACGTTTTCATCGCGCATCCGGGCCAATCCCCGCGCCGTCACGATTCGCCACTGACCGGTCGCGGACTGTTGCTGATCGGACCGGAAGGTGGATTCACCGACGCAGAAGTCGCGCACTGCATCGCCGCCGGCGCGATACCACTCGATTTAGGTCCGTTGATTCTGCGCGCGGAAACCGCGGTGGCGGTTGGGTTGTATGCGATAGGAACTAGAGACTAGAGAATAGGGACTAGGAAGATATCACTAGTGGTCTCTTCCTAGTCTCTACAAATATCCCCGTCCCAACGCTGACAGAATCGGCAGCGCGGCCACGCGGCGCGCGGCGCGGCGGGCGGCAATGGTGCAAATGCACAATCCAAATCCGGCAACAACCATCATCGTGACCGCATCGACATGCGTGGGAATACTCGTCAGAAAATAAATTTCCGGATCGATGTGAATGAAATGCAGATGCGGCAACAACCACGCCATCCCGCTTCCCAACAGCAATCCCGCACCAACACCGGTGGCGCCGAGCAGTAGCCCTTGCCAGAAAAATAATTGCTGCAGCGTGCGCGCGGAACAACCGATCGCATGTAAAATGGCGACGCTGCGGTAGCGCCCCACAATGCGCAGCAACATCGTTGTGACAATATTCATCGCCGCGACCAACACGAGCACCGCCATTACGAGACCGAAGAGAATTTTTTCCATGGCGATTGCTTCAAACGTATCGCGATGCAACGCACGCCAATCGCTCACCTGATACTCGGGTCCCAACGCTGCCGACAATTCTTGCGCAATCCACGGCGCCTTTTCGATCGCGTCGAGCTGCAGATCAACGCCCGTCAGCAAATTCGCCACGCCATATATTTTTTGCAACGCCGCGCGCGGGAGCAACACGCTCTGACTATCGAGCTCATACAATCCCGAGGTGAACGTGCCAACGACCTGCGCGGCATGCAGCGGCGTGTCGACACCGTGCTGACGATCGGGCAAAAAAAGTGAGAGCTCGTGCGTACCAAGTTGTTCGGCGAGCGCACTCCCAATCACGATCGGCAGCGGTTGCGTCGGCGTCACGCGCAAATTCTCGGCGAGCGTGCCCGGCTGATGAAGGTTCCACGCGAGTTTCAGCACGCCATCGATTTTATCTGGATCAACGCCGCGCAGAATCACACCGCGAATCGCGCCGTGTCCCACGAGCAATCCTTCGCGCATCACGAACGGACTGCGCGCCGTCACGCCGTGCGTGGCGCACGCGCGCACCTGCAGTTGCCAATCATCACGCCAACGCACCAACGCACGCGGCCACGCAATATTTTGCACAATCCGTCGCGGTGCGAGTGTGTCGAGCAGATCGTGCAGCCAGGACCACGCGCTCGCGCTGCGGGTGAGCGCACTCCAGCGCCACGTGAGTGCCCACCACCAATCCTGCATCCACGCGGCGCGCGCGAGCGTGCCTTCGTTGCACGTTGTCATCGGCTGCGCCTGCACCGCATCGATCGCGTGTTGCACAATGTGCGCATCGATTTTTTCATCTTCGCGCATAATCATGACCGGCGCGTTGAAACGCACCAAGCCATCGCGATACGCACTGCCAAATCCGTCGATGATCGCGAGGGTGACCACCAACGTCGCCACCCCTATCGCCACACCCACCAACGTAAGCCACGCCATCGCGCGCCCCCGTTCGCGCGGCCACAGCAGATGCACAATCAGCCACCATTTATTCATAACGCAATCCCACCGCGGGTGACGTGCTCGTCGCAACGCGCGCCGGATACCACGCCGCGCCGATCGCCATTCCCACACCAACACACACAATCGCGATTGTGCCCCACAGTGTCGGTTCGAGTGGCAAATGATCGAGATAAAAACTTTCGGGCAATCGCACCGGATGCGTGCGCGTCCACCAGGTGAGCGCACTCGCCGCCGCGAGTCCCAGCGCGCTGCCGGTCGCGCCAATCCACGCACCGAGACCAAACACCAAGCGCCGCAGCTGGGCGGGCGATGCACCCATGGCCGACAAAATGGCAAAGTCGCGTTGCCGCGTGGTGACCTGCATGAGCACCACGCCCGTGATTGCCACACCCGCAATCGCCATCGTGAGCGTGAGCAGCAACGTCATCACCGCCTGTTCGATTTGCAACGCCCCAAATAATTTTTGATTTTGTTCGGACCACGTGCGCACCGCGATGGTGTCGCCGAAATATGCGCGCAATTTTTTTGCGACGGCGTCGGTGGCGTTGCGATCGACGAGAAAAATATACCACGCCGCATTCGCTTGCGTGCCCAACACCGCGCGTGCCGCGGGGAGCGCCATAAAGACGAGCGTACTATCTTGCTGATACAATCCGCTGTGAAAAAATCCGGTGACGCGAAACGTGCGGCGCAACGGTCGCAAGGTACCCAACGGATCGAGCAGGCCCAGTGGGGCAATCAGCGCCACACCGTGCACATCGTCGGGATGCACGTCCAGCGCCGACAACACGTCGCTGCCGACGATCATACCAAATTCATCCTGCGCATTTTGCGAAGCCAACGATTTTTCGGCGGCGGTGCCAGGCAGCGTATCGCGCAAGGTCGATGCAAAATAAAAATTGGCGCCGGACAAAAATTCCAACATATCCGGCGAGGATCCGCGAATCTTCACGCCCAGATCGGCGTAGCCTTCGCGACCAATCGGTTGCGCCACGACTTCGCCTTCCACCACCGGAAAAATATGTGCCGCGACGTGTGCGGATGTTTGCCACGCCAACAATGGCGCACCGAGATCGTCGCCATTCGGTGAGCGCACCACCAGATGCGGTGCGAACCCCAACAATTTTTGTTCGAGTTCAAAGCGAAATCCGTGCATCGTGCCCAACACGACCAACATCGCAAACACGCCAATCGCCACACTCACGACCGCCGCCAACGTGAGCGCGCGCGCAAACAATCGACCCTGCGTGGCGAGAAGATAACGGCGGGAAATATACATCATAGGAGGTAGGAAATAGGAGTTAGGAGATAGGAAGAGATCACTAGTGAACGCTTCCTATCTCCTATTCCCTATCTCCTATCTCCTTCATTTCTCAGTAACGGAAACAAAATCACATCGCGAATGGACGGGGCGTCGGTGAGGATCATGACGAGGCGATCGACGCCGATACCGGAACCGGCGGTGGGCGGCATACCATATTCGAGCGCGCGAATATAATCGGCGTCGTAATACATGGCTTCATGATCACCTTTGCTTTTCGCGTCGGCCTGCGCACGAAAGCGCTGCGCCTGATCTTGCGGGTCGTTCAATTCCGAAAAACCGTTCGCGATCTCGCGGCCGCAGATATACAATTCGAATCGATCGGTGAATTCCGGCTCCACACTATTGCGCCGCGCGAGCGGCGACACCTCGACCGGATAGTGCGTAATGAATGTGGGTTGCACGAGCAACGGTTCCACGCGCGCCTCGAAAATTGCCGTGATGTATGCGCCGAGCGAACGATCCGTCGCCTTCACCGTTATGCCGTGCTGTTCCGCAAATTGTGCGGCGGCCTGCGCAGACAGCAACGCCTCGCGCGGCACATCGCCCAATTGCATCATGGCGTCCGTCATGCGCACGCGCGTGAACGAACCACCAAGCGAGAGCGCGGTGCCCTGATACGTCACGTCGGTCGTGCCCAAGACGTCGCGCGCCATCGTGGCGATGCACGATTCGATCATGCGCATATGATCTTCGAACGTCGCGTAGGCCTCGTACCATTCGATCATGGTGAATTCGGGATTGTGTTGGGTCGACGTTCCTTCGTTGCGAAAATTGCGATTCATTTCAAACACGCGTTCGAGACCGCCGACCACCAAGCGTTTCAAATAGAGCTCCGGTGCGACACGCAAAAAGAGATCCATGTCGAGCGTGTTGTGATGCGTGATAAACGGCCGCGCCGTCGCACCGCCCGGAATGACGTGCATCATGGGCGTTTCGACTTCGAGAAAATCATGCGCGAGAAAAAAATTCCGCATTGCGGCGATCAATCGACCGCGACAGATAAATTGCTCGCGCGTGGATTGGTTCGCCATGAGGTCCGCGTAGCGCTGACGATAGCGTGTTTCGACATCGGTGAGACCGTGAAATTTTTCCGGCGGTGGACGCACCGCTTTCGTGGCGATCGTAAAATGTTTGGCCTGCACGGACAGCTCGCCGGTCTTGGTATAAAATAGATGCCCTTCGACATGCACGATGTCGCCCAGATCGGTGAGTTCGTAGACCGCGAAATCCTCGGGCGAGAGGGTTTGTTTCTGACAATAAATCTGGATGCGACCAGTGCGATCCTGCAATTTCAAAAATCCCGCCTTGCCAAACGACCGCGCAAACACCACGCGCCCCGCCACCGACACCGTGGGCGCCGCGGCCGCGAGCGCTTCCGCGGGCAACGCGCCATACTCGGCAAGAATCGGCGCGGCGAGATGGGTGACGACGAATCCGTTCCCAAACGGTTCCCGCCCCAGCGCCCGCAACTGCGCGACCTTCGCCAATCGCTGCGCCAACAATTCCTGTTCAATGTCGCTCATATGGTGCTGCGCGATTAATGGATGCCTGGGGAAAAGTCAATTTTATGTCCTGATTTTATGTCCCGAGGTCCAATGTCCCGATGTCCGATGTCAAAAATATTGACACCATAACGTTATAACGTTATTTTATGGCTTATGGCGGAACTTAAACGGGCAACGATTTATCTCGCGGCGCAATTGCATAAAGCGCTGAAGCTGAAGGCGGTGGCGGCGGAGTGTTCGGTGTCGGAACTGGTGGGTCGCGCGGTGCAACAGAGTCTCTCGGAAGATGCCGAAGATCTGGCGGCGGTGCGCACGCGGCGCGCGCACGCCAGTCGGGATTTTTCCACCTTCGTGCGGGAGCTGCGCAAAGATGGCCTCGTTTAATATCCGCATCGTCCGCCTCGCCGAAAAAGAAATCCGGCTGCTGCCCACAGCGGATCGCGTCCGCATCGTCAAAAAAATTCTCTCGCTCGCCACCAACCCACGCCCCACGGGCAATGAAAAACTGCAATCCGGCGCAACCACGCCGTCGTATCGTCTGCGACAGGGCAATTATCGCGTTGTCTACACGGTCGATGAATCAGTGCACGAAATCGTCATTCTGCGCGTGGGCCACCGGCGGGAAGTGTATCGATAACGATCACCGCAACTTCGCTCCACCGCGCGGCCGATACTTATGATAGAGTATTCCTATGGCCGAGAACGATTCCTCGTCGGAAAAAACCGAAGACGCCACCCCGCGACGGGTGCGGGACGCGCGGGAGAAGGGACAAGTCGCGAAGAGTCGGGATCTGAACACAATCATGATCCTGATCAGCGCCGTCGTGGCCTTTGCGTTTCTCACCACCTACATGAGTACGCAGTTGCAACAAAGTATGACCGACGCGTTTCGGATTGCGAGCGCCAAATCCATCGACAATCGCGTGCTGCTGCAACACATCACAAGTGCGGCAATTGCGATCGCAAAAACGCTCATTCCATTTCTCGCCATCATCGTCTTTGTCGCCGTGACCGTCGGCTTTTTGCAGGTCGGCGCGATTTTCACCTTCGAGACGATCAAGATGGAGGCGAAGCGACTCAACATTGTCGAGAACGTAAAAAATATGTGCAAGGTCACCACGCTGATCGAGCTCATTAAAAATGCGGCGAAGCTCGGCGTGATTTTTTTAATCGCCTATCTGGTCGTCAAACACCGCATCGGCAATATTTTGCGCACCATGTTTGACGGACCAGTCGGCGCCTCGCTGGTGGCGCGCGATGTGCTGGTGGCGTTTCTGATTTGGGTGTTCGTGCTGTTTCTCATCATCGCGGCGATCGATATTTTTGTGCAACGCTGGCAGCACGCGAAACAGTTGCGCATGACGAAAGACGAAGTGAAGCGCGAATACAAACAAGACGAAGGCGATCCGCAGATTAAGTCGCAGCGCCGACAGTTGCATCAAGAGATGGCGATGAGCGACACAAAGAAAGCGGTGTCGGCGTCGGACATGGTCGTCACCAATCCCACGCATCTCGCGGTGGCGATCAAATACAACGACAAAGAGATGATGGCGCCGCAGATTATGGCGAAGGGACAACGCCTCTACGCGCAAATGATTCGCGAACTCGCGGAAGAAGCCGGGATTCCGGTTATGCAAAATGTGCCGCTGGCGTGGGCGCTGATCGAACTCGAAGTCGGCGACGAAGTCCCCGAGTCGCTCTACAAGGCCGTCGCGGAGTTGTTGCTGATTGTGTACAAGATGAAGCAGGAAGGGCATTCGTGAAAAAAACAAAAACGCCCTGAAGGCATTGCTGCCTCAGGGCGGTTCTGTATACCACTCGCAAAACACGACTATTGAGTGGCTGGCTCATCGTTGAGGGTGAGGGCGTATTTCTTCAGAGTATCGACTCAGCAACCGATCGGGGCAGTACCGCTTTCGCGGCCTCAGACTTCCGTGCGGTTGGGAGCCCTCGTTCTGCCCAAGGGGCCTCCGCTGCGAAGTGTTGTTCCGTCGATCCGTCACCCGCAGTGTCTTCATGGGATATGAAGGTGCACTGCACTTCCTCTCGTGAAATTTCCCCGTCTCTATGGTGTTCCGTCGCGCCCCGTATAGCCGCTGCTTCCAGCAGCCTCCCCGTGCAGCCTTTGATCGTGAGCATCTCTTACGAAACACTCACGCAATCAGCTCTGCGGGTCTTCCAAGTGCGCTACGTAGTACCGAACGTTTCTTGCGAAACGCACGGCACTCCCATTCTGACGTTTTGTCCGTTGTAGCCTGTTCCCTTCAGCCCTCGAACTCCCCAGGTTCTAAGCCCCTGCGCCACCTGCCATATCACTATGACGAAGTCGTGCAGTTGAGGGGTCATTCGAAAAACTTCCTGACGGGGGAGCAGCACCCAAGTCGGTCGCCTTCCTCAACGATGAATCAGTAACTCAATCTTGCGTTCTTGCGTTGCCTTAGTTGTCAGAGAGCGGCGGTTTCTTTCGTCCTGCTGATGAACCGCTTAGACCACGCCGCATTGTTCATCGCAACGGGTAGATCGACAACGCGCTGCAAACCCACGCCGGGCGTGTGCATAAAAAAATCACTTTTTATTTCACCCACTGTGGATAATCAAAAAATCGTTCGAAGCAAATTCAATTGCTCTGCACAAATAGCAACTTATCAACAACAGTGAACCTGGCGCAGATTTTCTGTGGATAAAATTACTGAAATGTATACGCGAGCGAGGCTTCGACCGCAGAGGATGCTTCGGAAATAGTGACGACGTCGTGGACGTTCGCGGCGCCGCCGGGGATGGTGAAACTGATCTGGCCTGCGGAATTGCTGGTGGGGCTGGCGGTGGCGCTGTACCCGTCGGTGCCGTGGACTTGGTAAGTCACCGTGCAACCGCTCACCGCGGGGACGAGTGTGGCCGTGACACTCACGGTTTGTCCCGCACTTGGCGCGACTGGCGTGTTGGCGGCGGTGATACTCAAGACACCGCCGCAACTACTCGCGGTGGTCGTGCTGCTCGTGGTGGTCGATTGCGTATTCGCACTGGTCACGTCGCTCGTGCTGCTATCGGTGACGCTGGTGAGTGGGACCAACGTGACGTTCACCGTGACACTTTGTCCTGCCGTCACGGTGACTCCAGCAATGGACACCGGCGCGTAGCCATCGACAAACACCTGCAACGTACCGGTGCCCGGCGCGGCCACGACAGTCATGGGCGAACCGGTCACGCCCGATGTGGACGACACGGAGCAATATTCGGTCGCGCCGATCGATTTGCGTGTGGAGACACCTTTACTGCTCGTGCCGCTGCCGCTCGTGCAATAATCGTAAATCGCGCCCGCCGCCTTGCTCCCAATAATGCCGCCGCCGATACTCGACGCAATAATAATAATCGCCGCCGCCGGCGCGCTGATCGTGACGGTCGCGCCGCCAATAAAATAAATCCCCGCGATACCAACATAGGTGAGCACGCCCTTCACCGCCGCCGCGCCCACCACGCCCCCCGCCGCCTTCACCACCGTAATCTTGAATCCCTCTTGCGCGCCCTCGGCCTGCAGCGCCACCGCACACGCGTTGTAGTCCGACAATTTCTGCGCCTTCACGACAATGTCGGTGATCGAATTATAATCGGCGAGGATCAGATCGCATTCGGCCTTTTTCGCCAGCAGCTTATCGTTCAGATTCGACAACGTCTGACCCGACGTTGTACCGATCGTGCCCGGCGCCTTGCTCGTGGGGAATTTGGAAAGATTGGTGGTGACCGGGACATCGAAGGTGGTGCTCGCCTCGGATTGTAGCGTCTGAATGTGCGTGTTGTAATTGTTGAACGCCGTCACGAACGCCGCCGCTTTTGTGTCGGTCGTGGTGGGATTCGCGGTCGCGATATCGAGCAATAAAAAATCGCTGTAGGCATCGCTGAGCGTTTTGCCCACCGCAGAAGAATTGAGTCCTTCGCTGGCGTACGCCGTCACGGTCTGCGAATAGGTGAGCGACGAACCACCGCCGCTACCGCAACCGGTGAGCAGGCCAATCAGAAAGGTCGCCAGAATGCGTTGCCATGGCATGATGCGAGGCGTTCTACATCCCTGATTGCGAGGACACAACTTTTTTTGCGAACGACCGATACACCGACATATGATTCCACGTCCACCAGCCACGCCCGCACAACGCGTTGTGAAGTGCCTCCGCACGATTCGCAACATTGCCGGGCGTTCGTTTCACATCACCCCGTTTTGCGCCGCTATTGATGCATATCATGAAGAGATCAAGGCCGCCGGGATTCCCGCGCACGGCATTACGGAATTGATGCGACTCGTCAGATCACTTCCAGAGACACATCATAGCGACACCAGTATCGGCGAGGGCGTGCTCGGTTTGTTGAGCGCATGGAGACTGTACCCGCAAAATGAATCCGTCGACGATTTCGCCGCTTGTTTTCATTCGGCGGCGGAATTGTTGGGGCGACGGTATGCGTGTTTGCAAATACCTGCACACCTGTTGACGGCTCCAGCCGTCGCCGCACAAACCGCCGGTTGGGTGTTTTTCGATGTCGATGCCGCACGCCCCACACCGCAAGTCCCCGGCTTTGACATGCACCGCCCGTGGCACAGTGGTCGCGGCGGGAGCGGTCATGTGTGGTTGGCGCGCGATCGCATCACTAACTGCGCCACAGCGATCAAAATATTTCGCGGCGAAAAACCGCAGGGAGATATGCCGTACAGTGGGTTATTCAATGAACTCCGTTTCCAAACCGATTATCGACTGCACCGCTGTGTACGCCCGATTCAGGCCGGATTAACACACGATGAACGCGGAGCGGAACCGTTCATTGCCCTTGAATGGTTGGATGGCGGTAACGTGCAGTCGGCACGCCAGCTGCGCCTGCACGGACGCAATCCCGATGCCGTCGCACGCGACATGATCGCGGCCGTTGCCGAATTACATCGCTGCAAAATTTTACACCGCGACATCAAACCAGGGAATTTTTTGCTGCCGCGCCCGGGATTGGCACCGGAGCATGCGCGCATTATTGATTGCGGGATCGCCACTCGTTTTCGCGACATGAATGATGTGCCTCCGCACCCCGGCACGCGCGAATACGCTCCGCCCGAAACCGCGTTTGGTGCCGGCACCGAGGATCCAACGCGCGATGTCTATTCGTTGGGCTGCGTACTCTACGAATTCTACACCGAATCAGCACCGTACCGTACACCGTGGGAACATCATCGCGCCTTTTTGCGGAATGCAACGGCCAGCAAACCCAATCGACGCATCGCACTCGCCGATTGGCAATCCGCCACGCCAAAATTTCCGCTGCCCGCACACGTCGCCCCGATGATTCACGGTGCGATTCCACTACTTGCCAACCAACGCTACCCCGACGCCGACGTCATGCTCGATGCATTTGATCGCCAAGTCGGCCACGATCTGCCGCGCACATTGACCAGCGACACACCGCGTGCAGCCGCGTTCAGGGAATGGGAGGAACGTCTCGCCGATCTGGAAGCATTCGGCGCACACGATCCCGAGGCACCGACAGAATTTTCTCGCAACGGTCGCCACTGGATCATCCCGCCCCAGAGCAATCACACGGCGTGGCTGCACGCGATGGAAGAACTGCGCCAGACGATTTGCGAAGAATAATTAGGCCGCGACAGCTGGCTGATTTTTTTGCGCGCGACGATCCTGTTTATTGATGTTGTATGCAACCAGGAGAGGAATGAGTGGAGCAAGAAATCCGACGTAGTCGACGTAATACATATAGCGCAGCAGCTCCACACCGCGAGACGGATCATCGAACATCCCCAAGGCTGCCGCACCGATACTCGCCGCATTCGCCGCTAAAAAAAGCGCGCCGCTCGCCACAATCAACACGCTCGCAGTCTGCGAGCCGCGCGTTTTTTCCCCAATGGAGAGCGCCGACCACACACCAAGGTGACTCACCATCAAGGCCGTCGTAAAGTGAACCACTAATTGGCCGATATTATGCACATCCAGCCGCGATGCCTCGTGCACCACCGCGTGCACATGATCACTATGCACGCCGTCACCGACCGGCACGAACGCAGCCGCACTGGCCGGCCAGGCAAATGTACCAAGCGTTGCCACGCCAATCAGGCCGAGCCCAATTTTTGCCAGCTGCGCCTCGGAAAGCGGCCCGACCAGACACGGCACGGCATGCACCACCGGGCGCGGTCGCAAGTGCGCGGGCTGCGCGCTCCGACCCCCACGCTGCGGCAATGGCACACCAAAATTCCGCGGCGCCTCCACCCGACTTCTCGGCATCGATCGCCCGCTGCCATAGACTCCGCCTCGATTTCCCATCGCGCCTCCCGTGTGCCCCCACAGACCGCCCTCTTGCATCAAACACAAACTCATTGCCAGAAAAAAATTCCACAACCACATCGCCGCATAACTTTGGGGACGTTTCTCAACCTTATCCGCCGACGCCACAAAACAACAATTCAAAACAACAATCCAACGCTGCCCAAATGTGTAGCGAAACGCTACATGTCCGTCCATTTTTCGGACACTCGCGTCACAACATGCACGTCATCGCGCATTGTGACACCACTCAGCGTTGATATTTTTTGGCGCACGCCTTGCAAGATCACCACGCGATGCGCGGACCACGTCAGCTTGCCACCGACGGAATTTACCACCTGATTGCCCGCAGCAATAATGGGGTGGCCGCGTGTCACGGCGATGGCGATTATCTCGAATTACTCTCGCGATTGTTGCGCTATTCTCGACCAGCCCAACTGCAAATTTATCACTACGCATTGATGCAGACCCATTTTCATTTGTTGGCCTATGTACCGGATACGCGTGTGTTGGCGCCGTTTTTCAAATCCACGCTGATTTCCTATTGGCATTATTACAGCCGGCAATACGGCTATCGCGGGCATTTGTGGAATAGTCGATTTCGCAGCATCGCAATCGATTCCGATGCGCACTTGCTGCAATGTAGTCGGTACATCGAAGTGAATCCCGTCCACGCGGGCGTCGTCACCCATCCGCACCAATATCGTTGGACCAGCTATCGCTGTTACGCCGACCACTGGCGCGATCCGCTGGTGCAACTCAATCCGCTTTTCGCGAACTATTCGCCAACGGAGTATCGGCGGTTTGTCGAAGGTGGCATCGACCACGAGTATCAACGCCTCAAAAAATCGGCTCACTGTGACTGAGAGAAGCACCAATATTTTTTTCGTTTTGTCTCTGCGGCTGATAACTTTGAGAAACGTCCCCAAAGTTATGCGATGTGATCGGCTACGACCTGCTGAATGGCGCCTTCGCGAATGAGTTGCGCCATGTGTGCAATGTCGGGTGCGAGGTAGCGGTCGCCGGCGAGGGGTGCAACGTGCGTGCGGATGTAATCGTAGGCGGCTTGGGCACCGCGGCCGGCGCGTAATTTGGTGGGATGTAAGTCGAGTGCTTGGGCGGCGCAGAGTAATTCGATCGCCACCACCTGCAGCACATTCTGCGCGGCCTGCCAGGCCTTGCGGGCGGCCCACATGCCCATGCTCACGTGATCTTCCTGCCCGGCCCACGTCGGAATCGTATCGACACACGCGGGATGCGCGAGTGTTTTATTTTCGGAGACGAGACTGGCCGCGGTGGTGTGCGCGACCATCATGCCGGAATGCAGACCCGGATTGTCGGTGAGCCCCATCACAGGCAACTCGCCTGCTTTTGGATTGATGAGTTGTTCGATGCGCCGCTCGCTGATCGACGCCACGGTGGTCAGCGCGATCGTCAGGTAATCCATCGCGAGTGCGAGCGGCGCGCCATGAAAATTTCCGCCGGAGAGAATCGCATCGTCGTCGGCAAACACAATGGGGTTGTCGGTGACGCTGTTGAGTTCACAGGTGATCGTATTCGTCACGCTCTGCAGTGCCTCGCGGGCGGCGCCATGCACCGACGGCACGCAGCGCAACGCATACGGATCTTGCACGCGCTGACACGACGCGTGCGACGCGTTGATTTCGCTCTCGGCGAGTAACGTGCGCAAGGTTTGCGCGGTGGCCACCGCCCCCGGATGCGGGCGGACTGCGTGTAGGCGGGCGTCGAACGGTACGGCAGAACCCGACAATCCTTCAATCGTGAGGGCGCTCGCAATATCGGCGTGCGCCAGAATTTTTTCCGCGAGTTCGACCGTTGCAATCGCCACCGCCAACATCGCTTGCGTGCCGTTCAATAATCCCAACCCTTCTTTCGCCGCGAGTTGCACCACGGGGAGTCGAAATTGTTTGATCGCATCGGCGGCAGAAAATATTTTTTCATCGTGGCGCACCATACCTTGCCCGAGCAGTGCGAGTGCGCAATGCGCGAGCGGTGCCAGATCGCCACTCGCGCCGACCGATCCCTGACACGGTACGCACGGCAGGACATCGGCGGCAAGCCACGCCGCCAGCGCATTGGCAAGTTCGGGGCGCACGCCGGAATAGCCCAGCGTGAGCGTTTGTAATTTCAACACGAGCATGAGGCGCACGATCGGATCAGGCAACAGTTCGCCCACACCGACGGCGTGACTGAGCACAATGTTGCGTTGCAACTCGACCAAATTGTCTGGAGAAATTTTGGTGCGCGCAAAAATGCCAAAACCGGTATTGATGCCGTAGACCGGTTCTGGACGCTGTAAACGCCGTTCTACAACCAAGCGCGCCGCCGTCATTTTTTTCCGCGCCGTTTCCGTAATGGCAACTTGCACCGGTCCACGCAAGGCAACCCGCACATCCGCCAGCGCGAGTGGTTCCCCAGAAAATGTGATAAGCGTCATGCCGCGTGACTAGCGGGATGTTGTTCGAGTAGCAAGAGTACCGTTCACCGATTGTGACATCGGGACATAGGGACATAGGGACATAGGACATTATTTCTCCGCATACGACGCGCGCACATAGAGCGGCACGAGCGCATCGACCGGATCGCCTTGACCGGCGCGCAGGCGCGGGAGGGCAAGTTGCGCGACGCTGCGTGCGGTCGGCGTGATGGATTGCGAAAGCGCATGGCACCGCGCGCCCAACGTTGTCGCGATGATCGATTGATACGCCGCAAACCCGGGACCGACACACACACACGTCGCCGACATGGGGAGGACTTGACCAAGTTGGTCAGGTGCGATGACTTGCGGCGCCACCATTTCGTCCACGGTATTCCGTGAGACACGAGACGCGAGACGCGAGACGCCACCACCATACGCCGCTACATACACTTCGTTGCGACGCGCATCGAGCAGCGGCACGACGAATGCGTCCGCGGGAATGGCAAGATCCGCGGCGGCCGCTTCGGCCAACGCTTCCAGCGTCGGCACACCAACCAGTGGAATATTTCGGCCAAGCGCAATGCCCTTCGCCACCGCGAGTCCCACCCGCAAACCCGTGAAAGTACCGGGTCCCAGCGCTACCGCCACGCCGCGCAGATCCGCCGCGGTCACGCCAGCTTCTGCGCACAACGCCGCAATGATCGGCATGAGACCCGCACCGTGCCCCTCGTGCGTGGCCTCGTCGCGCGTCCACCACTGTTGATCGCCATCGGTCAACGCGACCGACGCCATCGCTGTCGAAACTTCCAGTGCCAGATACATGTGTGGGCGTGTAGTCAATCGGACCGCGCGGCTCAATGTTAAAAGTAGGAGATAGGAGATAGGGAATAGGAGTTAGGAAGAGACCTCTAGTGAATTCTTCCTAACTCCTATTCCCTATCTCCTAATTCCTATCTCCTGATTGCTGCTGATCCGAAGAATCATCATCGTGCGGTTGTTGATCGCCGTGGCGTTGCTGGCCGTCATCGCTGGTGTCGGCCGATTCATCGCTCGCGTGCGGTTCCTGGGCGTGGTCTGCAGATTGTTCCAACCAATGTTGCCACGTCGCAAACCACCGTGCGGTGCCATTGTCATGCACCGCCGTGCCCGTACGCACCGCGGCACACGACACGGCAAAAAAACCAGCGGGCCGTCCCACAAACACGGTCGCCGCATGATCACTGCCCGCCAACGTTTCGCCCGACAGCGCCCGCCCGCCATGCGATTCCAATTCCGGACGCGGCCGCGTCAGTGTCGCCTGAGGCATACTCACTGCCTGCGGCGCTCGTGGCAGACGCCCCGCGGACAACCCATGCGCTCCCAGAGTCTCGCGCAACGCAGCGGCTGACACCGTCGTCGCGGTTCGCGCGCTCGCCGCCACTGGCGTCCCCACAACGTGCGGCGCACCGAAGGGCGCCCCCAGGAAGGACTGCACCATTGCGGATGGAATACCCGGCTGATAAAAAGAGGGCGTCGTTGGAAAAAACCAGGGCCACTGCGTACGCGTATCATTTTTTTCGCCGATGCCGCTCGATCGCACCTCAATGGCGCAATGATGCGACAACACATCATCATCACAAGACAGGGCACCATTCGTCTGAAGCGTCGTCACAGACCGCACGTCACTCGTTGACGCATGCGGGGTATGGGTCGACGCAACCACGTTCGCCAACACCGGCGCCTCGCAAACCAGCGCCGCCACGAGCGGTCCCGGCACCACAGTGCACCCGGCCTCATCACCACCGATCGCTTGCCACGCGCTTGCCAACTGCGCTTGCACCACGTGCGCCGATTCCAGGGCCGCCGCGCGCAGTGCATTGCGTTCCGACTCTTCCGCCGCCGCATACACCACCTGCGCCGCATCGTGTAGCACGTGTCCAACGTGGTCCGCCGTTGCGACAAAAATATGCACCACATGCCGCACACCTTCGACAATCTCCTGACCAATCTCTTCAACCGCGCACGCAAATGGACCCACCAGACCTTTCATCGTCACGACCGGTTGCGGCGCCGCGGGTGGGGCGGGAGTCGTCCGATATTGCGAATCAGTTGGGGGCACCTTGGCCACCGTCACGGGCGCCGATGCCAACTCGTTGGTCGTCGCACGACGACGTCGCACGGAGGGCTGCACAGGCGCGGCCATTTTTGCCGAGGCGGGCCGCGTCGTCCCCTGCACCACGTCTGGCACCGCTGGCTGAGTTGTGATTTTTGGTCGCCCCATACATTCGCACGGACGCACGTCGCCCGAGACTCCTGATTAGAGTATCGGTTGGGCGGAGGGCTCGAGTTGCGCAGCGCCCAATAACGTTGGGGACAGTCCCCAGAGGTTAACGATATGAAATATCAGGGGATGAGTTTTTGATCGGCAGCGGCGGCCTTGCGTTCGGCGCGGTGCTGACCCGATTCGTAGCGGGCGGCCACCGCTTGAAGATATATGCGATAGTGCAAGAGTGGTCCTTGCGATCGATGATCGAGTTTGTGATTGAGCGCGTAAAAGTGGGGTGAAAGGTAATAATCATCATGTTCCGCATGCAGACTGGCGAGCGCCTGTTGCCAGGCCAGCGCGGCGTGGTGGAAAGTTTGGATCGCCAGCGCCACCTCGCCGCCCGCGCGCAACAGATCGGCGCGATTTTCTATGCAGGCCGCACGGAGACCTTCGCACGCATGTGACGCCGGGGCAGCCCCTGCATCGACCGCCGAAAACTGTTCGTGAGGGGATAGATCACTAGCGCGGGCCCACTGCGTCACGGCGGACGTGAACAATTGCAACGCGACGTCGAGCGCCCCGAAATGGCGCGCCAGATAACCGGCCGACATGAGCAGATGGGCTGATTCGTTGGGTTTCGCGCGATTCGCGAGAAGGGCCACGCGCCGCGCCGACGCCAAGGCAATACCCAAAAAATTGTGGGCGGACTGATCACGCCCGAGCAATTCGCTGTGCAGGGCTGCACGAATCGCACTGCCGAATAGCAGCGATTCATCGCTGATCTGCTGGTCGTTCGTCATGCCCGCCCACGCCCCACTCGCCTGCCGCCAGCGCAACAGACCGCACAACGGCGCGCAGACCGCAAAACTCACCGCAGCGACCGCCACACGAAATGGCCTCTGAATGGCCGAAAACCACCAGTTAGCACCTGTTTTCGCAACCGCCGCCCCGTGCGGGGCTTCGCACAATCGCCCGGGCGCCGCCGCCGCACCGCGCAGCGCGTGTTGATACGTGGGAGAAAGACCGGTAAATGAAAGTGCCATCTATTACTATTATCGGCGGATTGCGGGAAAAGTTGCTTGGCACCAAGTGAACGCGGCGTATGCGGTGGCGGTCAGGCCGCAGGCCAGGCCCAGTGCGGCGTAATAGGAAAAGCCTTTGCGCAAAAACCATGGCAGGATGATGAAAAAGAGCGTGGACGGAATAATCATCCACAAAATCCCGGTGGCCAGCGTGGCGACTTGTTGCACATCGCCGGTATCGTGGTAGAGCAGTGTCAGCGCAATGATCGAGGAGACGGGCAGCGAAATCAGCAGCGCTCCCACCTGCGGCAGGCGCTGACTGAGCTGGGCGGCGGTTACCAAAATCACCGCCACCAATAAAGTCCGCAGCAAAAAAATCGTCATGCGCGTGCCGTAACAAATATTCTCTCTTGAAGCAACTTTTCGCCTGCGCGTGCCGATACCTAGAGTAATCTATGACCGAACCGATTGCACAACGTGCGCCGCGTGGACCCGACTCGCCAGGGCCAGGACGTGTTCCGCCCGTTGACGATCGCGTCGCCCCACCACACAAAAAATCGCCCCCCAAACATGCGCACGCATCGCATTATCAGCACGGTACGCATCACGCCACATCGTCACATCAACCGCCACACCGCACCGCACGGCGTTTTGCAAAGAACGCCCCAACCCACGATGGCGTCGCCCATCGCGTGATCAGCGACGATCGCGAAGACACCTCGCTCATCGTGGCGCGACTCGACATGGCATTGCGCGCTGCGGCGAAAGACGGCCGCCCCATCGTCATCGTTTTTGGTGACGACGCCGAAGTCGCCAGTCGCGCACTCGTCGCGAGATTGCAAGCGCAGGGCAACAGCGTCGTGTACGTCGAAGGCGGACATTTGGGTGAGCGACTGCAATTCTCGAAACAATTTGGTAGCGACCTCACGCCGGAATCGCCGCTCACGATTGTGGTGCCGCCCGGCACGCAGGCGCATGTCGGTGCGATCGTTGACTCGGCGATTGGTCCACTGCCGACACTGCGTTTGGTGGCGAAGGGAAAACAATCCGCACAACTCGCAAAATCGCGACTACTGATCGGTACCGGCACCGCCACCCAACAGGCATTGCAAACGGAAGTCGCACGCCTCGGCTTTGACCACGCACCAATGCTGGCGCAGACGGCGACACACAATTTACACAGCGACACCGCATTGCCCAGCACCAGCCATCCGATGCCACCGGTGCAGCTAGGCAACAACGCCCTGCTCGCACCAGACGGCGTGGCGCTCGAGGCCGCGCTGCAAGGAAATGTCGAGCGACTCATCATCAGCGCACCGGCCAACGAATGCAGTCAGGCCGCGGCGGAAAAAATGGTGCAGCGGTATCGCAACGCGGGCATGACCACGCCGATCATCGTGGTGCCGCGGGTCGCTTCCAACATGGCCGCGACACAACGATTGCTCGGCGGTGCTGCAACTACGACCACCGGTTGGTCCGCCACGCTCGTGCACTCCAACGTCACCAACAATGTCACCACGCACGCGGTCGCCCACGTGCAAACCATCGACGGTCCTGCACCGCCCGTCGTCGCAAAAAAATCGATCAGCACCTGGCACGCCATCGTGAATTTCAACAAGGCACTCCGCGCAGCCGCGCACACCGGGCGTCCGATCGTGGTCGTGTTTGGCGATCCAACGACCTACGTGAGTCGCGTCTGGGCGAACACGCTCGAGCGCGATGGTTCGCAGGTGGTATTCGTGACCGACGGTCGGCTGGAAAAACATTTGCGGCATATGAAACAGTTTGCCGGCGGCCACACGCTCACCGCGCCCATGACCTGCGTGCTCCCGTCGGGCACGCGCGCCTACTGGCACAACCACGGCCTGCATTTCACCGCACCGCGCAAGGTCGCGCACGTGGCGCGCGACTCGTTGCTCGTCGCTGGCATCTCCGAGGCGAAGCGGCAATTCGTTCATGACGAAATCAAACGCGTGGACAAATCACGCCCTGCACCACCGATCGACACGAAGATCACCACGCCGTTTCCCGAATCGATGTTACCGCTGGGCAACAACGCGCTCGCGGTGCAAACCAGCGAAGATTTGGAACTCGCCATGCGCGGAAAAGACGCGGCGATGATTATTACCGTGCCCAATGCCGAATTCGATCTCGCGACCATCGAACTCCTCGTGGCGCAGCATCGCACCAACAACAACCTTCCGATCATTGTGGTGCGACGCAACACACGCACCACCGCAACATTGCATCAACTCTTCGGCGCCGACCTGCAACTCACCGACTACCGCGGCACCCGCGTCACGGCTTTTGTGCCAGGTCCCGTGTGACACAAACACAACCTTTACACCCCAACGCCGGTCTGCTAGCCGGACCGCAGTTCATCGAAGTGCATTTGCCATCAACAACCGGCGACCGATAACCGGCGACCGACGACCGAGGTCTTCATGTCAGGACACTCAAAATGGGCGACGATCAAACGCAAAAAAGGCGCGACCGACGCAAAACGCGGCAAATCGTTTTCAAAAATCATTAAAGAGATTTCCGTGGCGGCGCGCGCGGGCGGCGGCGATCCGGGCGGCAATCCGCGCTTGCGCACGGTGATTGAAAAGGCCAAGGCCGTGAATATGCCGCTCGACAATATCACGCGCGCGATCAAACGCGGCACCGGCGAACTCGAAGGGATCGTGATTGAAGAAACCACGTTTGAAGGCTACGGACCGGGCGGTGCGGCGGTGTTTCTGGAAGTCGTCACCGACAATCGCAATCGCACCGTGGCCGATGTGCGCCACACGTTTGTGAAGCATGGCGGAAATTTGGGCGAAAACAATTGCGTCGCCTGGATGTTTAAACGCCAAGGCGTGATCTCGTTCGACAAAACCGGACTGACAGAAGATCGCCTGATGGAACTCGCCCTCGAAGCGGGCGCCAACGATATGCGCGACGCGGGCGATGCCTTCGATGTGTTAACCGAACCGGGCGCGCTGCACAGTGTGCAAGACGCGCTGACCAAAGCTGGACTCAAACCGACCGCGGCGGAATTGCGCATGGAACCGCAAAATACGATCAAGCTCGAAGGCAGCGACGCCGAACGCATGTTGAAACTCATGGAGGCGCTGGAAGATCACGACGACATCCAAAACGTCTACGCGAATTTCGACATCGATGAAAAAGTGTTGGAACAGTTTGCATGAAACATCGGCACATCGGCACATCGGCACACCAGCACATTATTTTAGGCATCGATCCCGGTAGTCACACCACGGGCTACGGAATTATTTCGGCTGAAGGTTCGCGTCTGTTGCACATCGACAACGGACTCATCGTCCCGCCCGCCCGCGCCAGCATGGCGGAACGGCTGGTGTGTATTCATCACGCACTCGTAGAATGTATTGCGCGCTATTGCCCCACCGTCGTGGCGATCGAAGAAATATTTTTTGCGAAGAATGCAAAGAGTGCGCTGGTACTGGGTCAGGCCCGCGGCGTGGCAATTCTCGCGGCTGCGCAAGCAGCGCTGCCGGTGCATGAATACGCGACGCGGCAGGTGAAGCAATGTGTGGTTGGGAACGGCAACGCAACGAAAACGCAAATTCAATTCATGACCCGTCAACTCCTGAAACTCCCCGAAATCGCCGCCGAAGACGCCGCCGATGCACTGGCCGTCGCACTCACACATGTGCAAATGCGACGGATGCTTTGAAACACTCAACTTTTTTTCTTCCACAAGTAGGCACTCTGACCGCCAGGTCGCCGCCCGCCTACCTTGTGTGTTCCCGTGGCACCCAATGTGCGCCCCGCATTCGGATTCATTCTCTTTCCACCGGTGGGCAATTGCGCGTGCAATTTTTCCACGGTTCGAAGCCTTCCCACATAATCAGCGAGCGAAGTCGTTAATGCATGTTCTTCGATTTCCAACGCCACAACTTTCGCAGAAAATCGCGCAAAGGCCGCCGCATTGTCGTTCACTGCATCCGGATGATCACGAGATATTTCGTCGAGGAGCGCGCGATATTTTGCTACTCTCTGGCGAAAATCCGCAAAGGTTGCCCCGGGAATGCGGATTTTTTCTAACGCGAACATGACTTGCATCACCCGCGCAATCGGTCGCAAATCGCCGTTACGCACAAAAATAATCCATTGTGTCAACACATAACGCGCACGTTCTTTGGATAATTTTCCCACATTTTTTCGCAGACTCTCGAACGATGTCTCCGCGCGCTCACGCAACGCCCGCTCGGACGCCGGAAATGATTTGATCCACGATTGTACGGCCGCAAGACTGGCGGTAATGTCTTCGGTCATGGCGGGCGCGTCGGGCAATTGCCGTTGCCCCACACTCGCCGCAGCACCACTCGCACCAAGCGTTGGCGCGTCGGCATCATTATGCGTTGTGCATTGCATACCGAGCCCACGACGCGGCAATGACGCACCGCATACGAATGGCGCCGCACCAGTCGATACTGCCGGAACAAACACATCCGCTCGTACTCCAGGCGCGCCTGCACCCCTTGTCATTCGGGCATTGGCTGGCTGCACACTCCGAGGAACAATTGCACGAATGACCCGAATGGTGGTAAACATGATTGCCTCCTATCCGAAACATCGGCAGATCGCAGAAAAAGTTGCGTCGGGCAAAATAAATCTCTGCGCTTTTTGCGTACTTTTGCGGCCAATGTGGTTGAAGAATGCACCGCGCAATCCGCGTCGCATAGCGAGTGGGGACGTTGCATGAGTAGTTAAGTTGTTGGAATTACTTGCGACGAAAAAAATCACACGGCCACTCACTCACCCCGCCACGGCCAAAATCGCCAGAATCGCGCCGATTACGTAGAGACGATGCATAGCTGCTCCTCGGTTGAATTGCCCCTCTGGAGTATTTTCGGCGGATGGGTGGGGCGGAGTTGCGTGCGGATGATGTGTACTTCGCATAAGTTTGAGAAACGTCCCCAAAGTTATGCGCTGCTCGTTATTGTCGCGGATTGTACGGATGTTCGCGCGCCCACTGCTCGGCAAGCGCGCGGGTGGCGTCGTTGGGGGTCGGGGGCGGAACGATTTGGATGAGGGCGTAGAAATCGCCACGCGTGCCCGGCTTGCCAACGATCGGCGCGCCTTTCCCTTTCAGGCGAAATTTTTGGCCCGAGGCGGTGTGCGGCGGGATCGTCAGTTTCGTGGTGCCGTCGGGGGTTTGGAGTTCGATTTTTCCGCCGAGGATCGATTCGTAAAACGTGATCGGCAGATTGGTGAGGAGATCGTTGCCTTCGCGCCAGTAGCGATCGCTCGCGCGAATGCGCACCTCAATGAACAAATCGCCAGCCGGTCCACCCTGCGGACTCGCGCCGCCTTTGCCCGCCACGCGCAGTTGTTGGCCTGCCGTCACGCCCGGCGGAATTTTTACGGAAATTTTTTCAGACGAGTGATCGCGTTGCAGCGCAAATTCGGCGGTCGTGCCACGCAACGCTTCCAGAAAATCGATATCGACCGCACCGCGCAAATCCTGTCCCTTCGCGGCCGCGCGCGGTGGCGGCTGTGGGCCAGCGCCGCGCCGTTTACCGCGACCACCTACGCCACCCATGCCGAAGAGTTCCGAAAAAATATCGCCGAGCCCATCGAATTGCCCATCGCCGCCCGCGGATTGCCCAGCACCCCAATGAAATCCGCCACCGCCGGGACTATTCCAGGGTCCCTGCCCCGCCCCGCCACCTTCCGCGAAGGCGTGCCCGAGCAGATCGTATTGTTGGCGTTTCTTCGGATCGGACAGGACATCGTAGGCCGCACTAATTTCCTTGAAGCGATCCTCGGCGGATTTGTCGTCCTTGTTTACATCGGGATGAAATTTTTTGGCGAGCGATCGATACGCCTTCTTGATCTCGTCGGGCTGGGCCCCGCGCGCAACGCCTAATACTTGGTAGTAATCTCTAGACATAGTTGATTGTCCCGATGTCCCATGTCCGTAGTCCGATGTCCAAGATACAATTCAACGTCTTGACATAGGGACATTGGACCTCGGACATTGGACAAAAGTCAGTACAACGCCACGGAATAGGGACTCATGTCTTTGGGGTGGTTGTGCATGAGTTTGTCGATGTCGTAGAGAAATTCGCGGCGCGTGTAGGCGGAGTTTTCGAATTTGCCGGTGTCCATGCGAATCGCATCGCACGGGCAGGCCTCGACGCACAATCCGCAAAAGACGCAGCGCAATTCGTTGATGGTAAAAATCCGCGGACGTTTCTCGACCTTGTTGTCGCCGACATCTTCCGCGATAATCTCGATGCAATCGGCGGGACACGCCGTGGCACACAGCATACAGGCGGTGCAGCGGGTGGTGTTGTCGGGGCGCCACATGAGTCGATGTTCGGCGCGATAGCCTTGCGGCAGCACCGGTTGTTGATCGGGATACTCGATCGTCATGCGATCTTTCTCGCCCATCTTCACGATGTTGCGCACGAGATGCACGCCGGTAATCCACAACCCGCGCAGAATTTCCGGCAGATACAATTTTTCCCACACCGAAAGTTTCGCCCCGCGATCGATGGTATAGACGTTGACTGTCATTGTTTGTCCCTATGTCCTTACGTCCCTGTGTCCCTACGACAAAAACATCAAACCCGTCCCACTCCATTAAAAGACATAAGGCCGTACGGACGTAGGGACATAAGAACAAAAAAATCAGTGTCGATGCGGCAGTGTGGTGGGGGCGTCGAAAAAGAGTTGGCGAATGGGACGACGCATGATGGGCAGTTCGCCGGGATCCATCCAGAACTGCACTGTGGGCTCGCCAAACTGCCAATTCAACACGACCTCTTCGCCATCCCACCAACTGTGAAAATTCACCACACCGAGTGCGGCGTCCAGAATTTCCACGCCCGCCCCCAATAATTCGTCCATGAGCGCGTCGTGTTCGCGGCACAACGAATAGTAGCGCTCGCGCATTGCCTCGAGCGGCAGCGTTTCATGATCCGTCTGGCGCGGCAGCACAATGCCTTCGGCATCGATAGTGGCGCCCGCGCGACGCAGCGTGGCCTGCAATTGCCGCATGGCGTGCAACACCAGCGCGATTTGCCGAAAATAATACTCCAGCGTCGGGATCATCGCGTTCGCTTCTTCTAATGAATAATAACTGTGTCGTTTCATATGTTGTGAACTACGTCGCCGGGGACCAGTCGCCGGTCGCCAGTAAAATCGTGCGCATTCATTTGTCACTGCAGTAACCGGCGACCGGCGACTGGCGACCGGCGACGCTGTTTACCCGCGCGTGAGTAATCACCTGCTGTGCCTGATAGCGCCCTTTGCGGTCGGCATAGGAGACGGCGCACGCCGCTGCGCCCTGCAAAAATAATAATTGGCCGATGCCTTCGTTCGCGTAGATGCGCACCGGACGACCGGCGCTGTTCACAATCGCAATCGTGGCGAAGCCTTCCCATTCGGGTTCGAATGGTGTGACATACACCGTGACACCGCAGCGCGCGTAGGTGGATTTTCCGGTGGCGATGGTTAAGACATCGCGCGGGATCCGAAAATATTCGACGGTGCGTCCCAACACGTAACCGCCCGCGGGAAGGTCGTAGTGCGGGGCGCGAATCGTGGTGAATTGTTCGGTCGTCATGGCCTTGGGATCGATGAGGTCGGTGCCCGCCAACCCGCGCGGAACCTGGAATTCATCGGTGATGCGAAAATCGTAACCGTACGACGACACCCCGTACGAAATGCCGCCGCTCGACTGTCCGTCGGCGAACGGTTCGATCATGCGCTGCGTCTGCGCCATTTCGCGAATCCATGAATCCGGTTGAATGCCCATGCCGGTCTTTGTAGAGGAAGGCGTGACCCAAACGCAAACAAAAACCGACGATGCGCCGCGCAGTCGTTGGTGGTTTCGCCTCGTGTTCGTCGCGGGGTTGTGCTGGATGTATCAACTCTACAGTTGGTTCGCGCTGCCGTCGGTCGCGCAATTCGCGGAAAGCGCGCCCAGCTCCACCGCGTTCATGCACACCAGTCGCGATCCGGTGCACTACGAATGGGTCGCGATGGATCACATCGCGCCCGCGCTGGCCCGCGCGGTGGTTGCGGGCGAGGACGATGAATATTACGAGCATCCCGGATTTAGTTGGACCGCGATCCGCCGCGCGGCGCAAAAAAATTGGGAGCGCGGGCGTCTCAGGTACGGTGGCAGCACGATCACGCAACAAGTCGCGAAAAATTTATTTTTATCGTCCGACAAATCGCTCTTTCGCAAATACAAGGAATTACTCATCGCGCTCACACTGGAACGCGATTTATCCAAAGAACGCATTCTGGAAATCTATCTCAACATTGTGGAATGGGGCCCGGGCATTTACGGCGCGCAAGCCGCGTCACAATATTATTTTCATCACAACGCCGCGACGCTCTCGCCTCCACAAGCCGCGTTCCTCGCCGCAATCCTCCCCAACCCACGCCAACTGGGCGCGCACGGGTTTCGGTTGAATGCGCGAGCACGGGGAATTTTGAAGCGGATGTGATGGAGTCGTGGGTCGTGAGTTGAGAGTCGCGGGTAACTGCTACACTCGTGTCGATCTTTACTCACGACTCCGCACGCACGACCCATACGACTCACGACTCGTTTCGGGGATGGAACTTCCGCACCAACTCGGTAAGATGCGATCGACTCACGTGCGTGTAGACTTGCGTGGTGGCGATGCTGGCGTGCCCGAGCATGGTTTGCACGGAACGCAAATCGGCGCCGCGTTCGATGAGATGGGTCGCGAAGGAATGGCGCAACATGTGCGGTTTGACATTGCGCGTGAGGCCCGCGCGACGTGCGACCGCCTTGATGCACCGCCAGCCATCTTGTCGCGACAGCGGACGACCCGTGCGCGACAAAAAGAGCACCAGCGTCTCGCGCCCGTGCAGCAAGGACGGGCGGGCGTTGGTCAAATATTCTTGCAGCGCCGCGACTGCGGCACTGCCCATCGGCACGATGCGTTCTTTGCTCCCTTTGCCGCAGGCGCGCAGATAGCCGCCATCGAGATTGAGTTGCGACAAATCCAGATCACACAATTCCGAGACGCGCAGACCGCACGCATAAAAAACGTGCAGCATGGCATGATCGCGAATACCGGCGGGCGAATCGTCGCGCTGCGCCGCGAGGAGTTGATCGACTTCGGCAATCGACAACACACCCGGCAAGCGCCGACTCACGCGCGGCGTTTCCACGAGCGTGGCGGGATCGTCGGCGAGCAATCGTTGTCGCACGAGATACGCGAGCCAGGAGCGCACCGAGGACAACATGCGCGCTGTGGAGCGCATGGCGAGTCCGGCGTCGAAACAGTCGGCCAAAAATTCGCGGATCGATTCGGTGGTGATGTCGGCAATGGAAAATATGTTGCAGCGCGTGAGTGTGACACCAAACCGCCGCAGATCGCGCGCATACGCCTCGACCGTATGCCGCGCCAATCGCCGCTCCACGCGTTGATAGGTGAGGAATTGATCGACAAATCTTTTCATCGCCGCGCATTCTATGCTACGCGCCGACGCATGTCTATTTTTCAGCAACTGCGCGCCGGGCTGCGGGCGATTCCGGCGGGGTGTGTTTTTCTGGCGCGACACCGCACGCTGTGGCCCTGGGCACTCGCGCCGTTACTCGTGCAGTTCATGTGTTTCGCTGCGGCAATTTATTTTTTTGCGAGGATTCTCGCCGGCGCGCCGGAGTCTGCATTGCCCCAATCAATCAACGCAGCACATGTGTTTGCAATCATCGCGCATTGGATTTTTTGGATCATGTGGTTGTTCGTCACCCTGATCTCGGCATTTCTGATGGGCCAACTGGCGAGCGCGCCGTTCAATGAAATGTTGGCCACCCGCACCGAGGCAATTGTGTGTGCGCAGATTCCGACACCCGTCTCCTTCTGGAAAACTCTGTGGCGCAGTCTGATGGTGGAACTCCAAAAAACCGCGTGGTGTCTGGTGTTGCTGGGCGGTCTCTGGTTTGCCTGCTTGTTGCCCATCGTTGGCGCGGTGTTTTCCGCAGTGGGTCTGCCCCTCGTCTCCATGTGGATCGTCGGTTGGATGCTCACCGATTTTCCATGCGCACGTCGCGCCGAACCGTTTCGCGTGCGTCTGCACATGGCAAAAAAATATTGGGCGGCACTCGTCGCACTCGGCGTGGTGATTTGGATTCCCGGCTTGCTCGTCGTTGCCAATGCACCACTCGTCGTGGCGGGAACACTACTGCATCTGCAACTCAATCCCGAGGTGAAAGATTTATGATCGCGCCGCGTCACCAACATCGCAATACGTGGGAAATGATTCCAACGCTCGTACCCGCCGCCCGCCCGGGCGCGCGCTGTCTGCTCGAGATCGGACCGGGGCGCGGTGATTATTTGCGCCACCTCGCCGCGACGCATCCCGACGCGCACGTGATTGGTGTCGAACTCTGTTTGTCGCGATTTGAAAAATTGCGCGTCACCTGCACGGCACCGAATATTTCGCTCGTGTGTGCCGACGCGCGCGAAGCGTTGCCAATCCTGTCGCGCACCACAGCACTGCAAGCGATTCACATTCTCTTTCCCGATCCGTGGCCCAAACGTAAACATGCGGCACACCGCATTATGCAACCGGCATTCGTCGCGCTGTGTGCGCGCAGTCTCGCCCCACACGGCACGCTCACGTTTGTGACCGACGATCCCGACTACGCGAAATCGACATCGCGCGTACTCGCCGCGGAAGCACAACTCGTGAATGCATTGGCCGAACCGATGCTCGTGAATCCCACCGAATTATTTCCGACCTACTTCGCCCGCAAATGGCAACGCGCGGGGCGGGCGATTTATTTGATGCGATATGTGGTCGTCCCGACGTCCGCACGTCCTTATGTCCCTACGTCAAAATCAATCCGCCACCTTCCGCTAAAAGACATAAGGACGTCGGCACAATAAAAAATCTACCACTCCTTCCGCACCGCATCGGCAAAACGTTGGAGTTGCTGCGGCGTGGGGGCGGCGCCGGCTTTGGCAGATACGGCGGGCATTTGCGCGGCATAGGCTCGCCATTGTGGATGCGGGCTGCGTTGGATCAAAAACGTCACACCCGACAACCGACGCAATTTCTCTAAGAGCGCCGGATTGGATTCTTTGGTTTTACTACCCCATGCGTTGGTGAGCGCCTCCAAGGCCAACCGCACGCAGCCGTTGATAAAATCGCTCAGATGTTCGGGACGATAGGAAAAATAGGCTTCGCGCGGCACCTCGATCATAAAAAATAGTGGACCGGATTGCTCATCCATTTTTTTCAATGCGTCGGTCAGATGATCTTCCAGCGCACCATGGGTCAGCGTGTGTCCCAAATTTGCATCCATCGGCAGGACGTGCAATCCGAGCGGACCACGATAGGCGCGCGCCGTGGATGGCATCCAGAGTTGTTCGCGCGGCACCGTGTGAATATGCACATCCAGTTGCACGCGGGAACGCGCAAACGCGCGTTGGAGTCGCTGCCGCACGGGCGCAATGTCGTCGTGACCGCCGCGCGATTCCGGCAACGTCATGTTCACACGGAGCGTGCCGTACACCGGCGGCACCGCCGGTGTTTCTGCAAAGGCCGTCGCTAAATTTTCCCAGGTCTCGATCCAGACATCCAGCGCCTGCCCGGCCAACGGCGCGACATCGATCTGTACGCGCTGCTGACGAGGATCGGTGTCGAGTTGTGCCTTCCAGGTGCCGATGCTAATGTCGCCCGCATTCTTCTTTTCATTATCGGCGGCACTCTTCCATTCTTCCACCACGGCGAGTAAACTCTCGCGATTATTGTGACCCAGTTTCCAGCGTCGATCATCAGCGGGCGCGGTGTTGGGCTCGACATACAACGCAATTTCCATGGCGGGTTTGGTCCCATCGGACGAGGGCGCAATCGTACCATTCCGCACCACTAAGCCCTCATACGAGACGCGCAATGCTTGCAACGTTGGTTCAATCACGTTCTGGCGCGCCGCTTCGTAATCCACCGCGCCACTGAATTCCAGCGTGGTGCGGCGTTTTTCGGGCGTGCTGGGCTGGAACGTCACCGCTTGTGTACCATCCACCTTCGGCGGGACCGGTTGTGGTGCAAGCACCTTCGGTTCATCGTCATCAGAGATCGCAACGTCTGGATGTGGAGGAATGGTGATGACCAAACGCACCCGCTCCCGCGCGCGTTGCTGCGCAATCTGGCGCACGAATGGTGCGGGATTTTCTTGCAACGTCTTTTCCAACGCGGCGAAGGCCTCGCCCAGTATGGCGGACGCATTATCTTTGTCGATGTCGGTCCGATACGTGCGAACAACCGCCATACCCTGCGTGGTGGAATAGACATCAGAGGCGATGGCATCGACGGCATCACTGGTGGTCTCGACGGTGGAGGGCGCGTCGGGAATTTTGGTCTGGATGGTTGCGTCCACTGCGTGGGTTTGTGGGGCCTCACGCGCATCTGGTGGACCACCGGGCGGAGGGGCACCAACCGCTGAATTTGGAGTGGAGCCGACCCGCGGGCGACGAGGATTTCCAAGGGCGCTGTCGGCCACCTCACGTACCGCCGGATCTTCCGCCATATTGCCGGCAATCTGTTCCAGCACCGGGACCAGACTCGGGTGGCGCGGCAACCATGCGCTGAATTGTTGCACGATGATCAAGCGCACTTCCGGGCGTTCTTCCCGCGCCAACACCTCGCGCAGCATGGGCAGTGCGGCCAGATCATCCATCAGCACGCAGAGCGCAATCGCGGCGCGCAGATCCTCTCCGGTGCTCGCCAGTACGGGCCGCTCCAGCACGGTGCGCACCGGCAGATCCAACGTGGTGGTTTGATCGTCGAATACCGCCTGGTCCAAACGCACCTGCTGAAAATATTTATTCAGATCAACACGGACCGACGCCAACGCCTGTTGAAACAATTGGGTCTGATCCATATTGTTGAAGATGGCCCGCCCAATCACTTGTTGAATCGCTGTGCAAATTTCCCGGCCAAACCGGTCCATCGCAGGATCGTTCAAATAGCCCTGTAGATGCCCTAATACATGATAAGTCCCCAATCGACCCATGGCGTCGATCAGTGCGGGGCGCAAATCGAGCGCGGGATTCATCCAGTCGTGAATGGCGGTATCGAGTGCCGTAATGATATCGCCACCGGCATGGCAATACGCCACCGCCGCCTCATCTTTTGTGCAATCGCTGGCATACTGATCGACCATGAGCCCCAACGTCGCAATCCAATCGCGCGCCTCGGCGTCGGTGTGAATATGCGATAAACGGGCGATAATCAGCGCAATGGAGGCCGTGGGCTCTTTTGCAAAAATTGCTGCCAGCGCCGAGCCGGCCGTGTCCATCGGATTGGGCTCTTTCACTTGATCGCCGGCCCGACTGCGCCATTTGCGCAGCAACACCGGAATCGCGGGCGTCGCACCGAGCGCACCTAAAATGCGCATGAGGTCTTGTTGCCGAGAAAAATAGAGCAACGATCCGCAATCGCTGTGACGGCAGCGCGCCGCGATTTCGGATGAGGTATCCGGAGATTCTGTGAGCTTTGCTATGACGCGCGCTTGCGACGCCGCATCGTTCAATGCCTCGAGGCGCTGAATGGCCGATTCCTCAATGGTCGCCGACGGCGTACCGTCTTCCTGCAGAACACGCACACCGTGTTGCAACGCATCGACCAATGCATCGATGTGATGTGTCTGCACCACCCAGTGCTGCAACGCCCGCAACGCGCCCGCCACCAACGGCAGATCGCCGTTGTTCTTCACGACATTCCACACGAGATCGTAGCGATCATGCAACAGTTGCAATCCCGCCGCCGAATCGACGGCCATGGTGTGAAACGCCACATACCCGCGCGCCTGCTGCCACAGCGCGTTGACGGCCGCTTCGCTCGAGCCGTAATGCCTGCGCCATTCGCTATGACGATCCACCTCGAGGCGAATATCATCGAGTGATAACGTCGTCGCATCGCCATCCAGTGCAGCCCAGCCCGCTAATTGCGGCGTGAGTTTTGGAGGTGGTGTCACGTTTTGTAATCCGGTGAGTGAGAGTCGCGTGTCAGGTGTGGTCATGGGGCGCTCCTTTTTCTGGCGGATGATGTGTCGAAGGAAATTGCCGGGCGCACCAGTTCCCGCGTGGGATTGCCGGCGTCTTCTTCATCATCGTCTGCTGCAGGCGGAAAATTCATGGCGTGCACACCGGTCGGCAATTCATCGGATCGCATGGTGCGCGTGGCCGAGAGTTCCAGTATTTGTGTGGCCGCCAAGCGCGCCGACGCTGAGGATGCCAACGACGTCGGTTGTTCATCCACCTCCAGCACCGCATCCAGCGCGGCAAGCATCTCTGCGACCGACTGAAATCGTTCGTCCGGATTTTTTGCCAAGGCCTTCATGACCACAGCAGATAATGCCTGTGTGAATGGGCAATCGGACGGTGGTAATTCGGGAACTGGCACGCTGAGTATGGCATGATAAATCGCGAGCAGGTTCGTGAGCTCATGGTACAGGGTATGGCCAGCCAGCATCCAATACATGGTCGCACCCACGGCATAAATATCCGTGCGCTCCGTCGCCTCTTGCTGACGGATGAGTTCTGGAGCCATCTGGCGCGGCGAGCCAACAGCGACGCCGACTGCCGTGTGACGCGGCACATCAGGATCCAACGAACGGGCAATGCCCAGATCAATAATGGTGATATGCGGCGTACCATCGCGCACGGTAAGCATGAGATTGTCTGGTTTAATATCGCGATGAAGCAAATCCTGCGCATGCATCGCCGCTAGTCCCCGCAACGTTTGCCAGGCAATCAACCCCACCAAGTCCCAGGGCATTATTGCCTTCTCCCATTTTTTTTCGAGTACTTCGCCCAGACTATTACCGTGGATGAATTCACACACGAGATAGGGCGTGCCATCGACAAGAGTACCGTCACTGATATATTGCACGACATTCGGGTGATTGATTTTCTTCAGAAGCAACACTTCCCGTTGGAAGCGCGGCAAGAACTGATCGTTGTAGAGGAATGGAATTTTCACCGCGACTTCGGCACCGTTCTTTGCCACAGCGTGATAGACACTGCCCATGCCACCCTTGCCCAATTTCCGATCGATCGTATACGGACACGTCACCACCTGCCCGACCCACGAGCCCACAGATGGTGCTGGTGCTACGGGGGCGCTCGCCTCGACCGGCGCGGCGGTTCCTTCGACACGGGTTGGATTTTTTTTCTCCTCGGCAACCGGCTCCTCGACATTGGTGGGCGCTGATCCGGCGGCAGCAAGGTTCACGAGTGTGGGTTCGAAATGTGATTCGACATCAACCACCGCGGCATCCGCAGGTTGCGCTGGTGCTTCTTTTTTTTCAGCGACACTGGCCTGCGCAACCGCAGCTGTTGGAGCAGAGGGAGTTTGTTTCCAACGATTCACAATTCCCACGCCCGCCTGATACCACGCACTCAACGTGGTTCCGTACCGATGTCCCGCCCACGCCGCCGCCGCACTGCAACCCAAAAAAACACATCCACTGAGCCACCACGGCCAACCCGTTGCAGCGGCGGGTGCTGAAATAACGTCGCTCGACGCCCGATGGACCTCGTGTGCCTCGGGCTCATCGTCCGAGGGTGCGGCCACCGCCGGCTTCACAACTGGTTGCGAAATTTCCGGCGCAGGTTCGGCAGGCGCTGGTGCCGCCTGCGGCGCCGGGTCGTCACTGGGAACCGCGCGCGGTGCTGGTGCGGTGGCGGGCGCACTGACGGGCGCTGCCAACGTGGCGGCGCAAGTTCTGGACGCGCCAGCGCGCAATACATCGGCCATGATATCGGCGATCTGACCGTCCGTGCACTCAAAACGCGGCTTCGAACAGTGCTGCGCCTTGAGCTGTTTCTCCACACGGTTCTGCACACCCATCTTGCCCAACGCGCTCCCTCTGCCCCCTGAAAAATAATCATCCAGATTGAGCCTTACCTTCTGATCTCCACTTAATTTTGTTTGCAACTGGTCATGCGCCGAACGAATTTCTTCTTCGGTCAGCATGACTTTGAACGTGGGGTCGTTGCGGGAAGAAAATTCATAGCGCGTACTACTGAGCGGATCGCATGGCGTGGTCGCGGGCTGCGCACTCTTCGTCGTTCCGACCGGCGGGTCGCGCCGCGATTTTGCGAGTGCATATCCACTCGCCCCCATCACCGCGCTCACGGACAACCCCGCCAACGCCCAACGAACGGGGCTCACCGCATGGTTGCGAAATAGAGGGCTCATGGTTTGCTCCGCGGTTGGCTTGATCGTTTGATCAGAATGCCGTCTTCCGACGAATCGTCGCGGTCGCCAGATCGTCTCAGCAGAATGCCGTCGGAATTATTTTCCCCTGCCGGGCCGCTGCGCACGCCACGCCGACCGTGCGTGACGTATTCCAATCCGGAATCCCACTGCACATGCAGTCTGTGTTCGTGATCAATCGTCAGATCGGCAATGTTGCCTGGGGCGGGCGCAGCGAATACGGTGAAGGTCGGCGGCAATTGCGCAGCAAACGCATTCGCCAGATTGTGGCCCGTTGCACCGCCTTCACCATTGCTGCACGCATACAGCAATAATTGTCCTGCCGGATCGAACGCCTGCAACGCATCGTGCCACACGTCTTTGCCAAGATCGCTCGCATCGATTTCGTACGGATCCGCCGATGCACCAGCGGGCGGCTGCCCCATGTTGAGCGTGGTTGCGGTGCCATGACCGGCGAAAATCAGGGTGTGAATCGGTTTGTCGAATTTGGCCCGCGTGGCATCAATGGCCGCCAGCACATCGGCTTCGGTGCGCGCCTCACGATATTCGACCAGAAAAACATTGTTATCGACCAACGCACGCAACCGTTCGCGATTCGCAAATCCATCGTTCCAATCGTTGGTGTTAAACACCAGCAGCGCAATGGGGCGGCGCATACTGCCGATGGTCGCGACGTCATACAAATCCACGATCGACCGCAAAACCTCGAAACGCGCAGCCGGCACACGATGCTGCATATCCTTTATGAATGCATCGTAGTGGGGCCACGTCGCATCGTCGAATTGCAATCCGAGATTGTGCGCCAGACTTTGCACACGTTTCCAGACCTCGCGTTGCCACGCCAGACCATATTTTGGCTGCTGCCCCAACGCGGCGAGGAGCGTATGATTTTCGAGTGAAACCCGCGCGAACAGTTCGAAATGTTTTTGAATGTACAGTGGCGCCAACGCACCAACAACGGTGGGATCATTGCGCAACGCGTTTTCCACTAACTCGTCGTAATTCGCCGTATCCTGCGGTATTTCACGCAACGCGTTCGGATTGACGCGCACACACGCCAGCAAAAATTTTGGATCGCTGCGCAACACCGGCGCGGCGTATTGCCAGGCCGTCGCATCCTGCGCGACCGCCATGAGCACCACGTCGCGATTGCTGCGCATCTCGAGCGAAGCATCGGCGAGGGCGCGTCCGTTGCGCCGCACGGCGGTTTGCACAATCTCCAAATCGCCACGCATCGCGACCGGCAACACCGCCAACGGAGAGATCGTGTCGGGCAATTCTGGCAACATGCGCAACACAAAATCGCGCGCCGACCACAAGGCGCACTGTGCTGGCAGAGCGCCGGTGGGCGCGGATTTTCTGCAAGTCGTCGCGTACGGCGCGAGGCTTTCGCGCGAAACGCGCGTGGGCAGATCATAACCATATTTCCGCAGCAACGTATCGAGTTGTCCGAACACCTGCACTTGTGCCGACAGCGCATCGGTGCCAGCCGTTTGTTTGCTGGCGATAAAATTGACGAGCCATCCAACATCCTCCCACTCCACCTTGAAATCGCCGTCGCTATCCAAGGTGATATCGATCATGTCTGCGGTGATCGCATCGCCTGAGATGCGCTGGCCAGTCAGCTTGCGCACGGATTGCAACCACTGCACATCGACCGCGCTCGCCGCGCGGCCGTTAATAAAATTTTCGTGGCTCATGCCGCACAACAAAGCAAGCGACGTGCCAGCGCAAAAAAGTCGCCAGCAATTATTTTAATCGGGGCTAACGCGCAGCGTGTCGAAAAAATTTTCGGCAATGCAGCAATCGGAATTCACGAATGTGAATTATTGAACAGACGGCAGATTCACCTCAATTTACTCACCATCTGCACGATGCGCTCAATCCTAGATTGCGCATCGACATAGTAGGCTGCGTCGACCCATTGCAACGCTGCTGCAAAATCAAAGATCGCCCCGACTTCGAGCGCTGATCCGCGAGCAATTGTGAAAAATCTTTTACGATCTGCCAACGTGGTGCGACCATTGCCTTCAACGATCACAGGGGCTCGCGTCGCCCCCTCCACTGGCAAAGCCAGATGGAGCCTCCCCCTCAGCGCCGCACGTGCG
>Ga0209515_10001687_pt1 | contig 36172 bp, 41 predicted proteins | sample Subgroupgradi54m_FD_187454 | JGI IMG/M metagenome (GOLD analysis project Ga0209515, IMG submission 187454) | Subsurface groundwater microbial communities from S. Glens Falls, New York, USA - GMW60B uncontaminated upgradient, 5.4 m (SPAdes)... ... | reverse complement strand
AACGACATCGGATTTGCAACACCTTATTATCACGAAGCTGTCAGTAGTGTAACTTCTACCACTGCTCCTAATGGTTTTAATGCCAATGATGGCAGCGGAGCCTTATCCTTTAACCCGTCTACAACTTATCATGCAAGAACTTATGACCAAAGACAAAATAGCCAAGTACGGACATTTACTACGCCCTTGTCTTGCAGCGCCCCAGCCCCAGCTCCTGCTCCTCCACCACCTCCTCCTCCACCACCTCCAGCTGGACCTGTTTGTGGTAATGGAACTTGTGAGGCAGGAGAAACAAATGCTTCCTGTCCTAATGATTGTCCCTCCTCTTCCAGCTCAACTCCCTGGATCCAAACCACCGGTGGTGATGTCCATTCCAATACCAGTATTAATACCCCGGGAGGACCAAGATGAAGTTCAAAATTCATCCTAAGGGTTTGGATTAGGAAAATCCCTGGCCATTGTCTGGAAGCCTCACTCCAGCTCGGCCATGAACGAGGAAACCCCTTTGGCCCAGGTTCCACCTGTGGCCAGGGAAGGAGGTGTGTATTTGGTCATAATTGATTCGGGAGTTGTCAGTCCTTCATTTAGATAATTAGTCCTTAAGGCTTTCCCCACGCTTTCGATAGCTTCTGTAAAAGAGGCAAACTTTAAGACTTTGTTGGCATAAATGCCAAAACCAAACGGGTTGTACGAACCGTCAATTATTTTCTTGCCGCCGTTTGATTCCTGCATGGCAATTGCCGGTAATAATCTATAATCTAATTTATACTGGTCTGCTACAGTCACAAATTGATCTGCAAAAGTGACAAGGGGTGAAGTGTAACCCTGAAAAAAGTTGCCGATCAATTTGGTTCTGGCATCTGCTTTGACTACTTCGTCGGTTAAGGTGATGGAGTTATCCGGCAAAGCCGCATATAATTTAAAATTCTGGTATTGGGGCAGGACCTCCCTTGTCCTTGACAAATAAGTGATGGAAAAAATAGCAAAAATCAGCGTCACATAAGCCATCCCAAACCAACCCACCACAAAACTGATTTTAACAACAGAAAGTCCGTCTCTTTGCATTTTGCTTGAAAATATTAACCTTAAGTTTTGAGGTTTGTCAACTGTCAAACTAACACAACTCAAGTATTTTTGAAGCTAGCTTTTCGGAATCGTGTCTGAATAAGTGTTCCCTGACATGATAAACAGCCAGGGTCTCTTTGACTATTTTTACATTCGGGGCAATTTTTTTACAGACATCCTCGTCTATTCTAATAGGTTCTTGACCCTCTTTTTTGTAAGTTTTGAGAATTTCTGAATCTAGACCGTTTGAATTTGCTAACAGGCAGTCAATACCGTTGTTATCCCCCAGGTAATATGTAAAAGCTTTTAGATAATCAGAGGCTTTAAATGAATCTGTTTCTCCCCTTTTGGTCATTAAGTTTAAGATTAAAATAACCTGTGCTTTTGCATCTGCAATAGCTTCCTTTATACCGTTTACCAAAAGATGTGGCAGTAAACTGGTATACAGATCTCCGGCCGAAAAAACTATCACATCGGCCTCATCTATTGCCTCCAAAGCTTGCGGATTAGGATCTGCATTGGTTTCAAAATAAATTCTGGTAATTTTTTGCTTCGGGTTAAAATTCTTCTTTTCTCCTCTTAAATCTATGCTGGCTTCACCTTCAAGTTCTTCCCCACCTTCCAATTTGGCCATTAAATTAAGCTCCGATATACTGACAGGTAATACTCTGGCCTTGATCCTAAAAAGCAGCCTTTCCGCTTCAACTCCCCTGTCCGGTCCTTTGTAAATATTTTCCAGTCTGGCCGCAATCAGATTGCCTAAACTGTGCCCTTTTAAAGGTCTGGAAAAGTCAGCGAGCCTATCATCAAATAGCTTTTGGGCTACTTGGCGTTGCTTTGCATCTTCCATTAAAGCCAAAAGGCATTGGCGCATGTCACCGGGAGGTAAAACTCCCAGCTCTGTCCTTAACCTGCCGGATGAGCCGCCAGAGTCCCAGGTGCCAACTATAGCGGTTATCATATCCGGCTGGTTTAGCTCAACTAAACCTCGAAGAAGTGAAAAATGTCCAGTTCCCCCACCAAAGGTAACAATTTTTTGTTGGTAGGAATATTTTTTTGCAGTATCTGCCATTTGATTGGAGATATTATACACCAGTTGATATAATAGTGGAACTTTAAGTCGAAGTGGCGGAATGGCAGACGCGCAGGCCTCAGAAGCTTGTCCCAGCAATGGGGTGGAGGTTCAACTCCTCTCTTCGACACCCATGGGCGAGTGGTGAAATGGTATACGCTATACCCTTGAGTATGATACAATCTTTTCGTGAGATGGAGCGCAAAATTTGCTTATGTAATTGGTCTTATAACTACGGACGGTAGTCTATCAATTGATGGAAGACACATAAATTTGACTTCTAAAGATATTGAACAACTTGAGACTTTTGCGAAAATATTAGATCTTCAAAATAAAATTGGAATAAAGAAAAGTTCTTTTAATCCTAATGGAAAATATTTTCAAATACAATTCGGAAATGTAAAGTTGTACAGGTTCTTATTACAAATCGGTTTAATGCCAAATAAAACAAAAATCCTAGGGTCTCTTAAGATTCCTGATAAATATTTTGCTGATTTCTTAAGAGGTCATTTAGATGGTGATGGTTATACTTATTCATACTTTGATCCTCGATGGAAGGCTAGTTTTATGTTATATACAGGATTTATATCTGCTAGTAAAAATCACTTAGAATGGATGAGGAATAAAATTAAAGAGTTATATTCTATAGAAGGTAAGCTTAGATTCCAAGGTAAATCTACTTACAGCCTAAAGTATGCAAAGAAAAACTCGATTATATTACTAGAAAAGCTCTATTATAAGGAGAACTTACCATATTTGAAAAGAAAACGGTCGAAAATTATAGAAGCTTTAGGTATAATTAACAAACAAGCCGGGGTGCTGGAATGGTAGACAGTTCAGCTTGAGGTGCTGATGCCCGCAAGGGCGTGCAGGTTCAACTCCTGTCCCCGGCACTTTGATACTAAACTGAAAATATATGGACAAGTAGCTCAGTTGGTTAGAGCGCCTCATTTACACTGAGGAGGTCACAGGTCCGAGTCCTGTCTTGTCCACTTGATATCCATTAATAGTGAATGGATTTGGACCATCAGGTCTACCTTGTATTAGCCTTTGTTGAAGCTCTTCATCCATACAAAATGAGGCAGCATGTATAAGTCTTTCCATACCACGGCTCTGGCCATTTGCATCTTTGCTATTTGTACTATATGTGTACTTAACTCCAAATTGTCTTATTCTTTGAACCGAGGAATAAGGTAAAGTGATATGAGTTTTTAAATTTAATCTTGCCAATGACGGGGGCAATTTAAAATCGGGATTCTCTTCTAGCCAGTCTAAGATTGGATCTATCAAAGCTAGAAGAGTTGAACCAAAACCTATTCTTTTACCCATCCTTGGTTTTAGTTTTAGCAAAGCCACTCTGTCAATTTTTAAATTCCTTATAAAGTTAATTTGCCACTGTAAGCAAGAAAAGTTGTACGAATTCCAAGTATCTTCAGCGTAACGATTCTCTTTTAACTGAAAGGGATCAATCCTTAAAGCTTCACCCATATAAGTAAAGTATTTTAACAGAAGTGATATAATTTCTCTCTATGTGCGGAATTTTTGGATATGTAGGTTCTAAAAATAACGCTTCTCAAACCGTTTTTAACGGCCTGATAGATATTGAATACAGAGGCTATGATTCCTGGGGTGTGGCATTTGCGGGCAAAAACGGCTTTGATATTATAAAAAAAATAGGCTTTTTGCCCAAATCTTTTAAATTCCCCAATTCTACTCTGGCCTTGGGACATACCCGTTGGGCTACTCATGGTGGTGTAACGGTAGAGAATGCCCATCCGCATACAGGTTGTGACAATAAATTAGTGTTGGTACATAACGGCATAGTGGAAAACTACTTGGAGCTGAAAGAAACTCTCAAGGGCCATAAAATTAAATCCGAAACAGACACTGAAATAATTGCTCATCTAATAGAGGATCAATTGAAGGGAAAAAGTTTTCAGGAAGCCGTTGTGTCCGTTTTTAAAAAGCTTGACGGTTTAAGCGCCATTGTAGTTTCCGACGGAAAGCAAATTATAGCCTGTAAAACAGGCTCACCACTGGTGATTGGCAAGACACAAGACGGTTTTATGATTGCTTCCGACCCTAATGCCATTTTGCCTCATACCAATAAACTGCTCTTTTTAGAAGACGGAGAGCTGGCTGTTTTAGATCAGGATATTGAACTTTATAATATCGCCACAGCTGCGAAATTAACACCTACTTTTATAAAAATTAGCTGGGAACACAGTAGAGGGACAATGGAAAACTTTCCTCACTTTATGCTTAAAGAAATTTACGAACAACCGAAAGTTTTATACAATCACATCCAAAATCTGGAATCGGTCGAAAAAATCGCCGGCGAAATCAAAAAAGCCTATGGAACATATTTAATTGGTTGCGGGTCTGCCGCATATGCTTGCCTGTTGGGGGTGTACCTGTTTTCCAAAATAGCCAAAAAGCATGTTAATTTTTCGCTTGGTTCGGAGTTTAATTATACTGAAGATTTCCTGACCAAAAAAAGCCTGCTGATTGCCATCTCTCAAAGCGGAGAAACAATTGATGTGGTGGAGCCGGTTTCCCATGCCAGGAAAAAAGGCGTAAAAATTGTGGCTTTGACTAATACTCTGGGATCAACTTTGTACAGAATGTCGGATATAAAAATGCTACTGCAGGCAGGGCCGGAAAAAGCTGTTGCCTCAACCAAGGCCTTACTGGCCATGATGACATCCGTAATCCTACTCTCTTATGCGGTTGCCGGAAAATTAGCTGATGGGGTAAAAGTTATTGAAGAAAGCGCAAAAGAAGTAGAGTCTATTTTAGCAAGGAAGGATGAAATCCAGGTTTTGGCAGATAGAATTAGCACAGTTAAACATGCCTATGTTTTAGGCAGAGGCCTGTCTTACCCAGTGGCGCTGGAGGCTTCATTGAAGATTAAAGAAGTGTCCTATATCCACGCCGAAGGGTTAGCTTCAGGAGAGTTAAAGCATGGCCCTATCGCCTTAATTGAGAAAGGCACTCCAGTGATAGTTTTTGTCCCAAATGATGAAACAAAAAATGCTATTTTGGCAAATGCCATGGAAGTTGCCGCCAGAGGAGCATATGTAATTGGGGTTGGTCCGGAAAATAATCCTGTTTTTGATTTTTTCTTTAAAGTTTCTGATACTGGAGCATCTTCTGTGCTGCCTCATATTGTTTTTGCCCAGCTTTTGGGATATTTTCTGGCAATTAAACTAGGCAGAAATCCAGATAAGCCCAGAAATCTCGCCAAAAGTGTGACTGTAAAATAATGAGAGGTTATTCCACTTAAGAATCTTAACCAGGTTACTTTAACTTTGAGGCGGTGTAGAACTAAAACTCTTTGGGAAGAATCTTATTAATTCATCAGGCTCTAATCCATTTCTACCATAGCTAACTGGGTCTTGTATTCTTGAGTAAATCTCATCAATTGCCTTTAGGACTTCTATGAATTGATCTAGATTTTCAATGGGCAAATTTATTTTATGTTCGATGGCCCTAAGAGTGTCTCCATAATATTTAATTACGAGAAAATGAGTTGGTAATGTTTCTGGAATATAATCCTTTGTTACATAAACTCTTTCTGTTACATAAACTGGACTTCCTTCCAGTAGTTTAAATCCCCGCCCTGTAATTTCTTCATGAAGTGATTCAGTAGACATAATTTTATCTGTTCATTCTATCATACAAAGTCAAAAATTTCATTATGCATACCTATGCATCCCCATACCAGTATGGGTTACCGTAGGATTGAATCCGGATAAACCCCGAAATATAGCCAAAAGTGTCACAGTCAAATGAAAACCTCCCCGGTTAAGGGATAATTTTCATTAAAAATCCCAGCCAAATTACCTGGACAGCTTTCTCTCCAAGTCGTCCAAGGCTTTTTTGGCACTCTCCTGCCCTCCCAAACCAAAGGCAATTCCTCCGGCCAAGGCCAGCATGGCCACGATTCCTGTAAATAGAATCCTGACCAAATCCGCTCCAACTCCCAGCTGGTTTAAAATGACCAGTACTGTAAAAAATACTACAGCAGACTTGGCTATAGTTGCCAGCAAACTGGCCGAATCGCTGCCCAGATCAACAGCGAATCTTCTTATGACCTCATGTACCAAATTTGCCACCACCAGTCCCACAAAGCCCACCACAGCCGCTACAAATACATTTGGTAAATAAAGCAGGAATTGGTTTAACACTCCTGTGACTTTAGGCAAACCCATTGCTTCTACCGCCGGTATTAAAAATAAAATAAGGACAGTCCAGCGGACCAGTTCAGACAAGACATCTGTCCAGACCCTGACCCCGGCTCCCCTGTCAAGCCGGAAATTTTCAAACCAGCTGACCACTTGTTGGATGTTGTCTTCTATTTTTAGCCAATTAAAGACTCCCCTAACCACACTTCGCAGTATTGAGGAGGTAATTACACCTACCAATAGAATAACCAGTCCACCGATAAATTGAGGTAGATAGCTCCCAATCTGAATTAAGGCACCACTTATCACATTAACAATCGTTGTACCAACGTTTTCCATTCATTTCACCTCCTTCCCGACCCCATAGCATCTACTATTATCGTAAACATATTACTGACGAGTTGTCAACTTGGCTCCAACAATGTAAAATCCAAGTTATGCCGGAATTGCCAATGTGGTCAAGGCGGGCGCCTGAAGAGCGTCTTATCGGTGTTCGATTCACCGTTCCGGCACCCTTCGTTCCGCTTGCGGGCCTGCCCGCCGAAGTTGCGAAGTAACGAAGGCGGGAGTAACTCAGTGGTAGAGTGCCTGCTTGCCAAGTAGGATGTCGCGGGTTCAAATCCCGTCTCCCGCTCCAAAGAAAAACCCGGCCATCTCGGACCGGGTTTTAAAATAATACCTAAAACCTACAGATTACTTACTGCTTGTGAGCATCATGTAAGCCTTGTATACACCTGCCAATCCAACCACGATGTAAACCACCTTTGTTAACATTGAACCTGCGCCAAGCAAGGATTCAACTATATTCCAGTTCAATAAACCAACCAATCCCCAGTTAACGGCGCCAATTACCAAAATCCATCCAACTAACATTTTTGTAGACATTTACTTAATCACCTCCTTTCGATAGTCCTATTCCATTCTTCACATATTTAAAACAAAGAGTCAATATAGCTCATATTGTGGTGTTTGGGGTATAATTGATTTGATTGGAGGTGATAATCTTGGATAAACCAATAGGAAAAGTCGTGCATTATTATGACAAGCTGGGCGTGGCCATTGTTGATCTGGGATCAGGTGGGTTAAAGGTGGGTAGTGAAGTTAAATTCAAAAGGGGTGAGGAGGAATTTACTCAAAAGGTAGGATCCCTGCAGGTTGAGCATGAGAGTGTTGACTCGGTCAAAAAAGGAGACTCTTTTGGTCTAAAGGTGGACAAACCGGTTAAGGTGGGTACAGAAGTTTTTCTTGTATAGTGTACTGATTTTGAGAAAATAGTCCAAAAAAATTGCGGGATCGTCTAATGGTAAGAACCTGAGGTTCTTGCGACTAAAGTCTAAAGAACCTTGACTTCGTCAGAACCTTGCCATTAAACTCTCCTTAGTATTTCATACTGCGGGATCGTCTAATGGTAGGACGATAGCCTTTGGAGCTATCTATCATGGTTCGAATCCATGTCCCGCAGCAAGCTCAAAGTACCTCCTCAAGTCCTATTTTGGGTATTGACAGATTGTACAACTACTTGTACAATTCACTTATATGAGCAATTTAATCCCTATTTCTGATGTTAGAGCTAATTTACCTGACCTTGTTAATAAGATCAACAAAAACTTGGATAGAGTGGTAATTACCGTCAATGGTCAGCCCAAAGCTATCTTAGTTAGTGCTGAAGAGTTGGAGTCTCTGGAAGAAACTGCTGAGATTCTTGCCATTCCTGGTGCTAAACAAAGCATTAAAGAAGGTCTAAGGCAGGCCAAAAAGGGACAGGGTATTCCTTTATCTAAACTTTAAATAATGGCTCAGGTTATAATTACTCCTAAAGCCCAAAAACAATTCAAACATCTACCAATCTCAGAACAAGCGAAGATTAAGAAAAAACTCACTTCACTTGAAAGCGATTCCTATACAGGTAAGAAGCTCTCTGGAGAACTAGCAGAGTTAAGATCACTAAGAGTATGGCCTTATAGAATAATCTACTACACAGAAAAAGACATTGTATTTATTGCATCGATTGTACATAGACAAGGAGCATATCAATAATGTGGAAAATTTTATTTTTCGTTACCCTAGCAGTGATAGTAGCAGGTGCTATCTTTTTTAAGATAGACTATTCCCCATCGGTAAGGCACTTTAAGCCAATAAATGATATTAATCCCCCTGGGAAAATACTTGGTGATACTGTTCAAAAACCAATCGATAATTTTTTAAACCAAACGGAAGATTCTCTACAAAAAAAATCTCAAAATCTAATAGATGCAGTTGGAAATCAAGCCTACAATCAAGCCCAAAATACTGTTAACGCTATATTTGATAAATCAAATTCTCCTCCTGCTGTAACTGTTAATATTTTAGGAGCATCTAATGCACCCCCCGGTTCTTTTGTCGTTGATTTTTTAAAAGATACTAACTTGAAGTTGAGTTTGAACAAAGGAATCAGATATTATCTACAATTTCAAAACACTCCTTCAGGTTATTGTTTATATATTGACAATAATAAATATCAAATAAGTAATAATGAAACAATTGAGTTGCAATTTAGCTCAAATGGTACTTACCCAATTAGGTTAAATTCGTGCGAAATAAACGATAAAAACTTGGGAGAATTAGTAGTTCAGTAGCCTTTCTTGAAGTGATATAGTGTATGGATGTTTTCCTCAACTGGATTTAGATTATTCATTTTCTTCTGTGTACTCATAGGTCTAGCCAGCTATTTTTTAATCTATTCACAAAAAAACATTTTACCTAAATCCACTACTCCGGTTACTGTTAATATTTTTGGCAGGGAAAAAGTGAAATATCCCCAGGACTACACCATTGTGATGGTTGGTGATTCCATGACAGAAACTTTAGGTAATAGTGATGAGCTTAAAAAATTCCTGTCGCAGTATTACCCGGGCAAGAGCTTTGAGGTGTTAAATTATGGATTTGGTGCCACTAATATCCTCTCTGCTATGGACAGGATTACCAAAGAAACGCAGCACGGCCGGCAATTCAGACCCATTGCAGATATTGATTATGATTTAATACTGGTTGAATCCTTTGGGGAAAATCCGCTTTCCCAGTATACACAAGAGGTTGGGTTGCAATACCAAACGCAAGAACTTGATAAAATTGTCAGTATTCTCAAAGAAACAAATTCCAGAGGGAAAATTGTTTTTGTAGCCACAATTTCACCTAACAAGCAGATTTTTGCCCAAAATCAGCTAGATTTAACTTTGGAAAAACGGGCTGATTGGGTCAAAGAAAGGATCGCCTATATGAAAAACCATATTGCCTATGCCAAAAGCCATCATATTCCGCTTATTAATATTTTTGACAGTTCACTGATGGAAAATGGTGACGGAAATCCGGATTATATTAGCAACAGTGACTACATTCACCCCTCTCCTACCGGCACTGTCTTTATCAGCAAACAAATTGCAGATTTTATCTATCACTTTGGTATACTTCATTAAATGAGGGTAATTCTAAAGTACTTACTGCCTGTAATCATGGCGATAATTCTTCTAAACTATAATTTTTCTTTTTGCGACCAGCCAATTCATTACCGGGTGGATAATATTAATCCAAAATTTAATTTAAGCAGGCAGGATTTTTTGACAGATATTGATCAAGCCGCAAAAATTTGGAGCAAAGCGGAAGGCAAAAATCTGTTTACCTATGATCCTAAAGGGAGCTTAAGTATTAATATGGTCTACGATGAGCGGCAATCTTTAACCACCCAAATCAATCAGCTTGAGGGTACGCTGCAAACCGGTCAGCAAGTACTTGCCCCAAAGATTGAGCAGTATCAACAGTTATCTTTGCAGTTTAAGCAAAAGCTGGAATCTTTTAACAAGCAAGTTGCGGATTGGAATAGTAAAGGAGGTGCGCCTGCTGATGTATATGACAAACTGGTTAAAGAGCAACAAGACCTGCAAAACCAGGCCAGCGCCTTAAATGAAATGGCCAGGACTTTAAATCAGTCAACCAAGGATTATAACTCCCAGATTGGCAAACTTAACCAAACAGTGGAGACATTTAATGAGGCTATAGTGCTTCGTCCCGAGGAAGGTTTGTTTAAATCCGATACCAATAGCATTGAAATCTATTTTAATGTCAGCCAAAAAGAACTAGTCCATACCTTGGCCCACGAGCTGGGACATGCGTTGGGCATGGGCCATGTTGGTGATACCAAATCCATCATGTATTCTAAAACAACCCAACAACTTACACCCTCCAGCGAGGATTTGGCTGCTTTAGGTCAGGCTTGCAAAAGTCATAGCATCTTTGAGCCGGCCCTAAATTATCTCTCCAGGCTGCGCAGTTCACTTCAGCTGTCTTTTCTGCACTAAAATTCCGTCAAAATCTTTTTCCGCCAAAAGCTGGCTATTTTTATCAACCCAATCTACCAAGTAGAGTTTATAGACATCAGGTATTCTGGGTGTTACATCTATAATCAGGTACAGAAAATTTTCCTTTCCACTAAATTTGGCAAGGGTGTCGTATGGATATAGCTGATCACCTCCGGCCCAAGTCGGTAAAAATCCATATTTGTTTTTGCCGTACCATCGGTAGTTGTAAGCCCAAACCGCGTTTATATAAAGAGGATTTGTCAGGGTATTGATGGCAAATGGTTGTCCCAGAGACTCTTGATAAGTGTAATCTATTACTGCGAGTTGTTTTGAGAAAAGTGCCGACTTATCCGGTTCCAGTAAAATTTGGCCTTGACCCTGTGAATCTGAAATGGCAATTATATTGGCCCAGATTATTAAAGCAATCAGCATTAGTCCGAGCCACTTATATTTTAATTTTGATAGGGCAAAACCGGTTGAGAGCGCTATGGCCGGTGGCAGGCCGATTAAAAACCAAGGGGCGTTGTGATAACCCAAAAAAAGCATTAAAGCCGGTGAGAAAAGATAAAGCAGCAAAAAAACTGCTCCCTTTTTTGCAGCAGAGTTGGTTTGCTTATCTAGCAGCTCAAATAGCAAGAAACAGATGACAAGTATTCCCAGTAACACTCCAAACTCCTGTTTTTGCGGCCATAAATTTACAGAAAAGGTGGTCCAGAGTTTCTGTAAAAAAGCCGGCAATATCTTGTCAAAAGGAGCTTTCCCAAAACCGACATTATTCCCTGCCTCAAGCAAACTGGCTACCCCGGCAAAGTGGAATTTTATTTCTGTCAGGATCATGGTGAGTGTTGCTAGAGAAAACGCCACCAGGGCCATTAAGCCTAGTTTGACAGTTGGCACAGATGGCTTAAAAAGTACCCAGAAAATTAACGCAGTAGGTATTAGGTACAGAAAAAACAATTCAAACTCAATTGAAAGTCCCAAGGCCAGCCGGCCACAATCAGTCCCCAATTTTTCTTCTGGTAATATTTCCATAACCCCAGGAAAAACAAAGGTACTGTAAATATTGTGACTGTGGGGTTAGATAACCAACCGCTGTACTGGACAAACTGAAAAGAAAAAGCGGCAATTAAAGCTGCAAATATTCCGGCGGAGGTGTTTTTAAAAATTGATTTGTTAAGAAAATATAAAATTGCCGCCGCCCCAACATTAAAAATACTATTCCACAAAACTGCCCAGATTGGGTTTCCGCCCAACAAGACTAGTGGCAGTAAAATATAATATAAATAAGCAGTCCCGTGGTGTAGATTTGGGTTATTGCCTGCCGTAGGACCAATTATTCTTAAATGATGGTTGGCAATAATGTTAACCGAATCAAAAAAATCCCTGGCCTGATCAAAACCGACAGTGGTATTTGCCGGGTAAATACTGACAAAACGTATACCAAATCCCAGAATTAGAATGGTTAGCAAGACCAGCAGATTTTTATCTGCTCTGCCTGTTTTCATGTTTGTGCGCCTCTAAATATTGGATCAGGTTTGCCAGACCCTGTTCAAGGTCTATTTGTGGTTCCCAACCAAAAATTTCTTTGGCTTTGGTAATATCCGGCCGTCTTTTTAGCGGATCATCTTCCGGTAAATTTTCCGTATATTTAATTTCGGAAGTTGAATTTGTTAACTTTTTAATCTTTTCGGCCAGTTCCAGGATGGTATATTCATCAGCGCTTCCCAGGTTAAATATCTCTCCTGTGGTTCCACCCTGATCCATGGCAGATACTATCCCGATAATCAAATCGGAGACATAACAAAATGACCTGGTTTGTTTGCCGTCACCAAAGATGGTGATTGGTTCGTTTTTCAAAGCTGCCAAAACAAATTCTATGACCGCTCTGCCGTCACCGGGGGCCATCCTTGGTCCGTAGGTGTTAAAGACCCGGATGATCCTGCCGTCTAAACCTTTACTTCGAACATATGCTGCGGTAATTGTTTCTCCAAAGCGCTTTGATTCATCATAAACCGACCTGGGACCGGTAGTTGAAACATTACCGCGGTAGTTTTCTTTTTGTGGATGTTCCAAGGGATCGCCATAAACCTCGGAAGTTGAGGCAAATAAAAACTTGGCCCTCATTTCTGTAGCTTTTTGGGCTAAATGCCAAGTTCCGGTGGTGTTAACCTGCATGGTTTCAAAAGGCAGAGCGTGATAACTTTTTTTGCTGTGCTGGTTGGGAGAAGCAGGAGATGCCAAATGGTATATTTGGTCGGCAGTAATCTCTTTGGGCAAAGGATTGATCACATCAAATTCCAAAAAAGTGAATCTGGGATTGTCTTTTAAATGTTCAATATTGCTTAGACTGCCGGTTAGTAAATTATCCACACCGATGACCTCATGACCTTGCCCTATCAAAAAATCACACAGATGTGACCCTAAAAATCCAGCACCACCAGTGACAATAATTTTCATACAGCTCATAGATTACCACAAAAACTACAGTCAGTCATCAGCCGTTTGATTGCGCGATAAATTGCGCGTGATTTGCGCAAGCCTGTGTTATAATATATATATGCTTGAGCCTAAATACATTATCACTGCCAAGATTCTTTCATATCTTACCGAAATTGCAGAAATAAAAGCGGTGGTGGAAAGATCAAGAGTTTTACCGCTTAATGAAGCGCAACTGCGGCGTCAAGCGATTCTGCGGATGGCTCATACTTCTACCTCAATAGAAGGTAATAAGTTGGCCCAATTTGAAGTAGGTAAGGTGATTGAAGGAAAAACAGTCAGAGCCCCCCAAAAAGATATACTGGAAGTGGAAAATTATTACAAAGCTTTAAAACTAATGGATGATCTTTCAAGAAATAAGCACTCGGTCACAGTTGATGAAATCTTAAAAATTCACCGGATTGTCATCGAGGGTCTAGCGGAACCAAGAAAAGTAGGTAATTTCAGACCTGCTTCAGTATATGTATTGCATGATCTGGGTGACGGTAGAGAGCAAGTTTTATATAAAGGCCCATCTGCCAAAAAAGTTTCTGTAATGATTATGGAGCTATTGGAATGGTTGGATAAGTCCAAGAAAGAAGGAATACATCCGGTCATTCAGGCTGCAATATTTCATGTGCAGTTTGTCAGCGTTCATCCTTTTACCGATGGTAATGGTAGAACGGTTAGGTTGCTGACACAGTTGCTTTTATATAGAAACAACTGGGATTTTAGAAAAATTATTGTTTTAGAAGATTATTACAACAGAAACAGACTTTCCTACATTAATCATATACATGAAGTGGTGGGTTTTAATTATAAACCAGGCAGTGACCTGACGCCCTGGCTGGAATATTTTATTGAAGGGTTTTTAATTGAAGCCAGGAAAGTCCTGGAACAAATCCAATCAATAGGTTTTGGTAAAGTCAGTAAGAAATCGGAACAAGTCTTTTTAGATAAGGACGAGATTCAAATTATGGACTTTTTAACTACCACCGGTAAAATTACCTCGAAGGACGTAGTGGATGTCTTGAGAGTTGCTAAACGGACTGCGCAATTAAAGTTAAAAAAGTTAATGGATAAGGATTTACTAAAACGCGAGGGCAGTACCACTGCCACACGCTACACTTTAAAGAAGTAATTGCGCCAGATTATGCGCGTGATTTGCGCAAGCCGGAAATTCATGTCCGCTATTGTTATTTGTGTTATGGTATGAGATAATTTTAAGTAGAGTGTGTAGTGTACTTATTTTAAGTTAATTCACCTCAAGAAAAGAAAAGGAGGTGAATTAAATTGGTTAAAAAATTGTTCGTAGGTTCTTTACCTTGGGCTGTTGATGACGCGAAACTGGCAGAGATCTTTTCTCAAGCAGGTAGCGTTGTTACAGCAAGAGTTATCAAAGACCGTGAGACAGGAAGATCAAGAGGCTTTGGATTTGTTGAAATGTCAACAGACGAAGAGGCAGACTTGGCTATCAAAAATCTTAACGGTGTAGATATGGACGGTCGCAAGATCGTGGTAAACGAAGCTCGCCCTTCTGAAAGAAACTAGGTAAACTTAATTTCCATGGGTGATATGATTAATGGAATTAAAGCTCCAAACTTCCCTTTAAAAGATCAACAAGGGAAGAATTTAAGGTGGTTTAATTCCCCTCCTCTGACTATAGAAAACCTGAAAGGTAAGGTGGTGCTGGTTGATTTTTGGACTTATTCCTGCATAAATTGCCAAAGGACCTTACCTATCATTCGTAAATGGTGGGATAAGTATCAGGGACTTGGTCTGGTTATAATAGGCGTACATACTCCGGAATTTGAGTTTGAAAAGGATGAAAAAAATGTTAAAAATGCTCTGGGAAAATACCACATTTCCTGGCCAGTGGTCATGGATAATGACTACCTAATCTGGGAACTGTACTCAAACCGCTATTGGCCGGCAAAATATCTGGTAAACCACCAAGGAGAGATCATTTACAACCATTTTGGTGAAGGAAATTATATTGAGACGGAAGTTAAGATCCAATCTGCCCTGAAAGATGCCGGTTTTAAGGTAGCTTCCACTCTGTCGTCTCAATTTGAAAATGAGTCGGGAGCTTTATGGAAAACACAAACCCCGGAAATATATCTTGGCTCTATGCGGGCAAATTATGATAGCGCAACTATTACGTTTGAAGGCCAGTGGAAAGTAGAAAAAGAGTATGTGCAACACCACCGGGAAACAGCAGATTTAGAAGATATTTTGGTTTTAAAATATACGGCCAGGGAAGTTTTTTTAGTCATGAGCAGTGAGGATAACTGTGCTGTTAAAGTCTATGTCACGCTGGATGGAGTGCCCTTGACCGAAGAAAATGCCGGTGCTGGTGTTAAATTTGAAAGTGAAAAAGCTGTTGTGGAAATAACTTTTCCGACACTTTATCATTTAGTCAGGACTAAAACATTTGGTGACCATATCTTGCGGATTTCTACCACCAGCAGTAAGCTAAAGTGCTTTGCTTTTACCTTTGGCAGTTAAAAACTATAACTTGGAAAGTTACAAGAAGCGAAGCGATTATAACTTTGAAGCAAAACTAGCCAAGTCTGTTCCGCCGCCAATCTTGATACGGGGCATGTCCAGAATTGTCCCCTCTGACTCGATACTACCAAACCAAGTCCCGACTGCCCCGATAAAACCGGCACTTTTTACAACACGCCAAACTCTTTCATCGGAAAGGCCGTATGGATAGGCAAAAGTATTGACCGGTTTACCCAACTGTGCCTGCAGTACCTTTTTACTTTCATTTATTTGATACTTCAGTTGGTCATCTGTCAGGGCAGCTAAATTTGGATGGGATACGGAATGCGCTTGAAAAGAGACCAGTCCGGTGCTGTCAATTTCCCTTATTTGTGACCAGCTCATATAGTAACCCTGGTTCATCAGTCCTGTCGGTATAAAGGAAACGGCGTGGAGTCCGTATCTTCTGAGAATAGGAAAAGCATTTAAATAAAAATCTATATAACCATCGTCAAAGCTTAAGATAACCGGTTTTGGAGGTAAGGATGAGATGCCTGATAAAGCTGCATAAAGAGTGTCAAAACTAATTGTGTTGTAACCGTTTTTGGCCAGGTAGCCCATTTCTTCATCAAATTTGTCAGGGGCAACAGATAAATTATCCCTGGCTTTATCTGCCGGGTTGGGGTTATTACCGATGTAATGATAGGTTAGTATTGGTACTCTCACTGACCTACCGGTTTGAACAGGGATGGGGATTGGTTTGGGTGTTGGTTTCAACGGCTGGGCAGATTGGGAAGCAATTTTTGAGGAGCTGGTGGCGACTTTGTTGGTATTTTGGTAACTGGTCTTAAACTCACCAGATTTTAGCGGCAAAAATAGCAGTGTCAATATCAGGATAGCTAAAAGGGGTACTAATAAATAACCCAGTAAAGCTAACTTTTTTTGTCTGGATTTAGGTTTATCGGTTCCTTTCGTCATATGTGTATCTGATAATTATAACTTGAAAAGTTACAAGAAGCATAGCGATCGATTATATTTTCAAACTGTTTTTGTTACAATATACCAGCTTGCTGGTGTGGCGGAATGGTATACGCGCTCGCCTTAAGAGCGAGTGGGCTATGCCCGTGAGGGTTCGACTCCCTCCACCAGCACTAAGTGGGACGCTAGGAAGGTCAAACTGGCGAATATATTGATATATCGGGCTAATCTCGGTGTTCGAAAACCCAGGGTAGCTCCAAGACAGATTTGACTTGATAAGCGAACACAAAAGGGCTTTTTTCTGAATTAGGCTCGATTTTAGGTACGTTGCCCCTAAGTCTACAAAGAAGCTTTTCATAAATTTAACAGTTTCTTCTAGGTTGTACTTCTGTAAAAGAGTATCATCTTTAATTATTCTTATAGAGATTATCTTCTCCTCAATGACTGAATTCTGCTGTTTAAAAATATCATCTGAATAAACTCCAGCTAGGTTTTTATCAATCAAAGCCTGTCTTTGGGCATAAAGTTTGGTTAGTTCTGTATCTGCCTCTACCTTCCTTCTATTTATAATAGATACTCTTCTCATATAGTTTCGACGAACTAAAGCAATAAATAACTCTAAACATTTAGCTGTAGGTGTAATCTTTCTTAATAGTTCCACCAATGCATCTTCTACCTGACCTCTTGGTACAGATTCGTTAGTACAGCGATATCTACAAAAGTAGTAGGCATACTTTGCTCGCTTTCCCTTACTCCATGCACCAGAGAAAATTTGGCCACATCTACCACAATGAACAGTTCTTCGCAGTGGAAAATCACTGTTATCTTTGTTTCTTTGGGTTAAGACTACTGCAATATTGGTATTTCTACCGTCTAGAATGGCTTGTACTCGATAGAACTGCTCTTTGGTAACCATAGCAGGGTGTTGACCGACAACCTCTTCTGGATGTTTCTCTGAGGTAAGCATACCCATATAGAATTTACTTCTAAATATTCTATTAACATTTTGAGCTCTTAATGGATACTTTTTACCTTTAAAGGTTTGATAAATTCCCCAGTAAGTTACAATTTTAGAAACTTCTCTTAAAGTTTTAGAGCCAGTAGCTATTAAGTCCCAGGCTTCTTTTAATTTATCAAATGTTTGGGGATCTTTAACCAAATAACCATTTTCTTTTTTGTATCCTATCGGTGATGAACCGGTATAAATACCTGCCAAAAATCTAGCTCTTAGTCCATTCCTGCTTCTCTCACTTTTAACATCATTGTCCATCTGGGCAAAACTAGCCAGCATAGTTTCTATAAATCTTTCTGTAGGACTATCACCTGTAGGTTCAGAGGCAGAAAGGATTGAAATATCACATTCACCTAACTTTTTTCTAATGGCTAAATAATCAACAGTTTGGCGTGATATTCGGTCTACTCTATAGACAAATAAGGCACTAATGTTTTTCTTATTCTTTCTGCAATACTCAAGCATTTGGATAAGAATAGGTCTACCAGTAATTGTTTTTGCAGATCGTCCTTCTTCCCTAAATACTTCTATAACTTCATAACCTCTTCTTTCGGCCTCTTTCCTGCATATATCTTCCTGAGTCCCCAAAGAGTAGTTTTCAACCTGTTCTTCTGAGGAAACTCTAATATAGATAATGGCATTTTTAGGCTTTGTACTACTTTGTGTTTTCATTGGCAGATGTTCCTATCACTTCCTTAAGTGTTTTACCTCCAAATACTCTTTTTTCAAATACATCAAGCCAAGTGTCGGCTAAGTATTCAAAATCAGTTACCAGGCTTTCTAGTTTTTCATCATGTAAAGTATCAGCAGTTTCCCCAAGAATTTTTCTGGCCTTACTGACTTTGGTTTCTTCCTGGTTGTCTGGGAATATGGTAGCTAGGGTTTTCTCAAGCTGATCTAAAGGACTGGTAGGGGGAGTAGGTACAGGTACGGGTTCATTATTTAACTCCATCGGAGGATCAATTACTAATGTATTTTCATCGAATAATTGTAGGCTAAGAGTTTCCATATTTAATCCTGAAGCTACTGTGCATATATGCCCAGTATATATGTAAATATGCACAGTTGTCAAGTAAGAAAAAGGTAGAAAATAATCTTCTTAGTTGTGCTATACTTGCCAAAGAAATCTCCTGCCTAATCTGCCCTAATATATGATCAATATTAATGAGTTAAGGGCGGATTATATAATTGCTAAGTATTTTAACTATCTTCTTAATTTAAAGGATTCTTTCCAACTGCAAAATGAGATTCTCTATTGGCTAATAGCCTCCACCCTACTTTTAGTCTTTATTTTTATAATCAGGAAAATTTTAATTATTAAAAATTCATTAAATGAACAATCAATGTTGCTCGAACTAACTCCTCCTTCATTTACAGAGCAGGAATCATATACAACAGATCAACTCTTCTCAATTATTCATTCTCTTGGTAATCAACGGTCATTTGTAGATAAAATTTTAGGGAAGAAGACCAGATTTTCTCTTGAGATAATTTCAACCCAAAATCAGGGTATAAGATACATAATCAGAACTTCCCCTAAACAAGTTAATACATTAAGGAAGAGTTTATTGGCTTATCTTCCTCATTTAAGAGTTAAGACTGTCAATGAATATTTACCTGAAAATACAAATAACCTGAAAAAGTATTTCTACAAGATAATGGAATTTAAACTTTCAAAGCATTTTGCTTTTTCTCTTAAAAAACAAACAGAATTATCTAAGTTTGATCCGCTTGCCTATATTACCGGCATGATGACTAAATTAAATCCACAGGATCTAATTTCTTTGCAGATAGTTTTGAGTCCTACCAAAACCAGCAGTACAAAAAATATCTCAAAGCTTATTGCTTCAAATGGTAATGTGATTAAATATCTAAGAACTCCCGGCTTTTTAAAATGGCTTTTATTTAATTTGTATAGTGTTCCTCATACAAAGTCTCCCTCAGAAATGGAAGCAGTCAGTTTAATTGATTCCAAAATTAACCAGCCTTTATTTGAAACAACAATAAGGTTAATGATGATTTTTAAAGATAAAGAAGATTTAGCTGACAGGCAACAAGGTTTTAAGTCTGCATTCTCAACTTTCTCATCTAATGGTTATCAAGCTTTAGTTGACAAAAGATATCTAAACATTGATAAGGTTAAGAAATATCTATTTTTTGTTTTCAAAAAGCGGCTACTTTCATTTACGAGTAATTCTGTACTTTCAATTTCAGAAATTTCCGGTATTTACCATTTTCCTTATGCCAGTATGACTAATACTGAAAACTTAGTTAAATCCCACAGTAAAACTTTATCCGCTCCTCTGTCCTTAAAGAAAGGCAGAAAAATGGATGTAACTTTTGGTAATAATCATTATGGCGGAACAACGACACTAATTGGGCTAACAGAAGAGGAGAGAGAAACCCATATGTATATTATAGGTAGGACAGGTTCTGGTAAAACTACCATGATGTTTTCAATGGCAAGCCGCGACATTAAAGAAGGTCGTGGTATGGCATTTCTTGACCCACACGGAGATGCAGCTGATGATCTTCTTTCTGTTATTCCAGAAAGTCGAATTGACGATTTAGTATTTATAAACCCAATTGATCTGAAACATCCGATTGGAATAAACCTTTTAGAATTAACATCTGGCCTTGATGAAGATGAGGCAGAGCTGGAAAAAGAAGTTGTGGCAGAAGGTGTAATTTCTTTGTTTAGAAAAGTATTTTCGAGAGAAGAAAATACAAATGCACACAGGATTGAATATGTTTTAAGAAATGCTATTTATACAGCATTTACTGTAGAGGATAGAACAATTTTTACAGTCTATGATCTTTTAAATAATCCTCCATTCCAAAAGCAAGTGATAGCCAAATTGAAAGATGAAAATTTAAAGAACTTTTGGAAGTTTGAGTTTGGCAGAGCCGGTGATTATCAGGTAGTTAAAATGGTTGGAGGAGTTACAGCTAAAATTGGACGATTTTTATTTTCTCCTACTGCTAAAAGAATATTAGAACAGAAAAAATCTACCATAAACTTTAGTGAAATTATGAACTCCGGAAAAATAGTTATCTGTAATCTCTCTCAGGGAAAACTAGGTGAGGACACCTCCAGACTTTTAGGGACAACTATTATGACAAAGATACAGCAGGCAACCTTAAAAAGGGCTAATATGCCGGAGAATAAAAGAAAACCTTTCTATTTGTATATTGACGAGTTTCAAAACTTTGCTACCCAGTCTTTTACTAAAATGTTATCAGAGGGCAGGAAATATAAATTAAGAATTACCATTGCAGAACAAACAACCTCGCAGCAGCAGGACAGAAATATAGTTAATGTAATTTTAGCTAATATAACAACTGTAGTTTGTTTCAGGAGTGCAAATCCAATTGATGAAGATTTGATGCTGGCCCAATTTGCACCGTACATCAGTAAAGGCGATATATCAAATCTTCCTAAATATAATTTCTATATAAAGGTATCTGCCCTTGAACCGGAAGAACCATTCTCCGGTGAAACCATTTATATCCCTCTTAAAAAAGATGAGAAAAAGATTGAAAGGCTTATAGAAGCATCAAGGAAAAACTCAGCAATCATTTATCAAAAACCTATCCAAGAAGTTAGTAAAGTAGTTGAAGAAAAAGAGAAACAGACAGACCCTATACTAAGAAAAGTTAATCTAAATCCTGATGGTTTTCCTAATAAAAATAGATCCAAAAATAGTACCTACGCGTAGGTACAGAATTTAAAGAAAATTGAAGCTAAAAAATCAAAAAGTGCAGACTCTTTATACTTATATAAATATAAGGGGATGTAATGTATAATCCAAACTAGGATATATAAACTGCCTCTGTCCTAAATCTTCTGCTCTCTGCCCCAACTATTAACTAACTTAAATGAAAACTCCTCGACCTAAAACAACTGATAAACAATACCAAATAATCTTTCTTCTCTATAAATACCGCTTTATAACTGTAATACAACTACAAAAATACTTTAACCATAAAGACCCACACAGAATAAAAGAATGGCTCACAGATCTATTAGAGAAAAAATATATATCCGTAATTAAGGATGATACTGACCCGACTATTCCTTTCATCTATTGTTTGGCAACAAAAGCTAAATTAGTTTTGGTAGATGATAAAGATATGGATGCAGCTTTTCTTGAGAGATTGTATAAAGAAAAAAGATTAAAGGAAAACTTTAGAAATCATTGTTTATTTTTATTTGATATTTTTCTTTACTTTTTATCAAGACAAGAAAAAGGGACAACTCTTCATTTTTTAACCCAACAGAATTTAAAAGGTTTCGATTATTTGCCAGAAGAATTACCTGATACATATATTATTGTTGAAAGAAAAGACGGAACTGATAAATATTTTGTTGACTTATTTGATGAGTACCGAAAACCGCCTGGGGTAGCAAGGTTTAATATTAGAAAATATATTACTTATAGTGAAGGAGGAAATTGGCAGGCAAATACAGGAAATAATCCTTTGCCATCTTTATTATTTGTGGTTCAGGATGAAAGAAGATTAAAACATTTATTCATGTATGGAAAAGCAAAAATGGCAAAAACTTTTGAAGATATCTCATTGTTTATAACCACTCAAGACCTTATTAGATTTAGCAAGGATAAAACAAATATCTGGAAACAGGTAGCATAAGACTACTTTTTTTCTTTTGTTTTTTTCTGATTGCTAATTATTTTGAAACCCTCATTCATAATCGAATTCACAAGTACAGTAACTATTCCTTGTAAATCACTTCTTGTAAATTCATCTTGATTATCAATAAGCTCTAGAATTTCATCTTCGTATTTTGATGTTAGTAATGGATTTATCATAATTTTCACCTCCTCTCTGTATTTTAAAAACCTGCCGCTGGGGATAACAACGGCAGGTTAAATACTTAATATTGTCCTTCGTGTAGCCTTTTAATCTCTGAAAGCTTGCACGGTCTAAACCACATATCCCTTTCAATACCCAGGCCCATTGGTCCCTTTAGTCCTTGTAACTCGGAAAGACTAAAATATCCTAACTCTGGAAAGTCTCCTGCAACATACCCAAAGAAAGAATCCCTGCCGTCAAATTCAATTGCATACCATGTCCAGTTAGTCCAAACAGCAAAGAATTTGCATATAACCATTGGGTCTTCCTCGTCCTCCTGTGTATACAAGAATGGTAATCTTGTTGTTATTTCTTTTGTAAGAAGTTGCATCTATTTCACCTCCTTTCTTGGCTTTTTTCTAGAAAATATTATTTCTGGAAGCAGCCTGCCTGCTTCCAATACCTGAAGCATTTATGCGGGGTGAGGATTACAAGGGCGAGGCAACGACCTCGTTTATCTAGACCCTTGTAATCTGAGGGGTGCAACCCCTTTAAAAGTATTTAAAAATTTCTGGCAGAAGGTGGAATAAAACTCTGCTATACTTCATTTATGGCTCAAAATTTTTATGACAAGGTAGCTAAAAAATTTGGTGGTTATGGATATGGTAATGGTGTTAAGCCTCGGTATAAAAGTGAATATCCTGCAGGCGATCCTGAAAAAGTTTTTAAAGAAAAACTATTGGAGCTCCGTTCAAAAGATAAAATAGTACTGGATATTGGATGTGCTGACGGTAAATTTACTCTCTCTATTGCTCCCTATTTCAAAAAAGTATATGGAATTGACATTTCAAAGATAAATCTGGATATTGCGGATAGCCACAGTGGTGATGAAGAAAGTGAAAATGTTGAATATTCTTTTCAAAATGCAAGACATACTTCATTTAAGGATTCCTTTTTTGATATAGCTTATTGCAGGAGAGGACCCCCTTTCTATGAAGAATATTACAGAATTCTGAAAGAGAACGGATATTATCTTGAGATTGGAATAGGTGAAATGGATACAGTAGAGCTAAAAAAGATATTTGGCAGAGGACAAAATTACGGAAAATGGGGTAAATCAAGATTGGATGGAAATTTAAAAGAACTTCAAGACCTTGGTTTTAAAGTTGTTTTTGCAGAGAATTTTCATTACTTTGAATATTACCCTTCTTATGAAGAGTTTGATGTATTTTTGCAAGGTGTGCCTATTTTTGAGGATTTTGATTCGGAAAAAGACAAAACAGCTTTACAAGAATATGTTAAGAAATTTTCAACCGATAAAGGTATTCTTCTTTCCAGACACAGAGTTGTCATAGTCGCAGAAAAATAAATACTATCCCACCCAAGATTTTTGGTATACTTCTGTTATGAAAATAAATAAGAAGGTTGGGATGATTGGAGGAGTAGGTCCCCAATCAACTGATTTTATTTACGAGAAGATCATTAAATTTTCCCAATCTAAGTACAATGCAAAAAATAATTCAGATTACCCAAGACTGGTAATAGAATCAGTACCTGTTCCGGATTTTATTTCAGATAAAGTACACATAGAGGAAGCTAAGGAGATGTTAATTGAAGCAGTAAAATCTTTATCTGCAGCCGGAGCTACAAGATTATGTATTGGAAGCAATACGGTTCATGTTTTATTGGAAGAACTAAAAGAACATACAGAGGTTCCCTTTATTTCCATGATTGAACTGGTTGCTAAAAAATGCGTCAAAAACGGCTTCAGGAAAGTTGGAATACTTGGTACACCTGTTCTCATAAACTCAAACCTTTATTCTAAAGAACTGGAAAAAAACAATATTGAAGTAATTACTCCATCCCAAGAACAGTTGGAGATTGTTGAAAGTATTATTAGACATGTTATTGCAGGATCAAAAAATGAAGAAAAGAAACAGCAATATATTGGAGTTCTTAACGATCTTTTTAGCAAAGGATCAGAGGCAATAATATTAGGCTGCACCGAACTACCCCTCGCTGTAAATTATGAAGTATTAGGCAATAGAACTATCAATTCTGATGAGGTACTGGCGGAAGGTATAGTCGACTATTACTACTCCCTCGATAAACAGTAAATATTCTTCAAGTAAAAGTTAAAGAAAGCATACAAGGGGTTGTACCCCCCAATATTGGGACATTAATAAATAACGGTGTTATAGCCTGTAGTTTTATGATAAAATGTCCAGGTGAAAAAAATTTACTTTACTGTCGGTCCTTCTCAGATATATCCATCTGTTTATGCCCATATTAAGCAAGGCTTAAAAGAGGATATTCTTTCGCTTTCACATACAGGGAAGGATTTTATTGATTTGTACAAAAGGACTTCAAATAGCCTTAGGAAACTTTTAAATATTCCAGAAACATATCATATATTTTTTACAGGAAGTTCAACTGAAAGCATGGAACGAGTTATAAGTAATACTGTATATAAAAATAGCACCCATCTTATTACTGGAGGATTTGCTCAAAAGTTTTATAAAACAGCGCTTGATTTGAGAAAACATCCTGTGCCAATTGAAATTCCCTTAGATAAAGAATCAGACTTTTCACAGTTACAGATTCCTCAGGATACAGAATTACTTTGTATTACAGAAAATGATACAAGCACAGGAATGCGCATTCCTTTAGAAGCATTCACTAGTATTAAAAGGAATAATCCCGGACTTTTAATCGCAGTAGATGTTGTTTCTTCAATTCCTTATGTTAAAGTTGACTATTCTATTATTGATTTGGTATTTTTTTCTATCCACAAAGGGCTTGGTTTACCTGCAGGACTGGGAATACTTATTGTTAGTGAAGCAGCGATTGAAAAAGCGAAATTTCTTAACAAAAAGGGTATTGCCATTGGGAGTCACCATAGTTTTATATCTTTAGCTGAAAAAGAAAAAATCTTTAAAACCCCCGCAACACCAAATGTTTTTTATATCTATCTTCTCGAGAAAGTGATACATGATATGTCTACTAAAGGTATTGAGGATATTCGTTTAGAAACTGAGAAAAAAGCAAAAATGATTTATGATTTCTTTGATAAACACGATAGGTATAAACCCATTGTGCATGAATTATATCGATCCATGACTACTCCAGTAATTGATGTACAAGGAAACGCTGAACATATCGTTGACAGATTAGCAGAAAGAGGCTTAATTATTAGTAAAGGATATGGTGCAAATTCAAATCAACATATAAGGATTGCAAATTTTCCCTCAATAACTGAGGAGCATATTAAAAATCTGCTAATTTCTATGAAAGAATGTCTGGATTAAATTTATCTATAATTTCTATTACCTCTAATACATTTTCAGCATAAATATCCGCTCCAGTTTGCACATATTTTGACAAAAGGTGTTCTTTAAATCCAATTGTATATGCTCCACAGCTTTTAGCAGATTGAATGCCTACATTTGAATCTTCAAGAACTATTGTTGTTTTGCTTGTGGCACCAAGATTTTTTATTGCTTCGATATAGCCATCCGGATGTGGTTTAGACTTAAAATCTTTCCGATCGTTTAAAGAAAGAATAAAATCAAAATCATTTTCAACATTCAGTTTCCTCAAAACTATATCAATCCAATTTCGTCTCGATGATGAAATTAAACCTAATTTAAATCCCTTAGCTTTAAGATGGCTAATTAGTTTATCAATGTTTGATGTTGGAATAGCATTCGCGTATACTAACTCTGCTTGTTCATCATAAATTCTATAATATTCTTCTATATTTAAGTTAAAGCCTTGCTGTTGGGCTTTTTTATATATCTCATCAATACTAATGCCAACAGTTGATCCAATTTTGTTGTAGATATCTTTACCAAAAAGAGTTGTTGAAAATTGATCTTGGTATGGAATCCAAGCATGTTCACTATCTATGAGCACACCATCCATATCAAATATAAAAGCTCTGTTGTTATTAGACATGATATTGTTTTATCGAATAACTTCCTCTCTCCAATTGCTAATCTTTATTAAAATTCCTTCCAGATTTACTTATTTGTCCTCCAGGATGGTTTCTAAGAATATGATCGATTTTAAAACCTTTTAATTTTTGTAATGCCAATGCTAATGCGTCGCCCAAGGCAATAGTTACGGTTGTACTTGTAGTTGGGCTTAATTTCAGATCTTCATCATCATTTTCTTCCTTAACATGGGTTAATATAGTAATATCTGCGCATTGTGAAATAGTTGAGTTTCTTTTTGAAGTTATTGCTATAATTTTATTTCTTGGTTTAAAGTTCTTTATTACGCGTAGGAAATCCAGAATTTCTTTTGTTTCTCCACTGTGTGAAAAAACAATTAACGTATCTTTTGAATTTATCATTCCAAAATCTCCATGGAATGCTTCGCTTGGATGGATGTAGATACTAAGAGTTCCTGTACTCGAAAGGGTTGCTACAATCTTTTTTGCAACAATTCCAGATTTTCCTATACCCGAAAGAATAATATTTCCTTTAGTTTTGTATAGTAATTTAACTGCATTAACAAAAGATTCATCTAACAGTCTTTGTGTGTTTTGTATATTTTTTGCTGCTGTCTTTAGTACGTTTTTACCAATTTGTAAAATAGAACCATTGTTATTCATAGAATTATATTTATTTAACACTCCGATCAATTTTTTTTAGTGTTATTAAAAGTTTTTTAAGATCTTTTAAGTCTAAGGAGCTAAGACCATCAACCGGTGCATTATCCGGATCATTATGTACTTCTATAAATATTCCCGCAATTCCAACACCAACTGCTGCTCTGGCTAAAGCTGGAATTAGTGTTCGATCTCCTCCCGAGCTTTCTTTTAAAACAGAAGGAAATTGGACAGTATGTGCAGCATCCAATATTATCGGGAAGCCAAATCGTTTCATGATTTCTAGGCCTCTCATATCAACTACAACGTTGTTGTAGCCAAAAGTTGTTCCTCTTTCTGTAATCATAACCTGGTTATTTCTCGTTGATTGTACTTTCTGAATAATCTTATCTACATTTTGCGGAGCTATAAATTGTCCCTTTTTGACGTTAACAGCCTTACCAGTTGCTCCGGCAGCTACCAGTAAATCAGTTTGTCTGGATAAAAGTGCCGGTATTTGAATTAAATCCACAACTTCTCCGACTTGAGTTGCTTCTTGAGGGGAGTGAACATCAGTTGTAACAGGCAAATCTAGTGTGACTTGGATTTTTTTAAGTATATCTAATCCTCTTTTGATCCCCACACCCCTAAATGATTTAACCGATGTTCGATTAGCTTTATCGTAAGAAGCTTTAAAAATATAAGGGATGCCAACTTCAGAAGTTATTTTTTTTATTTTTCTAGCCATAAATAGAGCGTGATCCTCTGATTCTATCGAATCTGGTCCGGCGATCAGAATAAAAGGTAGGTCGTTAGATATTTTGAGATTTTTTACGGTTACCACTAACTGTTTCATAAGAATCTTATAGTATACATCATTTAGAAAGAATTAACAATGAATTGTATTTCTGGATGAAATTTTGAGTTCACTTCGAATAAGTAAAATCCCTGAAATAAATTTTCGTTGTTGATGTCATTTAGTTGTTGTTCGATTATATTATTGATATTTTCCCTATGAATAATAAATAATTTATGATTCATAACTCGAAATAATGAAATATGTGGTATATAGGTATATTGATTTTCAAGTATTTGGTCTTTTTTATATTTTTTAGCAAGCTGGCTATTAAGAACAGATAATTTTTGTACTTGAGAGCATTCTATATAACCGAGGTAATCAGTTTCAGCTTTTTTGAAATAGGCAACATGATTAGACGTTAAGATAAAATCCTTATGTGATTTAGTGAGAGCTTCAGTGGTATTATTAATATTGTTTCGTTCTTGAGGAGAAATTTCTTTCTGCAGATAATACAAACTGACATGAAGAGAATGAATATCTTGCAATTCAATTGCTTGTTCTATGTCATTCTTCCTAAGATATTGTTGTAGTTTAACAAATAGGTCAGCGAAAGCTCTACCGTTTATCTTAATTCCAATAAAATGTGATGTAAGGTTCATTTATTTATCTATTTTTTAAGGAATTTCCTTGAACGCAATATACCAATATCATAGCAAACTCTTCTCATTAAATCTAAAAAGGGATATTGTAATGCTTTTTTAAATCCCAGATGATTTCTATATACTCCCCAAATACGTTTTGGTACTTCTCTCGACATATAATGATAAATATCTTTACTAACGGAGCCATATGTAGGTTCAGGAATACCAAGTTCTGCAGGATTTCTTCCTGAATCTATACAATGAAACATTGTACCTTCTCCATATCCAATATGCTGCTTAATAAGTCCTTTTAGAGAATTCCTGTGATTATGAAATGCAATTGCTCCTTCTACATGTCTAAATTGATAACCTTTATCACGAATTCTCCATGTAAGATCAACGTCGTCTCCTCCAAATGGTACACCTGCTGCCGATTGTCTTACATTAAATCCTCCAACTTCTTGTAGGATATCCATCCTTAGCACAGCTGTACTAGTTATAACATTCATTATTTCTCCTGTTTCATCTCTGAACGCCTTTCTTATTAATTCCCGATAATCAATATATTGGGTAAAAGGATTTTGATCAGGATATGTAAGGTTCGTTGAACCAACACCTGCAACATTCTGATCTTTAAATCCGGACATTAATTGTGTTAACCATAATGGTGAAACAACCATATCGTCATCTAAAAAGGCAACATATCTCCCTGTTCCTTCTTCTATGCCTCTATTTTTTGTCTCAGTAATGCCACTATGCTCTTTTCTTATAAATTTAAATGGAAATCTACTGATTTTTTGCAAATGTTCAATATCATAAGCTTCTGTTGAACCATCATCGACAATAACAAGTTCTACTTTACCCTCAGGGATTATAAGATTATTTAGTCCTTCTAAACATTTTTCTAAATACTGCGGTCGGTTATATGTGGCAATAACTACAGAGATTGTCGGAGTATCTCCATTATTAGGTATTAATCTTGTTTTTTGTTCTTCTAGATTGCCAATAATTTCTCTGATATTTTTGAGTAGAGATCCGTAATCAAAATTACCACTGGTTGCATCTTCATAGATTGGTTTTCCCTGTTTGTCTAAGTCGAATGATATATATCCAGAACGACCCAAAATTTGTTCAGATGTGAAAGAATTACTATAAATTGTTTCAAGTAACTCTGCAGGTAATTTACTGCCAAATTCTCTTAAGAAAAGCTGTGTAATTTCTCCTTCAACAACATATTGATCATTACTGTGCAGTATATGAAGATATGTATTTCTCAACGCGGCATATGCATGAAACAATGCATCAAGCGGTTTTCCCCCCGCTTCTAAAATTGAAGATGCCTGTAAATGTCTTTCGGTTTGGTCGTATCCATAGATAACTCTTTTCCCATACATTTCTTGGTCAAAATCTTCTCTTTGAATATTCAGCATGTCAAGATTGACTCCAAATTTTTGTTGTAATTTTTTTGCTAAAGCAAATAGAGAGTCTTTTGTATCATAAATTCCTCGCCTGTATAATTCTTGAATTAATTGTCCTCTGTGTGCTTCTCTTCGATAATAGGCAGCCATATCCGGATCTGTAGCTTCTAAAATAGAAGCAGATTCTAAGTGTCGATTTATAACACTTTGAAGATGTGTTCCGTCTTCGTAATCCACTCCGGACCACACAAGGGTATCGACTTTCTTTACAGTTGGTTTTTTTGTCATAAAGCTCTGTTCAAGAAATTTATCTCTATCATAGAGAACTCTATAACCTGCTTTCATTGTCTCAACAAGCCATGAATTTCGTGTATCTGCTTGCAAAAATTCTTGTGCTGTATACAAATTAAAAGCACATAATTCATCAATACCCTTTTCCCGTAATTTTCTTTTTAATCTTGGGGATGCTTGCTCGCGTTCATGAATGTTATCGGGTAAGTTATCTAATATAATTGTAAAATCGTAATCCGAATGTCGTTTGTCACTATATCTGGTAGTTGATCCAAATATGCTTATTGATACAATATTGCCTTCGCCGAATTCTTCCCTAACTGCAGTTTGAATTATCTGTTCTGATTGAGAATCAATAATTTGAGAATTACGGCTTTTCAAAAATGCAACATAGAATCCTCCCCAAATATTTGGATAAAAACCTTTAGCTATCCTCCATGAAAGATTTTCTACAAATCGATCAGTCCCTCTGTCTAAGATTGATGCTTGTTCAGGAATTCTAAAGTGATCTTCTTTAATAACGTCAAATCCACCCTTATCTAAAAGATCTCTTAAGCTATCTTGGGAAAAATGATGAATGTGCCCGTATCGCTGTTCCATAAGTTGTTGAATGTCTTCACCGTATAGTTGACTATGAACTTGAACCGCAACACTTTCCTCCAAGGGGGATCTTATTAGAGCAAATCTGGACATTCTTGATGCTTTTTTTAATAACTCAACAGGATCTCTTAAATGTTCTAAAACATCAATAAACATCGTCAAATCAAATAAATCGCTAGCCACAAATTGTTCAAGGTTAGTCTGATGAACCGCATGTTGCTCAAATCCTCGTAAATTTTCTAGAACGTAAGGTAAAGCAACAACAGAGGGTTCCACTGCTTGTACATCCTTTGCTCCAATTTGTTCTCCTATTGCGCGTGTAATAATTCCAGCATCTGCTCCAACGTCCAGCATTCGCCTTCCTCTAAAAGAGGTGGGAGTAACTGCTATAAGCTCAGCGATCTTCCTAGGAGAATCCTCGATATGCAGTTGTGAATATTGGGAATAATCAATCGCAGTTTTTCCTCTGTTTTCTTGCCCGCGTCGTTCTTGCATAAGAGAAGAATTATAGCAGCCTAGGAGTTGTAAGTAAAGTTATTATAGGGTCATTTGATCTACGGTAATTTAAGGACGTATGTATAAACTTTCTATATCAAACTACATCATAATAAAATTGAGATACTCCTTTTTATAGTGTTTCATTTAACCTTAATGTAAGTTTTGTCATACCAATCACTTCATTTTAGCTTTGGATAAATCCGGATCCATCCTGATTTTTTGACCGTCTTTGCCTACATAGTAGGTTTCTTCAATCTGATCAAAATCAACTGGTACTCCATCAATTTTAATAGTCATTAAATATAAATCAAACTCCTCATCTGCTTCATGGGTAATATCTTGTACTAAATACTCTAAAAACAACTCTCTGACTTTAGGCAAATCTGCTTTAAAAACATCTATGTCTATATCATAAAGCGGCCTTTTTGCTCCATAAGCCATAGCTGCTAAGCCTCCATGAATCTAGAAAGGAATATTATTTTCCTTTAGTTTTTGAATTATCTGTCTTAACACTCTTTTATAATTCTCTGTTAGCATCTTTCACTCTCCTTCTATTTTAGCAACAGACTGCTTGATATTCATCGCTAGATTATATACCATAAATCTAATGCCTTCTTTAAATAAACGCCAAATTGCCCTCATCTTAATTTTTATAATAGCTGCCATAGTCGCTGTGGCAGCTTTAATAACTTTTAAAAATAAACCCACCACTACTCCCCCAAAATTTACAGCTGATTTAAAAAAGGGAATTTATAAATGTCCAACTAATATCAGTTTTTGTCAAAATGGTAAAAATATTATCAAAGGCACAAATTATGAAGGATTTGGAGGTGAGGTAGCAACAGGCAGTGCAATACTTGCTTCATTTGATGGACTTGCCACAGGCACAACTATTACTTTGCCTGATCAATTTAAAGATGAAAAGCTCAATGTCATATATTTGGATAATAAAGAAAACAATATTAGAGCAACTTATTATTTTAAAGGAGAGAGTATAAATTTTAATAATATTCCTGTAAAAATGGGCACAAATTTTGGCAAAACTGGGGACAAAATGCTCTACTTTAATACTTTCCTGCTTTTTAGCATAACCAAGGGAGATATCCAAAAAGGCGAGAAGGTTATGCTAAGTCCAAAAGATTTTATTGATTAATTATGGAGGAGACAGAAGATCTTAAACCTACTGTTGTGCTTGCTCAAAAAAGATTTTGGCAAACTAAAAAAGGCCTGGCTGCTCTAACTCTACCCTTAGCATTAATACTTTTTGCTATATTAATGATTGCTTTAAACTATTTTGATGTTATATTTTTACCTTTATATTCCCTGCCCAAAAAACTTTTAATAACTTGTCCTATTCAGGATTGCAGTAAAAATAATCCTGTAAGTTTTAATGACAAAGTGGCAGCAGGATATAACGTGGCTTCCAAATCTGCAGTTTTAAATCCCATTAAAATAGTAGATACTAAACAATTTATCCTGCCTCCATTCACCAAAGAGGACCCAATTGGACTTCATCAATCTTTTATTTGGGGAGATAGCTGTTATACCATAACTTATACAGTTCCACCTGATGCTAATATTTCACAAATTACCAAATTACCCTTAAATAGTGGTTCACAAATAATCAGTTTAGGTGTCCAATCAATTAAAATTAGCAATCAGAGTTTAAATTTAATTTTGCAGATTCAAAAAAGGCCTTTAGAAAAAGGTAAAACAGATCAGGAAAAATGCCCGGTTTATAGCCTTGACCCTGCCAAAATTGGGCCATACCAACAAATCACCACTGATCTATTCAAAAAATAACCATTTTGTGGTATAATACAGTTATTAAAAAGGAGCCAAAATTATGAGACTACCTGAGATCCTCGTACATCGTCCCTCCACTCCTGTCCCTGATTCCAAAGGCAGATCAAGATGGCATGAAAACCCTCTGCTACAGATTAGTTTAAGTTTGGCAATACTGACAGCGGGTGCGGGTTTAGCTTACCAGATGTTTTTTGGTGCAGATAGAGGACCTCAAAATGTTCCAGTGGATAATGCTCCAGCTTCAGATACCATTAAACCTCCTTCCCAATCACCGGATAATCCTCCAAAACCGGAAGCTAAAATAGAACCTTTTGATTGTGGTATCCTTTCCCCTGAAGCTTGTGCAACAGGAGCATACATAGAATGGAGGGTTCCAAAAAGCCCTCAATCAATAGAAACAATACCAGTAAGGGGAATGGGTTATGTTCTAAAACCAGGTGAAAAAGTAAGAATTAGAGAAGACCTAATAGTCGCAACATCTGAATACCCTTCAGATAGTCTTTACCATGGTAATCTAGTATCTGGAGTGAAAAAGGATGGGTCAGGGCGAATAACCTATATCGGAAATGTAATACCATCTGAAGGGGTAGGAAAAATTGGCAAACCCTTTGCTTCTGGAGCAGTCGTTGGAACAATGAGAGAGTCAGATCTTACTGTTTTTAATAACGAACCCTATAATTTAGTCACTATTTTCCGCACAGAGGAAGATTATAAAATTGCAGATCCGGAACAAATAAAAAATCCTCCAAAGAAAATAAATAATCAAACACTAGGTACAATGCCTAGTCAAGGTTCTATATATTTTGACGTCAAACCCCCTCAATCATCTCAATAGTAATTTAAGCTTTGACAATACAAATAAATTAGATGTAAATTTAAAGTAGAGCCATTTTTGTGGTTTTATTCTAAAATGAAGAAATCTGCTCTTTTTCTATTTTCCTTAGTTGTCTTGCTTTTTATTTTTACAAAAGAATCTTTTGCTGCAACTATCTTTTTTGATACTGCTCCACCCACTGGTCCAAATTACAGTGAAGTGTCTGCAAGCTTTTGTGGTGTAGCAGCAGACTGTGCTAATACCTATACTACCAGTACTGGTAATTCAGCCTGTGGCTTAAACGGCTGTGGTGATGGTTTGAATTGGACAAAATACCACCTTACTTGTTTATATAATTCTGAAGAGCAAAATTATGAAGGTTATTATGAACAACTTGGTGAGCGTGTCTACTCCATAGGTGATAAATGTATTTCTGGGGAAACAGGATTAAGACCAGGCTATTGTGGAGGTGGTTATGGAGAAATGTATAAAAGATGCTGCAGCGGTTCTACACCTGTAGCATGTACTCAAGCTTCTTCAATTTTACAGGATGGAATATATCCTGATGAGGGTGCTTGCCCAAGTGGTAGTACTGAAACAGCGCCCGGCGTTACCTCCTGTCCAATAGCTCCTCCTCCTCCTGCTAATTATTGTGAGCAGGCAGGGTATGTTGCTTGTAACCCTGGCTCTGCTACAGGAGGATCTTGTATAAATAGTAGCGGACAAACCTGTACTGCTTATTCTGTCTATGCCTGTAATTTTAATGGCCAAAACTACTGCTATCCCAATAATACAACTTGTGCTGCTCCCTGTTCTGCTCCTCCTCCATCTACAGCCTCCTGCAATGTTACTTGGAATATATCCAACCAGACTCCTCCTCCCAACAGTACTGTTAATGTATCTGTAACTGGCTCTGCCACTCCTAACTGGAATGGTGCATCATACAGCTTGGATAATGGTAGTTGGATTAATGCTGGCTCCGGCCCTGCTTTTAATTTTAATGTGAATTCAGGTAGTACAGGAACCCACAGCCTTAGATTTTCCATTAATAATGGCTCAACTGTTTGCGGCAGTCAAAATTCCCAAACTTTTGTTACCCAAGCTCTTAATGATGCTTCAACCTGTACTGCCATATCAGTTAATAACGGCAATCCTGTTTATGCCGGAGTAAATTATCCTGCCACAGTTTCCATCAGAAATGCCGGTACATCAACCTGGACATGGAACCTTCCCAATCCATATAAATTAGGTTCTCAGGATCCCCAGGATAACAATATCTGGGGACTAAACAGAGTGGATCTGCCCACTTCTCCCATCCCACCAGGCTCAAGCGCCTTCTTTAATTTTAATGTCCGCTCTCCCGCAACTGCCGGCACTTACTCTTTTAACTGGCAGATGCTCAGAGAAGGAATCCAGTGGTTTGGATCAAGATGTTTATATAATGTTAATGTCCAACCAGCTACTGTGACCTTTACCCCCTCCTGCACAGGCACCCTCATAAATACCCAAACCAGACAAGTCAGATGGGATGCCTTTGTTAATCCTGCATCTCCTTCTTCAGGTTCCTACACTTACTCCTGGTCAGGAGATGATGGATTATCCGGTTCAACTCAAACAGTTAATAAAACCTATTCCACGGGTGGGCCTAAAAATGCCCAAGTTTCGGTAACTTCCCAAGGACTGACAAGAAGCGCCAGCTGTTCAGTTACAATTGGGGTTTGCAATCCTGGAGATAGAAGACTAAAACCTAATGCATGTATTGAGGCAATACAGAATTCACGCACTTGTCAGCTTTAGAAAGGATCAGCTAAGATGAGATATATCAAAAAAATGCGTCACATTATTTTTATATTTATCTCCCTCTTTCTAATTCTTTGGGCTATTCCCAACCTGCCCTCCCAACAAGTTTCTGCCCAAGTTGAGGGTTCAGTTTGTGGTATTACCATAAACAACGGCAGATGGCCTATCCTCAAAATAAAGCACTATCCCTAAAGATACCATAACATTTAACCTGTCAACCTCTTCTTGCATACCATGTCCAGTTAGTCCAGACAGCAAAGAATTTACATATAACTATTGGATCTTTTTCATCCTCCTGAGTATACAAAAATGGTAATCTTGTTGTTATTTCCTTTGTCAGTAGTTGCACATATTTCACCTCCTTTCCTGACTTTTTCCTAGAAAAATTATTTTCTGGAAGCAGCCTGCCTGCTTCCAATACCTGAAGTTTTTAAGCGGGGTGAGGATTACAAGGGCGAGGCAACGACCTCGTTTATCTAGACCCTTGTA